>Ga0315289_10003606_pt1 | contig 23354 bp, 25 predicted proteins | sample YL17G11_40_MG_FD_203452 | JGI IMG/M metagenome (GOLD analysis project Ga0315289, IMG submission 203452) | Sediment microbial communities from Yellowstone Lake, YNP, Wyoming, USA - YL17G11_40 | ecosystem: Environmental > Aquatic > Freshwater > Lake > Sediment | place: USA: Wyoming | collected...
GCCTCGCGCGCCTTCGAGGCCGCGGCCGAGCTCGGAGCGGTACGAGAAAGAGGGTGTGGAACGGTGGAGAGAATTCTTCGACGAGAGATCATCTTCAAATGCTTGACGACCTCAACAACAACAACAACAAAAAAAGTTTCATTTCCAGCATGCCGTCGACGCCGCCCTCGACCTGCCCCCGCTCGCCGACCAGCACCCGGCGACGCTCGGCCTGCTCGCTGCGCTCGCGGCCCTGTCTGACGCGGTCTATACCGCGAATGTCGCCGACGTCGGGAGGGAGCTGCCGATCGAAATCACGAGCTCCTCCTCTTCCGCTTCTGCTTCCTCTTCGGGACGAGCAGCGACGGCGGCGGCGGTGGCGACGGCGAGGCTGCTGCACTTCCGCCCCGCGGGGGGTCATCATCACGGGAGGCACGATCACCGTCATCCTCGCAGTCCCCTCGACGATCTCGTCAGCGACGACGACGAGGACGACGAGGACGGAGGGGAGGAGGACCTCGAGTCGCCGCAGCAGTGGGGCCTCTGGAGGCTGCGGCTCCCCCACGGCGGCAGCAGCAGCGGCGGCGGCGGCGAGCAGCTCGAGTGCCTCGTCGTCGCCTTCCGAGGCACGGCGTCCCCCGCGGACGTCTTGATTGACGCGGCGATCGCTCCGGAGGCTCTTGCCCCTCTCGGGGCCTACAGCAGCAGCAGAAGCGACGAGGAAAACGGGCGGCGAAGAGGGAGCGCCAACGACAGCAGCAGCAGCAGCAGCAGCAGCGACAACGACGACGACGTGCGAGAAGAGCGGGAAGAGCGAGACGCAGGGGCGGCGAAGAGGAGATGGAGCTCCCCTGTTCCTCCTCCTCCTACCCTGCACGCCCACCACGGCTTCCTCACGGGCGCGCGGAGTCATCTGCGCTCGATCCTGAGGCTCATGTCCTGCCACGGCGGGGCCCGAGGAGGAGGAAACGGAAACGGAAAAGGAACCTCGTCCCCGGCGCCTGCGTCGAGTGGCGACTTTTCGGTCCCGGTCTTCTTCACCGGGCATTCCCTCGGCGGAGGGTACGCCGCCGCTGCTGCCCTGGACCTCCTGTCCTCGGGGTCGGCGAAGCGTGTCTTCGGGGCTGCCTCCGCGAGGGCGGCGGAAACGGAAGCGCGACAGCACGAGCAACAGCAGGAGCAGCAACGACGACGACGACAAACGCCCTCTGCTGCTCCCCCTCCCCCTTCCCCGCCGCTCCCCCTCCTCCGCGGAGGCGTCGTCACCTTCGGCGCCCCTCCAGTCTTCCACTGCCCCCCGGGGCACGCGGATCGGGCGCACGCCAGGCTCGACGAGCTGATGGAGGCCGCCGGGCTCGCGGCGAAGAGAATCGAGGACGAGAATGGCGAGAACGGCGAGAACGACTCGAACGCTCCCCTCTTCTTCCTTCCCCGCTTCTCTTTCCTGAACGTCGTCACCGCCGGAGACCCCGTCCCGCGCCTCCTGGGCACCGGCTTCTCCGGCGTGGCCAGGCTCGTCGCCAGCGCCGTGCCCTCGGTCGACGCGGTGAGGGCCGCGGCGGAGGCCTACAGGCCCCTCGGGACCCTGCTCTTCGACCTCTCGGGCGCGGTCTCCGCGGGCGCGCCCTCCTCCGCGGCGGGGGCGGCGTCGGGGACGGCGATCTCTGCCGTCGTCGCGGCCGGGCTCGCCTCTGCCGGGTTCTCGGGGCTGAGGCTCGCCGGGGCGCCGATGCCATTGAGAGAGGGCGGGAGACGCGCGAGAAGAAGCAGAACAGCTTCCCCTCCTCCTGCCCCCCGCTTCCACGCCCTCGGCGGCGCCGCCGACTCGGACGCCGCGGCCGCGCACCTGAGTGGCTCGCGGCCGTGGGCCGCGGCCAGCGCCGCCGCCGCCGTCGCCCGCGCGCGCTCGGAGCACTCTCTGGAGGCTTACAGGCACGCACTGCGGAGGCACTGCGAGGCCGCGGCGGCGGCGGCGGCGGTGGCGGCGGCGGCGGGGAGAGGAGCTGGAGCTGCTTCTGCTGCTCCTGCCGCCGCCGCCGCCGAGGAAAACACCACGTTCCTCTTGTCGCTCCTCGATGCGCCCGAGTCCCGGGCCGTCGCGGCGGCGCTGGGGCGCGCCGGGGGCGTCGCGGCCGCGGCTCTGAGGGCTGCGGCCGTGTCCAGGGCCGCAGAAGTGTGGCAGGTCTACGCGAGGAGCAGGGAGAGGGGCAGGGAAGCGAGGGCGAGGGAGGGGGAAGAAAGAGGAGAAAGGGAAGAAAGGGAGAGAGAGAGGGGAAGAGGACGAGCGAGCGAGCTGCGTCTGCGCCCGGCGGCAATTTGAAAAATCTTTCTTTTTCTTTTTTCTTCTTCTCTCTCTCTCTCTCTAACACTCGGAAGAAACCTACATCTAACAAACGCTTGTAAAGAAACAAAATACTCTCAACGAACGAAACAACGCAAAAGAAAACGAGAAACTTCTCTCAACAACAAGGCGTGTGGGGGGGGGGGGGAGACTGCGGGTGCGAAGAACGACTAAGGACTCTCTCTCATCTTTTTTTCCTCACTGCGCCTTCTTCGCCGTCACCGCCGCAGCGGGCGGGTGCGGAGCGAGGTCGACCCGCGTCGCCGGCGGCGGCGGGGTGCGGCTGCGGCGGCCCGCTCGACGTCTTCCTCAACCTCCTGGGCTGCGGCCTCCGCGCCGTCCCGGCGTTTGTCGGCGAGCTGGAGTCGTTCGAGGTCCTCGATCTCTGCCAGAACTACCTGCAGATCGACGCCGCCACGTTCGACGTCCTGATCGAGGGCTGCCCCCGCCTGCGTGAGGTGAGGCTGCTCACAGCACTCACCTCCCGATTCTTGGGCTCCGGGATCGATCGATTCAGCCAAGCCGTCGACCCCCCGCTCCTCTTCTCCGTCGCTCCCAGCTTTTTCCCCTCTCGCTTACGCGTCTAGCTATACAACAATGCGCGCCCTCGTCACGGGAGCAGCGGGCTTCGTGGGCTCCGAGATCGTCCACCAGCTGCTGTCCAAGGGCTACGACGTTGTCGCGACCGCCCGCAGCGTCGGCGACAACGACAGCAGCGGAGGAGGCGGCGGAGGCCGCTGCTCTCACCTCGTCGCGCTGCCTTCGGTGCTCCCCGGGACCCTGGAGCTCCAGGCCGCGGACTTGCTCAAGGAGGGATCGTTCAACGAGGCTGTCAAAGGATTCTATTTCATCTTTCATGTGGTGTGAGTCGGGTTTCGCCTCTTTTTTGGTGAGGGGAGAGAGGGAGAGAGGAGGGAGAGAGAGTGTCGAGAGGTTTGGAGAAGTGGCAAGAGACAGTGCTGACGTTTTTTTTTTTTGCACTATCCCCACCAACGATACAAAACAAACATCCCAGCTCGCCCTTCATCCTCGCGACGTCCGACCCCCAGCGCGAGCTCCTCTACCCGGCCCTCTGCGGCACGGGGAACCTCCTGAACTCGGCAGCCAAGGAGAACGAGCGGCGGCGCAACGACGGCGGCGTCGACGGGAGCAGAAAGGAGGGGAGGAGGCCCTTGAGGGTCGTGCTGACCTCCTCCGTCGCCGCGGTACACGGCGAGTACGAGGCTCCTCCGAAGAAGGGCTCGTTCTATTCGGAGGAGGACTGGAACGTGAGTAGAAGAGGGTGAAGGTTGAAGTCTTGGTTTCTTGCCTTTTCGTTCTCTTATCTGGCCCGCCTCTCTCGGCTTCTTTTCCCTTCTCTTCTCTCTCTCCTCTTTTTCTTTCTTCTCCTCCTCTCCCCTACACAGGAAACGAGCACCGTCGCCAACGGCCAGGCCTACCACCTCTCCAAAGCCATGGCAGAAAAAGAGGCGTGGAAGATCGCCGAGGCGAAGGGGTGAGAGAGAAAGAATAAAAGAAAGAGAGAGAGACTCAATTTTTTTCTTTTTCGTCGATTCTGTTTTTTTCTCTGTCTTTCTCCCTCACCCTCATTCGCTTCATCATACCAAACGCTTCCGCGCAGGATCGACTTGGTTACCAACAACGATATTTTCGTCCTCGGACCGGCACTCTCCGCGTCCGACGGCGGGAGCATCTCCGTCGGATTCGTCAAGGGCATCGTGGAAGGGAGCAAGGCCGCGAGCGGCCCCCCGATCACCTGCGACGTCCGCGACATCGCGCGCGCGCACGTGCTCGCGGCGGAGAACCCCAGCGCGAAAGGAAGGCACTTCGTCTCTCAGCCCGGGGCTGTACTTCCCGAAGCCATGGCCACAGCGATCAGGGGTTCCCGTGCGCGACGCCGGGTTCGAAGAGGAGGCCGCGCTCCTGCCCAAGGCCGAGGCTCCGCCGGCGGGGGAGACCGGGAAGGCGAGGATCGACGCGAGCAGGACCGTGAACGAGCTCGGCGTTTTCCTCAGGTCTTCCGAGGAGACGCTCAAGGACGCGGCGCGTCCCTGATTAAGTTGGGCGTGGCGGTGCCGGCTTCGAAAGTTGAGTGGAAAAAGTGAAGGACATTGTTTTTTGTTGTTCGAAGGTGAGTTGAGTCGAAAAAGTGAAGAAAATGTTTTTTGTTTTCTTTTTGCTGCAATAGGACACGCTCTCTCTTGCTTATATTTCTCTCTTTGTTTTCTATGCACGTAGGTGTGTTGAGAGAGAAAACGCAGGGAGGGATTATTTTGTTCCTTGTGCGTTTAACGTGGAGAAGTTAGGGAGTGTAGAAGAGAGAGCGCGCAGAAGAGAGAGTGTTTTTTTAAACGGCCGAGCCTTTTTTTTCTTATTTTCATCGATTGCTTCTTCGATAGAGAAAGAAAAGAGTTCAGCTCTTTGCTCTCTTTCGCTCTTCCGCCCTCTCTCCCGCGCGCTGCTCCTGTTCTCTTCTCGCGCTGCTGTACAAAGACATTGAAGCGTCGACACCAGGCTCAGAAACGGAGAGAAAGCCACTCTTTCTCCCGTGCGCTTCCCCCAGAAACCAACCCTCGATCGTCGGACGATCAATCGCAATAATGCCTCCTCCTCGATCGAAGAAGTCGAGAAAGCCGGAGCTTCCCAGCGGCCTCTCGGCCAGGTGTAAAGCCCTCCTCCGCTCCGGCGCGGAGTCCGTGTTCGGAGACCTGAGCGGCGTGGGGTTCAAGCACCTGCTCCTGCAGGCGGTGAACTTGGGTGAGAGAGAGAAGTTCGATGGGAATGATCTCTCTTTTTTTTCGAACTCGAGACCTCCGAAACCCTCTCACTCCCCTTTGTTCCCTCTCTCTCTCTCTCTCACTCCCACCGCGAACCAGGCCTCATCATCACGTCGGCCCTGATGATCTGGAAGTCCCTGATCCTCTTCACGGGATCCGAGTCGCCGGTGAGTTTTTTTCGTTTTCGTTCGAAACACGACGCAGCAAAGAAGGAAGAGGAAGAAACCCGACACTAGAAACGAAACTCTCGCTCTCTCTCTCTCTTTCCCTCTTTCTCTTTCTCGAATCTCTCAGGTCGTCGTCGTCCTCTCCGGCTCCATGGAGCCCGGCTTCTACCGAGGGGACATCCTGTTCCTCTCGTCGGCGCAGAAGGGCCCGCCGCTCAACTCGGGAGACATTGTCGTGTTCAACATCGGGGGGAGAGGTAAGTTGCTTAAATTTCTTTCTTTCTCTTTTTTTTTCATTTTTCGGGTCGGAACGAAGGGAGAACTCGAACCCCAAACAAAAATACTCACCTCCAAAACAAAAAATCTAAAACCCAAAACAAACAGAGATCCCGATCGTCCATCGGGTCGTGAAGGTCCACGACGGCGGCGAGCTGATGGCCACGGGCAGCGCAGAGAGCATAAACGAGAAGACCGGGAAGCTGGAGACAAAGGTAAAAAGTTTGAGAACAGAGAGAGAGTCGCTTTCCCCGTCTTGTTCTTTTGCGGGCCCTCTCTTTCTCGTGCTCTCTTTCGCTCCCCTCCACTGCCCCCAAACCACAAAAACAAAAACAACCAAAACAACAACAAAACAAAAAACAGCCGACGGGAGGCCCCTTCCTGCTCACCAAGGGAGACAACAACTGGGGCGACGACCGCGCGCTCTACGCCCGCGGGCAGCGGTGGCTGCGGGGGAGCGAGCACGTCATGGGCCGCGTGGTCGGCTTCCTCCCTCACGTGGGACGCGTGACGATCGTCATGAACGACTATCCCTTCGTCAAGTACGTCTTGATCGGCGTGCTGGCGCTGTTCGTGGTGACGAGCAAGGAGTAGGAGGAGAAGGAGAAATGAAATTTAAAAAAGGCAGTTTGACACACACGAGAAAAAATCAACTCTCTCTTTCGTTTTCACTCTCTTTCTCTCACTCTCTCTCTCTCTTTCGTTTTCACTCTCTCCCTCTCTCTCTCTCTCTCTCTCTCTCTCTCTTCTCTCTCTTCTCTCTCTATTTCTTCCTCTACTTTTCTCCCGCGTGGTGCCGGCTTCGGCGCGGGGGGCTCTGAGGAGGCCCTCGAACAATGGCAGCAGCAGCAGCGGCACCCTCATCGTCATCGGGGGAATCGGCGTTGTCCTCCGCGGCCTGGACTCCGACCTTGGCCGCGTCCCCTTCGCTCGTCGCTCCTCCGAGCCTCGTAAGCTTCCCGGGAGGGCCCATCGGCACTGAAGGAGGAGAAGAGGGTAGTCCCGGGGAGGCAGGAGGCGCGTCAGTGAGCCTGGAGAGCCTCCCGGCGCTCTCGGCGGCAGCCGGAGCTGCCGGAGGCGGAGGCGCGGCGGCGGCGGGCTTTGCAGCAGCAGGCGCGGCGGCCGGCGCCTTGGCAGCCGCAGCAGCACCAGCTGGCGCCTTCGCAGGAGCCTTTGCCGGAGCGAGCGCCGGCGCCTTGGCAGGCGCCTTGGCCGGAACAGCCGCCGCCACTCCCTTGCTCCCCCCCGCCTGCGGACCCGCCAGCGGGAAGGCGCCCAGCGCCCCGACGGGCCCCGCGACGACGCCGGCCCTCGCGGCCGTCGACTTGGGCGCGGCGGAGGGCGGCGTCACGACCTCACCCGGGAGGGGGATCGCGTCGAGGCCGTGCACGTAGCGCTTGTGATTTTCCTTCTTGATGGGCTCGGTCTCTTTCCGGAGCTGGTACTCGTCCTCGGTCTCCTGTTGTTGTTTTTGTTTTGAAAAGTTTTCCGAATTTTCGGAAACGAGGACGAAAGAGAGGGAAAGAGAGTTGAGTTTTTTCCCCTTCTTTTTCTCTTGTCCGGTCTCCAATGCTCTCTCCCCTTTCTCTCTCTCTCTCTCTCTCTCTCTCTCTCTCTCTCTCTCTCCCTTTCTTTGTCTCACCCATTTGAACCCCTCGATGTACTTGCGAGTCGTCGGGGCGATGAGCGCCCGCATGGGGTTGAGCTTCCCGGGGGGGGGCGCGTCCTTGGTGAAGAGGTGGAGCGGGTGGAGGACCCCCTTCTCCTCCCTCTCCCGCTCCTTCTCCTCGTACTTGACCCAGCTGTTTTTGTTTTTTTCGTTTTGTTAGGTTTTTTAGGAAAGAGGAAAAGTCCAAGAGAGGGAGGGAGGAAGAAGAGAGTGAGTTTTTTTTTCCTTCCGTCTCTCTCATTCTCTCTCTCTCTCGACCTCTTTTCTCGACCCAAAAACGAAAACCTCTTCTGCTACTCACGCAGGCGTCTTCGCGGCTTTTTTATCAATAATCGCCTGCTCCTTGGCAGTCGGCACGTAGTAAGGGTTCGGGTCGGGAAGGTTCCCCACCCCGGGCGTCTTGATAAACTTCTGCATCTCGCCGTTCTTCTTGACGCGCGGCCACGACGCAAACCACTTTGCCGGGTGCGGGCCCCACTTCCAGTCGATCGGCACCTCTTTTTTGGCCGCCGCAGGCGCCTTGGCGACTGCGGCAGTGGCAGGAGCTGTTCCGGGCTTTGCAGCGACGACGGAGCCACCGGCCACGACGGCGACGGGCTTGGGCGTCGGCGCGGGCTTGGGCGGCAGGGGGACGGCGCCGAGCCAGCCGGCCTGCGTCGGCACAGCCGCCCTTGCCGGCGCCGGCGCCGGCGCCGCTCCCTTCTTCGCGGCTGCGGCGGCGGAGGGAGCGGCGGCGGAAACCGCTCTGGGAGTCGGGGTCGGGTCGCTCATCCTGGAGAGCTTCCCTGGTTGGGGCACGACGGCGGCGGCGGCGGCGGCGTCCGTCACCCTCGAGAGCTTGCCCGGCGTCGAGGCGGCGATGCCGCCCTCGGCGACGACGGCGGCGACGGGGACGCTCGTCGTCCCCGCCGCCGCCGCCGCCGCCGCCGCTGCTTGCTTCGTGGGCGGAGGCGTCGGGTCCGGGTCCGTCATCTTCTCCAGGCGCCCGGGAGGAGGCTGCGGCCTCTGCGGGGGCTGCGGCGGCGTCGTCGGTCCCGTGGCGCCTGCGAGGACCGCCGCCGTCGCGTCGGCAGACGCCTGGATCGCGGCGGCCTCCTCCGGCTTGAGCGCGATGCGGGAGCCGTCGCTTTCGTCTTCGGCGAAGAGGGCGGCGGGGTCTTCGACGAGCGCGGGAGCGGGCTCGTCCCCCCGGACCTGGAGGAGCATCCTCCGGTTGCCGACGCCGGCGAGGGGAGCGTCGACGCCGTCGGCCCCCGCTCCCCCGCGGCGGTGAGGAGGGCCCTGAGGCCTCTCGGGCCGCTCCGGCCTTTCCCGCTGCTGCGGCCGCTGCTGCTGCTTGAGGACCTGGCGGAGCATTCCGGAGCCCTGAGGGGGCACGGGCTGCTGCGGGGGCGCGGTCGTCGCGGCTGCGGCAGGGGCGGGAGGCTTTTGCGCGGCGGGAGCGGCGGTGTCAGCAGCAGCGGCGGGGACGACCGGGGCAGCAGTAACTGCAGCAGCAGCAGCAGCAGCAGCAGCAGCGGGGGCGACCGCAGGAGCAGGGTCGGCCCTCGGCGCCGCCGCGTTGGTCGCAGCAGCAGCAGCAGCAGCAGGCGCGGCGGGAACAGCGGGAGGAACAGCTGCAGCGGCGGCCCCCGCGGCCGCCTTCGCTCCTCCCCCCCCGCCCGCCGCCGCCGCCGCCGCCCCCTCGGCCCGCTCCATCGGGTGCCCGAGGATGCCGACGCGGTCCGGCACGACGAGGGGGGGCCCGCCGGCGGCGTTGGGAACAGCGGCGGCTCCGACGGGCCTCGGCTGCGCCGCCGCGCTCGCCGCGGCCGCCGCAGCGGCCCCCGCCGCCCCCCTCGCCTCGGCCCCCTCGTACCCGGGGGCGGAGAGGTCGGCCGCGGGCGGCGCGGGCGGCGCGGGCGCCTTGGCCGGCGGCGGCTTGCCCGAAGTCCCGGACGACAGCAGCGAGCTGGGAGCCGGCGTCGGCATGTTTTGCCCCTGCAGGGCGTTGACCTCGCAGCTCACGATGTTGCGGCACGGGTTGGCGATCGCGCCCCCGTACTCGTCGGTGGCGCAGATGGAGACCTGGGCCACCCTCGCGGCGGCGACGAGGTCGATAATCCTGGCGTTTGCCGCGGGGGACACGAACCGCGTCGCGGTGTCGCAGGCGCAGCCGTTGCTGACAAACTGCCGCAGCGCCGGGCAGCAGTCCGGTGAGATGACGGCGGGCTGCGAGCGCATGGCCAGGCCCACGACGCGGCACTCGGCGGTGGCGAGGCCCGCCGAGAACTGCTTGAGCGCGTCCAGCGCGGCGGCGCAGGGCGCGCCGGGCAGCGCGAGCCTCGCGGCCTGGCTCGGGCAGCTCTCGTAAAAGTTGTCCTGCGAGCCCGTAATGGCGGTGCGCGGGGCGTTGAGGGAGCCGGACTGGACGTTGTTCATGAGCGTGGACCCGTAGTTTGTGGGGACGTTCTGTTTTTGTTTTTCGTTGTGGTGTGGTGTGTGGTGGGCGGGAGGAAAGAAGAAAAGGGAGAAGAGGAGGTTGAGGTTGAAGGTCTCGACTGCCGGGGCATGCGCCTTTCCCTTCTTGCTTTCTCAATTCTCTCAGCTCCTCAACTCGGCCCTCTCTCACTTGGTTGGCCACGACGGCGTCCTCGACGATCCACGGGATGTGCGACACCTCGTTAGTCGACGACTTGATGGTGAAAGGCTGGGCGCGGGCGTAGGGCGCGGCGACGAGGAGCAGGAGCAGCATGGCGAGCGACGCCGACGAAGGCAACGGCGACGCCGCGTCGCCATTGTATTGTCGCTTGCCGCGCTTCCGGCGCATCCAGGACAGCCGCCGGTAGTCCGCCATTGCTCGATTACTGGCTATGTATGTCTTGAATACTGTTTGACGCGTTTAAAAAGGGGAGGAAAACGGTCGGACGAGTGAGTTGAAGGGGGGAACGTTTACTAGTGCGGACATGAAACTGCCGCCACCGCGTTTCAAGTTGAATTGGTCTTTTCTCTCTTTAGAGAGGCGTGCTCTGCCTCTTGCGAGCTCAAAGCCTCGCAAGAGGCTTTAGCCTCGCAGGAAGCAAGAGAACGTACTACGCCGCTGCCGAGCGTCGGGTCGCGAGAGAACTCGAGGAACGAGGGCCCTTGACGGGAAGGGAGACAAGGGCCTTGCGTCTTCTTCCACGAAGCTGCGAAGGAGAAAGAAGAACAAGAAGAAGAAGAAGAAGAAGAAGAAGAAGAAGAGTGGTTTTTTTTTCCGAGGTTTTTCTCCTATCTGCTTCAAAACGTTTTCTTCGTTCTCTCCGAGAGAGAGAGAGAGAGAACGGCGCGATCTTTCTTCGCTTCAGTGGTAAACGCTCTTAAGCGTCTCCTCTTGAGACGAGCTACGGTAAGCACAACACGCACTGCAATCGCAATAGTCAATCGCAGCTGCTCCGAACGGAGTTGCTCTGCTCGCTGAAACGCTCGCTCCGATTTCGGTTGAGCTGGCCATCGCGGCCATCTTTCATCTTTTTGCGTCCCCCCCGCACACGCGTCGCGGCGCTTTTATCGAATCGCAGTCAACTCCGAAAGCCTAGAACGACAAATTGAACCTTGTTCCTAACTAGAGCAAAGAAATCGAAGAATAACGAGCGTCTCTGCGCGGAGGAAAACGGAAAACGCGCTTCTTCCCCCTCAGCAATCAGCGCCCTCGGGAAAAAAAAACTTGTTTCTTCTTTTTCTTCTTCTCTCTTTTTCCAGGTCCCCCGAAGATGACGACCTCGGAGAAGAACAGCGGGCAGCCGCGGCGGCGGCGCAGCGGCTTCGCCCTGTCGTCGTTCCTGCTCGTCATCGCTCTCCCCATCGCCTTCCTCGCGCTCGCCAGCCCCGTCGTCGAAGCGAAGAAGAAAAACCCGGCCCCGGCGCCGGCGCCGGCCCCCGCGCTCCTCGCCGAGGCCGCCCGCACCCGAGCGGCCGCCGCCTTGGAGTCTTCCCGCGCCGAGGCCGCCGCGGCGGCCGCGGCTTCCCGAGCCCTCGACGACCTCCCGCGCGGCTCAGGCACCAAACCTTTCCAGCTCCAGTTCCTGGGCACGCATCGCTCCTACCGCGTCGCGCCCTCCAGAGCCGCCACGGCCTTCCTGCGCTCGCGGGACGGCACCGCCGCGCTCTCCGCCAAGGGCGACCCCAGCGGCCCCTCCCTCCTCGCGCAGGTCCTCTCCCCGGTCACCCGCGAGCCCCTTGCGGAGCAGGCCGAGAAGGGGATCAGGGCGTTCCACCTCGACGCGTGGGGAGACGGCGGCGGCGGCGGCCAAGGCGGCGGCTCCTCCTCCCTGTACGCCGCGGGATGGGCCGGGCCGAAGCTCGGCGGGGCCTCCTCCGGCGGCGACCGCCGCGGCCGCGGCGACGCCGCCTCGGCCGCCTCCACGGCGGCGCTCATGAGATCCAACCCGCGCGCTTTCAAGGTCTTCTCCGACCCCGACTTTGACGGCCTGTCGGTCTGCGCGACGCTCTCCGTCTGCCTCGCCGACTTGAAGGGGTGGTCGGACGCGCGGCCGGGGCACTCGCCCGTCGTCGTGTTCGTGGAACCGAGGGACGAAGCGCTCTTCAAGGGCAGCGACGTCGCGAGGGTTGCTGCGGCGAAGAGGAGCCAAGATGTCGACGGCGCTGCTGGAAACGGCACTGCTGCTGCTGCAGGGGGCGCCGAGGCAGCGGCTCCTCTCTCGACGACGTTTGACGAGATCCTGAAGGAGCTGACCCTCTCGGCGGGCCCGGCCTCGCTCGCCTCCCCTCCCAGGATCGACGCTGCGGCGCTCGTGGCCCTCGACGAGGAGATCCGCGCCGCCCTCGGGGGCAAGAGAGGGGCAGCCGGCGGGGCCGAGTCGAACGAGACCGAGGCCGCTTCCGCCGACGCCCCCTCTTGCTCCTCCTCGACGCTCCTCGCGCCGGAGGACCTCCGCGCCGCCTCCAACATGAGCTCGGGCTCGCTGCTGGCCCGCGGCGTCCTGTCCCGCGGTGGGAAGGGGTGGCTCGACGTGGACTCGCTCAGGGGGAGGATCCTCGTCGTCGTCGTGGGCAAGCACGCCGCTCTCTACGCCGAGACGATGTCGAAGACGAAGAGGGGCGCCGGCGCCGGCGGCAGGCAGGCCGCATTTGCCGCCGCGCCCTCGCAGGACGCCGCCGGGCCCGACACCCTGTTTTTGGACCTGGCTCCGAGGGCCATCGCCGTCGACCAGGCGGGCAACCCGCTCGCCCCAGCCCCGGCGAAGGTGCTGGCGAAATGGGAGGACGCCGTCTCTACCGCGGCTCGGTCGGCGTTCCTCGTCAGGGCGTCGGCGGACTTTGCCGGCGTCGAGGCTGCTGCGGCGGCGGCAGCGGGGGGAGCCTCCGCTCCCTCTCCTCCCTCGCGGGCAGAGGCCGTGCTCCGCTCGGGCGCGACCTTCGTGATGACCGACTACCCTCCCTTCGCGCCGGACCCGGCGACGGGATACAGCGTGGGCCTCAAGAGAGGAGGAGGAGGACGAGGAGGAGCGAGCGAAAGGGAGAAAAAGGCGGTCGCCCTGCGCTGCAACCCGGCGACGGCGCCGAAGAACCCGGGCTCGCTCTCGTTCGCCGAGGTGGGGTGCGCTGCCGTGCCGCCTGTCCCCGCTCCGACGAAAGCTGTCGCCGAGGTTCCTGCTTCTGCTGCTGCTGCTGCTGCTGCTGCTACTGCTGCCGCAGGAGGCGATGACGCCGCCGCTCCCGAGTCGCCGCCTCTGCCGCCGGCAAACGGGGACGGGCCATCGCCGGACGACCCTTACTACGGAGGAGACGGCACCCTGCTCGTCGCGGCCCCTGCCCCTGCCTCCGCCCCGTCGGCTCCTCTTCCGAAGCCCGTGGCTGCCGTTTCTTCTGCCGTCCCGACCTCCGTCTCGAAGTCGGCGGCTGCAGCCGTCTCCGCCGCGGCGAGGCCGAAGGCCGACGCCGAAATCGTCGTCGGGAGCGCCGCCGCAGCCAAGGGTGTAGCTGCCCCGATCGCCGCCGCCGCCGGTCCCGTCGACGACGCTGCCCCCGCCCCGAGGAAGGGGGCTTCTTGGGCCTCGCCCGTGGACGCGACGACGGCTCCTGCTGCTCCTCTGAACGCCGACGCCGCCGATGCGGCTGTGCCCCCGGCGCTGGCCGCTGACGACGAAGCGGCGGCGACGACGGTGGCCGCGGCGGCTCCGGTCGCCGCCGAAGCCGCCGCAGCCGCAGCCAATCCCGCTGCCGCCGCTGCTCCGGCGCCGCGCAGGCCCGGATACGCCACTCCCGCCGGCGCCGGCGCCGGCGAAGGCAGGAGCAGCAGCAGTAGCAGCAGCGGAGCCGCCGCAGCAGCGGCTGCCTCCAACGGCGACGGCGCTCCCGTCGCCGTCCCGCGCCGCCGCTTCCTCGACCCCGACGCGGCCCCGGAACCGGGCGCCAATCGCCCCTCCTTCATCCCCCTGGGCTCCTCCAGGATCGAGTCCGGCGATTCCCCCGACGGGAGCGTCGGCGTCCCGGCGGCGGCGGCGGCGACGGCCCCCGTCGTCGCTGCGGCCTCGGCCGCCAACGGCGAAGTCGCTCCGAGCGCCCGCAACGGCGGCGGCGGCGCCAAGAAGGCGGGAGCGGCGGCCGCAGACAGCCACGCGCGCCCGCGAGGCTTTGACGAAGAAGAGGAGGCCAACTCCCACACGGGCGACGCAGCGCTTGCTATGCCCAGCCTGCTCCCTTGAGGGAGAGTGAATGGTTTTGTTTTGTTTGTTTTTTTCTCGTTTTCAAAAGTGCAAACCGAAAAAGCATTCCCCAATCAGTTGTTCTTCACTAAACTTCAGTTTCTTTCTCTCTCAAAAAGACGTTCCTAGCTCATTCTCTCTCTCTCTCTCTTTCGTGGCTAGTCGGTTTTCTCATTCACCGCTATGACAGAGGTGTTGCACGGCTCTTTGCTTCAGTGAATAGGAGATTGGCAAAAGAGGCTCGGAAGGCGCGATGGAGCGCGGTGGCGTCGACGCCGGCGCTGCCGCTGCCGGTGACATGCCGACGACGAATCTGCCAACGTCGACAACCCCCGTGCTCGCCCGCGCCCTCGCCTCTTACGTCCTTCCGAGCTCCAGCAGCGGACTCGTGTGGCCCTCGATGTCGCGTCCAGGGTAAGAACAGATGGGGAGAAAGGAGAGAGAGAGAGAAAGATGAACGAGAAGAAGAAGAAGCAATGTCGGAAAATCCAGCCTAGCCTCCTCACTCGCTCAACCTCGAAACTCAAAAAAACTCAAAAAAACTCGACCGAAAAACACAGCGTCACCCGCCCTACGCGCTCCCGATCCCTCTCCGCGGGCTCCCAGCTCCACGGGCGCTGGAGCGCGAGCGTCGCTCCGCCGCGGGAGGCCAGAGACCAGCGGAGGTTGAGGAGGAGGAGCGAGGACGAGGAAGGCGAAACTTTAGATGCCGACGCCGCCCTCGACGCCCTCGAGGCCGACGCCCGCGGCTGGGGAGGGTTGGACAGTGATCTCTCCGCCTCCCTGCTCATGCTCCCGCGGGAGCTGATGCGGTCGCTGCTCGTCGAAGAGGCTGGGTGCTCTCTCCTTTCAGGAGGAGGGACAGGAGGAGGAGCGGCGACTGCAGCAGCAGCGCCCCTCCTCGCCGCTTCTCGTGCGACTCCGCCTCGGCGCTCTCTCGCTCCTCCTCCTCCGGTCGCGGCCGCGCGCTGCCGCCACGGACGGACCGACGTCCTTTGCCTCCGGCCGGCGGGTCGCATCGGGGAGGAGGCTGAGGTGGTCGTGTTCCGGTTCGCGAGGAGGAAGCGAGGGAGCGGGGGAGGAGAAGATCGGCGGCGGGAGAAGAAGGAGAGGCGCGAGAGAGATGATGACAACAGCAGCGGCGACGACGACGACCACGACGACGACTCTGCCGGCTCCTGGCCCTCCGACGGCGCCAGCAGCAGCAGCAGCAGCAGCGACGTCGAAGGATCGGAGCCGGAAGGGGAAGGATCCGACGACGAAGACGCAGACGACGACGAGCAGCGAGTCCCCGCCTGCCTCCAGACGCTGCGCCTCCCGGGGCCGGGGCTGCCACTCTCCCGCGCCGCGGCCGCGGTCGCTTCTCGCCCCGCTCCTCCTCCTCGCGGCGGCTCCGGCGGCGGCTCCGGCGGCGGCGGACCGGGCCCGACCGCCTTCTTCGCCGTCGCCGCCTCGCACTGGCTCTCGCTGCACGCCCTGGGCCTGCGGGAGCCCCTCTACTACGGCGCGGCTGGGAGGACCTGGGGCAGCAGCCCCGCGGGCGCCTTCGGGGAAGAAGAAGGAGGAGGGGCAGGAGGCGGGGGACGGGGGCGGACGGCGGCGGCGGCGGCTCCGGCGGCGGCGCTGGCGCTGCAAGCGGCCGAGCGGATCTCCGCCGTCGCCCTCTGCGCCTCGTCCCCCTCCCCCGGCTCTTCTTCTGCTGCTGCTTCCTGGGTGGCGGCGGCTCCGGTGCGGCTCGCCTTCGCGACGGAGAGCGGGGGGGGTATCTACGAGGCCCTGCCGTTCGCGGAGGGGGCGACGGCGGCGGCGGCGGCGCGGCCCCTCCCGCCGTTCCCCCGCTCCTCCCGGCCGTCGCCGCCGCCGCGCTTCAGGCCGCTCGCGGCCCGGCTCGCCGCCGGCGCGGGGGCCGCCGCCGCCTCCTCCCCCCTCGCCTGCGGCTGCTCCTCGCTCCCCTGGTCCCCTCCCTGCCCCCACTCGCACCTGGCCTGGCTGGGCGCGAGCCAGCACCCGCACGCCCTGCTCTCGGCGGAGGGGCGGCGCGTCTCGCTCGTCGACCTGAGGGCGCGCCCGGGCTCGGCGGCGGCGGCGGCGGCGCTGCTCCCGCGCGGGGGGCTCGCGACCGCGCTCTGCTCCTCCTCCTCGTCTTCTTCTTCTTCTTCTTCCCATCTCTTCGCCGTGGCCACGCACGCGAGGGACGTCCTGCTGTTCGACTCGAGGAGGCCCGCGGCGCCGCTCGCCTCCTGGAGGCTGCGGGAGAGCGGCGGCGGCGGCGGAGGAGGAGGAGGCGGCGGGGGGAGCGCTTCTCCGATCACGGCGCTCTCGATCTCGCTCTCGCCCCCTCCGTCCCGCTCCTCGTCTCGTGCTCCCTCCGCCTCCGCTTCTCCCTCTTCCCGCGGCTCCGTGCTCGCCGTCGACTCGCGGGGGGCGGCCACCTGCTGCGCCTTCGAGCGCGGCGCGAGGGCGTCGCGGCTGCGGCCGGACGGCGAGCGAGGGCTCCGCGTCGTCGCCGACGGCGGCGGCAGCGGCGGCGGCGGCGAGAGAGGTGGCGTTGCTTCCGCCCCCTCTTTTTCGTGGCGCGCCCTCTCCGCCGCGACGACCACTGCGGCCCCGCCGAGGGAGATGACCGAACTGAAGAAGAAGAGAGAGGGTATCGACGGCTTTCGTCCTTCTCCTCGCTTCAGCTGCAGCTTCGGCTCCGCCGCCGTCGTCTTTGACGGTGCTTCTTCTTCTCCTCGACGTCCTCGTCCTCCTCCTTTGACGCTGCTCTTCCGCTGCGAGGGAGGAGGAGGAGGAGGAGGGGGGGGGGGGAGGGCGGGAGGATCCCTGCTCGTGGACTCGCTCTCCTCTTCGTCGCCTGCTCCCCCTCCTCCCCCCCACCCTTCGCGGGACGGAACCACCGTCGCCCTCGCCCTCCCTGAGCCGGCGGCAGTCCCCGCGGCGAGAGAGAGAGAAGGGGCGAAAGCCGCTCTCCGTCCTCCTCCTCCCTCTTCTGCTCCTCCTCCTCCTCCTCCTCGCCCGCGGCAGCAGCAGAGCTTCGGACCGCGCGTGCCCCCCTACGACGCGAGGCCCGTCGCGGAGCTGCTGACGGCGGCGCTGGAGGGCTGGGAGCGGAGGCGGAAGAAAAGGGGGAGGGGCAGGCGGGGAGGAGGAGGGGACGGCGGCGACGGGGGAGGCGGCACGGGAGGGTGGAAGCGGCCAGCGAGCAGTTCGGGCGTCCCTCCCTCGTTCGAGGGACGCGTTCCTCCTCCTCTCGGCGGCGACGACGACGGCGGTGATGTCGAAGGAGTCGGGGTGACGGAGAGGATCGCAACGAGGCTTCGGTCGCTGCAGCAGCAGCAGGAGGAGGAAGAAGCGGTGGCGGCGAGAGGAGAGGGAGAGGGAGAAGGAGAGGGAGAAGGAGAGGGAGAGGGAGGGGGAGCGAGGCCGCAGCAGCAGCAGCAGCAGCAGCAGCGACCTCCGCTCCCTGTCCCTGCTCCTCCTCCTCCCTCGCGCCATTCGCGTTCGGTCGAGCAGCTGCTCGCGGCGTGGCCGGACTGATTTTTGTATCTTGTAAAAAACTGAAACGCACTTTGATCATCACTTGCGCGTTACTTGAAGAGAGAGAGAGAGAAAGAAAGGAAGAGAGAGGGAAAGAGAGAGTCTCTCTGAGAGGTCGAGGCCGACGATTCGTCAGCGCCGAAAAACACTTCTCGGGGAAAAGAGTTTGCGCCTTGGAGTTTCAGCTTCTTCAATTCCTTCTTCCGACATCGAATTGGGACACTTTTAAACCCGATGTCGACTATGCGTTCGCGCGTGCTGCTCCTCGCGACAGCCGTGCTGCTCGTCACGGGCGGAGCAGCGGCCCAGGCCGTCTTCTCGGAGCCCGATGCCGACGCCCCCGCGCCGCGGAAGCGGGCGTCGGTCGTCGAGCCCGATGCCGCGGACGCTGCTCCCGTCGCTCCTCGCCGAGTCGCGGCTGTCGCTGACGATGCAGTCGCCCCCGCTGCAGTGGCCCCCGCCGCTCCTGCCGCCGCCGCCGCTGCTCCCGTCTCCGCCGTCGCGGACGCGGGAGGATCCGAGGAGCCCCAGGGCCTGCGCCCCAAAACGCAGCTGGCGACGAAGTACGAGCCGGGCCAGAAGATTCTCAACGACGAGGGGCTGCCGTTGGTGGACCGATACGTGGCGGGGTCGCTCGTGAAGAGCGTCAGGGACTCGGGTGGCAACACTGTGTGCGAGATGGTGCTGCAGGGTGAGTGAAGTCTCTGTGGGAGTTGAGAGAGAGAGGGAGCAGGGAAACGACGATGATGCAATCAGAGTTCAACAGAGAGGAGGAGGAGGAGGAAGGTGGAGGCGCGCCTTGATTTTTTGGCCAGCAATTCTGTCAATCGCCGCCCCGCCTTGAAGCGCCCCCCCCCCCAGAACTGGCTGCCTCTGCGCTTTCTTTTACCGATCTCTCTTGCGTAAATGAACGATGCAATGTTTTTTCTTGTCGGACTTGGTTTTCAGATCGAGAGATGCGGGGAACGAGCGGCACAACTGATGTCGAGAGAGAGCACACTCGTCGTCGTCCCTCTCTTTTTCCTTTTTTCGCACGAGCGTGATGGCGCTGCTGCTGCCTCGCACTTCGTCGTTGCGCTCTCCCCCTCGCTCTCAAACTCAACCTTTCCAACGACGGAAAAAAACACACACCACCACCACCACAGGCCCCACCGCCGACAACATCCTCACCTCCGCCTCCGGAGGCCGCCGCTCCCTCAACCCGGGCAATCGCCCTTTACTCACCGCCTACATCTCGTGCCGCGGCCCGAAACCCTTGGTAATGCACGCGGGACCCGCGCTCGCGCCGTTTGCCGGGAACTTTTCGGGCGTCGAGTACATCAAGGAGGTGCAGCTCCCCGGCGGGGCCATCGAGATCAGAGGGCAGGACGTCACGATCGAGAACTCGTTCTTCGTCAACCTGAACTACATGGTGAGAGAGTCTTTTGTCTTCTTTTTTCTTTGTGCTTTTCGGGGGGGGGGCGTGGAAGAGGTCGAAAAATGGAAAAGAAAAAAATATGTTTCGTTCTCGTTCGCTCACCTCTTCTCTCTCTTTCAAAAAAAAAAAAAAAAAAAAACAGGGCAAGGCCGCCATCGCCTTCTCCGACTCCAGGGCCGCCATCGTCAACTCCACCTTCGTCGCATGCAACAACTCCGCGGCCGGAGCCCTCTACGCCAACGATTCTTCTATCATCCGCGTGCTCGACTCGACGTTCACTAACAACGGCGGAGGCCAGGGCGGCGCGATCAACGTGCAGAACTCTTCTCTGATCATCAACGGCACCACGTTCCTCAACAACACCTCCCGCGGCGAAGGGGGAGGCGTGGCCGCGGTCAACGCCACGGTTCTGCAGATCTACAACTCGTCGATGCTGTTCAACACCGCGAAGAACGGCGGCGGGCTCTTTGTCGAGGATTGCGGCCGCGCGACGTTTTTCCAAAACACTTGGACGGGAAACCTGGCGAAGAAGGCCGGCGGAGCGCTTTGGCAGACCAAATGCTCCGGGGACGTGACCGAGAACAGCTTCAGGAACAACAGGGGTGAGGAGTGAGGAGAGGAGGAGAAGGAGGAGGGGGGGGGGAAGAGAGAGGGAGAGGATGAAAGAAAAGAGGAATAAGAAAGAAACACTCACCTCTTCTTTCTCTCTCAACTTTTCCTCGAAATCGAAATCGAAATCGAAATCTCAAAAAAAACCCAAAAAAAACTCAAAACCAAAAACGACAGGGGGCAACGCCGGGTCAATCTGGCAGAACGCTTGCAAGAAGATTTCACTTCAGGACAATGTCTTCGTCAACAACACGGTGAGTTTTGTGAATTGAGTTGAATTGAGAAAGAAAGAAGGAGAGAAAGAGAGAAAGAGAAGGAGAGAGCGGCGGAGAAAATTTAAAAAACTCACTCTTCTTTTCTTTCTCCCTTTTTTCTGTTCTCAAAAACATTCATTCATTTCAGGCCGACAAGGGCTCCGCCGGGGTCGAGATGAACCAGTGCAACGCCGAGATCTCGTTCAACAAGTTTGCGTACGGCAAGTCTGAGAAGGGCGGCGGCCTCTACCTCCAGGGAGTCGGTGAGTTTTTTTGGAGTTTTTTAATCAAAAGAGAGAGACAAGAGTTGAAAAGAAGTAAAAACTCACTTCCCCTCCCTCGTCCCTCTCTCCCTCTCCTTCTTCTTCGCCCCAAAAAAAACAAATTCATCGATTCAGTTGGAGACATCAAGGGCTGCGTCTTCGAGAGCAACGCCGCCTCCTTCGGTGGCGGCGTCTTTCGCGGCTCATCTACCGGAAATTTGGTCGACTCGACCTTCAAGGGTAACCGCGCGAAGTCGTTCGGCGGCGGCCTCTACGACTCGCACGTCTCCGGCGACGTCGCGGGATGCAAGTTCACGGGCAACAGGGCCGCGCGAGGGGCTGCGCTGTTCCGGACCGAGTCGAAGGGGGACTCGGGGGACAACAAGGGCGTGGACGAGGAGACGGCGGTCGTTGACAACCCCGCCGTTTGAAGTTTTTCGATTTTTTTCTCTGAAAAAAGAAGGGAAAAACCAGAGAGAGTTTTGAGAGAGGGGGGAGCAAAAACTTAAAACTTAACCAAAAAAACAAAACAACAACAATTGCCGCCGGTGTTCCTTGTTTCGATATTGCTTTTATTTATATATCTCTAGTTGGAGTTGTTTTTTAAGTCTTGTTTGCAAACAAAGTGCGGAAAAAAAGAACCCAAAATTGATGGAAATAGCAAGAAAAAGAAACGTATTTTTTGTTTCGTCGGCGGCGTTTTTTTTGCCTGCTTTTTCCCTTCCCAAGCCTTTTGCCTTTTCAGGGAGAAGAAGCCGCCGTTTCTCTGTCGGCGCAGCTCGAGAGGGGAACAACGAAGAAGAAGAAGAAGAATGAAAAGACCTCGAAAGAAGAAGAAGAAGAACAAGAAGAAGAAGAAATATCTATTTCTTCCCCTTTTGCTTCGTCGCCTTCTCCTCCTGCTTCCTCGCCTTCTCCTCTTGCTTCCTCTTGCTCTCGACCGCCTTTTTCAGGTCCAGAAGCCAGCGCGCATTCGCTCTTTCCATCGCGAACGCAGGAGAGAGGACTGCAGGCAGCCCGCCGTGCTCGCGCTCGTGCTCGACTGTCACTTTCGTCCTTTCCTGCCTCCTCGATCCGCCGCTTCCGCTTCCGCTTCCGCCGCCAAACGAGAAGAACCCGCCCTTTTTCCCCTCCCCCTCCTCTCCCCCCCTCACCACCTCCGTCTTGCCCCTCTCCAGCCTGAACGTCCTCTTTCCCGCAGCGAGACCCCACACCGCGTCGTCTTCCCACTCCAAACTCGAGCGACCGTCGGCCCTCGTGACCTGCTGCCTCACGGGCAGAGGCACGACGCCCAGCAGCGCGGGAGACGACATCGTGCCGAAACGGTCCCCCACTCCGAGCCTGTTCCGCCCGCCCGCGGTGACGGCTCCCAGCAGGATTCCCGAAAAGGGGTTCCAGCGCCAGGAATTCCAGGCTGAGAAATCCGAGAGGAGGTCGTAGACCTGGGGGAGGAGGAAAGAGAGTGGATTTCGAAATTTTGGAGAGAGGGGGGGTGATCAGGGGGGGGGGGGAGAGGGGGTGATGATGTTGAGTTCTTTTTTTTCCAGTCGTCGTCGCAAAACCCGCAACGCTGCCGCGGACGACGGCATCTGAAAGGCCCTCCGTTCCAGATTGTTGTATCTGCTCGCTTCTTTCTCGGACGCACCTCGCTCGGGGAGGCATCGAGTGTGATGGTCGCTGCGCTGACGAAAGAGTCTCGTTTCACGCTCATCGTTGCAGGCGCGTCGGAAGGAGGCAGATGTTTCGTTTCGGGCTTGGCAAGCCTTGCTGATGATTTGTGCGACGACGAAGCGAGAGGCGAGGGCCGCTCATTCATCTCCCTTCACTCTTTACTCAAACTCCGAAACGCGCTTTCGCGTTCCCCTCTTCTCTTTCGTCTCTCTCTTTCTCTCGACGCGCGAGCTCATCAACGATGCTCTGCGGCGCGACGGTCGGCGCTGCTGCTGCTGCTGCTGCTGCTGCCTCGACGAGAGCAGCAGCTGTGCTGCCGTCGCCACATCGCATCAATGTCGCCGTCTCCCGCCGCCGATCTACTCGGCGAAGAATCGCCGCTGCCGCTTCCGAGAACGATTCCTCCCCTTCTCTCGCCCCCGGGACCATCCTCGACGTCGTCGAGCCCGAGATCGACGGAGGCGCCAACGCCTTCGACGCCCTCGTCGCGGCGGCCGTCGCCGTCGACCCGTCCCTGGCGGCGACCGCGGCCCAGAACGCGGCTGCGGCGCTCTGCGGCGCCCCGCCGACGACGCGCTCCTCAGAGGCGCCGACCTCGAAAAACTTCCCCGCCGCCCTGAAAAAGCCCCCGTGGCTCAGGCAAAAGGCGCCCCAGGGCCTCAAATACGAGGGGCTCGTCGGCCAGATGCGAGAACTGAAGCTGGCGACCGTCTGCGAGGAGGCGCGGTGCCCCAACATAGGCGAGTGCTGGAGCGGCGACACGGGGACGGCCACGATCATGGTGCTCGGGGACACCTGCACCCGCGGCTGCCGCTTCTGCGCCGTCAACACCGCCGCGACGCCGGCCCCGCCGGACGACAACGAGCCCGAGGCGACCGCCGAGGCCGTGGCGTCGTGGGGCGTGGGCTACGTGGTGCTGACCTCCGTCGACCGCGACGACCTGCCCGACGGCGGCGCCGAGCACTTTGCCCGCACCGTCCGCGGCATCAAGCGGCGCGCGCCCGGGGTGCTCGTCGAGTGCCTGACGCCCGACTTCCGCGGGGACGTCGAGGCCGTCAGGCACCTGGCCAGGAGCGGGCTGGACGTCTTTGCCCACAACGTTGAGACGGTGGAGAGGCTGCAGAGTCGCGTGCGGGACCCGAGGGCGGGGTACCGGCAGTCGCTCGCGGTCTTGGCCGAGGCCAAGCGCGCCGGCAGCGAGAGCACCGGCGGCAACGAACCCTCTGGCGGCGGCCGCGTCCTCTACACCAAATCGTCGCTGATGCTGGGCTTCGGCGAGCAGGACCACGAGGTCGAGCAGGCCATGCGCGACATGCGGGAGGCCGGGGTCGACATCCTGACGCTGGGACAGTACCTGCAGCCGACGCCGCGGCACCTCCCCGTCGTCGAGTTTGTGACGCCCGAGAAATTCGACCATTGGGCCGAGTTTGGGAAAAACGTTGTGGGTTTCAGGTACGTTGCCTCGGGCCCCCTGGTGAGGTCGAGCTACAAGGCCGGGGAGTTTTTCGTCGAGGCGATGATCAGGGACGACGAGGCGAGGGCGAAGCTTGAGGAGAGGAGGAGGAGGGAAGAGTGAATATTTTTCTTTTGAAAAATTCGTTTTCGACGACGACGGCCAGCTGGTTCTTCTCTCTTTTTCGTTCCCTCCCTCGTCCCCTCTTCTTTTCTCTGCAATATTTTGCTATCGATTTTACATGGGAGCATTGCT
>Ga0315289_10003607_pt1 | contig 23350 bp, 33 predicted proteins | sample YL17G11_40_MG_FD_203452 | JGI IMG/M metagenome (GOLD analysis project Ga0315289, IMG submission 203452) | Sediment microbial communities from Yellowstone Lake, YNP, Wyoming, USA - YL17G11_40 | ecosystem: Environmental > Aquatic > Freshwater > Lake > Sediment | place: USA: Wyoming | collected...
TTAATTGATAAATTTCCTGATTTGAATAAGTTTAAATCTTTGACTGCTATTCTTATTTATTATGACTTATAACCGAGCAGCAATGCTTAGAAAACTGCGACTGTTAAGTGCTCTTGATAACAAGAGACGACTAAAAACCTACTTAGTTATTGAAGGCAGTCCTGGGATCTCTTTTAACGATTTAGCAAGGAAGGTTCATGCAGAAAGAGGACTGCTTGCTTATCATTTGGGTGTATTGAAAGCTGCTGAACTTGTAAAAGTAACGCACGAAAGAAGAGGCAGAGAAACTCCGGGTTATTGCTTAACAAAAGAAGGTTATAAGCTCCTTAAGGGGTTATCTTCTTAAATATTTTTAATTAATGGTGTTTATGTATGGACGTACAACTGATATTATGCACCTTTTGGAAATGAGAATAATCTTCATCACATTTTCGCAAAACTTTTCCTCATGACATACGCCACCAAGCCAAGCAGGAACAGCAACAGGCCAAGGCCGAGTATGAAAACGTTCTGGAGGAAGAAATAAAGAAGAGACAAAGAGGCGATGCCTGCCAGGACAGGTATCAGCCGGGATTCTATGATATGCAGCTCGCCTTTCGCTCTTTTTATCAGCCTGAGCACAGCTATCGAGCTGAAGAAGTAGGGGATTATCGTGAAAAACACGACGAGCGACGCGAGGCCGGAAAAGTCTAAAACCATTCCATATCCTGCCAAAACAAACGGCACGAACGTAAGCAGCGTCGCTAGCACAGTCTGAACAAGCAAGGCTACATGCGGCGTTCTGAATTTTTTGTGCAGACGTGAAAAGGATTTTGGAAACAATTTGTCCCGCGACATAGCAAACGATATTCTTGAAGAGGCGAGTATGACAGCGTTCAACGCGCCGAGTATGGAAACCAAACCGCCTGCTGCCAAAATTATGCCGCCGATTCTTCCGAGGAACACTTGCGAGATGTCTGCCAGCGGCGACTCTGAATCTGCAAAGTCCTCCCACCTTGCCACGCCGAGCGATACTGCTGAAACAACAAGGTAAATTGCCATGACAGTCACAACAGAAATTATTATCGCTTTTGGCACGACCTTCCTCGCGTTTTTTATCTCCTCCTCCGGGACAGTTATTATCTCCGCTCCCTGGTAGGCCCACAGCACGAGTATCGTAGCAGAGCCGATGGCTGGCAGCAACTCTTTTCCTGCTGGCAGTAGCGGATAATAGTTCTGGAAATTTATGAAAAACAATCCGACCACAGCAAACAGCAACAATGGAAGAAGTTTGCCGACAGTGAACACATCTTCAACATCGCCGCTGCCTTTCACGCCGCGGAAATTCAGCAGCGTAAGAAATAATCCAGAAGAAGCTGCGATGACGATTCTGTAAAAGTCAGACAGTTGAGGAAGGAAGAATTTCAAATACCAAGCGACAGCCCACTGTTCCGTAGCAATAGTAATCCAGTAGCCGAACCAAAAAGCCCAGCCTGTCATGAAACCTATAAAGTCGCCAAAAGCAGCGTGGGCGTATGAGTACAAACCACCAGCTCTGGGAAGTTTTGCCGCGCATTCAGCGAAACAGAAGCCAGTGAGTATGCAGTATATACCCGCAATAACCCACGCTACTAGAGAAAAAGCTCCGGCCTCCTTTGCAGCTAGGATCGGCATCAGCAGTATTCCCGAACCAATAATGAATCCTATCCCCAACATCAAAGAGTCGAAAAAGCTGAGGCTGCGAAGGAGGCGTATCTTCCTCACTCACAAACCTCCCCACATGCACAGTGCGAATATGCCCGCAAAGTTTAACAGATACGCTATCATTACAAATTTTTTCGGCTCGAATTTTGCAGCTCCAAATATTGCAATGCCTATCTCATCTGGCAGCGGCGAGGCTATTATAAATCCTGCAACCACCGGTATCAGAATTCTCAGGCGCTTCGTCCGGCATATTTTTTTCCAAACCAAGTATGTTATTTCTTTCGTGAACGGCAAATGGGATACCGGCTTGGTCAGATTCCTTATTTCGCACGTCAACAGCTTTATCTCATCCATTAACTTAGTTTTCACAAGGTGAAAAATCAGATAGTCGCTTATTACGGATCCAAATGCTCCGATTAATGCGACAGGCAGGGGATGCAAATAGCTGCCCATTTTGTAAATTACTGCGCTCGCTGGTATTGTAGTGAAAGCGTAAGTGAACATGGAGCCTGCCACAAACGCGCCGACATAACCGAAATTTTGCAAGTTTTGGATCAGGTTATCTATGGCGGGAGATTTGACTATGGCATACGCTAAGAGTATGCTCACAAAAAATATTATCAGGTTCCTGTGCTTCCACTCAAACTTCCTCACCTTCTTCACAGTTTTGTTGATTTCATTATTCACCTTGCTTTTTCTGTAAGAATAATTCACACCACTCACTGCCTTTACCGTTTCAGCTTCTCTTCGATTCTGATCATTTCGTTTATCTTCGCCGCCCTCTCGCCGCTTATGCCGAGCTTGATGTAGTCACAACCAAGGCCTACAGCCAAATGGCATATCAGCGTATCCTCAGTCTCGCCTGAGCGGTGCGACATCACTGTGACGAGCTTGTTCTTCTTCGCCTCTTCAACAACTTTCATGACGTCTGTTATTGTGCCGGCTTGGTTCGGCTTGATTATTATGCCGTTCGTGGCTTTGAATTCTATTCCTGTTTTCAATCTTTCCAGGTTTGTTGCATACAAGTCATCACCAGCAGTTATGTGGTTCTGCAGCTCGTGCGTCAACAAACTAAAACCCTGAAAGTCGTCCTCGTTCAGCGGATCCTCAACGTAAAAAATCGGATAGCTTCTGACGAGCTGGTGAACGAATTTTATCTGCTCCATCCTGTTCAGCAGCCTGTTTGCATATCTGTAGACATAGTACTGCCTGCCGTCCCACAACGTAGAAGCAGCGAAATCTATTCCCATCTTCAGCAAGTTTGCAGTCGCGGCCTTTGCCATGAGTTTCAGTATCTCCTCGAAGCTGAGGTTGGTCGTCCAGGCGGACTCTATGTTTTTCGTGAATGCAAAAGTGGGGTCGTTCTTCTTCAGCTCCTTGCCTTCTGTCAGATACGCTGCAGCGATTTTTGTCACGGATTCCGCGAATGAGTCCTGGTGCAGCGGCAGGAAGTGGAACTCCTGTATGTCGATCCTGCCGACGTGTTTGCCGCCGCCGATGATGTTGCATATCGGTTTCGGCACTGACACCTTCTGTTTCGAAATGTTCGCAACGTGCTCGAAAAGCTCCATGTTGTTTTCAAGAGCGAAAGCTTTTAAGAAGGCGGAGGATATTGCCAGCGCAAGGTTGGCGCCGATGTCGCGGAAGTCTTGCGTCTTGTCTATCGTTCGAAGCTGTATGTCAACGTCCTGCTGGTCGGTAAAATCCTCGGCAGTGAAGTGCCGGCGAATAATTAAGAATTTTCTCACTGCGTCCTCGGTCGGCAGCAGCTTCGCTTCGTATCTGCCAACGCTAGTGCCAAATGGTACAGAGCTGCGGACAGTGCCTTTAGCAGTCTGCAGTTCTACCTCGATGGTCTTGCGCGCGTTGGTCGCAAAAATCTCACGTATGTTGAGGCTTTTTGCTATCATTAATTTTAATTTGTGAAAGCCGCCTATTAAATTTCTTTTTTCAGCAAATTTATAATCTGACACCATGACTGCGCGCTACAATTTGTATAGCAGCAATGTCTGTAAGATAAGCAGTAGAATTGGTTTGAACGTTTCTAACTTCACTATAAATCTCCGATTCATCCATTCCAGCATCTCTTGCTAATTTACTTGATAAACTTTTATACAAACTAGGATTAGAATACCCTTTCATTGGCATTTTATCACAAATTTAATTTAATCGGTTGAAGATTTAAATCTTATGTATGCGGGAGGTGTGCACGCAAGTTGCACTGAAAATCCACGGATTTTTTTGGTCGGGTGCGGCGGAGGAGATTTGAGCCTATTAGAAATCAACTTTCATTGTTTTTGTTGTTATATCTTGAGAGAAATAACCTTTAGGATATGTAAGGCTTGCCACGTAAGATGCCGGTGATATCCATCTTAATAGTTTTTTTCCTTCAGTTAATCTCTTGAGGTTATAACTAACAGCAGCCACTTCGTACGAAATCCAACCTAAACATAAGATTGCTATCAGATCATCCATTGCCATACAATTCAATATCAACGATTAAAAGATTTAAATCTTATGTATGCGGGAGGTTGGATTTGAACCCATTAAGAATCAATTTTTTCCAAAGATTAATCTTTATTTTAACTAAAAATTTTTGTGAGATAAGTGAAAATCTATCTGCCAAGTAGCCTTGGCAAAGAAATCGAATATTGGCAAAAGTATCGGGCTAAATATATAGCTCCGCAATTAAAAGGAATCGAACCTTTTGACATACCAGTTTCTTTATCCATATTATTGTTGGGAAAGAAGGCCGAATTCCCTTTGGAAGTTAACGGATATATGTTTCATCAGTTTCTCCCCCTACCCTCTGCTAATGTAATAAAAAATACTGTTTCACTAAGAGGGAAAAACCTAGAAGAAGAATTGGGAAAAATAGAAAACGCGATGTCGAAATGGGAAGAAATTGTCGAAAGGAACTCACCAAGTAAACACAAAGAAGGAGACCATTATAGTAAGCACTCAACTCTATACGGGGCTGGGTTTATCGGAAAAATCGTAGGCGAATTGATATCAGCTCCCATTCCGAGAGATGATATTATTGAAGATGATTTCTGGCTTAGATTGTCAAAAACCCGCTTTGACGATATAAAGACAGGTAAGTTGTTTGGCGGCCCGCCAATAATCAAACAAATTCGTAAAAGAGTTTTGAGACCAAGGGTCATTGATTTCGCAGACATTTACGCGCATGTTGTTTATTATGAAGACAATAGAGAGTATTTCGGGTATACTCCAACGAATGAAACTTTGGATATAATTTTTTTTGATATAAAAAGACAAAAAGAGTTGACACAACGGTCTTGGTGGCAAAGATTCCTTAGGAGAATGGATGAAGAACTAGTCAAAAAAGGAATTGAAGACGAACCTTGAAATATGTTATTTTTTCAGCTATTTCTTTAGCAAAAACTGCCAAAGCCTTTTTCCCGTCACAAGCCCGAGCTTGCCTTTTTTCGCAGTGAACTCGTCAAACTTTGCAGCATTCTCCCTGCCTTTGCCGTAGATAAGGATCGGCACAGCTCCATACTCGTGCTGCCGAGTCTTGCAGGCAGTGATGTGATCTGTTGCAATGACTAGAATGCCGCTGAAATCCTTGAACTTCTCCAGTTCCTTGTCTATCCTCTCAATCATCGCTCGCTTCGAGTGGAAGTTGCCGTCGTGCGCAGGCTCGTCCGGCCCCTTGATGTGGGCGTAAACGAGGTCGTATTCGCCTAATGCATTTGAAATGCTGTCGAAGATGAAATTCAGTGTCGACTCGAGCTTCATCTCCGGCACAGTGATTGCGTTGAAGCCTGCCAGCATGCACGTAGCCTTCATCACTCCATTTTCGGCTATGCAGACTGCCTTCTGCATGCCGCGCAGCTTGCAGAAGTTGCCGATCACTGGCAGCCTGTTGCCCGCCTCCCTTGTGAGCAGGTAGTTCGCAGGTGGCAGACCGCGTTTTATCCTTTCTTGGTTGACTGCATGGAATTCAATAATGCCTCTCGCCCGATCCAAAAAGTCCTGAAGCAGCCTTGCCGGCCTTTCAGCCTCTGGCGCAACAGCTTCAACCGGCCTGACGCACTCCCCGGCCTTGAACGGGTCGCCGTTCGTAATCTTGTCGCTCAACTTTTCCTTGATGATCAGCACCCCGCGATGTTCGAACGTGTTTCTCAGTATGAACGGCACACCGATGTCCACATGCTCGTTAATGTACCGCGCCAGCTCGTCCAGCCCGAAGCTGTTCCTGCCAGCCGTCCTCTCCAAAACAACCAGATCTTTGTCAACAGTAGCGAAGTTGCAGCGTATTGCCAGGTGGCCGTTCTCGAAGGGCTGGTCCGCGCCTACTGCTTCCAAAGGCCCGCGCCTCAGGTAGTACCTTTTCGGGTTGTAGCCCAGCAAACCCAGGTTTGCGATGTGGCTCACGCTCGCGTTCGTCACGTCCGTCCACAGCCTTTTCTCGACAGTGATTATCTCCCCAAGCAGGCCGTTCCTTGCCATATAATCCATGTTCGGCTTTTTTGCTTCACTGAGAGGAGTTTTGTTGTTTATCGGCAGGTCTGCCATGCCGTCTATGACGATAAAAACGATCTTCCTGTGCAGCTTCCGAGCCTGCGGCCTTCGGGTCTGCCTCCTCCGGCTAGCCCTGGCTCTCTTTGCCTGCTTTCTGACAGAACGCTTCTTTTTTCTGGCCATTAGTTAAATATTGGTTTTGCGAGAAAATAACTTTGCATATTGCGAATCGTTGCGCCAAGACGAGATTACACATCAAGCCTGTGATCAATCTTTTTATGTTCTATAAGATACGGCACTTGAAACTCCAAAACAGCAGTGTATCTCCTTTCTATGTTAACCGCAATCCTCTCTTCAAGATACCTGCAAAAACCACAACTCGTTGCCTCTTTTCTGTTTGTCGTTTCCATCCATATCAACTCAAAGATTGAGCTCCTTCAATGTCTGGTCGCAGTAGTTGGCCAGCTTCCTCGTAAGGTTTGCCTTTGCAGTAAAAATCTTCTTCTTGACCTCTTCGTTGCCGCCGTTGGCCTGCTCAGCGGCTACAAGTGTGATAAAGGCTGTCTGCAGCTCCAGCCAGAAAAAGGCCTTGTCGAGGCATCGTTGCACCTCTTGCATGTCCTTCGCAGCCAGCGCAAGCGTCTTCCACTTCTGGTAGTGCTGCGAGCATGTTGAGATTTGTGTCGCCAAAGTCATACGTCACTATAGAGTGGTTATAGTATATAAATATTACTATTCTATAGTAACTAAATATTTATATGGGGGCATAACCGACTAATACTATAACATATAATGCTACCATGAGCAGCAAAAGGGATCTGGTATGGCAATAAAAAATCAGCAAAGCCAAAACTTTGAAACTAATGATGCTAAAGTGGAAGCAAGAAGATATATCGATGAGGTCGAAAGCCGACTCAAAAAAAAATATAGCCCAGAAAAAACTGAGAAAATTTTGAAATTTGCTGAACAGGTAGCTAGAGAAGTAGTAAAGTCAAAATCTGGCAAACTGCCGATTTCGGTGAAACTGCCTTTTTATGTTTATGGTACAAACGGTTGGGTAGGACTTGAGAATGTGCCTCACATATTTGCCAGTGATTATGGTTTAAAACTAGAGGATATAGAAATAATTAACAATTATGTTAATTGTCGTGTTTATTTGTCTAGAAAAAGCTAGATTGATGTCAAATTTCAAAAATCCTGTTGTCTGTCGTTGGCGCCACTGCGTCAAATCCTTTCTCGCGAAGCTCTTTGGCAAATGTCTCCGTGTCGTCGCCGTGCACGCAGAAAACCTTTTGCGGATTGACTTTTTTTACGAAGTCAAACAGCTCGCTGCGGTCAAGGTGGCTTGAGAAATCCAGCCTCTTGACCAGCATCCTCAGCTTGAGATCAAAATCCTTTGTAGTGAACCTTCCGGTTTCTAACAACGCTCTGCCTGGCGTTCCTTCCACCTGATATGAGGTCAGTATCAGCGTAGCGTTCCTGTCGTCGAACAGTTTTTTCAAATACCATACAATAGGCCCGCCTGACAGCATGCCGCTCGTAGTCAGCACTACGCAGGGGTTTTTTATTATCCTCTTTCTCATGTTCTCGCTCTTGACGTACTGCACTTTTTTCAGCGCTGTGTCTAGTTCATCTTTCTCGCGCAACAGGTTGCGATGTTTGTTAATTATTGTCAGCGCTTTTTTCGCCATGCCGTCCACGAAAACAGGGTAGTCAATACCGTAATGGTCCAGCACAAGCAGTATCTCATCAATCCTGCCCACAGCAAAACCGGCTATGACAGTAACGCCGTCCACTGACAGAGTTTCACGTATCGTCTGCATCAATTCCTTTTCCTGGCTTTTCCTGTCTGGGTGCTCGCGTTGCGCGTAAGTGCTTTCTGTCACAAGCACGTTGGTCTCAGGCAGATTCTCCTCTGCGCGGTTGAGGAGCCTAGTGTCTGTCGTCTTGAAGTCGCCCGTGTACAGCAGGCTTTTCCCGCCAAAGTTCATGTGCACTAACGCTGAACCCGGTATGTGGCCTGCGTCGAAAAGTGTTACGGCAGTTTTTCTCAGCTTCACAGGTTTTTTGTAGGCAGTAGGCACGAAATTTTTCACAGTCTCTTTTACATCCGCTACAGTAAACGGCAGTTCCACACCCTCCTCGTGGCCGATTTTCACAGAGTCGAGCAGCAGCAATTCTGTTATCGGCTTTGTCACGTCTGTTGCATAAATCCTGCAACCGTTCTCCTTGGCAGCGAAAAGGGCCAGTGCGCCGGAATGATCAAGGTGCGAATGCGACAGAAAAACAGCGTCCGGCCTGCACTTGACAGGTATGGGGAACATCTGCGGCACTTCCCTCACTTTCGTGCCGTAGTCCAGGACAATCTTTTCCACACCTGTGTCTACGAGCAGCCCGCTCCTTCCAACTTCTTGAATAGCACCTAGAAAACTGAGTTGTATCATACAAAGAATTTGTTGTAAAACAATATTAATTCGTTTTAGCGATCTGAAATTTCATGCGCGGGTTCAAACCCAACCTCCCGCACTAGGGCTCAGGGTAGATGCGACAAACTATGAAATGATTTATTGATTAAATAACTAAGATTGATTATGAAAACAAAAGATGTATCGGTATTGGTGGAATACTTCGGGGAGCACCCGATAGTAAAAATAACAGACTTCTTTATAGAAAACAAATTATTCGACTACTCAAAGAAGCAGATAATGGAAGAAGTGGGTATATCCAAGGCCACATTGTTCAAATACTTTGCAAAGTTAGAAGAAACAGAAATATTAAAAGTATCAAGAAAGTTTGGGAAGACAAAGTTATTTAGAATAAACATGGAAAGTCCAATAGTAAGGAGAATAATAGATTTGGGGTTAGTATTAGCAAATGAAGCTTCAAGAAAGATTACTGAAAAAGAATTAAAAGTTCCTTTAAGGCATTAATATGAAATCTAAAGATTTCATAGTGGGTTCAAATCCCACCCCCAAGGCTTAAAAGTTTGAATGACGACTCATAAGGTATGCAATACAAAACTGCTGATTTCACGGACGGCGTCTACGGGTTGGCGACTTTATTTCGGCCAAGGCCTGGGGTCTGGAATAAGGCAAGCGTAGAGGACCTTTTTTCGCCCGTTCACCAAAAAATTTTATATTATATCGCAGATGAAAACCTGGAAAGAAGAATTCCAAAACTTCAAGAAATTTATGACAAGTTCCGCATACCATCGTACCGCAAGAAGCTCCGGTTGCTGGAAGAATTTGACACGATAATCAAATTCACAATACCGGAGCTTGCCATATTTTTAGAAAAGGTTCTTGGCTTGGACGTGATTCACTGCGGTCATTACAATCTACCCGAAGATTTGGGCTGGGTCAAAAACTATCTAATGGATTGTCGCAATAGCACGACTTGGAATGCAAAATCAAGAAATCCTACGGCCCAATCCTTGGAGCGCCATTTGATCGCAAAAGTATTGAGAAACAGGGAAGCCTGCTTCAAGCCTCTCTGTCTGCACTACCTGCGGCATCCACCTTAGATAAATATAATTTGTTGAAAATCGAAATAGGAAGTAAGTGGTTTGATGGACACAGAGACGAGGCTGGAGCTTGTGAAGCGGTCGCCGACAGAGGAAGTAATTACAGAACAAGACCTGAGAAACCTTTTGGAAACAAAACAAAAACCCGTAGCTTATGATGGGTTCGAGCCGAGCGGAATTTTACATCTCGGTAGCGGGATTTTAAGGGCAATAAAGGTAAATGACCTTCTTGAAGCGAAAATAGATTTCATTCTTTGGATTGCTGACTGGTTTGCATACATAAACAACAAGATGGGCGGGGATTTGGAGCTCATCAAAAAAGTTGGCGAATATTTTGTCGAGGGTTGGAAGGCTTGCGGCATTGACACCAAAAAAATAAAAATACTCTGGACAAGCGATGCTGTGAAGGACGAGCGATACTGGAAAGGAGTCGTAGATATTGCAAAAAATTCTACAATTCAGAGGGCTTTGAGGGCCGGTCCTATAATGGGAAGGGATGAGACAGAGATGAAATATGTTGCTCAGTTGCTTTATCCAATGATGCAGGCATGGGATCCTTTTTATTTCGGCGCAGACATTTTGCAGCTTGGCATGGACCAGCGGCACGCAACGATTTTATCGCGCGAGCTCGCCCAAAAAATTGGACAAACGCCACGAGTTTGCGTGCATCACCATCTTCTTCTTGGCTTGCAAGGATCGGGAGGGAGAATGGGACAGGAGACGGCTACTTTTCAGGTAGAAGACAAGATGAGCAAATCGAAACCTCAAACCGCAATATTCATCCACGACACACAAAAGGAAATAGAGGAAAAAATAAACAAAGCGTTCTGCCCGGAAAAAATTATTACAGGCAACCCTATACTTGAAACATGGAAATATATAGTTCTAAGAAAGTTTGACTCTAGGATAATAAAGAGACCGCAGAAATTCGGCGGGGATTTGGAAATACAAAAATATGAAGAGCTTGAGGAGCTGTTCAAAGCAGGAAAATTGCACCCGCTTGATTTGAAAAAGGAAACGGTCTTTGCAATAGATGAAATATTAGCTCCTGTAAGAAAGCATTTTGAGAAAAATAAAAAAGCAAGAGAGCTTTACGAAATAGTGAGGCAGAAAAAAATCACTCGATAATTTTTCTATTCGATAATCTTATTTCTCCTGAGCCAGTAGAACACCGCGCCTGCTGCCACGACGACTATGCTCACAGCAATTATATGCCACTCAAACTGGAATATCAGGAACCAGCACGTGAAGACGCCGCAGAAAGCTAAAACTGGATAATTGCCGATGTTGAACGGAACCTTGAAAGGCCTTTTCAGCTTCGGCTTCGTGTAGCGCAGCCATATCAGCGACAAATTTATGACCATGAAGCTGACCAGCGCGCCTAGGCTAGTGACATTAGCTATGACAGCCATGTCGCCGACCAGCACGAACGCCATCGACAACAGCCCTATCGCTGCCACAGCCATCCAGGGCGTTTTCGTCCTCCTGTGCACGCGTCCCAATAAAGCTGGAAAGGAGTTTTCTCGAGCCATTCCGTAGACCATCCTCGACGTCACAACCAGAATGATGAGAACAGTGCTTGAAGTTGCGAAAAGCGTGATGACCGAGAGCAGCAAATATGCGTTCGGGCCCAGAAAAGTTTTGGAGGCTGCGTATGCAAGCGGCGCATCCGATGATGCCAATTCCTCCCAGCCCGCTATGCTCACGCTCGCTATGGCTGTGAATATGTACAGCAGCATGGTGATTGCTATGGCAAGTATCAATGCGTAAGGTATGTTTTTTTTCGGCGACTTCGTCTCTTCGGCTATGTTGACTATGTCCTCAAAGCCAATGTACGCGAAGAAAATCAGCGCGGCTGCAGAGAATATTCCCTTTGTGCCGAGCGGGGAGTAGAAGTAGTCTATCTTGCCTACTGCCGGCAAGCCAAGAAATATTATGATGACCAAGCCGATTATTTCCACAGATGTGAAGATTATGTTGAATCTGGACGATTCCTTTATCCCGGCGAAGTTGACAAAGGAAAGGCCTGCTATGAGGGCTGCGGAGATTGCTATTATGGTAATGGTGTCGAAAGCCTTTGCAGAGTTGTAGTGCGAGCAGTCGAAAAAGAACTGGCACGTAAAACCACGGAGGTTCTTGCTGAAGCCAAGCGAAACTGTTGCCGCGGATACGATGCCTGTGAATATTATAAGCCATCCTATCAGAAATGCAAAAAGCTTGCTTCCGTACGCTTTTTTGACATAGACAAACTCGGCAGCAGCCTTGGGATACATCGCAGACAGCTCTGCGTAGCTCAGGCCTGTGAAAGTGCTTATCAGCGCGCCTGCGAAGAACGACAGCCACAATGCATTTCCCGCTAAAGCCGCAGCCTCGCCTATGAGGACGTAAACGCCCGCACCGATTATAATGCCGAGGCCGTAGAACACCGCCTCGAACAGGCCCAGCTCCCTTTTCAGCCTCAGCTTCATAACATTATTTTCTTTTCGCATGATTTAATTTTTAAAGCACCTAATCTATTACAGGATTGGAATGAAGAAGGATAGAAGAAGAATGTTTTTTTCGTTTGTTGCTGTCGCCGCGGCCGTAGTCATATATATTTTCTACTCCATGCAAGGGCCAGCCGGAACCTATGCCACAACGACAACTTCAAGAACAACCATAGCAACTACCACAAGCACCAGCACCACAAGCGTGCCGCTGCCGCAGGAGCCGGAGGGCTTCACGATCATCTCGCCGAAGAACATGGTCTACAGCGACGGCAGGATTATAGTTTCAATCAGAGCTAGCGAAGTGTCGAGATGGATTGGCGAGGCTGTTGATTCCGGCGCTTTGGTGAAGGAGTGCTACGATTGTGTTTCTTTCGAGAGGTATGATATGTACTTCCCTGCCGGCATACATATCCTGACGGCTTACGTGGAAGACAAAGACGGCAATTTGAGGACGGGCAGGGTCGTCTTCACAGTGCTATAGCCTTTTAACTCAGGTATTTTGCATAAAACCGCAAATTTTTTTTCAGCTTTTCAGCCAAGCCTACGTCTTTCAATTTTTTTGGCCTCTCTTCCAGCGCATTAATTCCTTTTTTGTTGTACCTTGGGATTAAGTGCCAGTGGACATGGTTAACTTCATCCATGTAGATGAGATATATCTTCTTGATCTTGAGAGTTCTAAGCATAGCATCCCTGACAGCGTCTACAGCATCCATCAGGTGCTCGTAATCTTTCTTTTTCAGCAAATGCAAATCAATAATTTTTTTCTTCCAAACAACTATTACGTGGCCCTTTGCTATAGGGTAATTCGCCAAAGTTGCATAAAGCCTTTTGTCTTCGTAGAAAACCGCCCCTTTTTTTGGCTTGGATAAGTCTTGCATATATTATAAATTAATTTTGTTATTAAAAAATGAGCTCGCAATAAAAACATCCAAATAAGCCTTTGGAAAAGCAACATAGATTATGAAGCAGATAGAAGAAATAAAAAATAAAGGATGCGTTCTTATGGATTGCGACAGGAAGGCTGTCGCTTTTTGCAACAACTGCAGAATACCTGTCTGCGACATCCATGGCAAGAGGATGAATAATGTGTACATATGCATCAACTGCTTTGGCTATTTGAAAAAGGCAAAGTTGAGATGAAAGAGAATTAATGAATAAATCCTTTAATGTTTACTTTTATATAACAAAATATCAAAATCAATTTAGGAGATAGCATGCTTGACATAAAGCTCATACGGGAGCAGCCGGACTTGGTTAGGGAGAACTTGAAGAGGCGGCATGACGCTGAGAAGGTCAAAAAGCTGGAGGAACTCATAACAAGCGATAAGAAGTGGCGCGCTGCTGTCGCTGAACTCAACGAACTGAGGCAGAAGAAGAACAAGCTAAGCCTCGAGGTTGCGAAGCTGAAGAAGGCAGGCAAGTCCGCGGCAAAAGTAATGAAAGAGGCGGAGGAGGTTTCCGGCAAGATAAAAAAACTTGAGTCAGCAGCTGCAGAGCTTGAAGAGAAGAACAAACTGCTTTTGATGACCATACCGAACATGATGCACGAGTCTGTTCCTTACGGAAAGGATGACAGCGATAATGTTGAGATAAGACGGTGGGGGCAACAGCCTAAATTTGACTTTACGCCGAAAGACCACCAAACAATTGCTGAAAATTTGGGATTGATAGATTTTGAACGGGCGGCAAAAGTTGCTGGAGCAGGATTCTATTATATGAAAAACGAGCTTGTTTTGCTTGACCTAGCTTTGCAGAGATTTGCAATTGAGCATTTGAGGAAGAAAGGTTTCAATATTATATGGCCGCCGTTGATGATCCGCAGGAAGCCGTACGAAGGCGTAACGGATCTTTCTGACTTCGAGTTGGTTACATACAACGTAGCCGGCACGGACATGTATTTGATTGCCACATCCGAGCATCCGATGGGAGCGATGATGATGGACGAGGTGCTGGACAAGAGAAAACTGCCGATAAAACTTTGCGGGGTCAGCCCCTGCTTCAGGAAGGAGGTCGGCGCGCACGGCAAGTACACAAAGGGTTTGTTTCGCGTGCACCAGTTCAACAAAGCAGAGCAGTTCGTTTTTTGTGCGCCAGAGCAGTCTTGGAAAATACACGAGGAGCTGCAGAAAAATTCCGAGGAGCTTTACCAGCAGCTCGGCCTGCACTATCGTGTTGTTAACATATGCACAGGCGACATCGGCAGCATAGCTGCGAAAAAGTACGACATAGAGGTGTGGATGGCTGACGGCAAGTTCAGGGAGAGTGGCTCCAACTCAAACTGCACAGACTATCAGGCTAGAAGGCTGAACGTGAAATATAGGGAAGGAGAGGGCAAGCCGCCTGCCGGTTTTGTTCACACGCTTAACAACACTGCTTTAGCAACGAGCAGGACGATCATTGCGATACTCGAGCAGTTCCAGAGGAAGGATGGCAACGTCGACATACCGAAAGTCCTGTGGCCTTTCATGGACGGGATAAAGAGGCTGGAGAAGAAGTAACTCTTATTTTTTCTTGACGATATAATTATTAGCGGTCAGATGGAAGAGCAAATTAGAATAGACTGTGCGAGATGCGGAAGGGACGAGTGCGTTTTCCGTTCTGTAAACAACATGATCAACAACATGAAGCGGGACATAATGGGTTCGCAGAACGTCCCTTACCACGAGCAGATTGTCGTTGCAGAAATTTATTATATAACAGTCAGCACTCTTGCAGAAGCGTGCAGAAGATTTTTCAAGGTCGAATTGAAAAACTGCGACGAGAACGAGAAACACAGGAATCCGACTGTCACGCTTGACACGTTCATACTGCTCAAACAATTGAAAGACGATGGGCTGCTGTCCGAGGAGTATGGAAACGAACTGTTCGATGTTTTGATCAAAATGAGCCCTGAGCTTGAACAGCAGGTTATGAAAGACAGGGAAAGCGGGATATTGTAGATTGATTTTTTTATAAACACCAACGCCTAGGCTGTGACTCGTTGGGTTAAAGTGGATTTTGGTGCCATAAATACAATCAAGAAAATTTTTTCAAGGAAATACACATAAGCAGGAGGAGTTTTTATTAGCAACAAAACTTATTAAGAATTGAATTTTTATTCCTTTATTCCCAAACTATTTTCTTTTTTTCCTAAGAATCCATAAGGAAACTGCCAATGCCACAGCTAATGCTATAGCGACAGGAGGATTTTTTGTGTAATATTCCTTATCAGCTCCAGCGTTGTTTGTGTATAGTCGTGAAGCATAATCCAACATTCTACTTCCAATTTCCCCATATGGTAAAACCACTATTTCACCTATTTTCTATATAGACTTTAAACTTAAAAGCCTTTCTATATATTTTTATTTCAGACTCACCTTCATTGGAGATGTAAATAAAATTTCTCAAATTGTTTTATTTGTTTCCCTGAAAACTACTTCAAGATATCTACACCGAGGCTGGGCGTTGAACTAAAAAATTATTTTTCCTCGCCAAAAGCAGACGGCAGGTGGATTATGTACACTTGCCCCTTTTCTAAAATCACGAGCGGCCTCTTCTTCATAAGCGCGTCGATGTTTATCTCGTAAACCCCCTCCTTCGGTATCTGCAGCGTCTCGATGCCGAACTTCCTCCTCGCCCTTTTCATTTTCCTAATTACTTCCTTCTGCGTGCTCCTTTTTTCTCCAGCTATCACCGGTTCCAATTCCTTCTCCACTTCTTTTTTGGTTATTGTAGCTGCTTTGGTCTCCTCAATCTTCTTTGTCAACTCCTGCTCTAAAGTCGTCTCCTTCGTCTCCAGCTCCTGCTGCATCTGCTTTATTTCATCAGCATCCTTCTGCGTCTTCATCAGCAGAAAGAAGATGCTGCCGCACTTGCATCCACGGAGAATTGTAGAATCATTGTCCTCGTATACAGTGCCGCATCTCACGCACTTGTGCATGCTCAGACCTCTGTCAGCACAGAGAACGAGTTCGGATTCTTCTTTATCTTCTTTATCAGCCTGGCCGGGCCTATCAATGTCAAGCCAGTTCTCATGCTAGTCTTCACAATCGGTTTGCCAGTTAAATTCCCTAAAAAGCTCTGGAACTTTTCCGTCTGGTCTGTAACTCTTTCCAAAAACAGCTGCACTCCTTTTGTCTGCCTCTTGAGGCTGCATACCTCTATTCCAGGAAAACCATCATCAACCTTTCTCATCGTTTCTTTTATCAGCTCCATCTCCTCTTCCGGCTTCAGCACCCCATCGGTAACAAGTATCGAACCGTCGCTGACTTTGCTGAGTATGAAGTTGATTCTTTTTTCATGCGGCTTGTCGTTCAGAGTTTCTGCGGAAACAAAATCCATTTTAAATTTAGGTTTGACTTTCATTTCGCTCTCCTCGCATACTTCGATATCGCGCCATAAAGGTCGTTCATATTTTTCCCCTTCAACGCGGATATTTCTACTACGGGATACTGCGGGAACGCTTCGCGTATATCTTCTGGCCTGGCTTTTTTCCTGTCGATTTTGTTAGCAACAATTATAACAGGAATCTTTCTTGCTTCAAGGTTTCCAAGCAAAGTTATGTTCACCTGGTTCAGCGGGTCCTGTGTGGAGTCCATCACAGCCAGGACAGTATCGACGTTGCTCAGCCACCTGATTGCTTCTATGACTCCGTCTGTGGCCTCCTTCGCCCTCCTTTTTGCAGCTTTCCCCCTTATGCCGAATTTGTAGAACTCCTTGTAGTCTATTTTTGTTGCAATGCCAGGCATGTCCAGCAAGTTTATAAGAATTTTTTTCTTGTTGTGCTTTATCTCGACCTTCTCCTTTTTTTGGACTGTCCTGGTTTCGTGCGGCACCTCAGAAACCTTCCCGACAGGCTCGCCGGTGAAGTCCATGGATATCTTGTTTGCCAGCGTTGTCTTTCCGGCATTAGTAGCGCCGTAGATTCCGAGCCGTATGTCGCGGCGCGAGCCAAAAATTCTCAAAAACCAGTCTAACAATCCATCAAACATGTTATATTATAATTTATTTTCAAAGTTTAAAAACTCATGGCGTCAAAAAGTTTACGCGAGGAATTTTATCAGCAGCAGGAAAGCATCGCCGAAATAGAGCGTGAAAAGTAGTGCCAGTGGGAACGCTGGAGCGAACCTAACACCCTCTTTTATTACAACGTATTTTTTCCCGGAGGATTTTATTTTTTTCAATTGTTTTTCCGTTACTCCGTCCCAGACTTTCGATTCCAACAGCACATCACCAACTTTCAGCTGCGAGACTTTTATTTTTTTCTTGAAGCCGACATCCTCAACAATCTTTGCAAACTTCCACATAACGAACAGCGCGACCGTTGCGGCCAGGGGGAAGATGGAGTTCGAGACAATCTCTGCAGCGCTGAGGGAGAAGCCGAAAGATTTCAGCATGAAAAAGTTGGCAGCGAGCAAGGCTGCGAACAAAGCCACGGAGCCGAAAAGGAAGACGTTTTTGCTGGCCTTCATGCCCCTGAAAAATTCCGCCATTATTTTTTTATTTATCACTGCAACAGCTATAGCGTAGACTATCATGTATGCAGCGCCGACGAGGAAGACGTTGACAAGGTAGCTGGCTGCGAAAGGCAGGAAGAAGCTCTGCGTCTGGAAGGTTGGGACGAGGAATCCGACTGCTGCAAGTATTTTCGCATCGCCGCCGCCCCACTGGCCTGTGAAATACATGACGAAGCCTAGCGCCAGCAGGCCGAGACCGACCATCAGGCTGTTGAGCAGCGGCCAGTAGCTTCCTGCCAGGTAAGACTGCGCGGCGTAAAAAATTATTGCGATGGCTATCATGGCGTGAGGTATGTTGTCCGGTATCTCCGTGGTCTTCAAATCCCAGGCTGCTGCTAAAGATGAACCGCCAAGAGCAACGGCAAGAGGAAGATATTCTAACATGATAGAGAATTGGTTTTTGCAAAAGAAAAGTCTTTAAACCGTGAAAAAGCTTAAATCCTTTAACAACTTTAATTATTCCAGTGATGAGATGCCGGAGATTTATAAAATTGCAAAGGGAATATTCGAAAAATTAAGGCAAAAAGCCGAAAGGTCCCCTGTTGAAGAATACTCACAAATAACAGCTAAGGCTAGGCAGGCGGAATTATCTGCGTTAACTCTTGTAGGCATTGCAGACGATTTGGGAGCAGTTCAAACACCATATGCTATTATTACTTCAGAAAAAATTATGGAAGATTCTAAAAAACTGAGAGAATTTTTAGAAAGCAAGCAAAAGCATCAAAAAACATAATTTTTAGGAATATTTCTTGAAACCTATTGTTTTTGCAATCTCACGAAAGCATTGTCTGCAATAGAGAAGGCCATACTTCCTTATCACGCCGCTCGTCTTTCCGCATCTTCTGCAAGGATGAGTTGCCGCTCCAAACTTCTTCGGCATTCAACCACCTACCTCCCCGAGTATTTCCAGAAGCTCTTCCCCGCCGAACACCTCTGACTCGATGACCTTGGTGAAAACCTTCTCGTAAACACCAATAAAATTCTTGTCTAGCTCAGCCTTTTTCAAAATTATCCCGCCTAGCTTTGTCGTGAACTCCAAAATTTCCATGTCATGGCTGTGCAATTCCTCTGCAACTGCCTTTGTCATTTTCATAACATCATCTCAGATTTTATCATCTTAGACGATCTGAACCCCGAAAGTTTTTTTGGCCCATTCCGCGGCTTCCTCCTTGTTTATCTTATGCTTCGCAGGTATTTTTCTTTGCTGTATGCGCCTTCTCTTCACGCTGAAGCCTGGCCTTTCCAAGCTAACAGAAACATCCAACCCCATCATCCCGACATCATAAGAATACTTGACGCCAGGCATGTCGATGTATTCGCGTATGCCGAAGCTGAAGTTGCCCTCTGCATCAAAATTGTTCATGCTCAGTTTGTTTTCAACACCACCAAGAGCTTTTTTCAAAAAATCTGTTGCTGCCGCTCTACGTAAAGTCACCTTAACACCTATGGGCCTGCCCTTTGCAACGCCGAAAGTGCTTCTCCTTTTCGATTTTGTCACGACAGGCGTCCTGTCGGTCAGCAGCTTCAGCAGCTTCGCAGCCTTGTCTATCTTCGCCTTGTCATCGCCACAGCCGACATTCAGCGTCACCTTCTCGATTTTTATGGCGCGCATGTCACTCACATTACTCACCTACTGTAACAAGCGGTTTTTTCTCGCCTACGACAAAAATGTGGTCCTTCATTGCTTCCACTGCTTTCCCTTCAATCTCGCATATTGTCTTGTTCGGCTCCCTTCCTCTTACGATAATTATCTTCTTTATCTTCGCAAGCCTGCCGCTGTTCTTGCCGCTCGTGACAAGTCCTATGCTGCCCTCCTCCATCTTCACATGTCCTACAATCTTCTGGCTTGGCAGTTCTATGACTATCGAGTCGCCGGTGCTGTAGCCACTTTTGCCGACAAGTATGCTCCTGCCGTCATGCAGATTCAGTTGCGTCTTACCTTTCCTCACAGTCGTTTTGCCGTTTATCCTGCACAGCTTTACGCCAGCCTCTTTTTCGGGTATCTCCAATAACTTCAAACCGTTAGCATCAAGAGTGACGCGGAAATATTTCTTTGCCTTCGGTATGGCTATCGTATCCATCAGTCCTGCTGGAAAGCGGTGGTCCTTCTGTATCTTTCCGTCTACTAAAATGTCGCCGCGCTTTATCGCCGTCTTTGCTTCTTTGGCTGTCTCGGCAAGCTTCAGCAGGTCACGCAAGACTATCTGGAGCGGTATGCTTTCGAATTTTTTGTGCGGGCCTGCTGACGGCCGAACAACCCACTTCGAAGCCTTTTTTTCAACATGCCAGAATTTCGGCGCAAGCAGCCTTTTTATCTTCACCATAATCATCACTCACTTCTTTCATCACTCACTTCTTTGCAACGTTCCTCTCCAGGGCTTTAACTCGCAGTTTGTCCTCCAAGCTTAAATTTATGATTTTCAGGTTCGACGGATGGATCGCAACTTGTCTCTCAGTGCCGTCAGTCCTTTTTATCGTGACGCCTTCCACATAAGCCTTGTATTTTTTCAAATCAACCTTTGAAATCTTTCCATGTTTTTTCCTGTGCTCGCCTTTCATGACTTCGACCTCATCCCCTTTCCTGAGCGGAAAACTTCTTCGTTTGTATTTTGCGTGCAGCTCCTTCGAAAGGTGCGAGGACAGGATTTTTCTCCGTATGTGCAGCGGAGCGTTGTATAAAAATTTTCTCTGCTTGTTTGGCTTTTTTGATTTTATCATTCACACCACTATGCTTGCAATCTTTCCCAGCTGCGAAAACCTTTCCACAGCTTCCTTGGCTATAGGCCCCTTTATGTCCGTCCCTTTCGGGTCGCCGTTTTCATTAGTAAGGACAGCTGCATTGTCTTCAAACGAAACCCTCACCCCGTCCGGCCTCCTGTACTCCGCCTTCTGGCGGATGATAACAGCGTGCGACATCTGCTTCCTCATCTTCACGTTGCCCTCCTTCACTGTGATTTTTATCATGTCCGCTACACCTGCTTTAGGCTGTCGTCCTCTCCTTCCCTTGTAGCCGAAAACTGAAATTATCTGTATTATCTTTGCTCCGCTGTTGTCCGCGCATACAAGATTCGATCCAGTTACTAATGATTTAGTAACGTTTGCCCTGACTGGTTTCATATTATTCACCATTCCGGAAACGGCGGATTCCCATATAGCGGCATCCCTTCTTCTTTAAATCCATCTTTTTTCAGCGCTTCTTCCAAATCGCGCAAATTCTTTCCTTCAGCCTGAAGGTATTTGTCATCCCTGTCTTTCTCAAGCAAATCACAGGTTTTCAGCCACATGATAGCCTGGTCTACAGTTTCTTTATTGACATCCTTTTTTAAAACTCTATGAACACCTACAATATGATTGGTATAGCCAAAGATTTCTTCATCAGTTCTTGGCGAATCGCAAGTCATGTATATATGAGTTAACAGTTCTCCCCTTGCTTCTGGGCTGAGTTTGTCGAACGACATCGAATCACTTTCCTTTGACAACCTCAACAACAACAAAAGCCTTGGTCTTGCTCAGCGGCCTGCACTCTGCTATCCGCACAATGTCTCCTTCCTTCGCGGCTATGCACTCCGGGTTGTATGCTGAGATTTCACTGTGGCGTCTCTCATAACGCTGGAATTTTGTCAGATAATGATAATACTGCCTTTCCACAACAGCTGTTTTTTGCGCCTTTGCCGAAACAACAGTCCCTTGCAAAATCTTTCCCCTCACTGGCAATTTTCCATGCCAACAGCAATTTGGATCTGAACATATTCCAGTCGGCGGTTTAGCATCTATACCGATGTCTCTCGCTGTATTCTGCGATGCTTTCTTCTTCCTTGCCATGTCACCATCTCGCAATCTTCTTTTTAATTCTATCTTCAGGCCTGCCTATTAATACTTTTCCCTCGACCTGCACTTTCACTTTGTTAGGTAAAGTAAATATAAATAATGTGTTGTTTTTGGGTATAACCTTTTCTTTTCCACCTTTCGTCTCTATTTTTAGCGTGTTGTAGGTTTCGTCTATCACTCTGCCGCTCAAACCTTTGTGAGAAGGGTCTGTGCTGTCTTTAATTCTGACGCTCAGGTTGCACAGTTCGTGCCGGATGAGGTTCTGAGGCGTAATCGACATACTTAAATATTTTCATTCCTGACTTAAATCTGGTGACGGGATGATTGAATACCTGGAAGAAATCGCTCCATGGCTTCCTTCATTATTACTTTGTCTGGGTTGCGCAGGTGCAATGATTTATGTTGCATACAAATGTTTGCAAAGCGATTCAGGCGCCAGAGAAAATGAAATTATTTGTGGGATTAAAAATACTGAGCATGAAAGCAAGTTAACGGAGCGTTATTTTTTAAAATCTTAGATTATCTTGATCTGGTTTTCGCTAGCTATAGTCAAGTTTAAATAATTTAACTTTCTTATTTTATTTATGTTTCCATACGATTTGGATAACAGACGTAAAAAAATATTGCGCAATACGGCTGTTTTAGGTTGTGCGGCTCTGTATGTATGCGCGATATTACTCTATTGCCCAAAAGAGATTCAAGCTCCTATACTCCTTGCTAGCGGGCTTGCTTCTTCCCAATTTTAATTAATTTGAAGACCTTAGATTATCTCAATCTGGTCTTCGCTGTAGCCCAACTTAAGAAGTATGTCTTTCACTCGTACCTTATGGTCGCCCTGCAGCTCTATGTGCCCGTTCTTGAAAGTGCCGCCACAAGCTAATTTCGACTTAAGCTGCGATGCCAATTCCTTAGCGTTGTCGGTTATGCCGCTTATGATGGTTATCGTCTTGCCGAACTTTCTTTTTTCGACGAACACTTCTATCTTCTGCGCTTCCTGCGCTATAGCTCCGCAGACGCACAGCTCTTTGGGCAACCCGCACTTGGGGCATATCTCAGGCATTTATTTTTTGGACTCCTTTTTCTTTTCCTTCTTCTCCAAAACTTTTTCTACCTTCGGCTTTAATCTTATTTCGCTCCGCACAGTCTCAAGCCTAGCGATAGCTTTCTTTATCTCTCCAATCCTTCCAGGATTCTTCACAGGCCTGCCCATCCTCACATTGCCCAGCTCCTTTGCCAAGTCCAGTTTGAGCTCAGAAAGCTTCTTTAGAATTTCTTCAGGCTTCAGTTCGCGGGCCTGCTTTATTTTTAATATCGCCAAGTAGCTTCTCCTTTTTCCTTATTCTCCTTTATAATTTAAATCTCTTGCGGTTCGGCGGATTCTTCCTCTTCTTTCTTCTCCAACGCCTCTTCCTGCTTCGGCTGCTCGGCTTGCTCTGGTTCGGCTTGTTTTGCCTCGGCCTGCTCTTTTGCCCCAACCTGCTCTGCAACCTCCTGCTCCGCTGCCTGCGGCTCAACTGCCTGCTGCTTCAACTCGAACTCCTTCGGCGTCTGCAGCATGATTTTCACATCAACCCCGACTATGCCAGGCTTCAGCATGGCCTGTACCGCACCACAATCTACAAGCGTCTCAGCATAATTGCCAGAGTGAGCGATAAACCCGCGCTTTGCCTTGAACGTCCTTGCTTTCTCGCCGCCTAGCTTGCCCTTGATGTTCACCTGCACGCCAACAGCACCAGCTTCCATTACTTTGGTAAGATAAAAGTCCACAACTCTCTTGTAGTTGCTTCCGCCTTCGAGCGCGTCGCCAATCCTCTTCGCGACTATGTGCGCGTCGAGGAACGGGT
>Ga0315289_10003608_pt1 | contig 23348 bp, 33 predicted proteins | sample YL17G11_40_MG_FD_203452 | JGI IMG/M metagenome (GOLD analysis project Ga0315289, IMG submission 203452) | Sediment microbial communities from Yellowstone Lake, YNP, Wyoming, USA - YL17G11_40 | ecosystem: Environmental > Aquatic > Freshwater > Lake > Sediment | place: USA: Wyoming | collected...
TTTACAAAGAAGAAGGGTTCCACGGGTTTTAGCCACAGCATTTATTTATATTGCTGTTTTCGGGGCTTTTATTGTTATCTTGATTTTACTTATTCCCCCAATGGCTAAGCAGATAAACGAGATTTCTAAAAATTTGCCAGTTTATTACAATAGGATTATTTCTGACTTTCAGAAGTTTCGAGAATTTTCAATACAACAAGGTTTTTTACAAAATTTAGAGAATTCTTTACAATCTTTGCAAACAAATTTGGCACAAACTACGGCTGGTGTTTTTAGTACTTTGGTCAGTATTTTTGGAGGATTTCTTTCATTTATCGGCGTTCTTGTTATCACCTTTTATATATTAATTGAAGAGAACGCTCTAAAAAAGTTTGTGCGTTCTGTCACGCCAGTAAAATTCCAGCCTTATATCTTTCAATTGATGAATCGAGCCCAAGAAAGATTGACGCAGTGGCTTAAAGGGCAATTAATTTTATGTTTGATAATCGGTGTGTTTGCTTTTGTTGGTTTGATGATAGGTGGTGTTAAATATGCATTGGTTCTAGCGCTGTGGGCAGGCTTAACTGAATTTGTTCCTTATCTTGGTCCAATATTGGGTGGTATACCAGCTGTTTTCATTGCTTTAACAACATCTGGTTATATCCAGGCAATTTTTATAGTGGTGTGGTATATTTTCATTCAACAAGTGGAAAATAATTTTTTAGTGCCTAAGGTGATGCAAAAAGCCGCCGGATTAAATCCTTTGGTAGTCATTATTGTCATGCTGATCGGCGCAAAGGTGGCTGGCATTCTAGGTATAATTTTAGCTGTGCCAGTGACTTTAATAGTAAAAGTGTTTGCTGAAGACTTTTTTGTCGGTAAAGCCGGGGTAGAGCAATAGTTTAGATTTAAGATTTTAAAAAAAGAGGCAGACCAATTTCTATTTATTGTCTGCCTTTAAGTTTCCTTCCAAATTTTCTTTTTTTATACCTTTTTTCTTTATTTTGTTTTTTAAGACTTTCTGGTACAAAAGATTTGCGTCTTTTACATTCCTCGACGATATCTTTAGTGGCTTTTGTAAATCTTCTGATTAGACCTTCAATACTTTCTCTTGGCTTTCTCTGGACATACATTTTTTCCCCCGTTTTCTAAATATCTTTGTTTCAGTACTTTATTTATTTTATTACCCTATCTTAGCATAATAAAAAAATAAGTCAAATGCCAAAATTATATATTATTGCTACACCAATTGGCAATCTAGAAGATATTACTTTAAGAGCATTGCGGATACTGAAAGAGGTTGATTTTGTCGTTTGCGAAGATACGCGGCATACGCTTCAGCTATTAAATCATTTTCAGATAAAAAAGTCTTTAATCAGCTATCATCAGCATTCGCGGTTGCAGAAAATTGAAGATATTATTAATTTATTAAAGCAGGACAAAAATTTAGCCTTGGCTTCGGACGCTGGCACGCCAGGAATTTCTGATCCCGGCAACGTTTTGGTCAGCAAAGTTGTTGGCGAGCTTGGTGATAAAGTGCAAATAGTTCCGGTGCCAGGTGCCTGCGCTTTAACCACTTTAGCTTCTGTAGCCGGGTTACCCACGGATAAATTTTTATTCCTCGGTTTTTTGCCGCATAAAAAAGGACGGCAAAGTTTGTTTGAGTTAATTAAAAACTCGGAGCAGACAGTAATATTTTACGAATCGCCTTATCGCATACTGAAAACCCTGGAAGCGCTCGCGGCAATTCTAGAGCCAGCACGCCAGCTCGTGATTGGCCGCGAGCTGACTAAAATGTTTGAAACTATTTATCGCGGGACAGCCAAACAGGTTTTGGAAAGGGTAAAGGCTGGCGAGGTGAGGGGGGAGTTTGTTGTTCTGGTTGAAGGGAAGCGGCGTCGCGAATAAAAGAGTATTTATCATAGGAACGTTCGCGCGAATGTGAGTATGTTTTTTATCCGTAATTTGAGCTGTGGATAGGGGGATATTGACAATTATTTCAATATCTTTTAAAATATTAATAACAAGCTAAATAAAACAAAAATTGTTAAAGGAGGTTGTAATGGTAATAAAGGATTATTTTCTTTTCGCAACTTTTTGGATAGTAGCAATTGTCTACTTTCTAAAAATGGTAGAGTGGCACTTTATTAAAAAAAGCTATAAAAAAGACAGTAGTAGAATATCTCAAATCAGCGTCTTCCAAAAGATATTAGAAATTGATGTCGACAAGTCAATTTCTACAGTTATTTCAATTGCTGCGGCAGTTTTTGGAATGTTTACGATTCGTGGCGCTGATTTAGCCCTTGCTTGTTTTTTCCTCACCATAGTAGGCCTGATTGTACTTTTTGAAATCTTTGAATTAAAGGAAAAAGTAAGAATTATAAAATTTTTCAGAAGAGTTTATTGTACAAAAGGGTAATAATGATGAAATTTTTAAAGCGCCAAGATAACTTCAAAGCGCTTTTTACTTCAGTTAGTGGCGTAAGTTGGAGTGTTATGCCAACCTGACTAAAGTCAGTATGATTTTTTTGAAACTTACAGGAACACTCGGCCCCATATACTGGCTACGCTCGGATGAGGTAAACGCGAATGTGCGAATATTTTCTACCGAACTTTAGTTCGGGTGCAGGAATTATGGTTTTAACCATTTGGCGGACTCCCGAGAGACTAAAGTCTCGATTCTAACACCCCGGCTGAAGCCGGGTAGAATACGAAAACATTCGGCCGAACGTGCGAATGTTTTTTTGTTTTTTTCGCGTGCCAATGTGTTAACAAATTGATACATTATTTAATGGTGGATAACTACTATTGACAGCGGCTAAATTTTGCGCTATTATAACTTATCAAATAGGTCTTTAAAAACGTTAATCCTTCGCCATAAGGCGGAGATAAACTATTAACCAGACCCGGATGGATCGAAGAAAGGAGTAGGGTTATGAGGATTACGAGAAAAACAGCATTTAAATGGTTTCCTTGGCTTTGGGCAGCTATACGTACTTGGTATCCAACTGATTGTATTACAGTAAAAGTTGGCGATGAGTCTATGTTCAAGACGATAGAGACACTCAAGGAGTTTTTTGAAGTAGCGAAGGGGGATTTTAAAGTTTGGATTAAGCTTTCCGGTAAAGAAGGATTTAGACCTCCTTTTATTGAAGTGGAAAGCGTTAGAAGCGTTAATGAGATGGCAAAAAGAGACTATATTGAAATGTCCCCTAATAAAGAAACGATAGTAAAAGCGATGCAGTCTGCTTATGAGTTTTTGAAGTCAGGCGGCTGTGGTTCCCTGCGTCTAAATTATGTTGTAGTAACTCAATGGGGAAATGGCTGTCATAACATACTTATCTTTCGGCCTCCCAAGGGATGGAAAGGTAATTATTGGAAGTTTTTCTTAGATATGAAAACTTAGCCGATGGCAACAGTAAAGTAAAGGAGAACGCAAGCGCGCTCTCCTTTTAATTTTCCCCAAATTTATGCTATAATTTTAGTATATGTTCAAGAAATTTTACCCACGCACCAGTCCCGCTGTCGCGTGACGGTGCTGGGTTCCGCCCCACGTAATCTTTTTTAAAAGAAAGTGAGTCCGTTAAGCCGTGGAGCTCCATGTGACCACCAATTAATTATGTCTAGTTTAAAACGAAAATTCTACATCACCACCCCCATTTATTATGTAAACGACAAGCCCCATATCGGCCACGCTTACACCACCATTGCCGCTGATGTGCTGGCAAGATATTATCGGTCAAAAAAGTATGAGGTTTTTTTCCTGACTGGCACTGATGAGCACGGCGCGAACATTGAGAGTAAAGCTAGGGAAGCGGGCAAGGAGCCACAAGCGTTTGTGGATGAAATAGCCGGACTTTTCCAAAAAGCCTGGCGAGAGTTGAATATTTCTAATGACCGTTTTATCAGAACCACCGAAGCCGACCATATCAAAGCCGTTCAAAAAGCTTTGCAGGCGATGTATGACAAAGGCGACATTTATTTAGGAAAATATGAAGGTTTGTATTGCTCAAAGTGCGAACAATACAAAAGCGAAAGAGATTTAGTGGATGGCAAATGTCGCGACCATAATATTGTGCCGGAAAAATTGAAAGAGGAATGTTATATGTTTAAGCTGTCCAAATATGCTGATCAGCTTTTGAAAAAAATTGAAAAAGATGAGTTTAAAATCAGGCCATTGGCGCGCAAGAATGAGATAGTCAGCTTCTATAAAACTGAAGGCTTGCAGGATGTTTCTTTTTCACGGAAAAATGTGAAATGGGGCATACCCATGCCCTGGGACAAAAATCATACCACTTATGTGTGGGCTGACGCTTTTTTGAATTATTTGACCGGCTTGGGCTGGAAGGGCGAAACTGGTAAATACCCCAAGCTTTGGCCAGCTGATGTTCAATTGATGAGCAAAGATATATTGCGTGTTCATGCCACGATTTGGCCGGCAATGTTACTGTCGCTGGAAATTCCTTTGCCTAAGGAATTATTTATCCACGGCTATTTTCTGATTGACGGCCAGAAAATGAGCAAATCCATTGGTAATGTGATTGCGCCGGCTGATTTAATTAAAAAGTATGGAGTAGATGCCACGCGATATTTATTGATGAGCGCCGCCACTTTTGGCAGCGATGGCGACATTGGCTGGCAAAAGTTTGACGAAAAATATAATGCTGATTTGGCGAATAATTTAGGCAATTTAGTCAGCCGCGTTTTGAATATGATTGAAAAATACTGTGATGGCAAAATACCCAAAATAGTCAAAAATCCAAAAAAGTTAGACAAAATCGGCAAACACATAGAAGCTTTGGCTTTTGACCTAGCCTTGAAGGAAATTTGGCAGGCTATTGTTTGGGCTAATGTTTATATTGACCAGAGCGAGCCCTGGAAATTAGCTAAACAAGGCAAGCAAGAGGTTTTAGATAAGATTTTATCTGAATTGGCTGCTTTGCTATGTGATTTAGCGAAGGCGATTGAGCCATTTATGCCGGAAACTTCTCAAAAAATTATAAAAAATCTGACCAGCGGCAAAATTGTGAAAGGCGAGCCATTATTTAAGAGGATTTAATTCTTTAAAATATAAATTTATGGCCATGATTGACATCGTCTTATTAATCATCTTTTTTGGTTTTGTCGTTTCCGGTTTTTGGTTCGGCTTGGTGCATATCCTGGGTAATTTGATTGGCGTGGTCTTTGGTATTTTAGCCGCCTCTTATCTTTATAAAGATTTATCGCCATTTTTGCAGTTTTTATTTCTGAAGGAACCGATTGCCAATTGGCTGGCCTTTATTATTATTTTTGTTTTAGTCAATCGCTTGGTTGGCTTTGCCGTACGTATGATTGATAAAGGTTTTAAGATATTTAAAATTATTCCATTTATTTCTTCAATAAACAGATTAGGCGGCGGACTTTTGTCATTTGTCGAAGCGGCTTTGGTGCTGGGTACTATTTTGTATGTGGGCACCAAGTTTTTAGGTGATATGCCGCTCGTCCAAACAATACAAAATTCTGCCTTTGCGGGCGTCTTAATCAAGATTGCAAAAATTCTTTTGCCGTTAATTCCTGATTCTATAAAATATTTACAAAATATAATGCCGTAAAAATATGATAAAAGATTATAAATTTGGTTCCATCACTATCGGTAATCACATTTCTGACCAGACATTTCGCGATGATGTGAAGGTGGCACCTGGCCTGACTGAAAAGTGGTGGCGAGCCGAGAGTCACAACGTGGCCAAGGAGGATATTGAAAAAGCAGTGGCAGAAAAACCAGAGTTCATTGTGATTGGCACCGGTGATGCCGGTATGATGATGATAACTGAAGAAATCAAGGATTACATTGAGTTAAATCACATCCATCTGTTAGAAATGAGAACAACTGAAGCGGTTGAAGAATACAATCGGCTGGAAAACCAGGGCAGACGTGTGGTTGGCCTGTTCCACCTTACTTGCTAATAGCTTATGGCATATGGCTTATGGCTTATAGCTTATAGCTTATAGTACACTCACCATATGCTATAAGCTATACGCTATATGCTAATAGATACACACGCCCACCTAAATTTCGCCGCTTTTAAAAACGATGTCCATGATGTAATTACTGATTGCATTAAAGGCGGTATGAAAATTATTAATGTTGGCTCACAGCTTAGTACGAGTCAAAGAGCGATTGATTTGGCTAAAAAATATCCAGGCAGTTTATACGCCGCTGTTGGTTTTCACCCAATACATTTGTTTGAATTAGAGGTAGATGAGATAGAAATTCCTTTCAAAACCAGGCCAGATGAGTATAGACAAAAAGAGTTTGAAGAGCTGGGTAATCAGCGGGAGGTTGTAGCCATTGGCGAGACTGGCTTGGATTATTTTCATAAGCCGGATAATATATCAAAAACAGAGTTTAAAAATAAGCAAAAGTGGACTTTTTTAAAACAGTTGGAGTTGGCCAAGAAGTTAGATAAGCCTGTTATATTCCATTGCCGCGGCGACAAAGAGGATAACAAAAGAGCTTACCAAGATATGATAAAAATCCTGAAGGATTTTGGTAAAATAAGGGGTGTTATCCATTGCTTTGGCACTGATGTTGAGATTGCCCAGCAGTTTTTGGATCTGGGGTTGATGATTTCTTTTACTGGTATTATTACCTTTCCCAATGCTAAAATATTAATCACGGTGGTCAAAAAAGTGCCTTTGGAGAAAATTATGATTGAAACTGATGCACCTTATCTCGCACCGCAGGCTAAAAGGGGACAGCGCAATTTGCCTCAGTATGTTAAATACATTGCTGAGAAGATTGCGGAAATAAAAAAGATACCTTATGATGTAGTTGAGAATGTGACAGGTCTTAATGCCGTAGAGTTTTTTAAGCTAAAATAATATGGATACTTTTTCAATAATAATTTTAATTATCATCATCGTCGGTTTTGCCTTGGTTATTTGGCAGCTGACACGGAAGAAAAAGGACGTGGAGCAGGACAAGTCCATCTTAATGATGCAAAACCAGCTGAATGAAATGAACAGGACACTGGATACAAAGCTAGGCGAGTCAGTTAAACATATGCAAACCCAGTTTGGCCAGTCAGCCAAAATTATTCAGGACGTGACTGAACGTTTAACCAAGCTGGACGAAACCAATCGGCAGGTGGTGGGTTTTGCTGACCAGTTGCAGAATTTGCAGGATATTTTGCAAAATCCCAAGCAAAGGGGTGTGCTGGGCGAATATTATCTGGAAACTGTTTTGAAAAATGTTCTGCCACCTAAAAGTTATCAGATGCAATATAAATTTAAGAATGGTGAAGTGGTTGACGCCGTGATTTTTGTGAAGGATAAAATTATCCCCATTGATTCCAAGTTTTCCCTGGACAATTACAATAAGATTTTAGCCGAGCGCGATGCCACCGAGCGAGAACGCCTGGAAAAATTATTTAAGCAGGATTTGAAAAATAGGATTGATGAGACGTCTAAATATATCCTGCCAAATGAAAACACCATGGATTTTGCTTTTATGTTTATTCCAGCGGAAGCCATTTATTACGATTTACTGGTTAACCAAGTCGGCGCGGTTAAAGTCAGCACCAAGGATTTGATAGAATACGCTTTCAGGGAAAAACATGTGATTATTGTTTCGCCCACCTCGTTTTTCGCTTATCTCCAGACTGTCATGCAGGGCTTAAGGGCTTTGCAAATTGAAGAGTCAGCCAAAGAAATTAGGAAGCGCATTGAACAGCTTGGGAAGCATTTGATGAATTACGATAATTTTATGCAAAAGCTGGGCCAGCACCTTGGTACAGCGGTGAGCACTTACAATACTGCCTACAAAGAGTTTAAAAAAGTGGATAAAGATGTTCTCAAAATTGCCGAAGTCGGCGGCCAGGTGGAGCCGATGGAGTTAGAGAAGCCGAAGGAGGAATAAAATTTTTATTAGAAATGGCTAATAATTTAGGTAGTTCAGACTTTTATGCTTGAACTGTTTTTGGATGCGCTGGGGGCATAAAAGCCCTTGGCTATCCAGCTATTGACAAATTTCTAAGGTCTGCTAAGATATAATTTCAAACGAAATAGCACATTTAACAATATTATTTTACGGAGGAGTAAAGATGAGCAGAAAGATTTTTGTTATTTCCTCTTCAGGCCAGCCAAGTATTCTTATGGAAACAGAAGAAGATATACCGAAAGAGAAATTTGACGAATTATGCCGGCAAACCCATCAAAGATTGGGCAGGATAGTGACAACTCAAGAACTAGCCGATGTTTTGAAAAATGAACAAGGTTTTAGTAAGTTCAAGGCTGATGGCACATATTTTCTGATTTAATAAAAAACTTTTAACCTCAAGTAGGGAGGTGAAAAAATGGCTGTTACCAAGAATGACCCAAAGGCAGCGATTGCTAAATATTTTAAATTAGACGCCCAAAGCAGTGAATTAAGAAACGAGGCGAAACTAAGTGATCTTAATTTAGACCCCGTCTTTGGTACAGAGGAAATACTTTATTATGTAGAGGAAGAGCTTGATATTATTATTCCTGATGAGGAAAAAGCCAAGATCACAGATGGAACCACTGTCGGCGAGCTAGTTGAATTTTTAGAAAAATATGTATCAAAGGATTGATGGTGAAAGAGAACTGAGTTATTGATTAAAAAATCCCAAGGAGGGAGGTGAAGTACTTGAAGCCAATTGAGGAAAGAGTAAAAGATCTTATTGCCGAGCAGTTAGGGGTGGAATTAAAAATTGTAACGCCAGAAGCAAGTTTTAAAAACGATTTAGGCGCAGACTCGCTGGATACTGTTGAGTTAGTGATGGCCCTGGAAGAAGAGTTTAATATCGAAATTCCAGATGAAGATGCGGAAAAGATTACTACCGTTGGTGAAGCAATTGAGTATATAAAAAAGAATGCACCAAAAGAGGAAGCGTAGAGCTAAGTTTGAAAGCCCCAATATTTCGGGGCTTTTTGCTTAGGTTAGCCAAAAAAATTAGGCGAGGGTTGATTGTTTTAAGAAAATAAGGTAAAATATTCTAGAAATGTGGAAAAAAGCCTTGTTTTGTAGCATAGTTATTAATTTTTTTATATACTGAAGATGTATGGAAAAGAAACCACAAAAAGCCTGGTGGCAGCCAGGTTTGGAGATTTTTGCTCAAATCAGCGGCTGGATTGTCGCACCGATTGTCATTGCTCTTTTCGCTGGCAGGGCTTTGGACAGAAAATATCACAGTGAGCCCTGGATTTTCCTTGGTCTGACTTTTATCGCTTTTTTTATCTCCATTTCCGGTATTGTCATTATTACTGTCAAATATATAAAACAAATTGAAAAGGAAACCAAAGAAAAAAAGTTAAAGCAAGATAAAAACAATGAGCGAAACAACAAACTCTGAAATTCAAACATCAAATAAAGAGCAAACATCAAGCGAAGTGACTTTATTTTCCGAGCCGATTTTTCATATTGGCAAATTTACGATTACTAATTCTCTGATTACTTCTTGGACAGTTGTTTTAATTATTGTAATTTTTTCTTTAGTTCTAGCCAAAAAGATTAAAAAAGTACCTAGGGGTATTCAGAATTTTTTTGAGATGATTGTCGATGGCGCTTTGAATATGGCTGATTCAGTGACAGGCGACAGGAAAAGGACATTAAGAATATTTCCTATAGTTTTCACTATTTTTTTATTCATACTTTTGAACAACTGGTTTGGTTTATTGCCGGGTGTCGGCTCGATTGGCTTTTTAGAAAAAACAGTCGGCCATTCTGCTTTTATCCCGTTTTTGCGCGGCGGCACCGCTGATTTGAATACCACTTTAGCTTTGGCTTTGTTTTCGGTGTTGGGCGCTAATATATTTGGTATATTCATGGTCGGCGCTTGGCGGCATTTTAATAAATTTGTCGGTGTTAATTCAATTTTAACCATTCCTAAAAAGATTTTTAAAGAGCCGGCTGTTATATTTGTTAATCCGATTAAATTTTTTGTAGGCATTGTGGAAATAATCGGTGAAATAGCCAAAGTCGCTTCTCTCTCATTTAGGTTATTCGGTAATATTTTCGCAGGCGAGGTTTTGTTGGCTTCCTTGTCGTTGATTTTTGCTTTTATTTTACCGATTCCTTTTATTTTCTTGGAAATAATTGTCGGTATTGTCCAGGCACTTATCTTTTCTATGTTAACGCTGGTTTATTTTACAATTGCGTCGACGGCGGAGGAACATTAAATAATATTAAACCCCAGCGCATCTTAGAGAAGATATGCTGGGAGGACTTGAGAAGCGTTAATTTTTACCACCCCAGAGCACGCTCTCCAGCGTGCGGTCGAGATAAAAACCCAAAATTATTAATTATCAATTATGAATTTGTTAATTAGCGCCGACTATAAATCCAAATAATAAAATAGCAGTCGAGTAGCTAATTAACAAGGAAAGGTCAAAACATATGGATTTAACAACCATTGCTAAAGCACTCGCGATTGCGATTGGCGGTATTGCGCCGGCCATTGCCATCGGCAAAATCGGCGCGAAAGCTATGGAATCAATCGGCCGGAATCCGGAATCAGCGGGCAAGATTTTGGTGCCCATGTTGCTGGCTGCGGCTTTTGCGGAAGCTATTGCTATTTACGCGCTGGTGATTGCTTTCACTATTTAGTAGTCTTATGACTAGCAGAAGGTCTGCTTCAGATCTTCTGTGGCTATAAGATTAATGATAAATTTTTATGGAATCACTTATCAAAACATTTCACATTGACTGGAAATTGATGATTGCCCAGCTCATAAATTTCGCCATTGTGCTGTTTGTGCTGTGGCGCTTTGCCTTGAAGCCGCTGCTTAAAATAATGAACAAGCGCTCCTCGGACATTGAAAAAAGCTTGGAAAATGCTAAAGAGATCGAAGAAAAATTAAAAGAAGCGGATAAAATGAAAGAGGAGAGACTTTTGGAGGCGAGAAAAGAATCGCAGCTGATTTTGGAGGAAACAAGCAAAGAAGCGGAAACAATCCAGCAGGAAAAGCTGGTGGAAACAAAGAATGAAATGGAAAAAATTGCCAGCCGTACCAAAGCTGAGCTGGCCGCGGAAAAGCAGAAAATGTTTGAGGAAGCTAAAGGCAAAATTGGCGATTTAGTGATTGCCGCCAGTGGAAAAATCATTGAAAAGGAATTGGATGAAAAAACAGATCGCCGGCTGATTGAAGAAACGATTAAGCAGGTTAAATAGTATGCGCAAAATTAGTGCCAAAAAATACGCTATTAGTTTATACGAAGCCACTTTAGGCGTTAAAGAGCCTGAATTGCCGGCTAGGATGGATAATTTTGTTAAGCTATTGATTAAGAACAATGCTTTATCGCAAGCGCCTAAAATCATGGCTGCGTTTGATGAATACGCGAAAGAAAGAGAAGGAATTCTTGATGTGGAAGTTAAGTCAGCCAAACTGTTAGCTCAAGCGGAAAAAGAGAAGGTTATTCATCATTTGCAGACCGCGTTAAATAAAAAAATTCATTTAAAGGAAATAGTTGACCATAAACTCATCGGCGGGATTGTTTTATACTATCAAGACAATGTCATTGACGGCAGTATCCAAAGGAGATTACGAGTGTTAAGAGATAATTTGATAAGTTAAGCCATAGAGCCAAAATGGTGTGCGAAAATCGTAGCAAGGACCTTTAGGTCCGAAAGCGTATAGTATGGGTTATCGGGTCTAAAGACCCTCACTACGATTCTAGATTCGTAATAAAAATTATTAATCATAAACCCTGCACCTTAATTGGAAATATAAAATTAATAAGCCTTATTTTATAAGGTGCAGGGTAAATTATAAAAAATATGAGCAATAAGGATTACATCATCGAGACACTTAAAAAACAAATTTTAGATTACAAGGCCAAGGCCGTGACCGAGAAGGTCGGCACAGTGGAGGAAATTGGGGACGGCATTGCCAGAATTTCCGGCTTGTCGGATTGCTTGGCATCGGAAATGATTGAATTTCCCGGCCAAAAGTATGGCGTGGCACTGAACCTGGAGGAAGATTCGGTCGGCGCGATGATTTTAGGCGAATACGAAACCATTAAAGAAGGCGACACAGTTAAAAGCACGGGTAAGATTTTGTCAGTACCAGTCGGCGAGTCATTGGTGGGACGCGTGGTTAACCCATTAGGCGAGCCACTGGACGGCAAAGGCGCGATTAAGGCGGCCAAATATTATCCCATTGAAAAAATTGCACCCAGAGTCATTACACGTGAGCTGGTGAAAACGCCTTTGCAAACCGGCATTAAAGCGATTGACTCCATGATTCCGATTGGCCGCGGCCAGCGCGAACTCATCATCGGCGACAGACAGACTGGCAAGACAGCGCTGGCGATTGACACCATTATTAATCAAAAGGGTCAGGATGCTATTTGTATTTACGTGGCCATTGGCCAGAAAGAATCAAAAGTAGCGAAAATTGTCGCTGAGTTAGAAAAGCACAAGGCGATGGAACATACGATTGTGGTACTATCTGGCGCCTCTGACCCAGCCAGTTTGTCATTTATCGCGCCTTACGCTGGTTGTGCGATGGGCGAATATTTTATGGATAAGGGCAAAGATGCTCTGTTGATTTACGATGATTTATCCAAACACGCCTGGTCGTACCGCCAGATTTCTTTGCTGTTAAGACGTCCGCCGGGCCGTGAAGCTTATCCTGGTGATATTTTCTATTTGCATTCCCGGTTGCTGGAAAGAGCGGCGAAACTTAATAAAAACTACGGCGGCGGTTCTTTAACCGCGCTGCCCATTATTGAAACCCAGGCTGGTGATATTTCCGCTTATATTCCCACGAATGTGATTTCCATTACTGACGGACAGATTTATTTGGAATCAGATTTGTTTTACCAGGGCATCAGGCCAGCGCTTAATGTTGGTCTGTCAGTTTCACGTGTTGGTTCAACAGCCCAGATTAAAGCGATGAAAAAAGTAGCAGGAAAGCTCAGGTTAGACCTAGCCCAGTTTCGGGAGCTGGCCGCGTTTGCGCAATTTGGTTCTGATTTGGACGAAGCGACCCGTAAGCAGTTAGAGCGCGGCAAACGCTTGCAGGAAATATTATTACAGGTGCAGTATCAGCCCATGCCAGTAGAACATCAGGTGTGCATTTTATACGCTGGCGTCAATGGCTATTTGGACGATATCCCAGTAGAAAAAGTCAAGGAATTTGAAAATAAATTTCATCAATATTTGAAAGTAAGCCAAAAGGAATTGCTTAAGTTGATCAGTAAAGAGCGCGAGTTAACCGATCAGATTGAAAGTAAGCTAAAAACGGCCATTGATGAGTTTAAGAAGACTACAGACTTCAGCACGAAGTAGAAAAATGACTAATTTCTAATATCTAATTACTAATCAAATCCCAATTACCCAATGACCGAATGACCAAAATTAGACATTAGACATTTATTCATTAGACATTGATTAGAAATTAGTAATTAGGAATTAGAAATTTAAGATAAAATTATGCCCCTAGCAACAAGGGAAATAAAGCGTCGAATCCGTTCCATCCAGAATACACATAAGATTACCAAGGCCATGGAAATGGTGGCGGCGGCGAAAATGCGCAAAGCAGTGCAGGCTGTTTTGGCGACCAGAGTTTACGCGCGTTCAGCTTGGGACATTATCGGAGATTTGGCGGCCAAAACTGATCCATCTCATCATCCCTTACTGCAAAAAAGAGAAAAGGTGAAGCGACTTGGTTTGATTGTCATCGCGTCAAATCGCGGTTTGGCCGGCGGTTTTAACCGCGAGATTGTGGAAAAAGTCGCTGACTATCTGAAAAAGCAGAAAGAACAGAAGGCGCAGATAAGCGCTGAAGTCATTCTGATGGGTAAAAGGGGACGCGATATTATGTTTAAGTACGGCCATCAAATTGTGGCTGAATATGACAAGCTGGATGTGTCGCCGGGTGTTTCAGAAATCACAGCCATGGCCAAAACAGTGATTACTGATTATATTAATGGTAAATATGACAAGGTTTTAATAGTTTACACTGATTATCAGTCAGCCATGGTGCAGAAATCGAAAATCAGAAAAATTCTGCCGATTGAAAGAGGGGACGATGAATTGGGTTATATGGCTGGCGCCAAGCCGGAAAAGCTGGAGGAATATGAATATTTATTTGAACCATCGCCTGATTTAGTTTTAGAACAAATGCTCTATCGTTTGATTGAATTACAAATTTACCAGGCTCTTTTAGAGACTAATGCTTCCGAACATTCAGCGAGGATGTTGGCGATGAGAAACGCTTCTGAGGCTGCCTCAGACATGATTTTTGACCTGACCTTGAGCTACAACCAAGCCAGACAGCAGGCGATTACAGCCGAGCTGGCGGATATTTCAGCAGGCAGAGCGGCCGTGGAGTAGTTTTGAAAAATGAGATTTTAGTTGTTTGATTCTTTGAAAATAAAAAGCGCTATTTAGATTAAAATAGCGCATAAATAGTTTGATTTTCTACTATTCCAACTCGGAAGATTTAGGAGGAATAGCGAATTTCTTCAAAAGATCAAATTTTTCTAAACTCTTCTCTGTTATTTTGTCTCTCCATGTTTCTTCGCCGCTTTTTTCTCTGTTTTCCAATGTTATTTTTAAATAATCATTTTCTTTTATAACACTTAATCTTATCAGTGCTCCTTGATGATCTGCTTGGATAGCTTCAAGTTTCGAAACTTCAATCATTCTTTCAAGTTTTCCTTCCGGTGTATCGAAGATAATAATGGCCATATCGTCAACTATTCTATCGATACGCCCGTCCAGTTTCTCGGTAGTCATATTACTTCCTCCTTTACAATTTTGGCTTTAATTTTAGTTTATACTACATTTTACACAACCCACAGAATTTGTCAAGGCCGACTCGCGAATACTCGCCAATGACCGCTAATTGTCGCGAATTGTCATCGCGAATTCGCGAATACAGACGTAGGAACGTTCGTACTTGCCCCGTCTGAGCGAAGCGAAGATACGGGGCGAATGTTAGAATGTTATTTTGAAAATTTTAATAAAAAAAGAGAGGCTGGGGTTGCCTCTCTAGAGTGGATGGTCTTGATAAAGCTATTCTTCAATTTTGACATTTAGCCTGCCAAATGAGCGACCACGATACCAATCTTCCCAGCCTTTCGTGAGTTTAGTAAGACGAGGTTCGAGATATACTCTTTTTATCACCCAATTTTTGAAGCCATTATTGACGAGTAGCTTCTTAAGCTCTGGAATTACTACTTGCCATAAGGCTTCACGATAGAATCTATCAGCTTTTTTCACCGATAGCTTAGGACCCGGCCACTTCACTTTTGTAAAGTATCTTGAGTCGCCGTATTCGCTGCGTCTGCCTAGATCTAGCGTGAATCCATATTCAAAAAATAGCTTACCTCCAATACTATTAGTAGGTGGTTTCAGGTCAATACTCACCATTAAACCAACCATTTTCATATATCCTCCTGAGTTATAGGTTTACAATTTCTTTCTTGGTTTTTGTTTATTTTACCTTATAGCAACCTACGTGGTTTGTCAAGACCAGTCGCGAATAAACGCGCTAACACTCCCTCAGTCTATGCTGAATTTATTTCAGCATCTCAATCAAGGTGATGAGATTCTGAATCAGGTTCAGAATGACCAATTATTAACTAATAATATTAAAAATATGAACAAAGGAAAAATTATACAAATCATCGGACCAGTGGTGGACGTGGAGTATGAAAAAGAGCTGCCGGCTATTTATAATGCGCTGGAAGTTTATAAGCAGGTTTCCGGTGAAAAAGAGCGGGTGGTTTTGGAAGTGCAGCAGCAATTGGAGGGCAATAAAGTCAGGACAGTTTCCATGGGTTCTACGGATGGTTTAAGCCGCGGCATGGAAGTCGCTGACACTGGCCAGCCGATTACCGTGCCAGTGGGCAAAGAAACTCTGGGACGCTTAATTAATGTTTTAGGCGAGCCGATTGATAACTTGCCAGCGCTCAAAACCAAGAAGCGCTATCCGATTCACCATCCGGCGCCGAAGTTTACTGACCAGTCCACCAAAACAGAAATTTTGGAAACTGGCATTAAGGTCATTGATTTAATCTGTCCGATTGTCAAGGGCGGCAAAGTAGGCATGTTCGGAGGCGCTGGTGTGGGTAAAACAGTGATCATCATGGAATTAATTCACAACATTGCTAAGGTGCATGGCGGCTATTCTGTTTTTGCCGGCGTCGGCGAGCGAACACGCGAAGGTAATGATTTATACAATGAAATGAAAGAAACTGGTGTGTTAGCTAAGACAGCCATGGTTTTTGGCCAGATGAATGAACCACCGGGAGCGCGTGCCCGCGTCGGCTTGTCAGGTTTAGCAGTGGCTGAATATTTCCGTGACGAGGAAAAACAGGATGTTTTATTATTTATTGATAACATTTTTCGTTTTACCCAAGCTGGCTCAGAAGTTTCCGCTTTACTCGGCCGTATTCCTTCAGCGGTCGGATATCAGCCGACCTTAGCCACGGAAATGGGCGAGTTGCAGGAAAGAATCACTTCCACCAAACAAGGCTCCATTACTTCAGTGCAGGCTATTTACGTGCCAGCGGATGACTTGACTGACCCGGCGCCAGCCACTACCTTTGCTCATCTGGATTCCACAGTGGTGCTGTCCCGCGCCTTGTCAGAGCTGGCTATTTACCCGGCTGTTGACCCGCTTGATTCCGCTTCCACTATTTTAGCGCCTGAATATGTGGGTAAAGAGCATTATGAAGTAGCCAGAGCTGTGCAAAAAGTTTTGCAGCGCTACAAGGATTTGCAGGATATTATTGCCATTTTAGGCATGGAGGAATTGTCTGACGAAGACAAGCGTACTGTGACCAGAGCACGCAAGATTCAGAGATTTTTGTCCCAGCCATTTCATGTGGCTGAAACATTTACCGGCATGGCCGGCCGATATGTTAAGCTCAAGGATACTATTAAAAGCTTCAAAGAGATTCTGGAAGGCAAATACGATAGCGTGCCAGAGCAAGCCTTTTACATGAAGGGCGGCATCGAAGATGTGAGACCCTAATATTACCCGAATTTACACGAATAAAGATACTAATTTACTACCAATTACGAATTTTTACGAATATACGAATAATTCGTACATTCGTAGCGATTCGTAAATTCGTAGTTAGAACAATATGGCTGACAAATTAAATTTCGAAATAACAACCCCAGAACGCGTGGTCTATTCTGACGAAGTAGATGAAGTAATCTTGCCCACGCCGCAGGGAGAGATTGGTATTTTGCCTCATCATATACCTTTAGTTTCTTTAGTTTCCGCGGGCGAGATTAGAATAAAAAAAGGTGGCGAAACCATTCACATGGCCACCTCCGGTGGTTTTGTACAGGTGCAGCCTAAGAAAATAGTAGTTTTAGCTGACACGGCCGAGCACGCGGAGGAAATTGATGAAGCCAGAGCAGAAGAGGCCAGAAAAAAAGCACAAGCGCTACTCAAAGAAAAGAGAATGGATGCCGCTGGGTTTGCCACGCTGTCAGCGAAAATAGAGAAAGAGCTGGCGCGGCTAAAAGTTGCCAAGCGTCGCCGAAGGCATGAGACACCGCGCAGTCCAACGCCCAGTACATAATGAATAGAAGGTGAATAATCGTTTCTCGTTTGGAAGGGGATTCTGAAACAAGTTCAGAATAGACTGGGGCTGGTTGTAGTCTATGCTGAATTTATTTCAGCATCTTATTAAATATTCATTTTATGTATCACACTTGCCAGGCTTTAATCATTCATTGCATGGATTTTCGGTTTCATTCGGCAATCCGTGATTTTTTGGTGTCTTTAGGTTTAAAAGACCAGTACGATTTGGTTAGCTTGGCTGGCGCAACCAAGGGTTTGGTGGAAAATGACCTAGCCAGCACCAGCATTATTTTAAAGCAAATAGAAATTTCCCAGCGCTTGCACGGTATCAACGAAGTTTATTTAATCCATCACATGGATTGCGGGGCTTACGGCGGCCATCAAGCCTTTAAAAATTTTCAGGAGGAGCATGACAAACAACTGGCTGAGATGGAAGCCGCCAGGAAAATTATCCAGCAAAAATTTCCCCAGGTAGCTGTTCAAAAAATTCTTGCTAGAATTGAGGAAAAGGCTGGTGAGAATGTGATTGATTTTGAGGCTATCAAAAGCTAGCTATTGACATTTTTTATATTATTTTATAAATTATATACTCAGCTAATGCTCTTTAATATTTAACAATAAACCAAAAAACAAAGCCCCGTATATTTGAACGGGGCAAGGAGGTGTGATGGCCGAGGTAAAAGAGGAGGACCTTAGGCTTATAAAAGAATGGCGTAGGCCTAGCATAGGATTGCTAGTTGATGTGAATAAGGATACCCTTAAGGGTCTTTGTGAAAAGGGTATGATAGTTGTTTTTTGTGGCGATGCTGATCATTCGCCTGATTTTTGCGATCATTTAATGAGGAAATTGGGCTGTGACCACAGGCCTCATCTGCATGCGATGAATGGTGGCGCTCTTCGCTTAGTTAGGGAGGCTCCTATTCCAAAAAAATACAGGATCAATAAACAATTTGTGAATGAACTTCTTTTTTCTCAATCAGCAAAAAAGATTTCGACATTAATATTGAGCGTTCATTATCCATGTGGTATGGCCGAGGAATCGCACATTGATCTAAGATCAACTGTTTATTATTGCTTGAGAGCCGTAAAGACTATGGCTGATAGGGGATGGCATAAAAAAAGAATTGTGCCGTTGATTCATGTATTCGATGGCCAAAAAGAAAAAACTTACTTTATTGAAAAGGAAAAGCGCGATTTAATTTTTACGTAAGAGATATTTAGCGGACAGCTTTAATCGCTGTCCGTTTTTTATTTATTTACATTTTGATATTTTAACCAAGCGCAGGTCTCCGAGCCTGCGATTGGGAAATTACTTGACAAAACCACCAAACAGATTTAAGCTTAAATATCTGTTAAAATAATATAGTTACATTTAAAATAGAATATGGAGGATAAAATATGTGCAAAAAAGTAACTATTATTTCTGACCAAGCGCGGCGTCTAGATATGGAGGACAGACATATTTTGGATGTCGATTTTCGCGGCAAAGGCGAAGTTTTTGGCGGTGTTTATGACGGTCACTGCGGCTGGGAGGCGGCTGACTACGTAGCAAGAAATCTTCATCAGCGATTCCAGGAATTTTTAGCAAAGCAATCACCTGACAAAGCATTTATTACTGCTTACTTAACTATTTCTGATGAGATTACGACGACTGACGGCACCTGCGCCGCTAATTTTTACCTTAAGGGTAAGAATATTTATTGGGCAAACGTCGGTGATTGCCGGATTATCGTAATCGGCAAAGAGGTGAAACAGCTGACTGTTTTGCACCGCGTTTCAAACGACTCTGAAAAGGAAAGAGTAGCCAAGGCAGGCGCAATCATAAAAGGGCAGTATGCTCATCGGCCAGATAATGGCGGCTTAATGCCCCTACGTACTTTGGGTGATCTTGAATTTAAAGAGATTGGAATTATTGCCACGCCATCGACTGGCGTCTATGAGATTAAGCCCTCTGACAAATACCTTATCGCTGGCACTGACGGTTTGTTTGATGTTATAACCAAAGAAGATATCAGTCAGCTAATTAAACGCAGGCGCAGCGTCGAAGTTGTTGGCCGGATATTGAAGGAGGAAGTTTTAAATAAAAGATTCGGCGAAGACAATCTAACCATGATTGTCTTGAAGCTGAATTAAAATTAAGCGGGTGGCGATTTTAGCCATCCGTTTTTTATTTGACAATCCGTTTTTTATATGATATTTTATAAGTGTACCCAAGCGGCTAGGGTACAATAAACTCTTATCATGGAGGAACCACGAGAAGAAACTTAGTTGATCCGACTAATGGCGGGTAGAACGCGGAGAAATATGTTTTGCCTTCCATTGAGGGACAACTCCCAACAGCCCAGGGTGGTCAATTATTGGCCACCCGCTTTTTTATATATTTAAATGCTATCGCAACCACGGCCTTCGGCTCTGAGGCCGCTCAGGCTCGAAGAGAGAGTTGCACTGGGTGTATTTTCCAAGCGCAGGTCTCTGCGCCTGCGATTGGGCTTGACATACAAATTGTGCTTCTCTATACTTAAAACAAGTAAAAACAGACTATGTATCTCATTATTATTAAAGTGAAAAAGGGTGTTAAAAAACTGGCTAGAGGTCAGTCTGTTTTGCTAAGCGCATAAAAGTTAAATAATTTAGGAATAACAGACTGGTCTCACAGAATATGGCCAGTTTTTTGTTATGTAAACCAAAACAAATAAAGCACTTGAAAAGGAGGTGAGAATATTGATCATTTGCTCTTTTAAACCATAAATAATAAACCAAAAAGGAGGTGTTATGAGTTTTAAAAGAAGTATACCCGTCCCGTTTTCCTCTGCCAACAGTGAGCAGTGCAAAAGCTGTGGTCATGATAATGTAGTGGATGGCAAGGTGCAGGCGATAATGCCCGTTATCAGCGAGGCGCTGGCTGAACTGATTCCTAAGATAAAAGTGCCCTTTACTGAATGCCACCTATCGGCCAAAGCTAACAAGGACACTATTATCATCACTATAAAGTGTCCAAAAGCAGACACGCAGGCTAGCATTTAAAATTGTTATTTTTAAGGAGGGACACGGCATGTATTTAGGCAGTAGGATTTTCCATCCTGCTGCTTTTTATAACAAAAAAGCAACCCGTTTGGGTTGCCTGGAGTACGTATTGGATGTTTTAAGATTTTGATTGTTGTGTTTTAAGCCACTGGCGAAATTCCGGAGCACCATAAGAAGCGTGATCGCCCGTTGAATGAAAATGATATCTAGCAAATGCCTCAAATGCCTCTCTCCAGCTCACGCCGTATTTGTGGGCGATAATCATTCCCTGGTAAGCGTCAAGAAATAAAACAATCAATACAGATAACAACTCAACAGCCACAAGAATAATAGAAGTCCATTTCCAAATAAGTAGGAAGTCAAGGTGTTCATGCCATATTATGTATTTCATAAGCCACCAAAGACCCGATGTCATAAGGGCAATAAAAACAGAGACAAATGCCAATGTAACAAAGTTAACAAATCTATTACCGATTATTTTGCCAACCATTTTAAACCTCCAGCTTTTTTTGTTTTGACTTTCTTGTTTATAGTATAGGTTAGCATGTAGTGAGAATAATGTCAATATGCTTGCCAGCCTTTGGTTTTTTGAGTTGTTTGCCCATCGCACCTTCGAAAAGGTGCGCTGGTTTGTTGTTTGAAGCTTCTTTGCGCCACCCCCAGAGCACGCTTTCTAGCGTGCGGGTCAATGTTGGACGACCCATCGCAACCACAGCGGGTTGCGCTGGATAAGTTAACCAAGCGTAGGTGTCTGTGCTTGCCCCGTCATACGGGGCCTGCGATTGGGATTCCCCCTGGTGATGATTTGACAAAATATTTCGCTGTGTTAAGATGTGATAAACAAAGCATTCAAACAGAGGAGGTTTAAAAATGGCGACAAAGGAATGGACGATTATTTTATTGGGTAAGGACGGACTTGTTAAGGCTATCCGTAAAGAAAAATTAAAAAGGGAACCTCGAGTAGGTGGCATAATCAAAATAACTAAGGGGGGTGATGCGGGACGTACATTCAAGGTCGTGAAGGTTGACTCAGAGGAATTGGAGGCTACTTATAAACTCGTCAAATAACGCTCTTAAAACCAGAAGATGAAAGCCACCCTTTTGCGTTTGCGAATCGTGTGGCTTTTTTCGTTGGCTGAGTTGAATCTTGCAATGAACAATGCATTATGTTAAGTTTAATTATAGATATTAATGCTCTTTTCTTGGAGGTGTAAAATGTCGCAGGTGAATGATGATGTTGTAAGATCTTCGTTACGCGCACACTGGTTAACCTTCCTAATCACTTGGCTCTTTTTCTGTTTAGTTAGCTTAGCTGGCTTTTTCTGGGGCGAAAATCCTCATGATCCAGGTTGGTTTATCTTTGCTGTTATCGTCGGGCCAGTTTTTGGATTTACAGGCTGTCTCCTGAAGGATATGTAAAGAGACTAAGTCAAACGTCATCAAAACAGCAGATATTTCAAGGTCTGCTGTTCTTTTATTTTTACTAAATTGCCTTAATTTGAACGAAGGTATAAACTAAAAGTGTTGATAAGATGATCAAAAGAAAAATTGGGCGGGGCCCGTCCGCCTAATTTTTATGAAAGTTGTCTTTGTTTGAATTGTGGTATAAACTGATAAGTGTTGACAAATTGTCCCTAAGAAAAATTGGGCGGGGACAATAAGGGGGTGATGGGGGATTGTTGAGAATTTTTAATTCCTAATACTTATAATAATTAATTTTTTGGCTAACACTGAGGTTTGGATTCAGTTATATTAAAGAGTAATATTGACATATAATTGTATTATGCTATACTTATCCATCTACTTTGAAAATATGCTATAATTAATATGTTTCATGTGGATAATACAAGAAATACAATAATAACAGGCTGATTTACCCCTAATTAATAATTAAAGGGCGATTTAAATTTTCTATGATAAATTTTAATAAATTGCTTATAAAAATCGGATTACGCAAACCTGACATAAACCGTGAATCTTTCGAGGCCTACTTTCATAAGTTGCCTAATAATATACAGGTTAGCTGGTCGAGGGACGATAAATTTATTATTGGACACATCAAGGCAGAGGAAAAAGAATTTATGACGCAAGGATATAATGCCGATGAATTCATCGAGATGGTTAACGATGCTGTAATTGCGGTCTATGATATTCCTGAAGATTATATTGATGTATTAAGGTGGTCTAAAAAAACTTATAGTCCTGACCCCGAGCAAAGGAAGTTACTTGAAGACGCAAATGTTAGAAGCGGTAATTTTGGTTCAAAAAAAGAAAGAGTACTACAATTAGCATAATCCCTATGGGTGAATATGCTAATGTTAAATATAAGAAGTTCAAAAAAGGGATTCTGAAGTGGCTTGAAAAAAAAGATGATATAAGGGTAGAAAGTGGGGGTAAACATCATATTAAAGTTTGTTGCATTCATAATGGAGAATCATTTACGGTGCCTAAAAGACACAACGAAATCGACAAGTTTATTGTGAAAGATTTTATGAAATGGTTAGTAAAAAATGAAGTATGTACTAAGGATGAATTTGACGAAAAGATAAAATAAATATATATTATTAAGAGAAGGCCCCATCAAGGGGATTTTTTATTTCCCCAAATTTATGCTAAAACCAAAAAACCGCACAGTGAGGCGGTCTTTTTATTGTGGATAAACTGTTTTAGGCACGGACTTTTGGCGGTTTTAACTTTTTAATATTTTCAGCATCTCATTTGGTGTTTTGCCCTCCAGGCCGCAATGTTGCAGGTCATTGTAATACATATTCCATAACCTCAATTTGTAT
>Ga0315289_10003609_pt1 | contig 23343 bp, 21 predicted proteins | sample YL17G11_40_MG_FD_203452 | JGI IMG/M metagenome (GOLD analysis project Ga0315289, IMG submission 203452) | Sediment microbial communities from Yellowstone Lake, YNP, Wyoming, USA - YL17G11_40 | ecosystem: Environmental > Aquatic > Freshwater > Lake > Sediment | place: USA: Wyoming | collected...
CCCAACGCGGTGCCCAAGCCACTCTCAACCTCCGTATCCTCGACCTCAACGGCCGGTGGGATGCTTACTGGAATCGCCAACGTCGTGTCGCCTAAGCGAACTGCCGACGAAAAAGAATCGCACCCCCCCGGGCAGCAATCGTGGCTGTCGGACTGCCAACCCGGCGGACCGCGGGCCCGGCCGGAAGGTAGTCGGAGAGGAGACGGAGGGCTGGGCGAGGAATGGTCGCCCGACCGGCGGGGTCGGGATCGTCAGGCGGCGCTTCGGGGCGACCGGCGCGCCGCCTTGTGCTGTTCGCCTGCGCCGGGTCACCTCAGGAGGGGCAAGTTGAACCTCGGCCTGTTGATCGCCGTGATCGTCGTCGCGCTAACGTTCGACTTCATGAACGGAATGCATGACTGCGCCAACGCGATTGCGACCGTTGTCTCCACGCGAACCCTCACACCTCGTCAGGCTCTCGCCCTGGCTCGCACGTTGAACGTCGTGGGCGCCTTCCTGAACACGGCGGTGGCCAAGACGATCGGGAAGGACATCGTGGACCCACACTATGTGACCATGGGGATGGTCCTGGCGGCGTGCACGGGAGCGATCCTCTGGGACGTCATCACCTGGTACCTGGGGCTTCCCACCTCCTCCACCCACGCTCTCGTCGGCGGCCTGGTGGGTATCGTCGGCCTCCGGCTCGGGTTCGGGATACTCAAGGCGGAGGGGCTCATCAAGGTCGGCATCGGCATGGTCATCGCGCCTATTCTGGGGTTTGTCGGCGGCCTGCTGGTGCTCACGGTGACGAACTGGGTGTGTCACTGGGTCCGGCTGCGACCCGCGCGCGCCGATCGGGCCTTCCGGCCTCTGCAGGTTCTCTCCAGCTCCTACATGGCGCTGTCGCACGGGATGAACGACGCCCAGAACACCATGGGCATCGTCACGATGGCCCTGGTCAGCTACGGGGCCATCCACAGCTTCCACGTCCCCTTCTGGGTCATCCTCGCGTGTGGTGTCGCCATGGGCATCGGAACACAGGTGGGCGGGTGGCGGATCATCAGGACCATGGGGACGAAGCTCACGTCGCTCCGGACGGTACACGGGTTCGCGGCGGAGACGTCGGCCGCGACCGTCATCATCGTGGCCGCGCTGTTCGGCGTGCCCAAGAGCACCACTCAGACGATCAGCGCCAGCATCGTGGGTGTGGGCGCCGTCCGGAGCCTCTCCATGGTCCGCTGGGGCGTGGCGTACCGCATCGTCGGCGCCTGGGTGTTTACCATCCCGGGCGCCGCCCTTCTCGCAGCCATGATCGGCATCATCCTCGGTCGTTTCGGCCTCTAGGAGGAGACGCAATGGCGAAGAACCCGGTTGCCCGTGGTCTCCAGTTCATCATCCGGGCCTTCCAGCCGCCGGCCGGGAAGTTCTACGAACTGCTGGAGCAGGCGGCCGCGAACGTCACCAAGGGCACGCAAATGCTGCACGACCTGTTGGTCAGCTACGAGTCGCTGACCGAGAAGGTGGCGGCCATCAAGGCGGCCGAGCAGGAGGGTGACCGGATCACGCAGGAGATCCTGCGGCGTCTGGATCGGGAGTTCATCACTCCGATGGACCGCGAGGACATCTCCCAGCTCGCCCAGTGCCTGGACGATGTGCTGGACCTGTGTGAAGGGGTGGCGATGCGCATGGGGTGGTTCCAGTTCGGGCAGCCGACGCCTGTCTCGATTGAGCTGTGCGGGATCCTGGTCAAGTGCGCGGCGGAGATCGAGCACTGCGTGGGCGGGCTGAGGCACATCGGCGGCGATCACAGCCACCACTGGCGGAGCATCCACTTGCTCGAGAACCAGGCCGACGAGATCGAGCGGGCGGCGCACGCGGGCGAGCTCAACAGGGCCAAGGCGGGCATCGAGGCGGGGAGCTGGCAGGACTTCGCACGAGCGATGGTCCACGCCAGCCAGTGGCGGGAGATCTACGAGCGCATAGAACGCGCGACCGACCGCTGCGAGGACGCGGCGAACGTGCTGGAGACGCTGTCGGCGAAGTACGGATAGCACCCTCGAGGAGGAGGCATTCTCCCAGCATCGGCGAGGCGCCGATGCCACGGCTGGAGGCATGGGGTGAAGCTACTGAAGGCGCTTGGGCTGTCGGCTTTGGTCGGTGTGATTGCCGGGACGATGTCGGGGCTGTTTGGGGTGGGGGGAGGGGTGGTGATGGTGCCGCTGCTCGTCATGTTCTTCGCCGCCGAGCAGCACACGGCGCAGGGAACGTCGCTGGCCGCGATGATCCCGGTGGCCATCGCGGGGGTGGTCCGCTACGCGAGCAAGGGCCAGGTTGACTGGACCTCGGCAGTGGGGCTGGCGATCGGGGGCATTGCGGGGGCGTACCTGGTGGGCGCTCCCGTGGCGCAAGCGCTGAAGGGGCCGCATCTCCAGAAGCTGTTCGGGGTGCTCATGATCCTCGTGGGGTTGAGGATGCTTGGCGTGTTCGCGATGATTGGGTCGACGTTGGGTATCGGAGGGCACGGGACGGGATAGGACGGCAGGTGACGGGTGACAGGTGAGCCGCTCTTGCGGGCCGCGTAGGCCGGTCGGCCCTCCGACCGGCCCACGCGGAGTTGATGGGAGGGTGAGGTGACATGGCGCGCGAGATAGGGAGCGTCATCCGTCAGGCGAGAGGCACCGAGCCGGTCGATGTCCTGCTACGCGGTGGAACGGTGGTCGATGTTCTCACGGGCCAGCTCCGGCGAGCGGAGGTGGCGATTGCCGGTGAACGGATCGCCGCAGTCTATGCCGACATACCTGAGGCCAAACGGGTCATCGACTGCACAGGCAAGCTCATCGCCCCGGGGCTGATCGACGGACACATCCACCTCGAGTCATCGCTCCTCCACCCGTTGGAGTTCGCTCGCGCCGCGGCGGCGCACGGCACGACGACCGTCATCGCGGACCCGCACGAGATTGCCAATGTGTGCGGTACGGAGGGCGCCCGCTTCATGGCCCGCGCGGCGGCCGGCGGGCCGGTGGACGTCTTCCTCAGCGTGCCCTCCTGCGTGCCGGCGTCGCCCCTCGAGACCTCCGGCGCGGAGCTGGGGCCGCAGGAGGTGGCGGAGATGCTCGCCTGGCCCGAAGCGGTCGGGCTGGGTGAGATGATGAACTTCCCCGGCGTCCTGGCGGGACAGCCGCAGGTGCTGGCTAAGCTCGCCGCGGCGGCGGGGAAGCCGATCGACGGGCACGCCCCGGGCTTGACGGGGCGCGACCTGCAGGCCTACGTGGCCGCCGGGCCGGACTCCGACCACGAGTCCACGACATCGGCGGAGGCCGAGGAGAAGTTGGCGGCGGGGATGTGGATCATGATCCGAGAGGGGACGGCGGCCAGGAATCTGCGCGACCTCCTGCCTGTGGTCCTGGACCGAGCCACAGCTGGCCGGTGCCTGTTCGTGTCGGATGATCTCGCCCCCGGCGAGCTGCTGGCAGAGGGCCGCCTCGACCGAATCCTGCGGCTGGCGGTCGCGGGTGGTGTGGATGCGGTCGAGGCACTGCGTCTGGTGACGGCGAACCCCGCAGCCCGCTTTGGGCTGCGCGACCGGGGCGCCATCCGTGCGGGGCTTCTGGCCGACATCGTGGTCTTCGACGATCTGCAGACGTTCCGGGTAAGCTGTGCGCTCAGGCGCGGGGCTGACGTGTCGGAACTGGCGCAGGCATCGATCGAGGTGGCGCCTCCGGCGTCGGGGTGCCGGATCGGGGCGCTCACGCCCGACACCTTCGCCGTGCCCGCCCCCGCGGGCGAGGTGCGCGTGATCGGCGTGGTACCGGGGCAGATCGTCACCGAGGCCTTGACCATGGCGCTCCCGAAGCCGGAAGGACGAGTGGTTGCCGACCCAACCAACGATGTGGTGAAGATCGCCGTCATCGAGCGACACGGGCGAGGAGGCGGAATCGGCCTGGGGTTTGTGAAGGGGCTGGGGCTGCAGCGCGGGGCGCTAGCCTCGACGGTCGCTCACGACTCGCACAACCTCATCGTCGCGGGGGCCGATGATGCCTCGATGGCGTCCGCGGCGCGCGTGGTGGCCGAGGTGGGCGGCGGCTTTGCGGTCGTGGCGCCAGACGGCGATCCGCAGGTGCTGCCACTCCCGATCGCGGGGCTGATGAGCGACCGGCCGATCGCCGAGGTGGCGGGCACGGTTGAGAGGCTGCTCGGCGCGGCCGCCAGGCTCGGGTGCCAGGCCCAGAACCCGTTTGCGACATTGTCGTTCTTGGCCCTGCCCGTCATCCCGGCGCTGAAGATCACCGACCGAGGGCTGGTGGATGTGAGACGGTTCGAGCACGTGCCGCTGGCGGTGTGAGACGCGCGATGACCCAATCCCTACCTCGTCGTCGCCTCGACGCATGGCTGATGGGCGCTTCGCTCGTGCTGGCGGGGGCGACCGTGGCCCTGCACCTGCTGCGCGTCCACCACGTCGCGGTGTTCGTCACGGCGTGTGTGGCGCTGCTTCCGGTCGCGGGTTCGATGGGGAAGGCCACGGAGGAGCTGTCGAAGTACGCGGGGGCGACAGCGGGCGGGCTGCTCAACGCGACCTTCGGCAACGCGACCGAGCTGATCGTGGCGGCGTTCGCGCTGCGGGCGGGGCTGTTTGAGGTGGTGAAGGCGTCGATCACCGGCTCGATCATCGGCAACATCCTGGTGGTTCTGGGGTTTGCGGCACTGATCGGTGGCTGGAAGCGGGAGCGGCAGACGTTCAGCGCCGTGGCGGCGACCACGAACGGGTCGATGCTGGTGCTGGCCGTCGTGTCGCTCCTGGTGCCGGCGATCTTCGTCCACGCTACGCCGGCGGAGGTGGCGAGCGACCCCACGGTGCTGCGACTGGGCCTGTGGGTCGCGGTGGTGCTGATCAGCGTCTACGCGGCAGGGCTGCTCTTCTCGCTGAAGACCCACCGGGATGTGTTCGACGGGGGCATCGAGCACGGCACGCCGGAGTGGACGCGGGGGAAGGCCATCGCGGTGCTCGCCGGGTCGACGGTGCTGGTGGCGATTGCGTCGGAGGTGTTGGTGAAGGCGCTGGAACCCATCCTGGCGGGCGGGCAGCTCTCGCCGCTCTTCGTGGGCGTCATCATCCTGCCGTTGGTCGGCAACGCCGCAGAGCACGCGGGAGCGGTGACGATGGCGGCGCGGGACAAGATGGGCATCTCGCTGAACATCGCGGTGGGTTCGAGCACGCAGATCGCGCTGTTCGTGGCGCCGGTGCTCGTGTTCCTGAGCTGGGCGATGGGGCACCCGATGACCTACATCTTCGACGTCTCGGAGATCGTCGCCATCGCGGCCTCGGTGGCCGTGGTCAACTTCATTGCCAACGACGGCAGCACGAACTGGCTCGAGGGGGTGCAGCTGCTCGCCGCGTACGCGATCATGGCGCTGACGTTCTTCTTCGTGCGGTGACGGCAGGGGTCATTCGTGACGAGGCGCTTGACGGCCCAGTGGGTGTGACGGGCCAAAGGACAACGGCGACGGCCCGCGTCGTCAGTGCTTCAGCTTGAGCCAACGCTGGTGCCACGTCTCGAGCTGATCGGCGGATGGTGAGCCGTCGAAGGCACAGATGCCGTACCGGAGCTTGAGCGTCTGCCCGGCGGGCAGCGTGAGAGGTTCGTGAGCGACGATGCTGGCCGTCATGTAGCCGAAGTCGGCGCTCATGACGAACCAGCCGGTGGGATAGCGGGGGTTCCTGGGGTAGTCGAACATGGCGAAGCCGCGCGCCGGCTGCTTCGCGCTAAGGTAGGCGCACCAGCGAGCGTCATCCCCCATGACGGCCTGCTCGCCCGTCTTCCCGTTCGCATCGACGATCTGGCCGCCGTCCATGTCCGCGGGCACGCGGAGCCCGAGGCCGTAGTAGCTGACGTCTCGACCGGGCGTGCCGCCGAGGATAATGTCGCGGTCGGGCGCCGTGAGGTCGGACGCCCAGGTGATCAGGTTGCACGGCAGGTCCTGGGGGGCGTAGACGACAAGGCGGCGCTTTTCGGAGAGCATGAGGGCGTCGTCGCTGCGGCGGCGCCACTCGAGGCGGCTCACCATCACTGCGCGGTCCTTGGTCGCCTTGAGGCTCTCGAAGCCCTTGTGCTCGATGTGGCCCAGGTTGGGGGGAGGGCCTTCCTCGCCCCAGAAGACGACGTGGCCCTCCTCGCCGGCGAAGGTCACACTGCCGAGGGCGAACATCAGGCCGCGATGGTGGACGTGACCGGGCGGCTCTGTCTGGGTGACCTCGTGGCCCGCGGGAGTGAGCAGCGGGTGGATGAACGGCTTGGGGAGGCCCTGGTCGTAGGTGTAGGTGAGGATGGGTCGATCGCCGGCGAGGACCCGGACGGAGAGGTCGCCTTGCTCGATGCGGAGGGGCGCGGCGGTCGTGGGCGCAAAGGAGGCGCACAGTGTGGCCAGCATGAGGGTCATGGAGAGAGACCTCCAGTTGCCGCTACTGGGACCGCGAGCATCCCTGCTCGCACGACCTTGACGTCTCCGACCTGCGAGCAAGGATGCTCGCGGTCCCGGTAACGGCACGACTCCTGCGAGCAAGCATCCCTGCTCGCACACGGCTTACGTGAACGGCGTTGCCAGCAAGAAGGCTCGCGATCCCAGGGGACGGCAGTCGCCGGTCACTGCTCCGGCTTCAGGATGGCGCAGTCGAAGACCCCGCCCGCGGTGTTGGCGGGCTGCCCCTGGAAGCGGACGGTGACCTTGTCCTTGCCCCGGGTCAGTTCGACCGGGATCGGATACTCGACATCGAAGAACCGGCCGGGCTGGTTGACATTCAGCTCCTGAGTGGCGATGACCTTGCCGTCGACCAGGATGTCGAACTTGCGCGGCGGCACGTCGCTTCCCCAGTAGGTGCACACGAGGGTATTCTCCGCATCGGGCACCACCTTCAGGTCCCAACTGAACCAGCCGCCATCAGGAGCATGGCGCCAATGGCGGTTGCCGTAAGGGCCCGCCCCGTGCTTCTCGCCCTGGAGGTTGTGGTCACGCTCGGAGGCCTCGTCGCCGACCATGACGCGATCGACGTTGCGAGCCTCCCGCTTCCGCCGGGCTTCCTCTGCGGCGAGGATGGCCTGGTGCCGCGCGCTTCCCTCAGGGGTGACGATCCAGTAGACGCCGTACGGCTCATCAACGACCTGGTACCAGGGGATGAGCCGCATGGTCGTCTTCTGCCCCTTGACCGCGAAGGTGAGCGGGCCGTCGCTGGTCTTCTCGATCCACTTGGTCGGGTCTCTGGGATCGCTCAGGAAGACCGCGCTCGGGTCGGGGTTGAGGCCGGCGAGGACGACCGGGCCGTACATCACCGCGACCGTTTCGGGGTCGTCGGGCATGGGCGAGGCGTGCAACGCCATCGGCATCGAGACCTCGACCCGGTCGCCATCCTTCCACTCGCGGTTGAGCGCGAGGTAGGAGGTGGGCTTGGCCCTCTCGGGCGACTCCTTCCCGTTGACCTTCACCGCCACGCCTAGCGTGGCCCAGTAGGGCACATGGATGTGCAGAGCGAGCCGCGCGGGCCGGTCGAGGTGGAGGGTGAACGACGTGCCCTCCTGCTCGGGGAAGGTCGTGATCTGCTCGAGGCGGAGGCCCTTCTCCTTCCAGGTTACCGTGGAGGGGATGAACAGGTTGACGTAGAGGCCATCGTCATTGTGGAAGTAGATGCTGTCGCCGAGCTTGGCGAAGGTCTCGACCCCCGTCCCATAGCAGCACCAGAAGCTGTCATAGGGCGTGCCCCACTGCTTGGCGCACCCGGTCTGGAGGGGCACGTAGTAGATCATTTGGCCGTTGTCCGCGCGGTTGGTGCCGAGGATCCCGTTGTAGAAGGCGCGCTCGTAGTAGTCGGCATAGGCGGGGTCGCCCGTCCACCGAATGAGGTAGCGGGTAACCTTGAGCATGTTGTGGGTCTTGCAGCATTCCTGGGTGTTGGGGGCGAGAGTCTGCGAGAGCTGGTAGGGCTCGGGCCAGACCTCGCCGGAGGTGGTACCCCCGGTCGCGTAGGCGCGCGTCTGGACCACGCGATCCCAGAAGAAGCGGACGAGGGTGCCGTAGCGCTCGTCCCCCGTCAGCTCGTAGTGCCTGGCCGCGCCGCAGATCTTGGGGATCTGGGTGTTGCCGTGGATGTGGCTGAGGTTGTCCCGCTCGAGGGCGAGCGGCCCGAGGAAGCCGGCCTGGTCGTAGCGACGGGCCACCTCGAGATCCGCCGGGTTGTGGGTGACGCCGTAGAGGTTGTGGAGGACCTCCGACATCCCGCCGAACTCGACGGTGAGCATGCGCTCCATCTGGTAGTCGGTGAGCTTGTCGGCCCGGGCCTTGTAGTAGGCGGCCATGCGCTTCAGCACGTCGAGCGCCTGCTCGCTGCCGGTAAGCTGGGACATGTCGAGGAGGCCGGCCATGATCTTGTGGGTCACGTAGAGGGGCGCCCAGGTGACGCGCTCCATGCGCTCCAGGCGATCGAGGAAGCTCTCGGGGTAAGCGGAAAGGTGGCCGCCGCCGAGCGCCTGCTGGCACCGGGCGAGCTCGGCGACCATGCGGTCGGCCTTGGCCTTCAGCTCCTCATCGCCGGTGCTGCGGTACATGAGCGCACAGGCCGAGAGATAGTGGCCGATGAAGTGCCCGCGGACCTCGCAGCTCGGAGCCTCCCATCCGCCGAGCGGCTCGCCGGGCGTGGGCAGGCCGGCGTTCTGGCGGAAGGTGTAGAGCAAGCGGTCGATGTCCAGCTCGCGCAGGTACTTGCGATCGGCCTCCTGGGCGGTCTTGACGGGACCATCAGCCAGCCGGACATCCTGAAGGTCGAAGGGCTGAAGAGCCATGGGGACGGGCTTCTCCTCTCCAAACGCCAATGTTGCCGGCAACGCGAGGGCGGTCGCTGCGAGCATGGACACGGCCATCGCACGCCATGGGTGCATGAGGAACCTCCTGATGGGAGCCCCCGCCGACGAGCAGACTCGGCCTCGGTTCCTGGCATGGCGACCGAGGTGTCTGTTCGTCGTCAAGGGACGCGTTGGAGCAGACGGAGGAACTCCTCGACGGTCAGGCCGGTCTGCCGGATGATGCTGCGGAGCATCCCGCGGTCCGGCTCCTTGTGGTCGGGCACCACGACCTGGGCGAAGGGATCGTCGCGCCGGAGGATCATGTGGCTGCCTTCCTGGCGCCTCAGGCGAAACCCCACCTTCGCCAGGGCACGGGCACACTCGCGACCGGACATCCGGGGCAGCCTGGTCACACGGCCACCACCAGCGTGTCAAAGCGCTCCTCGGGCACCGGCAGACCGTCCTCCTCAAGCGCCGCCACGTAGCCCCTGATGGCTTCCCTGATGTTGTCCAGCGCCTCAGCTCGTGTGCGGCCCTGGCTGAGACAACCCGGCAAGCTGGCGCACTCGGCCACCCAGTAGCCGTCCTCCCCAGAGCGAACGATCACCTGTCGCATGTCTCCCCCTCGCGTGTGTTTGTGATCCGGTTGCGGCGCGCACAATCGTAGCCGACGGGCAGCCATCGGTCAAGCCGCCCAGGCCCAGTGCACACCTGGCCGGCGCGTCACGCTGCGGGCAGCGTGAGGGTGAAGGTGCTGCCTTTGCCGATCTGGGAGTGCACCGTGATCGTGCCGCCGTAGGCCTGGACCACCTTCTGCGCAATGTACAAGCCCACACCCAGCCCGGGCACCTGGCCGGTCGGGATGTCCTCCACCTGCACGAACCCGTCGAAGATGCGGTCGTAGTACTCGTGCGGGATGCCGGGGCCATCATCCGATACGGAGAGCCTGACCCACGAGTCATCGACTCGTTCGGCCCTGACGGAGATGCGCACACGCTCCTTGTCGGCGAACTTGGCCGCGTTATCCAGCAGCTTCCCCAGGATCAGCTCGAGGTGCTCGGTGCTGCAGGCGACGTGGGCGGCGTCGGGCGCAACGTCGGCAGCGACCTCGATGGGCCTGAGTGGGTAGCGGGCGGCAATCTGCTCCGTCACGCGCGCAATGGCCGCGGCGATGTCCGCCGTCTCCGCCTCGGCCCGCAAGTCCGTTGTGCTCAGCACCTTGAAGTCCAGCAACTCCTGGACGATGTGGACCATGCGCTTGAGCTCGGTGCTGCACATCTCCGTGATCCTGGGCATGTCGGCGGTCATGCGGTCCGGCGGGATGCGCTGAACCAGGTCATGACAGGCGAGCAGGACGCTGAGCGGCGTGCGGAGCTTGTGGGAGACCATCATGACGAAGGACGCTCGGGCCTCTCGCTGGCGTCGCTCGTCGGTGACATCGCGGAGCATGAGGACCGAGCTGACGAGACGGCCGGACGGGTCGCGGAGGCCCGTGAGCCGGGCGTCGAGGTAGAGAGGCGGCTGGGTGTGCAGCCGGGCGATCTCAAAGGCCTCCACGCGTTCGCCAGAGGCCTGCAACTCGGCGAGCGGCCGCGACAGGGCGAAGGGCGCGAGGGCGTCACCCAAGGGGCGGCCCCGCCAGTCATCAGCGGGAAGGTTCAGCAGGAGACAGGCGGCGTGGTTGGCGGTGGTGATGCGCCAATCCCCATCGGTGACCACGATGCCGTCGCTCATGTGCGAGACGGCGGTGTCGAAGCGCTCCCGCTCGACGAGGAGGGCCCGATAGTGGCTGGCCTTCTGCCTCTCGATGGCATAGCACAGGCGGATGAAAAGGTCGCCGCGGACGCGGGCCTTCACGAGGTAGTCCTGTGCGCCCTCCTGCACCGCCTTGACGGCGAGCGTCTCGTCATCGAGGCCGGTGAGCACCACGATCGGGAGGTCGGGGGCTGCCTTGTGGATCTCGGTGAAGGTGGCTAGGCCCTGGCTGTCGGGCAAGGAGAGATCGACCAGCACGACATCGAACGGCTCGCTGCCGACCCGCTGCAGGGCCTCGTCAAGGCGCTCGACCTGCTCGATGGCGAACTGGGCGGAGGGCACTTCCGCGAGCATCTCGCGGAGGAGGAATGCGTCATCGGCGTCATCTTCGACCAGGAGGATCCTCGTGCGCTTCTCTTCCATGCCACGCCTCCATCCGCGGGGCAAATTGGGCCGCGCGGGTGGCACACTCCCCCCATTCCGGGGCCAGGGCGCCATGTCCTTCCCGCCGGCGGCCGAGGGCGGACACCCGGGTTGTGTCCAACAAAGGCTTTGACGGGCGAGGACGCCCGTCCTACGCGAACGGCACCGGCTTGAACGGGCAGGAATCCCCCTTCTGCGGTGCGGTGTTCGTCGCGTAGGTCGGGCTTCCAGCCCGACAATGCCTTTCTGAACACAACCACCGGGTTCGCCCCTACGGGTGACGCAGGACCATCCACCAACGCCGGTCGAGGTGGGCGGGTGTGATCTCCTCCAGAGGCATCGGAGGAGACGTCGCCACCTCACGAGCGAGAGGGATCAGGTTGCTGAACAGCTCGCCGGGGAACCAGTCGAGGGCGAGGTGGTACTCCCACGTCCAGTGGTCGAAGCACATCGCGCCGCCCCGCCGGAGCACGGCGGCGGCGGACGTCAGGATGGTGCGAAGCTCCGGAAGGCCCACGGAGGCCAGGCCGTCCTCCTGGTGCTGCTCGGCGAGCCACTCGATCATCTGCCGCTCCGTCGGCCACCAGTCGATGTCGCGGGTGTCCATTCCGTGCCGGCCAGCAACGGCGGTCTGCAGGATGTCATTGACCGCATGGTGGAAGCAGACGCAGTCGAGGTCGGCCTCGGGGAAGTGCGATCGCAGGTTCTGCGCGTCATCCTCGATGAGGCGGATCCGAAGGTCGAGGGTTCCGGCGCGCTCCATCAGCTCGGCAGCCAGCTTGCGGTTGAGGTTGACGGTGACGTAGGTGGCCCGGGCGCCGAACAGGACATCGAGCGCCACGATGACCGGGTCGCTCCCGCCGGCGCAAAGCTCAAGCACCTGCGGGCAATCGGGGAGCGCCAGGCCCTCCAGTAGGAGCGTCCACTGAGCGGCCAGCAGGCGTCGGCTGAGCGGCCGGGCGCCGGGAGCGAACTCGGCAAGCTGAGGGCGCGCGAGGACCTGCTCGGCGGCCTGCCTGAGCTCGTCACGGCTCAGCCCACCCACGCTGTCCAGTCCCCGGAAGCGCTCGCCGACTCGCCCCTCAACCGCCTCAGCGAGAAGCTGCTCGGTCGGCCACATGGCTTGGATGTCCTCTCCCGCCGGCTCGGCACTTGTTCGGGAGAGCAGGCACTCCGCCCTCTGTGATCTAGGGCACTTCGCCGCCAGGGCTTGCCGCGGCGCTCGCGAGGTGATATACTACCGCCAGTAGTAGATACCTGGGGAGGTGGTGCTGTCATGACCAGATGCCACCGCATGATCCTGCTCGTTGGTGGTGCAGCGGCCTGCCTGGTGGGCGGATGTGCCGGCTTCGGACACGAGGTAATCGGGCACGGCCCGGCCAAGCTGACCTTCGACAACGACGGCAACTGCACCGTGCCGGTGGAGGTGAAGTGGACGGACGACCAAGCGCGCCGCGAGTCCAGGGAGTTCGACGTGTACGCGGGGTGGGAGGTGGACCTGCGGCTACCCAAGCGCCGGCACTACGAGATCATCCTCAGACCCACTAGTACCCCAACGGCGGCGCCAGCAGCAGGGGGCGGCCGGCGGGTCATCGTGGTCGACGCGATAGGGGATGCGACGGGAGACACGGACCGAGGGTAGCCTGGCCGGTGCCCCTTCGTCCGCGGGCACGCTCGGAGGTAGTCACCTCGAGTAGCGCGAGCCGGACCTTGGTCCAAGAGGCTGCTCACCCCTCCAGGATGATCAGCCCATGGACGGAGAGGGCGGGCAAGACGACCTCCAGCCATTGTCCCTCGCGGCGAATCGGCAGCGCTCTGGCCTGGCCGCCCGAGACCTCAGTTGCTCGGGTCACCGGGCCGATCCGCGTGGCGTTGATGGACACGGGAACGTGTGCCAACCTGAGAAGTCCCCTTCGGTTGTCGCAGTATGGCCCCCCGACGTGATGGTTCAGCAGGTGGATCAGGTACCGGCTGCCCTGGCGGTTCACAACGATTTCAACGCCCGCGGGCGTCGTTCCCCTGAGCAGCGGCTCGCCCACCATGAAGCGGGCGAGGTTGGCGGCAAGCTGGGTCGGGTACTCACGCGCATCGAACTCGCTGTAGCGGTGGCTGCGGAGTTCCGTCGTGGTGAGTGAGCACGCGAGGTACAAGGCGCGTCCCCGGCCGTACTGGTTGAGGGTGATGGCGGGGTCGTCCGAGCGCGCTCTCGCGGGCGGCAGGTTGCGGTAGGTGCGCCGCTCGGCGGTGCGCTGGGCGAACTCGTATCGGTAGAAGGCCAGGGCCTCGGCCCCGTTGAGGGCGACGTTATGGGCCTCTCCTTCCACGATGAGGTCATCGGCGCCCATGTCGTCTGCGATGTCCGGGTGGAGCCCGCTCAGGTAGCGCGGTGCATCCCCTGCCTTGCTCGCCCCGCTCAGCCCCAACACCTCCGCCATCACTGCGCCAGCAGGCGTGCCACCCGCGGCGGCATTGCCCTCCACCATCAGGCTGCCTCCCTCACTGACGTAGGCGGCAACCTTGCGCGCCAGGGCTTCATCCGTCGGCAGACGACCGTCGAGGATGACCAACCGGTACGGCGAGAGGTCCGCGTCCGGGTAGACGTAGGCAAAGGGGATGTCCCGCTCCATCATCACCGTGCCCCACCCGCCGGGCTGCGGGCACTCCCAACTGGCGCCGTAGGCCATGTCCGGCTGAAGGAGAGCGGCGTCGAAGACCGGCTCGGTGCCGACGAGGTACTCCTCGATCCGGTGGAGGTAGCCGCCGACCTCCTTCACCCGCTCGGCGGCCTCGTCGGTGATGCGGCCCGTGTGGGTCGGCGACAGCTCCTGGCAGCAAGCGCCCCCGTGAACGACGGCAGCCAGGGACTCAAGCAGCACGCGGTCGGGCCCTCGGATGGCCCAGGTTCCCACCGCGGAATAGAGCCGACACGTCGTCTCGAAGGGCTTGCCCAAGGGGCGGAAGCTCCGGCCCAGGGAGGAGATCATCGCCGAGGTGAAGGCCTCGTGGGTCAGCAGGTCACAGTGGCCGTCGAGCGCCGGGCTCCGCTTGCCCGTGTTGGCGGTGACCACGCACGGGCGGTCGCTGCCGTCGGCGATCTCCCTGATCCGCCCCATGAAGTCCACCACGCACGACTGGTACCAAACGTTGTCCTGCGTGTCAAAGAGGTCGCCGCCGGTCTCGCGGCGGTACTTGTCCTGGCAGGAGCGACAGAAGCAGTTCTCGGCCATCATGGGCTCGAAGACGTCCATCCAGAACCCATCCGGGTGGTAGAGGTCTCGGAGTTCGGTGAGCTGCCCCAGCACCAGGTCACGATAGCCCGCGTTGTTCAGGCAGCAGTAGGCGCCGCGCCATTGGGCCGATGACCAGACCTTCACGGGCGTCCCCTTCCGGTCCAGCACCTGCCAGTCGGGGTGCTCGTTGCCGGTCACCTCGTCAAGGAAGGTGGAGTAGTAGCACAGTATGCGCAGGCCGCGCCGGCGGACCTCGGCGACACACTCGCCCAGGAAATCGCGCTCGGGCTTGGTGGTCAAGAACCTGGACGGATAGGCACAGTAGCCGCCATGGTGCTTGACGTAGAAGATGAGAGTGCGGTAGTGAGCGGCCTCCATCACGTCGAGCCAACGCGCGGCGTCGAAGTCCTGCCGGGCTTCATCGGTGCTGCCGACCCAGGGCGGAGTCAGCCACGATACGTGGGCCCGCCAGAGGTCCTCTCTCAGCCAGTCCATCGACATGGGTAGCCTCCCGGCTCGACGAGGGTTGTCCGCGGCGGGTACACTTCGCTGCAGGTTGCATGGTCCCTGCGGAGGTTGGCCTGGACCGGCCAGGGGGCCAGAGGACACGAGAACGAGTGCGGCCCGGGCGACTGCCGTGGTCACCCGGGCCGCGGGTCCGCACCGGTCCGGACGTCAGGCGCCCCTGCTCGGCTTGCGCGCGAAGACCTTGATGCTCGCTATCTTCCCCCCGAGCTCCTCGGTGATCCGCTTGGCGGCCTCCCCGCTGTCGCGACCGCAACAGGCCTCGCTCGCGAGACCCTCGCCCAGCACATCCGAGGACACGAAGTAGGCCTGGAGCTCCGCGGCGGTGTATGTGCGACGCTCCCGCACCTCAACCTCGGACAGGCCCGCGTCTCTCAGGCCCGCGACGTACTCCTCCTCGCTGATGGCCCCACCGACGCAGCCGGCAAGGGCCGCGAGGCTCTCGCGTACCCACCCAGGCAGGTCGTGCACCACGATGTCGGAGACCAGCATCCGGCCGCCCGCCGTCAGCACGCGCGCGATCTCGGCAAAGACCCGGTTCTTCTCGGGCGACAGGTTGATCACGCAGTTCGAGATGACCCAGTCCGCCGTGCCCGACTCGACCGGCAGGTCCTCGATCAGCCCCTTGCGGACCTCCACGTTCGCGTGGCCGGCGGCTGCGACGTTCCGACGTGCCTTGTCGATCATCTCATCCGTCATGTCGACACCGATCACGTGGCCCGAGGGCCCGACCCTCTCGACGGCGATCAGCAGGTCCAGGCCCGCCCCTGCGCCGAGGTCGACGACCGTCTGGCCTTCCTGCACGTCGCTGAAGGCGAGCGGATTCCCGCACCCAAACGACGGAGCATCCACGCCAGCCGGCACGCTGCTCAGGTCCTCCTGCCTGTAGCCGATCACCTCGGCGGTGGCGCCACAGCAACTGCCTGCGTCGCTGTCGCGGCAGCAGCGCTGCTGCCCCGACACCAGCTTGCCGTACGCGGCGGCGACCGCTTCCCGCACCGTCACTGGATCGGCTCCTTGCTGGTCATTGCCCATGGGGCTCTCCTTTCCGCCGGCGTCAAGAGCCGGCACCCAACAATGTCCTTTGGCGCACTTGTGCCACTGTGCAAGTAGAGTGACGCGAAAGGCGAGCCCTTCCGGCCCGCTGGCCTACCCCTGCTCCCCAGACGGACAGCAGGCCTCGATCGCCGTCGCAAATCCCTGGAGGACCGACACCAGGAACGCGTAGTCGACCGAGTACCGCACTTCCTTGCCTTGCCTCTCCGCGAGGAGGATGTGCTGATCTCGCAGCACGGCGAGATGCCGCGAGACCACCGAGACGTCAACCGGGGACTGCTGGGCGATCTCGCCCACGCTTCGCGGTTCCCTGGCCTCCACGAGCGTCGCGAGGATGCGCAGCCGGGTCGGGTCGCACAGCGCCCTGAAGAACCTCGCCTCGGGCATCCCGGAAACACCGCAGCACGGTGTCCCGGTGCCTTGCGGAGTATCGGCGCTTCGATTGTTGGTTTGCACATCCATGCAATCATCGTAGCACGGGCGGCTGAAGCTGTCAACCCCCATTTCTCCGCGGGCGCGGCTTCCGGCCCGGGTGAGGTAGAAGGTGACCCGGTTCCAGCGGGCCGAGAAGAAGGTCTCCCGGTCGTCGGGTGTTGTCCCTCTTGACTCTCCACGATGTCCGGCTGTAGTATGTGTGCCGCAGGGGAGCCGCATCACTCCGCCTCAGCGGGCCTTTGTCGTACCGAGTGGTGTCGACCCTCATCGCCGCGCGCGGCGATGGGATGCTGTGCAGCCTGCCATCTGCGCCCACCTGAGGAGGCAATCCCGTTAGATTACTGATCATCTCGCCTTCGTGGCTTCCCACCTTCTGGAATGGCGGCAAGACCCTCGCGCCGCCCATGTCCCTGCCCGTGCTGGCGTCCCTCACACCCCCCGGGGTCCGCATCCACCTCGTTGACGAGAACGTCGAGCGCGTCGACTTCGCTGAGCCGGCCGACCTCGTGGCCATCAGCTGCATGACGGCATCGGCGCCGCGCGGCTACCAGATTGCCGATCGCTTCCGCGACCGCAACGTGCCGGTGGTCATGGGAGGCATGCACCCGTCGGCCCTGCCCGAAGAGGCCGGGGAGCACGCTGACGCCGTGGTGGTGGGCGAGGCCGAGAACCAGTGGCCGCGGGTCTTCGCCGACTTCGCCGCCGGCCGGCCCGAGCGCCTGTACCGATCGGAGGTGAGGCCCCAGCTCAACGACCTGCCCATTCCACGTCGCGATCTGCTACGCGCCGACCGCTACCTCACCGTGAACCTGGTGCAGACCGCCCGCGGTTGCCCGTATGCCTGCCGGTTCTGCTCGGTCAGCCCCACCTTCGGCCGGGCGTACCGCTTCCGCCCCGTCCCGGAGGTGATCGAGGAGGTCCGGTCGCTGGGCACGCGCTGGGTAGCGTTCCAGGACGACAATATCGTGGCCAGCCCCTCGCGAGCCCGCGAGCTCTTCGGGGCCCTCATTCCGCTCCGGGTGAACTGGATCGGCCAGGGCGATCTCACGATGGCCGGCGATCCGGAGTTGCTCACCCTCATGGCTCGCAGCGGCTGCACGGCGATGTTCATCGGCTTGGAATCGCTCTGCCCGGACAGCCTGGCCGCAGCGAACAAGCGCCCCAACCTGCAGGTTGACTTCGACCAGGCCATCACGGCGATTCACCGCCACGGCATCGATGTGGTGGGTTCCTTCGTCTTCGGGCTTGACCCCGACCGGCCGGATGTGTTCCAGCGGACGGTGGAGTTCGCGCAGCGGGTGAAGCTGGCGGCCGCGCAGTTCGCGGTTCTCACGCCCTTCCCGGGCACGGAGATTCACGAGCAGTTCACGCGGGAGGATCGCATCACGAACCCCGACTGGTCCGCCTACACCATGGGGCATGTGGTCTACCAGCCGCGGAACATGACCGCGGCCGAGCTGCGCGACGGCCGGCTGCTCGCGTACCGGGAGTTCTACTCGCGACGGTCGATCCTGAAGCGGATGTTCGTCGGGCGGGGACGTAAGAGCAGGTGGGCCATGCGGCTCGCCGTCAACCTGAGCTACCGCCGTCTGCTGCGAGGCGGCAAGATCTCCGGCAGCATCCCCGGCGAACGCGCCCTCGTGCCCTCGACCCGGCCCGCGCCGGCATGAGGGGGGCGGTAGTGGCTGCCGGAACCGACGGCGGGCCGCTCGTTGCCAAGCACCCGGGACTGCAGAGAGGAGCGAGACATGGCGAGCACAGGAGACGCGCCCCAAGGTGAAGCGAAGCTCTGCCCCGTGCGGGAGAAGGCTTGCGCCGGGAACGCCTGCCAGTGGTGGGTCCCGGACACGGGTGACAGCAAGCACGGCGGCGACTGCGCGATGATCTACCTGGCGCTGAAGAAGGAACCGAAGTGGGCGTTCACCGGACCGGGGTCCGCCAGGTAGGGCCACCAAGGTCCAGCCAGTACCTCCCGCATTGCCCATATTAGCGGGGAGGTTGTCGGTGCGGAAGCAGGGCTCCCAGACCGTCACGACTGGCGGCAACACCTACTGAGTCTCGCGCAAGTAGGGAAACCGGGACTGGACCCTTTTCGCCGCCGTTCAGGCGAAAAGGGGACTGTACCGGTTTCCCAAATCAGCACTACTTAGCCGCAATACCGAATCGCCGGGACCCGCCAACACTTTAGTCGGGTTCAGGCGCAGGAAGCGGGTGCGGGATGAGGGAGCGAGTGGCCGCGTGCGTCGTGGCGATCGTGCTGGCGGGTGTCTCAGGCGCAAGCACCTACACCGTCACCACCGAGCTCGACTCCGGGGTCGGCAGCCTGCGGTGGGCCATCGACAGCGCCAACAAGCACAAGGGGCCGGACGAGATCCGCTTTGGCGACGCCATGACTGGCGAGGTGATCCGGCCGCTGACGCCGCTGCCCCCGATCACCGACCGGTACACCACGATCGTGGGTGACAACGACGGGATCGTGGGGCCGGACGTGACCCTCGACGGCGTGCCGTTGAGCGACCTCTTCGCCGACTACGGCCTTCGGCTGAGCGCCGATCACTGCACCGTCTCCGGGATGTGCATTGTGCGGTTCCCGCTGTGCGGCATCCAACTGCGGAATGCCTCGCATTGCGGCATCGTCGGCTGCCTCCTGGGTCTGAACCGGGCGGGTGTGCGGGACGGACCGGGCGGCGTTCACTACGCCAACATGCACTGGGGCGATGTCATGCTTGAGGGTGCCGATGACAACTGGATCGGGGGGCCGTCCTTCTTCGACCGGAACGTCATGGGCGCCGGCGACAGCGCTCGGCTATGGATCGGCGGAGTCACCATCCGAGACGGCGACCGGAATCTGATCCTGAACAACTGCATCGGCGTCACGAAGGACGGCAACGGGGCCCTCGGCAAGGGGCACATCGGCGTCTTCATCAACCCTGAGAATGACGCCACGGCCGATGGGAACTGGATTGGCGGCGCTGCGAGCTGGAATGGCGGGAACCTGATCGGCGGCGCCCGCACGGGCATCTCCCTGAACCACAACGCCACCAACACCTGGATCGAGGGCAACCGCTTCGGCCTCGGCGCTGATGGCGACACGGTCATACCCATCGGGGACCATTGCATCGCCGTCGACTCGGGCGGCACCGGGACCCACATCGGGGGCGCAGGCCTCGGCACCACGAACGTCTTTGCCGGGGACGCCGAGAACGGTGTGTACCTCAGCAGCGACGCCGGGACGAACGTCACGATTCAGGGCAACTACTTCGGCTCGAACGCAGCCGGCACCGCCCTCAGGGCGCTCGGCACGGGCGTCCGAACGTACGCGGGGGAGGGCACGCGCCTGAGAATCGGCGGGACGACTGCCTCGGTCGGCAACGTCTTCGCGCCCAACGGCAGCGCCGGCGGTGTCGGAGTCCGAGTCTACGGATCGGGCGCGGCGACCATCAGTCACAACACCTTCGGCAGACTACCGAACGGCTCCGCCGCCACGTCGCTCTTGGCCGCCATCCATGTGCAGGGCTCAAGCCCGACCATCACCAACAACGCAATCGCCAACGGATTGCTGGCTGGGGTCCAGACCGACTGGGACACGTCCAACCCAGGCCTGTTCGGGAACGTGTTCAGCGGCTGCGCGAGGGCGGTCTATGTGCACGAAGGCCGTTGCCGTCTGGGCGACCTCGGGAATGCCCGCACGGGCGATGACGGCGGCAACGTCTTCAAGGATAGCAACACCTGGCATATCTACAACAGCACCCCGAACCGGATCAAGGCCGAAGGCAACAGCCTCGGCAGCACCTCCCGCGCGCAGATCAACGCCAAGATCTACGACCGGCTGGACGACCCCAGCAACGGGCGCGTGGACTACGACCCTCTCGTGGGCGGGATACACCCGAATGAGGTGAGTGGTCTGCTCCAGGTGACCGGGCTGTCGGCGGCCCGGACCGGTACCGGCGCGCAGATCACCTTCGTACTCAGCGCGGCGGCGGAGGTGTCGGCCTCGATCCTCAACATCGCCGGCCGACCGGTGCGCCACTTGGTCGCCAACCGGTCCGCTGACGCCGGCCTCAACTCCCTCATCTGGGACGCCCGCGGCGACAACGGCCTCAAGGTCCCCGCAGGCACCTACCTCGTCAGGATCACCTCCAACTCCCCCACCGGCGCCTCGCAACGCGCACTGGCGCCACTGCGGCTGAGTCGGTAGCGGGGAGATCGCCCATTCGGACGTTCCGGGGACACCATACTCCCGGCGCTTGAGCGCTTGGGGCCGGGCTTGAGGCGCTGGCGGAGGCGGCCGGTGAGGCGCTCCGGCTCCGCCACGAGCGCTTCGCTGCCGATGGGCCAGCCAATCCGCTCACATGGCGCCGAATGCCCCCGGGCCTGGTGGGCAAACCGGGACTGGACCCATTCCGCCGCCGTTCGGGCGGAAAGGGGACTGTACCGGTTTGCCCACCCCGACACCCGAGCCGCAACGAACCCCCGTTGGACCAGTCCGTCGACGTGGGTGGCTTCCTCGCACGACAATCCCCGATCAGTGACCGTGTCGTGCGCCATCGGGTCCTGCCGGGTCCCCTTCCCATAGCAGGTGGACTGCGCCCGGGCGGCAGGGCTACCGCGTGCGAGCATGGCAGAGAGCGCGTGGGGAACGGCAGGTGGGAGATCGGCTGGTGGGGAAGCGCGGGTCGGAGGGAATGCTGTCCCCGAATCCCCCACGGAGAGTAGATCATGCGCACCCCCCTCACTGCGGCCATTCTGCTCCTCTCAGCCGCTGCTCCAGGCGGCACGCAACCCGCGCTAGCCACGTGGGACTTCGAGACCCCGGGTCAGGCCAACTGGCACTTCGTTACCGAGACCGGGAAGGGCGAGCTGAAGTGCGGTCTGGCGGGACCGGAAGCGCAGCCACACTCCGGCCAGGGCTGTCTGAAGGTGGACTTCAGCTTCGGCGGCGACCCCGAGAACCACCTCAAGCTGGAGTGGTACCGCGAACGCGGCGCGTGGGACCTACGCGACTACGTGGGTCTGGAGGTGTGGGTCAAGCCAGTTCAGGGCGCCGCCCGAGCGTTGCGCCTGAGCCACTGGTTCAACGACGGAGGACACTGGTGGCACTACCGCTCGACAGGTTGGGACGACCTCCAGGATGACCGCTGGAACCGACTCACGATTGCCTTTGAGGACGGCGTTGAGTACTTTGGGCCCGATGCCCAGTATGACCCAACCAGGACGACGCAGCTGATCCTGGTGCTGATGAACCGACGCGGGTTTGAGAACGCCTCCGGCACTCTCTACTTGGATGACATTCGCCTCATCGAAAGGCCCGGGCTGAAGCCGCCCTATCGGCCACAGCTCGGGGTCTGGTTTGTCGCCGCCTTCAAGCCCGGCCAGGGCGCGAACGAGGTGCTGAACTGGCGGTTGCCCACGATGTTCGGCCTGCGGCCCAAGACCGGCTACTACGATAGCTCAGACCCCGACGTGATCCGCCGGCAACTGGCCCAGATGCGACGGGCGCGCATCGACTTCCTGATCATCGACGTCCCTCCCGTGGATCCCCTCCCCGCCCCGGTGCAAAGCGTGCTGAAAGAGCTAAGGGCACAGCCCGGCGGGCAGGCCCAACTCCGCTACTGCTTCCAGGTTGAGGCGTACGGACAGACGCCCTCGCCCGAGGTCCTCCACCAAGCGGCGGACCGGATCTGGGAGGAGTGCGGTTCGGATCCTCTGCACTTCCGCTACCAGGGGAAGCCGCTGCTGGTCTCGTTCGCTCCGGTGGAACCGCCGGCCGACCGGTGGCAGGATGATCGGTTCACCGTGCGCTGGGTCACGCCGGGGCCGGGCACCTGGAAGTACTGCGAGGGCTTCCCGCAGTCGGTGAACTCCGAGTCCATGTGTGTCTCGCCCGGCGCCTGCAATCTCCTGGAGTACCTGGCGGCCCCACAGGTCGTGGGAAGCGTCTTCAGTGTCAGTCGCGATGGCGGGGCCTACTTGGCCAGGCAGCTCAAGTGGGCCCTCGACAACCAGCCCGATGTGGTCTACCTTTCGTCATGGAACGATTGGGCCTTCGGCAACACGATCGAGCCCTCCGATGAGTACGGCGAGAGGGACCTTGACCTGATCGCCCAGATGCTCGAAATCTATGCCGGGGCGAGGAGGCAGCAGTGAACGCGCGCCCCTCTCCCCGGACCGGAGGCCCCGCCATGGCCTGCCGCTTCACGGTGAACGGTCGCCGCATCGTCGCTACAGCCGCAAAGGTCGAGGCCGCGCTCCGCAACGTCAAGCCCGACCCGGTGCGCGTCCATGCCGTTGAGATCGGCGGCAAGCTCTACCCCGTAGCGCAGGCCCTGGCCGTGGCCTTCGGCCTGGACCGCGCTCGCTGTTACGGGAACGTCGCATCCCGGGTGTTCCGGGAGCTGGGCTTCAAGGTGTCGGCGACAGCGCGACGCCCTAAGCCCTGGGGCACGGTCGCCGGCCTGCGCCAAGCCCTCCCACATCGAACCCGCGAGATCGGACCCGAGGAGGAGGAGGCCCTCGAGCTGCCGCCGATCCTCCTCGAATGGTCTCGGTGGGAGCGCTGGGACGACATTGCCGAGTACGGCTTGGCGTTCCTCGACCTGCCCCGCGGCAAGCCGGGTGTCTACGAAGCCAGGCTGCAGGGCAGCGAGGAGCGGCTGACCATCGGCAGGGCCTCGAACCTCCGGCACCGGATTCTCAACGGACTCATCAGGGGGCACGCATCGCACCCGGCGGGCGGGAAGATTCGCGACCAGGAGGATGTCCACCAGGTCCTCATCCGCTGGGCCGTCACCGACCGCCCCGCCGCCGCCGAAGAGGAACTCCACCGCCGCCACCTCGCCCGCTTCGGCCACCTCCCCAAGTACACCCTCCGCACCTAGAAACCTGGCCGAGAAGTGGTTGTGAGGAGGGGTGCGAGGAGGGGGGAGGAATCGATCGGTGGGCGTCGTCGGGGGGATCGGAGTCGGCCGATGATGGGGGAGCGCTCGCGGCAGGGGAGCTTGTTTGCGGCGGACACGCAGTACCTGGAGTTCGTAGGTCGGGAGAGCTTCTACGGGTTCCTGGCGCAGCACGGTGGGGAGCTGTTTGGGGACGCGGATTTCGCGGGGTTCTACTGT
>Ga0315289_10003610_pt1 | contig 23341 bp, 29 predicted proteins | sample YL17G11_40_MG_FD_203452 | JGI IMG/M metagenome (GOLD analysis project Ga0315289, IMG submission 203452) | Sediment microbial communities from Yellowstone Lake, YNP, Wyoming, USA - YL17G11_40 | ecosystem: Environmental > Aquatic > Freshwater > Lake > Sediment | place: USA: Wyoming | collected...
CTCTTTTAGAACTATATTCCCTGCGCCCTTCTTCCCGTAATCGGGACAACCTTCGTGCCAGCACCAAAATTCTGACACATTAAGCTCGGATTGCGTAGCTACTCCCTCAAAATAAGATTGAACTCCATGTATATAAATATTGTCAGTTACTGACATACACGACCAAAAAAGAGAAAGATACGAAAAAGGGAGTGAAGACCTACAGCTACTGGATGGCTTCATGGAGGGAGAGCGGGATGGTTCGACATGTCTACCTTGGTAGCTGCCGTAAGATAAGCCGAAAGGCAGCCATGCAGAAGGCCAGAAAAATGAAGGCGGAGGCATTAGGTCTCAAGGAGAAGTAATCAAGGAACATTTTCGCCCCGGATGGCACACGTTTTTGCCCTTCTTCGAGCTTACCTCCTATCTTGCCCTCCATGGAACGATCCAAGCAGCTCCCATACGATAGAGTCCTGTGGAAATTAGTATCCTTGAGCGGGAAGGCCGAGTGGACCGAGCTACGCATACGCACAAAGCTGAAAGCAGCAGAGCTGGACGCGGTCTTGAGCGAACTGGTAAAGGAGGACAAGATATCGATTATACCAAGGGGGACGCAAGGGCAAAATCAAGCCGTGATCCTGCTCAAGTCGGGATGAAATGCGAGACTGGCTAGAGCTTCACGTCTAACATGATGCTCAAGAAGGCATCCAATCTGTTGCATCAAGAGAGGAAGGGCGGTAGACCTGCATAAGGCTGGGTTCCTCCTGGGGCTGAATGCCCTAATAAATCCTCATGCATTGCGGTGTACTCTGCAGTTTACAGATAGACTGGGAATCTCCAAACTGGGCTATACCAATAGTAAGCGGGATAGTTGTAGTATGCAGGATAGACCACCTTTCCGCTTCGATGATACGATGGCGGCCAATACCAATTACTAAGGTACGGCCAAGCAACGTTTCTGTACCACGGATCAAAAACCGCAGAATCATAGTATGTGGCATAGAAGACTGAAGGGCCCCATTTGCTCACAGTTGAACCGGGGTAGTGATGAGTCACAACGTAACCAGCTGAAAGCCAATCTCCACTTTCTTTTGCTTCTTCTTTTGCGCTTGAGGCAATGCTTGCCAAAAGCAGGCAAGCAAAAATAACTGCAATTGTCATTTTCATTTATTGTCTCTCCTCTTTTTGACTATCTATTACTAGTACATCTGGGCTTAAATAAGCCTAATTTTAGGCAGTAAGTGCCCTCCCTCGATATGTCCATTTGAACGGCTTTGCCATTGTCTGGTTGAAGTACTCGATAAACGCCAAAACCTTTGCTTTCAAATCATTGATGGAAGTAAAGGAGGCTCGCCTAAGCAGTTTCCGGACTAAGATGCTAAACCATATTTCAACCTGGTTCATCCAAGAAGCGTGTATCGGCGTGTAGTGAAAGACGATATAGTGGGATGGGTCGGCCAAGAATGATTCACGAGTCTCGATCGATTGCAAAACACCGCTTTTGCCTTTGATTCCTAAGTCGATGTCCAAGTCAGATACTTCGGCCACATATCTCACGAGGGACTCTGATTTATGGATATTGAGGTTGTCGGCGACAAAGTGCCAGCGTGATGTGGAGAAAGAGCTTTCAACCACCTCCTTGATATGCGATAAAAAGTCTTCTTCATTGCGCGTATCGCCGCAAGATATAGTGTCAACCCGTCCGCAGGCCACCGCAAAGCTCACGATGAATGATTGAGTTCCATGCCTGATGTATTCAAACTCTCTTCGTTCCACTTTTCCTGGTGCCATTGGCAATCCAGGGTGTTTGCGTTCGAGAGCTTGCACACCAGTCATTTCATCGATGCTCATTACGACTTCACTTTTTTGAGCCAAATTCTGGGCTTGTTGATACAATGAATTGATGTCGTCTACCTTTTCGTCGAACCGTTCGTCCGGTGCAGGTGTTAGCCAGTAACGAATCAAGTGTGGTTGGAGGCCCTTTTTTTAAGAATCCTGGCAGAATGACGAGCTGAAATCGTATCTACAATGCCCCGCTTCATTATTTCAGCTGCAATCTCACGACTTGTCCATTGGCTAATTGGACGGCCCGATTTTTCAGGTTTCTCACAAGCCAGCTGTTGGATCTGACAGATCTGGTTAGCAGTTAAACGAGGTGGTGATCCAGGTCTTGGCAGATCATCCAAGCGTTCTTCAATGCTCAGATCGTCCAAAGAAATCGGCTGCAAGTCCAGCCATCGTTGCCGCCATAATCGAGCAGTGTCCAAGGACACCTCTAATTCGTTAGCGATTTCGCGATTATTTCTCCCCATCGCAGCTAACAAAACAATCCGTGCTCGGATAACTTTTTGCTGTCCTGTACTATAACGACGAACAAGCAATTCCAAACCTTGGCGCTCGAAGTCGTTCAAGTTGATTGCTGATGGTTTCGGACCCGGCATGATACTCCCCTTTGCAGAGTATCTGTCAATGATCATATAAAACCTTATCCTTAGGTTTATATCAGCCCAGACGTACTAGGTCCAAAGATAAAAGATCAGTGTTTAGATGAATTTCATATAACTGAGCCTCTCTCTGGAAGTGTTACTTGGAGTGAAGATCTCCGTGTAACGCAAGGCCCAAATCAAGTCGTGATCCTGCTCAAACCGAGGATGAGGATAGATGACAAAGGAATAGATCTCTGAGTTGTATTGCCAGACCCTGCACATGCCGGCCGACAAGAATATCTGGGGCTTTCTCATTATGACATTCAAGGTCAAAGCCGTGGCTCACCCTTCGCTTATCATTGCTCTATATCTTGTAGGATTTGCCGTCCTCCATAGCTTTCTGGCAAGCCTGCGGGCAAAGAATATGGCGAGATGCTTAATAGGTCCCAGGATGGACCCTTGGTACCCTGCATTTTTTAGCGCTGTAGCCGCCATTACCCTCCTTCCCCTGGCAGCCATGCTTATCCTCTGTCCCGGTCGGCTGCTGTATGTCGTTCCTTCGCCCTGGATCTGGTTCTGCTTCCTGGCACAGCTATTGGTGGGAATTAGCTCTTTGAGGGCTTTCCTGGACGCTCCTCACCGGTTCTTGATTCGCGCCCAGCTCTCTGGCCCCCGTGATCCTGATCAGCTGCCACTCGGAATAAAGGGGATCTACTGCTGGATACGTGATCCTTTCCTGCTCTCGGGACTTCTCCTGATCTGGCTTACCCCGTTTATGACCGAGAACTTGCTGCTGGTTTACGTCATCATCACCTTCTATCTATGGTTTGGCTCATTCCATTGGGAAAGCAGGCTTATGGCTCAGTTCGGCAAGGCATACCTGGCCTACCAGAATAAAGTCCCGAGGATAATACCCCAACGGAGCAAGAGATGGGAGGGCTGCAAGAACTCGAAGTGATATGAACTGATGACTCGAAGCTAAGCGTTGCCTTAGCATCACTGCATAACCACGCACCCTGCCAATAAGCCATGCCTCATGTGCCAGCTGAATATGAGCCAATAAGAAGTCGATTTAAAACGGTTGTCTTGCTCAGAATCCGAGAACAGCAAGCAGGTACAGCAGGCCGATGATCAGAATCGTCATGCCAGAGACTACAATGCTCGGCCTTAAACCGATAAGCTCCGGTATCGTCTCTGCCGGAAAAGATCCCCATTTGAGTACAGATCGGTCCAGGGTCGGATACAGACGGGCGAAGATCCCGGCTCCGATCGTGATCCCGATCATTCCAATCAGTGCATCCAGGGCTCCAGATCCAAACGCAGCAGGAGCAGTACCGGGGCAGTAGCCGAGGATGGCAAATCCTGCTCCGAAGATAAGCCCGCCTAGAACCGTTGACCCAACTGACCCCGCCCTGGTGTGGAGACGAACGGCCCCAGCGGACTTCATCAAGAAGATCCCGATCATCCCGACAACAATGGCTGAGAGCATTACTTTCATGACAGTGAAATCGACAAGCAGCAGCTGGCCGATGATAACGCCATAATCGGTTAGGCCGCCCTTCTGAAGAAGGAACCCAAAGACTAAGCCCGATGTGAGCCCTAGAACGATTTGAGCCCATGAATTCGACCTGATTCTTTCACACGTCATCGCTGAACCTCTCAGATGAACGAGAACCCATAGATAAGTCCGGCGACGACAATGCCCGCTGCAAAGAAGCAGATCACTGCAATCCAGCTGCCTACAGAGAGCTGTAGTGTTCCTGATATCCCATGCCCCGATGTACAGCCACCGGCCCATCGTGCTCCGATTCCCATCAGGATGCCGCCGACGAATGCCACTGTCAAACGGAGAGTCGGATCCATCCCGAATACATCTCCAAAGATGGGGGGCACGATCAGAATCGTGAAGGTACCTGAGAGGTATGCAGACAGGTAAGCTCCGATCATAGCCCCCACGATGAGCATCCGCTGCCAGTCGACCTTTGGCGGAAACTTCCGGTAGTACGGCATGCGTTCTGCATCTTTTGGGGATATTGCAGATTCAACCATTCCGGCTGACTTGGCATATGCCGTCGAGCAGCCTAGAGGGCGGTCAGAGAGGAGGAATGCGGTCCAGATAAGGACACCTATCCCTGCTCCGACGACATATGGTGACCAAGATGCCATCATGAACCATTCGATCATTGAAATCCTCCGGAATGAACGATAATAATATTTCCGGATAAAATCTCCTATGTCAGAGCACGAAGCCTGCTCGCCGGTACGCGAGTAAGCCGCCTGCCAGATTCGAGACGCGACTGAATCCGTGCATCCTTAGGATGCTCGCAGCAATGCTAGCACGCTGAACTCCCCTGCACACCACAATGTACTGACCTTCCGGGTCGAAATTATTCAACATAGCACTCCAAACAGAAGCCTTAAATCCTGTAACCAGATTATATAAATTTTGTTTGGTATGCTTAAAGACAAAACGAGGTGGCTTTGGTGCAATTAGCCAAACCGATCCTAGCAGGGCTTATCCTCTTGGCGCTATTAGTCCTTTGGATTGCTTATGGAGTATATGTTTCTATGTCGGTACCTGAAGCTCGCTATGAAGTTTTGGAAACCCTGGAAAATGACGTGGAGATTAGGGCATATCCTGGGGAAGTCTGGGCCACCAACGTAGCAGCCGATCAGAACAAGGCTTTTGGACCATTATTCAAATACATTTCAGGAGATAACAATAAAAGCGAAAAGATCGAGATGACTGCACCTGTTGTGATCATGAAGACTGAGAAGGGCCAATTCATGGCTTTCGTAATGCCGGAGAGGTTCGATATCAATAGCATCCCGATGCCTTCATCAAGCGATGTCAAGATTGAGTTGATCAAAGCAAGAAAGCTGGCGGCGATTCGATTCTCAAATTATGTGACCCAAGAGAATTATGAAAAGCATCAAGCTCTGTTGACAAAGACTCTCGAATCTCATGGAATCTCGATGATAGGAAAACCGCTATTGATGCAGTATAATGATCCATGGACTCCACCGTTCATGCGCAGAAATGAAGTTGCTATCCAAGTAGATCAATAAGTTCATCGCGTTCTTGGCCTTTGTCTTGAGAATGAAGCTGATGCGGTTGATGATCGATGGAGGGCTGTATGAGAGATACCAGGTGGAAGGGCTAATCACGGAGCTGGAGATAATCAAGGTAATGGTCTTGCCAGATGGTCAAGAGATCACTACCGAGCTCATCAAGAAATTGCGCGAAATCATAGATGTCCTCACCATGCATACCTAAATATCGGGGAGGTCAGACTAGAAACCATGAATGATTTAAATGAGAATTGTGTGGATAAGGTTGTATGCGCCACATTTGGTGATAAGATGTCCATTCACAAGATGCCCCTAATGGAGAAGTCAGAGTACGATAAACTGATTGAAGACGATTTTATCTGTCGAATTGCATTCCAGGGGAATCTCCATCCATATATCGCTCCGTTTTTATACTTCTTTGATGGCAAATTCATGTACTTCCTGTCTACAAATTACGGCAAAAAGATACGTCATTTCCGGCGAAATCCCTATGTTACAGTTGAGATTGAAAGGTATGCCCCTGATCTCTCCCATTTCGCCTTTGTGGCCATACCTGGCCGCCTGGAAGAGGTACATGATCCTGAGGTCAAGTACACCGTAAGGCAAGAGTTCGTTAATCTGATAAGAGAAAAAAACTTATCACAAAATGTGCTATCTGCCCTGGGGCATTCGCCAGATGAACCCGTCGATGCATTGCTTTCTGGGGAACGCAACAGCGTTTGGAGGCTGACGGACGTCCGTGTCAGCGGGATATTAGGTCTGAAGCATTCTTCGGGGCGATAACGTCAGGTATGCATAGTTCTCAGATATTTCTGTATTGTCAAAATATATTTTATGAAGAATGAGGACGTCTACGTCGCAGAGATATCCAAATTCATTTTCATAATAGTTAGTCAAACGGCGGCGGCGCACCCCGCAGCAAGCTGCGGGGCATGCAAGGCGCCGCCGCCAAGCTTAATCGAATTCAAGCAAATTCATTTGCTTAAATCCTTCCTTTTCCTCAGGTGTTCCCTGCGTCTCGATGTAATTTCGGATTATATCCGATAATACCCCATCTCCTACTGTTCCAATATATCCACCGTCGCTCCAAAATTCACTGCCCCAAAGCTCTTTTCTAACCTCAGGAAACTGCTTAAAGAATTCCCTAGCAGTTATACTCTTTATTATCTGCATTATTCTTGAAGGCGAATACCGTGGAGCTGCGCCTACAAAAATATGCACGTGATCACCATCTGATCCAATCGCGTCAAAATCGAACCAATATCTTTCGCCTAATTCAGAACAAATATGTTTAATATAATTAATCTTATCTTCAGCAAAAAGCAGCTTTCTCCTATATTTTATGCACAATACCATATGGTATCTGATTTTATACACGCAATGGTTCGCCCTTTTTACTTCTACCATCAAGACAGGAAATGCATAAATACTTAAGCCGGTTTTTGCTCATCCCAGCCGCAGCAAGCTGCGGGGTATTCGTTTAAAAAATAAAATATTTTAAATTAATTATCTCCCATTGTATTTCATGTGTAAATTTGTAACATTTGCGCCCTCTGATCCGCTTGATTTAGCTCTTCGCGAGTTTGGCAGCAATAGATGCTACATGCTTCCCTTGAAACCTAGCAGCTGCAAGCTCATTCTCGCTAGGCCAGCGCTCTCCCTTTTGTCCAGTTATTGTTGTAGCTCCATAGGGTGTCCCACCAGTGATCTCGTCGATTCGCATCTGGCCTTGGAAAGTGTAGGGTAGGCCTATCACGATCATCCCGAGATGAAGCATGGCTGTATGCACGCTGAGGAGCGCTGCCTCTTGTCCCCCGTGCTGAGAGCCGGAACTTGTGAAAGCACTGCCTACCTTTCCAACCAGTGATCCCTCTCTCCATAGCTTCCCCAGGGAATTAAGAAATTGCTGCATCTGAGCACACATATTGCCAAGATAAGTCGGTGCACCGAGAATCAAGGCGTCCGCCCTCGCAACGTCGTCTTGACTGCAAACTGGCAATTCTTCAAATGATCTCCTGAATTCCCCCAAGCCCTTGTGCTTGATCTCCTCCTCGGCGAGGATTTCAGGAATGCGCATCAACATTACCTTAGAGTTTTCCACTTGCCGCGCACCCTGCAATACGGCTTCGGCTAGGCGATTAGTGTGTCCCAACAATGAGTAGTGGGCAATTAAAACCTGCATGTTGCGCCATCTCCATCCTTCAGTGATTAAATATTGTAATCTATGGATTTAAATATTACTGTCTAGGGTTACAATAAATATTTAGATAATATTTTTCATTTTTTCAGTTGAATATTGGACATTTCTCTTTCTCACATGCTTGATTCTATTGACGAAAGAATAGAAATCCAAATAAGAAAAAGAGGAAGGTGCTGCGTCTTTATCAGGAATCTTGCCATGCAGCTCGGAATAAGGAGACTACTTTATCTTTGATTCTACCATCTCCTCCCTGAGCTTACACAGGTTCTCAGCACCGCGGACATAGAACCAATAATGCACAATCACCAGCAAACCCCATCCAACCGGTGAATAATACATTGCCCAAGCGGGCTCAATCTTTATCGAGCCCATCATATTGAGGGCCAGCCAAATTGCATTCACTACCAGATAGATTGCTATATGAAGACGGAAGAGCTTCATCTGGTCAGAGACATGAGCCTCTCGAAAGAGCCTCTTATATTCCTCAAGTGTTCCAGCCATAATTTTTGCCTCTCAACACGATGATACATTTGCAGGATTTATAGCTTATGAGAAATTAATATATTTGTAATAATTAAAGTTAACTCATTCAAGAGTGCCCTCTGAACCGAGACCGGATCGGAGCAACTGTCTAGCTAAGATCGCTGCCCTTTGAAAACCTCTTGTCCTTGGAATTTTTTAGAATATCCTGGACTCTAAATGCGCTGATCTCCTTATCCTTGATCTCCAGCATTATATCAAAGTCAAGTCCCTTTGTATCTTCAACAAATTTCTTAAACTGGTATGGATTAATGGTCGCTGCATGCTTTCCAAGCTTCTGCCCCGGAGCTTGATTACTATAGTCAACCATTGGAACGCCGTCAATATTACGCCAAGTCTCCTTTAGCTCTTCTAGTACATTTCTTAGAGTCTCACCATCATTGAGACATTCGTGATGGAGCGTATCGAAGACAACCGGGATTCTTGTGCTAATATTTATTTCCAAGCAATCTTTAATGCTATAAAGTCGATCATCATTCTCGATCACAAGCCGTCTCTTTATGCCCGAGGATAGCTTTTCGTAATTAGAGATAAATCGCGACAGTGCTTCCATCCTATTACCATAGACACCGCCGACGTGAAGCTGAATTTTTGCATCGCGTTCCAGTCCCATTGAGTCAAGTAGTTTGCAGTGATATTCAAGCTCTGCGATACTTCTTTCTACAACGTCTTGTTTGGGAGAGTTGAGCACAATGAACTGATCCGGGTGCATGGATATTCTAAATTCATATTTTTTTATAAACTCCCCGATATCCTTCAGCCGGGCCGCAAAATGCGAGGCCCAGTTAAATCGACAGACAGGATGGGAGGCAAAGGGCACCGTATCTGAGCTTATTCTGAAGAACAGAAAATCGTTCTGCTGGTTATACTCCAGGATCTTTTCAAGGCAAGATAGGTTCTTTGCAGCGGTTTCGATGAGCTTTTCCTCCGAGTAGGAGGGGAGACGAAAGGTATGGCTGGGTGTGCAGCCCAAACCCAAGGCGATGGTCGGATAGCCAATCTTCATGAATTCTTTGATCTTCTGGTGGATTCTCGCCCTTCAAATAGTTCAGATCCAGCCCACTCACATTGGCGGTCTATGCACAGCTCTATCAGGTCCTCGGGAAAAGGCTCGAAGAGAGTCTGATTCTTCAAGCGCTCTTCATCGAAACGAGCTATCCAGCTCTGCAGCATGGCCAATAGGGCGCTAAAAGGAATCCGTTTCTCCTTGTACCTCTCCACATTACGCAGAAAATACTCCTTCTCATCTCCGGACAGCCTCTTTGAGAAATATCCGATCGAGTGCATGAGCACGTTTGATTTGGAGGTATGCTTGGGAGGCCTCTTGAGCGCTTCTGCCAGATGCTTTTTATAGAGCTCTGCTTGTTCTGCAAAATCCAGTCTCTTGCGGTTGGCTACTATATTTCCGAGAATATTTGATTCCTTCTGGCTGTGCGCGGCAAGCAGCAGTTTATTTACTGTATGGAATTCAATCAGTCCCGATACAGAAGCCTCATTCTCTACCTCTCTAAAGCTGGCCAGTGCGTAAAGCTTTGTCAAGAAGTGCCCTCTGATGTTGAAGTTTCGCAGCCTACCTTCGTCTTCTATGGCAAGGTTTGGAAAGGTTCTTGCTACAGCACCTCCGAAGAAGCCAGATGCTTTGGATACTGCATGCGATTTAGCAGAGCCGGAATACACCTTAATATCCTTCATGCCGCAGGATGGGGAGCGAAACTTCAGAATAAATCCATCTATGCCAGATAATGTATCCAAGAACCGGGCGGCGAAAGACTGCATCTTCTCTGTAACATCCAAGCCAGTCGCCGGTTGCACAAGTCTAATCTCACCATTTGCTGATACGAGCCTTATCGAGTTCCTCGGCACGCATAGGCCTATCTCCATCTCCGCGCAAACAGGGATGAAGTCCACATGGGGCCTAAGAGCTTTGACGAAATCGCTGGGTATCAAACTGCCATCGTATCGGCAATGATCAAACTCGATGCATTTGCTTATGACTATCTTCGGCCTGGGGAAGCTTCTCATGAAGGACAGTTATTTGATGGAGCTCCTATTATTTCTATTATTGGCTTATGCCGTCTTCTGGTAGTGAACAAATAAGTGGTTGGAGTTTTTTGAACTCGTTTACGGAGAGTGATTCCATGAACGTGCCCCACCAAGTGCTATCCTAGAAAATAAGTATCTAATGATCCTGATTTCTGCAATAGATCCAAATACCAACCCGTAACTTATTCACGACCCAAATTCCTTAATTCATGATATTTCTCACACTGCGTCAGTAAATTATATAAAGATTCCGAATATCTAGTGCCATATCCAATAGAGTTTGCCCATTTTTAGGGCACTTTCTAGAAATCCAGTGATTTTCACTTTTTTACATTCTACTCGGCAAATCCGAAATCCTCTTAAAATAGTGCGTTTGCAAATTAGAGCCATTATCTCCGATATTTTTCATAATAATGCACATTTTGCATAATTCATATTCTACTAATTTCATTATGATTCCAATTGTCTTAAAACACTTATCCAAATATCAATTACAAGCCAATGGACCTAAATCAATGAGTATTAATTTATCTTTCTTAAGGCCAAACAATTAAGTCATATCACTGGATTTCTAGATTGTGCCCATTACATCACTAAGAATCCGGATAGAGTATTTACGCCTGAAGACCTAAGAAGAATATGGGAAGATATGAAGAGACTTTGGGGAATAGTCGAATAAGAAGCTCTCCCCACAATTCCTGCGAAGAGGATCAAGGATAGGCAGTGGAGAAAAAGCTTCCCGTAAAAAGCCTTCAGCCAAATGATTACCTTCGCCCCGCCCTCTCCATCCCCCAATATCCCTAATAGCGCTCCAAGAATCCCCGGCTGAGGCGGTCCATTCATGCCAGCGCAAGCCCGAATAAATTTGGCGGGAGAGCTGATCTCAGCCCTGGTCCCTGCAGGCTGGTGCGGCGACTTGCTCTTGGACCTCCAAACCTTTTTCCTTTATAACGACGGATGCCACATAGGGGTAATGAGCTATGTTGAAACTCGAGAAAGAACAAGATGACCTCATTTCAACGCTAGTAGAAGCTGCTCGCAGCAGGCCACGCGGGCAGAGACCATCCTTCTTCGCTAGTTGGCCGGGATCAGGTCACACATCAGGTTACGATGAATGGATAATCAAACACCCAGGCATACCAGGAGGCAGCATTAAGGCTCCTCTTGGAGATATCACTGTCCTGAAGGATCAGGGCTTTTTTGCAGTCTCAGATAGTGGCCGAGATACTTTGAGATTCGATATAAGCCCGCATGGATTTGACTATTATGAGGAGATGAAGGCCCATAGCGGCCAGCCGGCTCAAAGAGTCGAGGCAGTAGTGAGGAGCTACTTGGACGCAGAAGGCTTTCAAAGGAGATACCCTGGTGCGTACATGAAGTGGACGGATGCTGAATCGAAATTGTGGAGAAGCGACTCTGCCGATCAGCTTACGACAATAGGGCATCTATGCCGCGAGGCACTGCAAGAATTCACAACGGTGCTCGTCGACCTGTATAAGCCGCAAGATGTAGATCCTACTAAATCACTAGTCAAAAGCAGAATCAGAAGTGTAATTAATGCCCATTCTAAGCGCCTTGGGGATAGGGAGAGGCGATTCCTAGATGCTCTTATTAGCTACTGGGATTCGATCAATGATCTTACCCAGCGCCAGGAGCATGGAGCTCAAAAGGAAGGCATACCATTGCTCTGGGAGGATGCACGCAGGCTCGTCTTCCAGACAGCTATTGTGATGTTCGAAATAGATAAGGCTCTCTCGCGCTTCTGAAGAGACAAGAACATATCTTACGTGCCCTTCCCGCCATCTCGGACTTCCCGGGCACATAAGACAACCTCATAGAGGCATCGATCAGGCGAAAGAGCTCCTCGAGATCCCTGCCAAGAACGAGAGGCAGCCGGAGCCTCAGGCCGGACCCTGGGACGAGGGCACCCTCCAACTCCTCAAGAGCATCCACGTCGAGAAGGTGAGTGAAGAGTGGATTCAATGGGAAACTATTTAGTCAATTAGGTTAATTACAGGGGAGTGGGAATATGAAGAAGATGAAACTTACCGTTAACACCATCTCATTCGAGATCCCCCCGGGGAGTGAATTGCCTCATAGTGCATCTACCCCTATTCCAGTATCACCTAAATATGGCTACAACATTCTCTGCGATCTCATCAGAAGTGATACGGCGTGCGCATCGATAAAGAAATAGAGAAGATTCACCAACGCCTAAAAGAATCAGTTAATGAGACGGGTCATGAAATTCTTGAAGAGGGAGTAGATACTGAGAATAATATATGGGTACTTAAAGTTAAACATGGAAATTTTATTGTTCTCCTCTTGCATCCGTTAAAACAGAAATGTGCTGTGATTCGATTTGTTTTTCAAATGCCCAAAGAGCACCAAAAGATACTCCAAAACCATTTTTCAGATCCGATCATGTTTCAGCAGCTGGCCTACGGAATAAGGGCGGCAATTACAAGTCCACATACCTCGCATCAATTCTTACTCGATGGAGAAAAAAGTATAATAGGATTTCAAATCGATTCAAAAGTGTATCCATCGGATAAATCCTTCTCCTTGGGTGGATTCGACAATTCAATTCAAAGTGTTGTGAGTTTAGGGCTTATGGGGATATCATTCATAGGAACAATGCTTCAGCTTGGAGAGATTGCTATTAAGCAGCAGGAAGCGTTGACCTCCTCGCCTGAGGGGATATACCAGTAAGACTTACACTCCCAACGGCGGCACGTGCGCCAGATACTGTTTCCTGACATCCTCCGGATTTATGTGGAAGTAGATATCCACCGCCTCTTTTATGGCATCCCCCCGAAGCCACTGGACATACTCTTTTTTCATACCCGCTCTCATTAGGTGGCTGGTGAACCAATGGCGGCAGGTATGAGGACTAAAGTGTTGATCCAATCTCTCAGAACTAAGATCATGAAGGCCAGCCTGCAAAGCGCCATGCCGGACAATATGATCTAACCCTCCACTTTGAAGCCTAGTGCCTCGAGTGGACAGGAATAGAGCTGGCCCGTCAGATCCTCTCCGGAATGATCGAACCTCGAGCCACCTCCTGAGGTAATAGGCTGCCTCCTCATCGAAGAAGACTATCCTGTTGGATCTCTTCTTGGTGGGCGTCAGGAGACAATCATTATATCAAGATCTCGATTCACTGGCGAAGGACTTATTATTTGAATTACCGCTCCGATTATAATGCCGCTGGCGCATAAGCTTCTTCCTGGAGTGCACTTCCCTCAGTATATTGAGATTTGAATGGGTCAAGTCGATGAAAAGCTTTTTAGGGGAAGATAAGAGATGATCCATTGGAGATTGAAATGGAGAAGGTAAAAACAATCATAAACGTAGTAACCTTCGGCAGCCCGCAGTTTTCGGATTTCAGTAATGCTGCAACCACCATCCCCTCAATGACACGTGGTGGGTATAACTTTCTTGTTAGCCTCTTAGAGAGGCGTGGCGCAAGAGAGGAATAACATGCTTTCGAGAAAGGATGCCGATGACCTGCACCGCCGCCTAAAGGGCTTAATCTCAGAAACTGATAGAGCCATCATCAGTGAAGAAACTGATAAAGAGCATGACGTCTGGAGATTAGATGTGAAGCATGGCCATTATGTCGTGAATATCTACCACCCTTTCCAGCAAAGATGGATTCAGATAAGCCTATCGTTTCAGTTCAATCTGAGCGAGGCACAAAAAACTATTTTAGAAGAGATTTATAAAAATCCAACAAATCGGTTTGAGTTCGATCATGGACTGAGGTCATCTTTAACCACGCCTACTACTTTTTATAGTATCAACTATGATAAAACTGATAATAATATAGATATTCCCAGCGGGTTTGCGGCTGGAATCAAACTATTTCCACTAGATGACTCATTCTCTATTCAAAGGCTGGAGAACTCGATCCAAAACGTAGTAAGCGCCGGATCGCTAGGGCACAACTTTCTAGCATCGGTTTTGCGGGTAGGCGAGATGTCAATCAAACAACAAGAAGCATTTGCATCATCACCAGAAGGAATGTATTTATAGCCAGCTCATGCCTGGGGAATCCATGCGATTTGACCTGGACTTCCGGTGGATCTCGAAGCTCTCCCGGCCAGTGGCACTGAGATATAAGAACCTGACCATGGACATCTCCGCATGGACGTGACTCAATGATGGATGCAACAAGCAAGGGTGGGGGAGAATTTGGCATCAAGATAGTGCGGGTCTTGCATTCTTTTTTAGCTATACAGCTTCTTGATGACCTGTTATAAAAGAGTTTGGCCGAAATTAGGCCCCATAGGAGGATGGACCGATCTTGGCGGCTCCCAAAGAGATCGCAGCTCTGGTGGAGAAGTTCGACCGTAACCTATTGGATTATAGATCAAGTAGTTACAACGAGGCTCAGACCAGGCAGGAGTTCATCAACCCATTCTTCAAGGCTCTGGGCTGGGATGACCCCACCCAGAAGTTGCTGCTGACCATGGTAGCAGCATTTGCCGAGTTTGAGAAATCCCTGATAGCTTCGAGGCTGTCCAGTGGGCGGAAGACGAAAGCCAGACAGGGGGGCTATGCCGGCGGTAAAGCACCAATTGGCTACAGGGCGAATAAGGGAGACAAAGCCCTGCAGCTGGATGAAGAGAAGGCGGTTGTAGTCCGTAGAGTCTTCGAGCTGCGGGATGCTATGCCGGATGCTTCCCTGCAGAAGCTAGCGGACACCTTGAATGCCGAAGGGCATACCACGAAGCACGGCAAGCCATTCCATGCCATGCAGATCAAGCGCATTCTGGACAGACGAAGCCTATACGAGGGCCGCTACAAGTATAAAGATGTGGAAGCCGATGGGCAGCATCCAGCGATAATTAACTAGACAAAGACTTCAATACGCCTAGGCAAAGAGTAATCTACACTAACCGCTACATATAGCTACAGATAGTAACTACGGAGGAAAAACAGTTGGTAGCTGCAAAAGCGGCCAGCGAGTTAGCAAGATCTTATCTGGCAAAGTTAAAAAAAGAAATTGAGACGGGAAGTGCTACAGAGCACACATACCGAGCCGCATTAAAAGAACTGATAGAGTCGCTTAGGCCAGATGTTATAGCTATCAACGAACCGAAACGAGTTAATTGCGGAGCACCCGATTTTGTTGTCAAAAAGGGGTATCTGATCATCGGGCATATCGAGGCCAAAGACATTGGGAAATCTCTGGACAAAAAAGAGAACTCAGAACAACTGAAACGCTACACCAAATCGTTGGATAACCTGATACTCACCGATTACTTAGAATTTCGCTGGTATTCAAAGATCTTGCCGCCTGAAATGGCTCGTTTAGCTAGGCTAACCAGAGATGGAAAGATGGTCTTGGAGAAAAATGGCCTCGAAAGGGTCGTTGCCCTTCTGGAGAATTTTCTAACGCAGCCAGTAGAACCCATTGTATCCTCTAGTGAGCTATCACAGCGCCTGGCATATCTAGCCCACTCTATTAGGGATGTAATTGTGGAGGCATTCGATACCGAAAAGGCTACAAACCACCTTTGGAATTTGCGAAAGGCGTTTGCCAGCGTGTTGATTCCAGACATGGACCAACCTCAAAAGACCGCAGAATTCGCTGATATGTATGCCCAGACAATTGTCTATGGACTTTTTGCTGCTCGATGTAACCATAAAGGCCCCGAGCCATTCCAAAGACTGGGTGCAGCTAGAGAAATCCCAAAAACTAACCCTTTTCTACGCCAGCTCTTCGAGAGCATAACTGGCAATGCTTTAGATGAAGAACCCTATGTCCATTATGTGGACTACGTCGTCCAAATTCTGGATAGAACCGACATAAAGAAAGTGCTTGCAGATTTCGGAAATAAGACGAAGCAAAATGACCCAGTGATCCACTTTTATGAAGGTTTCCTTACCGCATACGATCCTGAGTTGAGGGAACAGCGTGGCGTATATTATACACCAGAACCAGTAGTATCCTACATTGTTCATTCTGTAGATTATATTCTTAAGAAGCATTTTGGTTTGGGTGGCGGTCTGGCTGATTCAAGTACCATCGAATTCGACCGAGAAACGTATTTAACAGATCATCTGGGGGAACCGGAAAAGAATGCTCTTCCCACCAGGATTGTCCATGAAAAACGTCCAAGAGTGCTGATTCTCGATCCAGCTTGTGGAACTGGGACTTTTCTTTATGCCGTTGTAGACCATATCCGGAGCGAATTTATTAATAGTGTGAATGCCGGTCTTTGGTCCGAATACGTTAGACACTATCTTCTACCACGCATTTTTGGGTTCGAATTGCTTATGGCACCATATGCAGTAGCACACTTTAAGCTAGGAATGCAGCTCGCTGGCCAAGACTTGCCTCCAGAATTACAGAAAGACTGGTCGTACGATTTCTCAAGCGCTGAGCGGTTAGGAATCTACCTTACTAATACTTTAGAAGAAGCAGAAAATCCTTGGAAGGATCTATGGGGCTACGAGATTATCGGAAGAGAGGCACGCGCTGCGTCTGTTGTCAAACGGGATATGCCTATCATGGTGGTGTTAGGAAACCCGCCGTATTCTGGGAACTCTGCTAATAGCAGTTGGGAAGTAGTAGATGGAAAGAAAAGGCTGAATTTCATAGGCAAACTCATAAGAAACTACTATTTCGTTGATGGTAAGCCGCTAAATGAAAAGCAACCAAAGTGGCTACAAGACGATTACGTCAAGTTCATTCGTTGGGCTCAATGGAGGATTGAAGAGACGGGCTCTGGTGTGGTCGGTCTAATCACCAATCACGGTTATCTGGATAATTCTACCTTCAGGGGAATGCGTCAGCAATTGATGGAGGCTTTCAACGATATCTATATCTTAGACCTTCACGGCAATGCTAAAAAGAAAGAAATCTGTCCAGATGGCTCCAAAGACGAGAACGTGTTCGACATCCAACAGGGCGTAGCTATCGGTATTTTCGTCAAAATACCCGAAAGAACCGGTTCATGTAAAGTCCATCATGCTGAATTATGGGGTCTAAGGGAAGGAAAATATTCTTGGTTACTTTCTCATGATATTGAAAGCACAAAATGGGAAGTGGTTATACCTCACTCACCATATTATTTATTTACACCTCAGAATGTAGATTTATCCAAAGAATATGAGCGTGGTTGGAAGATTACAAATATTTTTCCGGTAGGCAATGTCGGCTTTGTAACTGCACGAGATCGATTCGTAATTGATGTTGATCGTGATACTCTGACTGATAGGATCTCTGATTTTCGAGACTTACGTATCGAAGATCACGAATTTGTTGAATCATATCGCCTGAAAAATACATCAAGCTGGAATCTCTCTGAATCACGTCATCTTATGGCGGCCAATGAAGAATGGGAAAAGGATCTGGATGTATGTTTATATCGGCCATTTGACTATCGATACATCTACTATTCTAAGTTGCTTTTAGAGCGACCTGTATACCAAATCATGCGCCACATGCTGGCAGGGGACAACATCGGAATTACTGTTGGTCGTGCCGGACAGGTGATTGATCAAGGAACATGGAACATAATTTTCTGTACTCGCCATATTACCGAGTTTAACTTGTATCGCAGAGGTGGCAATAATCTCCACCCACTCTACCTCTACCCCGCCACCGAAGAGAACTCCTCCCGCCAGAAGTTCCTATCAAGCGCCGACTGGTCGCCGGGAAAGGACGGGCGCGTCCCGAACCTCAGCCCTGAGTTCGTCGCCGACCTGGCGGAGAGGCTGAGCCTTGAATTCGTCTCAGACGGGAGGGGGGACCTCGAATTGACCTTCGGGCCGGAGGACATTTTTGACTACATCTATGCCATTTTCCATTCGCCTACGTACCGCAAACGCTACGAGGAGTTTCTGAAAAAAGACTTCCCAAAAGTTCCATTGACTTCAAATGTCGAACAATTCCGCAAGCTCTGCATCCTAGGAAGGAAGTTGGCAGACTTGCACCTGCTGGAATCTCCGGAGGTCTCAAAGTTCATAACACACTATCCCGTCAAAGGCGACAACCAAATAGAACGTAGTTACCCCAAGTACGTTGTCTGCGAGAACAAAGAGCCGGGCGACATCTACATCAACAAGACTCAGTACTTTAAAGGCGTACCCCCAGAGGTTTGGGATTTCCGCATTGGCGGTTATCAAGTTGCCGAGAAATGGCTAAAGGACCGTAGTGGCCGGCACCTTTCTTTCGACGACCTGATGCACTATCAGAAAGTAATTGTAGCCTTGAAGGAGACCATGCGCTTGATGGAGGAGGTCGATATAGCTATCCCAGAATGGCCCATCAAGTGATCCTGATTAGGAGAAAAGGGACGTGGAGATTGAAAGACCAGAGAGGAGGGGCAAGATGGTATCCATCACCGTCTATGACGGAGCAACGGGAATCGGCGGAAACAAAATTTTCGTCGAAGAGAACGGCAAGGGCGTCTTCTTGGATTTCGGCAAGAACTTCGGCAAATACGGCCAGTTCTACGAGGAGTTCCTGAAGAGCCGAGACACCCGAGGCATCCACGACCTCATGTATCTGGACCTTCTTCCAAAGCTCAACATCTACCGGCCCGACCTCATTCCTGCAGACCTATCAATGGGCCAGTACCCCTCCCTCAACATAGCCGCCGTTCTTCTTAGCCACGCCCACATGGACCACTGCGGGAATATCGGGATGCTCAGAAAAGATATCCCCATAGTGGCCTCGCCGGAGAGCATCGTCATCATGAAGGGGATGCAGGATGCGGGCATCTCGTCTCTCGAGACCGATACGGCCTATTTCTCTCCCCGGCAGCCTGCGGATGACCTGGGCCTCTACCTGGGGTCTGTGGCCGGCATGAGCTATCAGGGAAAGGACTTCTGCTGCACCGAGCCGCCCTCGGAAGCGCTGGCCTCCTTTCTGTCCCGGAAGCCGGGGCAGGACGGCAAGAGGGCCAAGAAGCTGGACCCAGGGCAATGCTGCTACCTTGACGAGGTCACTTTCCCCTTCGAGATCTCGGCCCATCCCGTGGACCACTCCATCTTCGGGGCCACTGCCTACATACTGAGGGGCGAGACCACCATCGCCTACACGGGCGATTTCCGGCTGCACGGCAAGAATGAGCATGCTACGCGGGAGTTCGTGAGCAAGGCCAGGGATGCCTCGGTCCTGATAACGGAAGGGACCCGGGCCGGCCCATCAGAAAAAGAGAAGACTACGGAGCAGTCCGTCTGTGAGACATGTAGGGAAAGCGTTGAGTCCTCATCCGGCCTGGTCATAGCCGACTTCTCGCCCAGGAACTTCGAGAGGCTGGAGTCCTTCCAGGAGATTGCCCGCAAGGCCGGCCGGGAGCTGGTGGCCATGGCCAAGGACATCTACATGCTGCATAACCTGCAATGTATCAGCGGATCCTGCACGACTGAAGGGCTCAGCATCTACAGCGAGATCATGGACAGATCCAGGAGGAAATGGGAGCAGGAAGTGGTGCAGACAAATTATGGCGACAGATACGTCAGCCATGAGGCGATCAGAGATAATCCCAGCAACTACATTCTTTGCTTCTCTTTCTTCGACCTGAAGCACCTGCTGGACATAAAGCCGGAGGGCGGGACCTACATCTACTCGGGCTGCGAGGCCTTCAGCGAGGAGATGGAGATCGACTTCAGGAGGCTGTGGCACTGGCTGAAGCGCTTCAACATTAATCCCTGCGGATTTTCTGTGGGTGAGAATGAGGAGCTGTGCTTTGACGGACGTTACCATGCTTCGGGGCATGCATCGGGAGAGGATATCGCCTGGGCCATAGAGCAGATCGATCCGGACTGCATTGTGCCCATTCATACCGAGAAAAGGGATTGGTTTGCTGAGAATTTTGAGAATGTGGTACTGGCAGAAGAAGGCGTGAAGATTGATACTCATCGAACGGAGGACGGAGGCTAAGAGATGAGAGAGATTCTTGGCAATGCCAAAACGGTCCGCGAGCTGCTCAGGGGAAAATACTCAATTGACTACTACCAGCGCGAATTTAGATGGCAGGATAAACAGATCCGAGAATTAATGGACGACCTTTCAGGCAAATTTCTTGAGGACTATAATCCAGACCATCCAAGGGAAAAGGTGTCTGATTACGGCCACTACTTCTTGGGATCCATTATCATCAGCCGTAAGGACAACTCCAATTATATCATAGACGGACAGCAACGTCTTACCAGTCTGACTCTTCTCCTGATCTATCTTCGAAACCTTCAAAAAGATCAATCAGACCCGTTTATTGGAGATCTAATTGTCTCTTCTCAATACGGCAGGATGTCGTTCAATCTGTATGTAGAGGAGCGCATCCCTTGCATGGAAGCATTGTACAAACGGAAGCCCTTTAAGGAAAATGGCCAACCGGAATCGGTCCAGAATATCTTGGCGAGATATCAAGATATTGAATCATATTTCCCAGAGGAGCTATCCGGTGAGGCTCTGTCCTATTTCATCGACTGGCTGATTGAAAATGTTCATCTTGTAGAGATAACGGCATATTCGGACGACGATGCCTACATCATCTTTGAGACAATGAACGACCGAGGGCTCTCTTTGAGCCCAACAGAGATGCTCAAGGGCTTCTTGCTCGCCAACATCACTGATATTTCCAAGAAAAATGATGCCAATGCGTTGTGGAAGCGACGCATTCAAGAATCGGGTGAAATAGGAAAGGACGTCGATTCTGATTGCATCAAAGCCTGGATGCGAAGTCAGTATGCGAATAAGATACGTGAGCGCAAGAAAGGAGCCCGTTTGGAGGACTTCGACCTTATCGGGACGGAGTTCCACCGATGGGTAAGAGATCAACGTGAGAATCTCGGTCTTCAACAAAGTGATGACTTCTACCGCTTCATTAGACGAGATTTTGACTTCTATTCTCGCCAATACATCAAACTGATGGAGGCCTCACAGAGATTTATCCCTGGCTTGGAACATGTGCTTTACAATGCCAACCAAGGCTTCTCATTGCAGTATCCGCTGCTTCTTGCGCCTCTTTGTCCAGAAGACTCAGAAGAGGTAGTCCAACTCAAACTGAGCCTGGTAGCACGTTTTGTTGATATCTTGCTCACTAGGAGAGTGTGGAATTTTCGCAGCATAGCCTATTCTCATATGTTGTACGCAACATTTGTATACATGCGGGATATTCGTGGGCTCGGAGTTGATGAACTCGCAAAGAAGCTGCGGAAGTTGCTTGACAATCAGGAAGAACGAATCGCAGATGCCGAACGATTTTATTTAAATGTGTGGAGCCGCAAGCCGATTCACCGGATCCTGGCCAGAATAACGGATTATGTGGAACAGCAGTCTGGCTTGCCTTCTCGGTATGTAGAATACATAAGCGATTCTGGGAAAAACCGCTATGAAGTGGAGCACATATGGGCTAACAAACCAGATCAGCACAAGAACGAGTTCCTCCATCCATCAGACTTCGAAGATTGTCGTAATCGTATAGGTGGTCTCCTGCTCCTGCCAAAATCCTTCAACGAAAGCTATGGTGCCTTGCCCTACGAGGCAAAGCTGCCGCATTACTACGCTCAGAACCTGCTTGCCCGCTCACTGCACCCTCAGTGTTATGAACATAATCCCGGATTCATTCAATTCATTGAGCGCAGCGGTCTGGGATTCCATCCGCATGAACAGTTCAGGAAAGCAGATCTCGATGAAAGAGGAGCGCTCTATCGGCGGATCGCTGAACTAATTTGGAATCCAGACGAACTTATGCAAGAAGGGGATTATTGAGGGGACTGAAGGGCTTTATTGTTCTTCAAGGAGCTAAAGTTGTTTGTTCCGAAGGAGAGCTAATTCATTGTTCCTGTCTGACCCAAAAAATGTGCCCATCAGGAGGGCTCTAATTAAACAAGTAAGATTAGCAGGATAGTGACACCTTACTCAAAGCTCCTTCTCTCACCTTCGCCCCGCCCTCTCCATCCCCTAATATCCCCGAAGCTCTCCCACTCTAATCATGGAACTCGAACTCCTGCCCGCCGTCTCCCTGCTCCCCGAGACGCTGAACGTGCTTGTCGCCCCCGAGGAGATGCTGGCCCGGGCCCTTAACGGCAACCCCCACCTTCAGCAGTTCAGGATCCTCTTCATAACCGGCATCCGCTCGGGCATCCTCAGCCGGCTGGACCGCAATTCCTTGGAGCTAATAGTGAGGAGGGCCTTCATCTCCCTCCAGCTCAGGACCATCCTGGAGGAGACCTACATCACCACATTATCATGTTTTTTCCAGTACCAGGAAAAGGCATATCTAATGTGTACTTCGAAAAGAGAGATGATAAGCGAGTACATAAGATTTTTAGCCAACTGTGTATAACTTGCGTTCTGCAAGAAAGCTGCCGTAGCTGGAAACAATTTTATAAATAAGTGTTTGCCCATCTCCACCAAAAGTCTCACCCCATATACTGTGAATGGCGGCAGGATCTCTATTATACCTTCTCACCGTATCTTTTTCTGCTTTGGCCGCGCTATCTCCTGGATCTGATGAGGCAATCTTACGTGCCTTTCTTGCCGCCCCCGATTCCCCGGGCGCATAAGACTGGAGCCAGGCTCTCGGGACGTCGGTCAGGCATAAGAGAATTCGCTCGAGATCCATGCTAGAGAGTGAGAGGAAGCAGCAGCTTGAGGGAGAGCGCTACTCCAGGACGCCGGCACCCTCCAGCTGCTCAGGACGATCCACGTCGAGAAGGTGGGATAGCTGCAGAATTCGAGATGGCACTGGATGCGGAAGAGGCGAAAGCCAGTGCTTAGCCAGTGCAAGGTCGCTCCAGAAAGCCGAAGGTCAAGCACATCTCACCCAATTACGTCCTTTGGATGCTTTATCTCTCCTCATTGTTATCTTGACATTGTTAGATAGTGCTAATACTATTAGCATGTTATCCACCTGGAACAAATTTTAAATAACAAAAATAAAATATTAGTAATTATTAATTACCTTCTACTTTATAGGGGAGTGGAAGGGGATGAAATTTAATCTTAAGAGAAAAGATCTTTATGTAGTATTATCTATATTTAGACTTATTAACATGAGTTTCAATGATGCGTTCTTGGTTCGCACACGAGATAGTAGCGACAAGGCTCGCCAAT
>Ga0315289_10003611_pt1 | contig 23339 bp, 20 predicted proteins | sample YL17G11_40_MG_FD_203452 | JGI IMG/M metagenome (GOLD analysis project Ga0315289, IMG submission 203452) | Sediment microbial communities from Yellowstone Lake, YNP, Wyoming, USA - YL17G11_40 | ecosystem: Environmental > Aquatic > Freshwater > Lake > Sediment | place: USA: Wyoming | collected...
CGAGCAGGTCGAGGCGCTGGCCTGGCTGGTCATCACCCAGACGCCGTCGGTGCGCCGCGGCCAGATGTTCAGCCTGGACAAGCCGCGCAACGACATGGGGCGCGGGGCCGGGGTGCCCGTGTTCATCAACGACAAGAGGGTGGGCCATGTGCACGCCACGGTGAAATACGAACTGGCGGCGGATGGCACTGCCCATTTCGTGCTGTGGGACCTGGCATCCACCAACGGCACCTTCGTCAACGGGCAACGGGTTGTGTCGCCGACGGTGCTGAAGGACGGAGACCGCATCCGCGTGGGGGACACGGAACTGGCGTTCAAGCGAGTGTGATCGAGCCATGTCGCCTGACAACAGCAGCACGGTGCGCTCCTTCGGGGGCTCCTATATCGGCCGGCGCCGGAACAACGAGGACAGCCTGGGCAAGCGCGAGCCGGGCGATCCGGAACTGCGCCGCCGGCGCGGCAGCCTCTACGTGGTCTGTGACGGGATGGGCGGGCACTCGGCGGGAGAGGTCGCCAGCCGGCTGGGCGTCGAGACCGTGCTGAAGGAATACTACGCGGGCGAGGGCGCGCCGGTCGAGAGTCTGGTGGCCGCCGTCGAGAAGGCCAACGAGTGCATCTACCAGGCGGCCGGCGAAGAGCTCGAGCGCGAGGGCATGGGCTGCACGGTGGTGGCCTGCGTGGTCCTGGAGGAGAGGGCCGTCATCGCACACGTCGGCGACAGCCGCGTGTACCTGCTCCGCCACGGCGAGCTGAAGCTGCTGACCCGCGATCACCTGCACATCACCGAAGAGATGGGCGTGGCCCAGGAAGAGGCCAAGAAACATCACCTGCGCCACATGCTGAGCCGGGCGCTGGGCCGAGGCCGCGAGGTCAAGGTGGACACCCAGACGCTGGCCTGGGAGGCGGGCGACCGGTTGCTGCTGTGCACCGACGGGCTGAGCAACGCGCTCACCGAAGCCGAGCTGGCCGCGGGGCTGAGCGAGCCCACGCCCCGGGAGGCGGTGGCGCGGTTGCTCGAGCAGGCCGAGGCCAGCCAGGCGGAAGACAATTCGAGCGGGATCGTAGTGGCACTGCTCGCGCCCGAGCCCACCGTCGAGGAAACGCCCGCGGCCGCAGAGACGCCACCTGAACCGGGACCCGTAACCGCGCCGGAGCCACCCTCCGCGGAAGCCGCCCCGGCCGCGGCGGAGGCTGCCCCGAGAGAGGCGCCGCCTTCCCCCGGCCTCGTGCGGCGGTGGCTGCGGGGCCTCAGACGCCGGGAGTCATAAGGAGGACTTCATGCCGAAGCAACACCAATTCGCGTTCAAGGAAGAGGCCGAGGTCGAGAAGCAGCGCTGGAGGGAGACGGCGCCGGCTATCGAGTCGGCCTACCAGCCCAGCGGCAAGCTGCCGCAGGGCGCCATGCAGTGGATGACGGGAGGCGTGGTGTTGGGCATCCCGGCAGGCGCGGTGGCCGGGGCGGTGGTGGCGGCGGTGGGCATCGCCATCAGCCTGTTGCTGGCCTCGCTGCTCAAGGAAATGAGCAGTGGCGGCGGCCGCGGGATCATCATGCTCGGGATTGCCACCTTTGGGGCGGCGCTGGGCACCTTCATCGGGATGTACGTCCTACTGGGCTTCACGGCCAGCCATGTGGTGGTGGCCACCGGCAAGCGCGGGAAAAACCGGAATCCGGCGGCCGCGGCGGTGCTGGCGGTGGTGGCGGCCCTGGGCGCCACGCTGGTCTTCCGCGCGATCATGGCCGAAGCGCCGGGCATGGTGGAGAAGCGCGACGCGGTGGAGGCGCTGACCGCCGTCTTCGGCCCGGGGGAGTTCGCCGTCCTCTGCCTGATTGTGGGCGCGGCTGGCGCGGCCCTCACCGCGGGCATCCACGCTCGCAAGGCGGTGCGCAAGACCAAGTTCTGCGAGACGTGCGAAGTGTACGTGGACACCATTCCGCCGCGGCCGATCTCCTTCGCCGGCGCCACAGAAGCCCTCAAGACCGTGGCCGCCGGGGACACCGCGGCCGCGGCGGCGGCGCTCACCGCCGTAGCCGCCGAGGAGCAGGAGGGTTCGCTGAACCTGTACCGCTGTCCGAGGTGCGGCGCGGGGTACGCCGAACTCCAGGTGAGCTTCTCGGCCAAGTGGCCCAAGAAGGGCAAGCCCACCGAGTCCGAGGCCATGTCGGAGTCCTGGCAGGTGTGCTCGAAGGCCTGCTCGCTGGCCGAGATGACGGTGCTGGCGGGCCCGGCGGAGGCGGCAACCGCGCCGGGCGCCTGAGGGGCGCGGCGGTCGCGCGCCCGCGGGCCCGAAGCGGAGTGGACGCCGGAGGGCCCTAAGCCGAAGCAGCATGAAGGCGTGCTGGCCGGGGCGGAAAGAACCGGAGTCGGGCGGCTGCGGTGACCCTGGCCGTGATGTCGGCGCTGGCCGCCACCCTGCTTCTCCGCCCGATCATGGCCGCAGTAGCGAGCCTGGGGGGTGTTCTCGAAGTTCTACCCGCCCGCCGGGATGGCGCTACTGGCGGGCGAGGCGCCGCGATAGTTTCTGGCGCGGCCGGCGATTCATTAGTTGAATGCGGACGAAAGCGCCAGGAGCGCCCCGGACTCTCGGATACAATCGAAAGGTGACCGAGCCGGAGAGCGGCGATTACGAGCTGAACCTGGGCGCGTGGCAGACCGCTTCGGCGGTCAACGGGCCGGGGCGGCGGTTCGTCTTGTGGCTGCAAGGCTGCCCGCTCGGCTGTCCCGGGTGCATCAACCCGGAGTACGTGCCCTTCGAGCGGCGGGCGGTGGTGACAGTGGACCGCCTGGCCGGCCTGATCCAGGCGGTGGGGGGGATCGAGGGCGTCACTTACACGGGGGGCGAACCGACGGCGCAGGCGGCGGGCCTGGCGCTGCTGAGCGAACGGTTGCGCCCCGCGGGGCTAAGTGTCATATGCTACACAGGTTACACCTTGGAGGGTTTGGAGGCGCAGGGTGATCCGTGGGTGGCGCGGTTGCTGCGCCTGACGGACATCCTGATCGACGGCCCGTACGTTCAGGCGCAGGCCGCGAACCTGCGATGGCGCGGCAGCCGTAACCAGCGGGTGCTCTTGCTGACGGAGCGGTACCAGGGCTTGACCGCCGAGGTCGAGGAAGGGGAGGCCCAGGTGGAGTTCAGCGTCGGCGGCGACCGATTCACGGCGACGGGCACCTGGCCGGGCGGCCTGCTGGAGCGTCTCGAGGAGCGGTTGCGGGAGTAGCGTATGCTGTGCCCATTTCACCTCGGCGAGGCGGAATTTGAGATCAAGAAGCTGCCGGACCGGCCCGTCCCGGTCTACCGCTGCCCCGATTCTCAATGCGGCGAGGAGATCCCCTCGCTGTATGTGCGAGACTACGCCATCTACCCGCCGGTGGTGCTAAGCGCCATCGGTTTCCGGGGCCACGGCAAGACCGTGTATTTCTCCTCGCTGTTCCGCCTGATCCGCGGGCAGGCCCTGGCGGGCGTTTGGCCGGGATTCCACACGCAGTGCATGAGCGAGCGGGACCTGGACACAGTGCTCAAGAACGTGCAGATGCTCAATGAGGGCAAGCTGCCCGGAGCCACGCCGAAGAATTTTCCCAGGCCTACCATGGTGCGCGTCTCCGGCGTGCCCATGCTGCGCGACTGCACGCTGTTGTGCTACGACACCGGCGGCGAGTGCTTTGAGAAGGCCACGCAACTGGTCCAGTACGCGAGCTTCGTCAGGCAGGCCCGGACGGCGGTGTTCCTGGTCAGCATCAAGTCGCTCCGGGACCCCGCCGCCGAGATGCACAACCTGCTGGACTCTTACATCGGGGGGATTGGAGACCTGGGAGGGCGGGTCGAAGACCAGCACCTGGTGGTGACCTACAGCCAGGCGGACGAGTTGGGCGAGCGCCTGCGCGCCTGGGGCGGGCTGCACGAGTACCTGCGGCAAGGCGGCATCGACGGCCTGACCGACCCGCAGCACTACCTGGGCCGGCTGCGCCAAGTCTCCGCCGAGTTGCACGCGTTCACGTCACGGGAACTAGGGGCGTTCCAGTTCCTCAATAGCGCGCAGAGCCAGTTCAAGAGCGTGAGCTTCGCGATCCTCTCGGCGCTGGGCGCGCGCCCCGCGGGGGACCGCCTGACGGCGCAGGTCACGCCCCGGCGGGTGCTCGACCCCATGCTGTGGGTGCAGTACAAGTCCCTGCCCCCGCTGAAGCGGTGGATAAAAGGGCTGCTGGGGTAGCGCAGGGAAAAGGAGGCAACTTCAGATGAGCGGGATCAAGGTCTCGAACTACCAGCTTCAACGGGAGCGGGAGGAGAAGCTGCGGCTGGTCGGGAGCGTATCCAGCGCGCACTCGGAGGTCAAGGGGCTCCGCGCGCGGGTGGCGGAATTGGTGGGAAGCGCCTCGCCGGGCCTGCGCGCGACCTTCGCCACCCAGGTGGCGCAGGCGCAGGCCTGGCTGGACGGTCTCGACCTGCCGGAGCTGCGCGGGCTGGGCATGAACGCCACCAACGACGCGCTCAGCGCCGCCCAAAACCAGCTCCGCCGCGCCGCCGCCGAGGGTCGCCGCTTCCAGGAAGCGCTCACCGTGGCCTTCACCGAGAAGGCCGACGAGATGGCGCGGGGCCTGGCGCGGCGGCTGGCCGAGGTCGAGCAGCTCTTCCTGAAAGCGCAGGAACTGCTGCGGCTGTGGCGCCGGCAGGAGGAACTCGCGGCCTGGGAGCAGGCCTTCCAGGAGATGCGGCGGCTGCTGGCCCGCGAGCAGTACGCGCAACTCGAGCCAGCCCTGAGCGCTCTGGAGCGGGAACTCGCGGCGGCCGCCAAATCCGCCGAGGAGCGCGAGCACCAGCACCAGAAGCGGCTGTACTTACTGAAGTCCCTGCGGCAGGTGTGCGCCGAGCTGGGCTTCCAGGAAGTCGCCGAGCCGCGCTACGAACGGGAGGGCGAGCGCGCCAGCGCCATCCGGTTCACCGTCGATACGGTGGACCGCGGGCGGATCGCCTTCACGCTCACGCTCGAGGGCATCAGCAGCGATTCCCAGGTGGCCGGCCACCACTGCGGGGACGAGTTCGAGGCTATCGCCAAGTTCCTCGAGGAGCAGTTCGGCATCGAGACCAACTTCAAGATGGCCGACGGCTCGCCCCTGCCGCACCTCAAGCACCGAGGCGAGAAGGACCTGCCGGAGGACGCCGGCAAACACATCGAGAGGGGTTAGCTGCGGAGGGCTGCGCATGTCGGTCTGGATCAAGAATCTCCGCACGGCCCTGGAGGACCGCTTGGTCATCATCCTCCACGGCAACGTGCGCGACAAGTACATCGACGAAGACGGGCGGATCTACGACAACCTCACTGGGCTGCTCGTCCGGGTGGCCGGGAACCTGCCGCTGCAGCTCACCGACATGGTGTTTTACGACGCGGTGGGCCAGGAGCGGCGTTTGGGCGCTTCGCGCGGGCCCGCGCGGCCGGAAGCCGACGGGGAACTGGGCGCGCGGCCGCAGGCCTCGGGGCAGCGGGCGCCGGCGCCGCGCGTGCTGGCCACCTGGGCGCAGCAGTTGAGCTCCGCCGACTCGAACCGCTTCGTGGTGCTGTACTACCTGGACAAGCTGGTGCCCTACAAGACCTCCTACGCCGACGACGAGAAGGAAATCCTGCTGTGGCTCGAGAAGCTGATCGAGAACATCACGCCCGCCCACCGGCTGGTGATGGTGGCCTTGCAGGACACGCTGGTGCCCATCGAGCTGTACACCAACTCGCCCAAGACCTGCGTGCTGCCCATTCCCCGCCCCGATAACAGCGACCGGCTGGCCTATCTGCGGCACCGGCTGGGCGAGCAGCACGAGTTCCTGGACCTGATCGGCAACCTCACCGACGGCCTGTTCCTGCGGGACCTGGACAACATCATCGCCGCGGTCAGCGGGCGCGCGGACCTCAGCACGCGCGAGGTGCGCCGCGTGGTCAACAAGTACCGCATCGGCGAGCAGGAGGACCACTGGGGCACCCTGAGCATCGAGAAACTCAACAAGACCCTGCGCTGGTTCCGCGACGAGGAGGGCGTGAAGGGCCAGGACGAGGCCATCCAGAAGGTGGCCGAGATGCTCTTCATCGCCCGCTCGGGGCTGGCCGGCGTGGCCAGCGGCACCGAGTCCAAGCCCAAGGGCGTGCTGTTCTTCGCCGGCCCCACCGGCGTGGGTAAGACCTTCGCGGCCAAGAAGCTGGCCAAGTTCCTCTTCGACACCGAGGAAGCCTTCCTGCGGCTGGACATGAGCGAGTTCAAGGAGGAGCACACGGTCTCGAAGCTGATCGGCTCGCCGCCCGGCTACGTGGGTTACGAAAAGGGCGGCATGCTCACCAACGCCATCCGCGAGAAGCCGTTCTCGGTGGTGCTCTTCGACGAGATCGAGAAGGCCCACCCCAAGATCATGGACATCTTCTTGCAGATCCTCGACGAGGGCCGGCTCACCGACAGCCGCGGGCAGACGGTGTTCTTCACCGAGACGGTGATCATTTTCACCTCGAACCTGGGCACGCGCACCACCGACAGCCGGGGTGTGGCGCTCGCGGAGCGGGCCGACCTGGACGCGATCATCTCCGACTCGAGCCTCACGGTGGACGAGAAGAAGCAGCGGGTGCGGGAGCACTTCACCAAGTCGGTCGAGCGCTTCTTCATGTTCGAGATCTCGCGCCCCGAGCTGCTCAACCGCATCGGCGACAACATTGTGCCCTTCAACTACATTCACACCCCGGAGGTGCAACAGACCATCGTCAGCTCGCATTTCAAGCGCATCACCAGCGACTTCGAGGACCGCTACCGGGCGGCGCGCCACCACCTCGTCTTCGACGCGAGCGTCTCCGCGTGGATCGTCGCCAAGTACGGCGAGCGCATCGCCATGTTCGGCGGGCGCGGCATCACCCACGCCATCCATTCCGAGGTGATCACGCTGCTGGCTTCCGGGGTGCTCCGGGCCGAGCACCAACAGCGCCTGGGAGTGACCTTCCGGGTGCGGGCGGACCTGGCGGAGCAAAGGGTCACGATCGAGGAAACATGAGACTCTGCGAGCGGTGGGCCGCCTTCAGCGCCGCCGGGTTCGGCAAGGTCGTGCTGGTCCTGGACGCCTCGGAGAGTGCGGGGCCGCACCGCGGCGGGGTGCTCGCGCTGGCGGCGGCGGTGCTCTCGGAGCTGCCGGCGGGAATCGAGCGCGTCCTCTACTTCCTGGGCAACCCGGCGCCCAGGCCGGTCGCCGAGCTGCCGGCGCGCGGGGCGCAGTGGATGACGGAGAACCAGCGCCGCGCCAGCCTGATCACGCCGGTGTTCGAGCGCCTGGATCCCGCCGAGCAGGCCAGCGTGCTGGTGATCGGCTCGGGCCGGATCTTCGATCTCGAGGACTGGCGTGGGACACCGCTTCTGGAGCGGACGGTTCTGGTGTCCGTTGGAGAGCCGCTCCAGTGCGCCGAGGCGCTGGCCGAGGAGATGACCTCTCCGGCGCCGGCCGACGTGGTGCGGCGCGTCTGGGACCCGGTGACGAGGGTCGAGATCAGCGGGCCGGGCTTCATGCCCTCGCTGTGGGACAACCCGGGCTACAAGCTGGTCACGAGCTCTGGCCGGGTGGCGCTTCTGGGTGAGCGCCTGGAGGGCTACCCGGTCCGGCTGCGGTTCTTCGAGGGGGAGACGGGCCGCGTGCAGTTTGCGGCCAGGCACGCGAGCGGCCGGCAGAGCGGCGGAGAGCTGGCTCCGGCGGAGGCGGCCGCGGCGGCGCCCGCGGCGTCGGGGTGCCTGCCACCGGAAGAGGCGGCCGTGTTCCAGGCCGCCGTGGTGGGGAAACCGTTCCGCTGCCCGTGCTGCGGCGGCCAGCATCCGGCGGAGCAGCTCCGCTGCCTGCCCCCGGGGTCGATTCTGGGCGAGTTGGTCTACCCGTCGCTCCAGCCCCACGAGGGGAGCGGGTTCCTGCTGCTTTCGATCCGGGAAGGCCGGGTGTGGTTCGAGGCGCACGCGTGCGCGGTGCTGCGCCTGGGGGCGGCGAGGGTAGCCCTCAAGCAGGCCGCCCGCGCGGAGCTGTACCGCTTCGACGAGCGCTCCGGCGCCTGGCAGCCCTCCGGCGAGCGCCTGGGCTCCTACCACCCCCTCTCCCCCGGCGCCTGGGCCGTGTTTGTATGAGGGGCCGTGGAGCCGCTCATCACACTTCCGCCTGCCCGCTGGCGTAGGCCTTCTGCCTGCCGCCCCGCCACCCATGCCGGCGCCCGGCCGAGCGAGTCTCTGCGTCCTCGGGCGCATAGTCGGTCAGGCGGCTCCCCGAGCGCGTCGGATGGATGGGGGCTCGAAGCGAGGCGGTTGTGAGGCTCAAGAAGTTGGAGCTGGTTGCGCGGTTGAATGATCCGGATCTGCGCACGCGGCAGGCAGCCTGTTCGGTGCTCGGGCAGGTGGGTGATTCACGCGCGCTTGAGCCGCTGCTCGCACGACTGCGCGACCGGGAGCCACTGGTCGGCCAGGCCGAGGACGAGGACGTCGGGCGCCTCTCGATCCAGGTGGGTAACGACACCGACGATTTCCGCCAGCCACACTACAAGTCGATGCCGTGCCGCGTGTCTCCCCAGTGCGTCTTGTCGGAGAACACGCTCCGGATTCTGCGCAGCACCTTCGGGGAGGTGATGCGGGCATGAAGGTTGAGCGGTTGATCGACCAGTTAGGCGATTTGGAGCGCTGCCAGCGGCAGGCGGCGCGCGTGGCGCTGATCGCCATGGGCCCGGCGGCGGTCGGGCCGCTGATCGCGCGCCTGGGTGAGGAGGACGGCCTGGTGCGAGCGGGGGCGTGTCGGCTGCTGGGGCAATTGGGAGACCCTCGCGCGGTCGAGCCGCTGACCTCCCTGCTGCGCGACGAGAAAGCCTATGTTCAGGAAGCGGCCTGCGAGGCTCTGGGAGAACTGGGCGACGCCCGTGCCGTCGAGCCGCTCATCGCCTGCCTGGGCGACGAGGACTTGCGCGTGCGCCAGGCGGCTTGCGAGGCGCTGGGCAAGTTGGGTGAGGCTCGCGCTGTCGAGCCGCTCATCGGCCGGCTGGGCGACACAGACTCGGACGTGCGCCGGGCAGCGTGCAAGGCGCTGGGCAGACTGGGTGACGCCCGCGCCGTCGAGCCGCTCATCGCCCGGCTGGGAGACCAGCGCGAAGACGTGCGCCAGGCGGCCTGCGAGGCGCTGGGTAAGTTGGACGACTCGCGCGCCGTCGAGCCGCTCATCGCCCGGCTGGGCGACGGCCACCGGGATGTGCTCCAGGCGGCGTGCGAGGCGCTGACACGTTTGGGCGAAGGCCGGCTGGCCCAGGCGGTCACCGGAGCACTCGGCCGCAAGTCGGAGTCCCTGGGCGAACTAGCGCGGCTGGCGGCCAAAGGAGACCGTCGCGCTATCGAGCCGCTCATGGCCCGGCTGGGCGACGAAAACCGAGAGCTACGCAAAGCGGCCTGCGAGGCCCTCGGAGGATTGGGTGACCGCCGCGCCGTCGAGCCGCTCATCGGCCGGCTGGGCGACACAGACTCGGACGTGCGCCGGGCAGCGTGCAAGGCGCTGGGCAGACTGGGTGACGCCCGCGCCGTTGAGCCACTCATCGGCCGTCTGGGTAACGTGTACCCAGAGGTACGCAAGGCGGCCTGCGAGGCGCTGGGCAGGCTGGCCGATGCCCGGGCCGTCGAGCCGCTCATCGCCCGGCTGGGCGACAACTGCGAAGACGTACGGCTGGGCGACAACTGCGAAGACGTACGCAAATCGGCCTGCGAGGCGCTCGTTGCCATCGGCCTTCCAGCCGTCGAACCGCTCCTCGCCCGGCTGGGCGACGAAAAGTGGCTGGTGCGCCGCGCGGCCTGCGAGACGCTCGGCAAGCTGGGCGATGCCCGGGCCGTCGAGCCGCTTATCGCCCGGCTGGGCGAGAAGCACTGGGACGTGCTCCAGGCGGCCTGCGAGGCGCTTGGCAGGCTGGCAGACCCGCGCGCCGTCGAGCCGCTCATGGCCCGGCTGGACGACAAGGATTCTGCCGTGCGGCGATTTGCCTGCGCGGCGCTGGGCAGGGTGGCCGATGCCCGCGCCGTCGAGCCGCTCATCGCGCGCCTGACAGACGATGACTCGGACGTGCGCCGGATGGTCTGCGAGGCCCTGACGCACCTCGGCGAAGAGCGGCTGGCCACGGCGTTCTCCCAGGCGTTGGCCGGAGAATCGGGCGAACTCGTCGGCCTAGCCCTGGTTGGCGATCTGCGAGCGCTCGGAGCTGTAGTCGGACTCGCAGGCCCCTCCATTGAACCGGGCTTAAAAGCCCTGCAAGGCGCTCTGAAGTCCCGCTTCAGCCAACTCTGGTGCCGTCGCTGCCTGGCCAGGCTCGGCTGGCACACCACGCCCTCCGGGATGAAGTGGCCGGCTTGCCGCATCTGCGGCGAGACCATCCGCGTGACGCACCTGGTTCGGGAAGCCGTTGTAGTCCTGGACGAGAACTGGAGCGAAGACCAGACACTGTCCGACGGCGTGCTCCGCGTGAACTGGCTAAAGCGCCGGGCGGTGTTCGACTTCGACCGGGTGGAGATTGTGGCGGCGACGGATGAGGATGTGGAACGCTTCTGTATCCAGGTGGGCAACGACACGGACGAGTTCCGCCAGGCGCGGTACAAGGGAATGCCGTGCCGCGTGGCGCGGCAGTGCGCTCTGTCGGAGAACACCCTGCGCATCCTGCGCAGCACCTTCGGGGAGATGGTGCGGGCATGAAGGTTGAGCGGTTGATCGAGCAGTTAGGCGGTTTGAAGCGCGGCCAGCGGCAGGCGGCGCGCGAGGCGCTGATCAACATGGGCCCGGCGGCGGTCGGGCCGCTGATCGCGCGCCTGGGTGACGAGGACGGCCTGGTGCGAGCGGGGGCGTGTCGGGTGCTGGGGCAATTGGCGGACCCTCGGGCGGTCGGGCCGCTGACCTCCCTGCTGCGCGACGAGAAAGCCTATGTTCAGGAAGCGGCCTGCGAGGCGTTGGGACTCCTCGGGCAAGGGCCGCTGGCCCGCGAGGCCTTGGAGCAACTGCGCGGCGCGCGGGCCGTCGAGCTGCTGATCGCACGGCTGAGCGATGTGTACTCTGACATGCGCCAGGCGGCCTGCGAGGCGCTCGGGAGGTTGGGCGACGCCCGTGCCGTCGAGCCGCTCATCGGCCGGCTGGGCGATATCGACCGTGACGTGCGCCAGGCGGCCGCGCGAGCACTGGAGGGCTTTGGCCAGGGCCGGCTGGCGCGCGCCACGCTGGGCGCACTCGAGGGGAGCAAGAAGCCCAGCGCCGTCCGGGAACTGCTGGCGCTCTACGCGGAGGGCGACACGCGCTGGCTCGCCCCGGTGATTGGACGGCTGGCCGACACCGACCGGGACGTGAGACGGCAGGCCTACGAGGTGCTGGAGAGAGCAGGAGAGGTGCGGGTGGCGAAGGCCGTCCGTGACCTGCTTCGCCAGGTGCCGCAGGCGGTGGCGGAACTGACGGCGCTGGCCGCGGAGGGCGATCTCCGGGCAACCGAGCCCCTGGTCACCCTCCTGGACGAAGTCCCGGCAGTTCGCGACGCCGCCAGCCGGGCGCTGGAGAGCATCGCCGGAATCTGGGAGGGACGCGCGGCAGAATTGCTCTGCTGCTCGTGCCTGGTCAGGTTGGAATGCCGGCGGGCCGCCAAACCACGGGAGAACACACGCTGGCTGGTGTGCCGCAGTTGCCGGCGGGCCGGCAAAGTGCTGAAGGGTATCCGGCAGGTAGTCGCGGTCCTGGATGATCGCCGCACCCAAGAGCAGCCCCGGCATGACGGCCTGCTGCGCGTCAACTGGCTCAAACGGCGCACATTGTTCGATTTCGACCGGGTGGAGATCGTGGCGGCGCCGGATGAGGAGGTGGAACGGTTCCTGATCCATGTGGGCAACGACACAGACGCGTGGCGCCAGAAGCGCTACAAGCGGATGCCGTGCCGGGTGGCGGTAGACTGCTCGCTCTCGGAGCACACGCTGCGCATCCTGCGGCGGACGTTCGGCGAGGTGGTGCGTGTTTGACGCACGAGGGGGCGGCCGTGGCGTTTGAAGAACTCACTGTGCAACTGGGCAGCACGGACTGGGTGAAGCGGGTATCTGCGGCCCAGCGTCTAGGCGAGTGTAAGGACTCACGTGCCGTCGAGCCGCTCACCGCCCGGCTGGGGGACAGGGATCAGGACGTCCGGCGGGCGGCCTGCGAGGCGCTGCGCAAGCTGGGTGACGCCCGCTCCGTCGAGCCGCTCATCGCCCAACTGGGCGACAAGGGCTCGCAGGTGCGCCAGGCGGCCTGCGAGGCGCTGGAACGCCTGGGGGAAGGGGCCCTGGCGAGGGCGGCCCTGGCGGCGCCGGACGGAGACACCGAGAGTATTTCGGAGTTGGGCCGGCTGGCGGCGGCAGGCTACCGGCGCGCCCGGCAGGTGCTAGGGACCACGGTGGCTGACTCGCTGTGTCAGTCGGACGACCGGGTCCATCAGAAGGCAGCGAAGGCAGTGCTCAAGGCGCTCAAGCCCTGGTTAGGCGAGATGCTCTGCTCCGGCTGCCTGGCCCGGCTCCACCCCGACCGGGCCACCTGCCGAGTGTGCGACCGGGCCGCCAACCTGGTGTTTGAGGTACATGAAGTTGTAGCGGTCCTGGATGGCGGCTGGGCCGGGGAACAGGCGTCCGCCGACGGCGTGCTGCGGGTGAACTGGCTGAAGCGCCGGGCCGTGTTCGACTTCGACCGCGTCGAGATTGTGGCGGCGGCGGATGAGGAGGTGGAACGGTTCCTGATCCAGGTGGGCAACGATACCGAGGAGTGGCGGCAGCCGCGGTACAGGCGCATGCACTGCGCCGTGGCGCCGCAGTGCGTCCTGTCGGAGAACACCCTGCGCATCCTGCGCAGCACGTTCGGCGAAGTGGTGCGGGCATGAAGGTTGAGGAGCTGGTGCGGCCGCTGGCCGACGCCCGCGCGGTCGAGCCGCTCATCGCCCGGCTGTGCGACGCTAACTCCCTTGTGTGCTGGGCGGCCTGCCAAGCGCTCGGCAAGCTGGGAGACGCCCGTGCCGTCGAGCCGCTCATCGGCAGACTGGGCGATGGCGACGCCCTGGTGCGGCAGGCAGCCTGCTGGGCGCTGGGACGACTTGGCGACGAGCGGGCAGTCGAGCCGCTGCTCGGGTGCCTGGTTGACGTGGCAGTTGAGGTCCGCCGCGCGGCCTACCGGGTCTTGGGGCCCCGTGGCTGGGGCCGCTGCTTGGCCCGCGCCGCCTTGGATGCTGCTGAGGGAAAGGTGGACGGTATCACGGAGTTGGGTCGCCTGGCGGCCGCCGGGGGCCGGCACGCTCGGCTGCTGCTGGGCACGGCGGTGGCCGATTGCGTGGCTCAGTGCGATGAGAGGCCGCGCAAGAGAGCCTTCAAAGCGCTGCTTGAAGCTCTCAAGCCCTGGCTGGGCGAGATGCTCTGCTCCGTCTGCCTAGCGCGCATGCACCCCGACCGGCCCACGTGCCCGGTCTGCGACAGAGCGGCCAAGCTGGTGTTCGGGGTCCGGGAAGTGGTGGCGGTGCTGGACGGGAGTTGGGGCGAGGAGCGGGCGCTAGCCGAGGGTGTGCTGCGCGTGAACTGGCTCCAGCGCCGCACGCTGTTCGACTTCGACCGCGTCGAGATTGTGGCGGCGGCGGATGAGGAGGTGGAACGGTTCTTGATCGCCGTAGGCAACGACACGGACGAATACCGGCAGCCGCGGTACAGGCAGATGCCCTGCCGCGTGTCGCGCCAGTGCGCGCTGTCGGAGAACACGCTGCGCATACTGCGGCGCACCGTCGGGGAGGTGGTGCGGAGCGGTCATGAAGGTTGAGAAGCTGATGGCCGGGCTGAACCATTGGGACCCAAAGCTGCGGGAAGAGGCCTGTGTGGCCCTGGGGCAGTCGGGCGACGCCCGGGCCGTCAAGCCGTTGATCGCGCGTCTGTCGGGCGACGTTGACTGGCGTGTTCGCCAACGAGCCGGCGAGGCGCTGGGCAGACTGGGCGACGCGGCGGCGGTCCCGGCGTTACTCGAGCAACTGCGCACCGAAGACTCCGGCGTGCGGCGGGCGGCCTGCGAAGCCCTGGGAAGGCTGGCCGACGGCCGAACCGTCGAGCCGCTGATGGCCGCGCTGGAAGATTCCAGTGCCCTGGTGCGGTCTGCGGCGTGCCTGGCGCTGGCCGCACTGGGTGATAGCCGGAGTGTCGAGCCCCTGATCCGGCGTCTCGCTGACAAGGTTCACGGCGTTCGTTGCGCGGCCTGCGAGGCGGCTGGCAAATTGAAGGATGCCCGGCTGATCGAGGCGTTGATCGGGCGCTTGGACGATGCGCACCCCGATGTCCGCTGGGCAGCCTGTGAGGCGCTGAGCCGGTTGGGAGAAATCCGGGCCGTGGAACCCCTGCTTTCCTGGCTCTGGGATCCGCGCCCGCGCGTGCGCCAGTCCGCCGCGCAGGCGCTGGAGCGGCTGGGAGAGGGCAGGCTGGCTTGGGCCGCGGTGGCAGCACTGAATGGGCAGGCGGACGGTCCGGCAGCCCTGGCGGCCGTCATCCTGGAGGGCAGGCTGCGAGCCTTAGACATTTTGGTGCAGATCTCGGCGGCTCGGAATCATCCGCATGGCTCGCGGGCACGGAAAGCCTTGGATGCCGTGTGGAAGGCGGTGGGGCCGCGCGCCGGGGAGTTGCTGTGCTCCGCGTGCCTGGCGCGGCCGGAAGCGAACCGGCCGGTTTGCCGGGTCTGCGGGCAGGCCAAGCGGCTGGTGCTCGGCGTGCTACAAGTGGTGGCCGTCCTGGATGACGACTGGCCGGACGAGTGGGCCTCAGCGCCGGGGACGCTCCGGGTCAACTGGCTGAAGCGCCGGGCGGTGTTTGATTTCGACCGGGTCGAGATTGTGGCCGCGACGGACGAGGAGGTGGAGCGGTTCTTGATCCAGGTGGGCAACGACACCGACGAGTGGCGTGTGCCGCGGTACAAACGGATGACCTGCACCGTGGCGCCGCAGTGCACCCTGACCGAGAACACGCTGCGGATTCTGCGGCGCACGTTGGGGAGAGTGACGCGGGCATGAAAGTCGAGGAGCTGATCCGGCAGTTGGGCGACGCGGACGCGCGCAAGCGGGCCAGCGCCGCCCGGCGGCTGGGCCAGTTGGGCGATCCGCAGGCGGTCTTGCCTCTGATGGAGCGCCTGAGCGATTCGCGCCGGGAGGTGTGCGCCGCGGCCTTGGAGGCGCTGCAAGAACTGGGAGAGGGCCGGCTGGCCCAGGCGCTCTACAACGCTTTAGAAGGCTCCCCTACCGCGGTTCACCAGTTGGCCGACTTGGCCATGGCGGGTGACCTGCGCGGCGTCGAGTTCCTGGTGCAACTGACAGGCGACACGCGCCGGCCCCTCAATGAGGCCGCGCGCTGGAATCTGCAGTCCGTGACGGAAATCCTCGAGCCTGTTTTGAACGAGCTGCTGTGCAGTTCCTGCTTGGCGTGGCTGGAGAGGAAAGAACGCCAGTTCCTCCAATGGAAACCGGTGCACTGGTATGCCTGCCGCGTATGCGGGAAGGCCGGCCGGGTCTTCGCAGGCGTCGAGGAGGTGGTGGCCGTTCTGGATGAGGATTGGGAGGAGGAGACGGCCGAGCGCAAGGGCATTCTGCGCGTCAACTGGCTGAGGCGGCGCACGCTGTTCGATTTCGACCGCGTCGAGATCGTGGCGGCGGCGGATGAGGAGGTGGAACGGTTCGCGATTCAGGTGGGCAACGACACCGACGAGCACCACCAGTCGCGCTACAAGCACATGGTCTGTGCGGTGGCGCGGCAGTGCGCCCTGTCGGAGAACACGCTGCGGATCCTACGGAGCACCTTCGGCGAGGTGACGCGGGGATGACGGTTGAGGAGCTGATCCGGCAGTTGGGAGACCGTGAGTGGAGCGTGCGCTGGGCGGCCTGCCAGGCGCTGGGCAAGCTGGGCGATTCGCGTGCTGTCGAACCGCTGATCGCCCGGCTGGGCGACGAAAAGTGGCTGGTGCGCTGCGCGGCCTGCCAGGCGCTTGGCCAATTGGGTGACGCCCGCGCTGTTGAGCCACTGATAGCCAGGCTCGACGACGACTACTACTGCGGGGCCCGCGAGGCGCTGGTTGCCATCGGCCGTCCAGCCGTCGAGCCGCTCATCGCCCGGCTGAGCGATGCAAACCAGGACGTGCGCCAGGCCGCCTGCGAGGCCCTGACACATTTGGGCGAAGCCCGGCTGGCCCAGGCGGTCACGGGAGCGCTTCACGGGAAGCCGGAAGCCCGCGCCGAACTCGCACGCCTCGCAGGCGAGGGAGATCGGCGTGCCGTCGAGCCGCTCATCGCCCGGCTGGGCGACAAGGACTCGCAGGTGCGCGGGGCGGCCTGCCAGGCGCTGGCCAAGCTCGGGGATACCCAGGCGGTCAAGCCGCTGATTGCCCGGCTGGGAGACGACGATTGGCTCGTGCGCCTAGCGGCCTCCGGGGCCCTGGGAAAGCTCGGGGATAGCCACGCGGTCAAGCCGCTCATCGCCCGGCTGGGCGACGACGATTGGCTCGTGCGCCGAGCGGCCTGCGAGGCCCTGGGAAAGCTCGGCGACACCCGCGCCGTCTATCCACTGATCGGCCGGCTGGGCGACAAGGACTCCGACGTGCGCCTAGCGGCCTGCCGGGCACTGGATGAACTCGGCCAAGGAGAGCTGGCAAGGGCCATCTTGGGCGCACTCCGTGGCCAAGTCGTGTGCAGGGCGTGCCTCGCCAGGCTGCACCCCCAGCGCCCTGCCTGCCGTCGGTGCGACAAGGCGGCGAATCTGGTCTTCGGGGTACGGCAAGTGGTGGCCGTGCTGGATGAAAACTGGACGGCGAAGCAGACGCAAGAGGCAGGTTTCCTGCGGGGCAATTGGCTGAAGCGCCGCGCTGTGTTCGATTTCGATCGGGTGGAGATTGTGGCGGCCACGGACGAGGAGGTGGAACGGTTCGCGATTCAGGTGGGCAACGACACCGACGAGTGGCGGCAGAAGCGGTACAAGAAGATGGCGTGCCAAGTGGCCGCAGACTGCGCCCTCTCGGAGAACACGCTACGGATCCTGCGGAGCACCTTCGGCGAGGTGGTGCGGGTATGACGGTTGAGGAGCTGCTCCGGCAGTTGGGCGACGCGGACGCGCGCAAGCGGGCCAGCGCCGCCCGGCGGCTGGGCCAGTCGGGCCACCGGGAGGCCCAGGCGGCGCTGATCGGCCTGCTGGGCGACGAGGACTGGTCTGTGCGGGTCAGGGTCTGCCAGGCGCTCGGGCAAGTGGGGGACGGCCGCGCGGTGCAGCCTCTAATGCTCCGGCTGGCGGACCGTAACGCCGAGGCGCGCCAGGCCGCCTGCCAGGCGCTGGGGCGCCTGGGCGACGCGCGCGCCGTCGAGCCACTGCTCACCTGCCTGGCCGACAGCAAGCCGGAGGTGCGGCGAGCGGCTGCGGAGGCATTGCGGCTGCTGGGCGATCAGCGTGCCATCGAGCCGCTGGTGATGCGGTTGGGCGACGAGGACGCCGATGTCCGCTCGGAGGCCGGTCGCGCGCTGGAAGCACTGGGGCATGGGCGGCTGGCGAAGGCCCTGATCGGCGCACTCGGGGGAGACACGGAGTCTCAGGCGGAGCTAGTCAAGTTGAAGGCCGAGGGGGACCTGCGCGCCGTCGGGCCGCTAGTAGCGGCATTGGGCATGAAATCGAAGGCGGAGCGGCAGGCCGCCTGCCACGCGCTGGGTGAACTCCAGGATGCGCGGGCCGTCGAGCCGCTGATCGCACGGCTGAAGGACGAAGAGGCCGAGGTACGCAAGGCGGCCTGCCAGGCGCTGGGGGAACTCGGCCAGGGCGGCGCCGTCGAGGCGCTGCTGGGGCGGCTGGGGGATGAAGATAAAGACGTGCGCAAGGCAGCCTGCGAGGCGTTGGAACGCCTGGGGGAAGGGGCCCTGGCGAGGGCGGCCCTGGCCGCGGCGGACGGAGACACCGAGAGTATTGCGGAGTTGGGCCGGCTGGCGGCGGCAGGTGACCGCCGCGCCCGCCAGGTGTTGGGGACGGCGGTGGCCGACTCACTTTGCCAGTCTGAGGAGCCGGCCGGAAAGAACGCATGCAAGGCTTTGCTTAAAGTACTGAAGCCCTGGTTGGGCGAGATGCTATGCACCGGCTGCCTGGTGCGGCCCGGCAAAAACCCGCCGGCCTGTCGGGCGTGCCGCCGGGCGGCCAAGCTGGTGTTCGAGGTCCAGCAGGTGGTGGCCGTACTGGACCAGAAATGGAGCGAAGAGCAGACCTCGGCGGGCGGCGTGGTGCGGGGAAACTGGCTCGTGCGGCGCAGGCTGTTCGACTTCGACCGGGTGGCGATCCTGGCGGCGGCAGACGAGGAGGTGGAACGCTTCGCCATCCAGGTGGGCAACGACACCGACGAGTGGCGCCGAAAGCGGTACAAAAGGATGGTCTGTGCGGTGGCGCGGCAGTGCGCGCTATCGGAGAACACGCTGCGGATCCTACGAAGCACTTTTGGCGAGGTGACGGGGCGGTGACGGTTGAAGAGCTGATCCGGCAGTTGGGCGACCGCGACTGGAGGGTGCGGCAGCGCGCCTGCCAAGAGCTCGCCAAGTCGGGCGATGCGCGGGCGATCGAGCCGCTGATCGGGCGGCTGGGCGATCTCTACCTGCTCGTGCGCCAGGCGGCCGCGCGAGCGCTGGAGGGGTTTGGCGAGGGCCGGCTGGTGCGCGCCGCGCTGGGCGCGGTGGAGGAGACGCAGGGATCGGCCGCCGCCCAGGACCTGCTGGCGCTCTGCGCGGAGGGCGACACGCGCTGGCTGGCGCCGGTGCTGGCCCGGCTAGCCGACACGGACCGCAACGTGAGACAGCGGGCCTACGACATGCTGGAGAGGGCGGGGGAGACGCGGGTGGCCCAGGCCGTCCGGAACGTACTCCGGCAGGCGCCCGAGGCGGTGACGGAACTGGCCGCGCTGGCGGCAGAAGGCGACCTCCGCCCGGTGGAACCGCTGGTCGCGCTCCTGGATGATGTCCCGGCGATCCGCGACGCGGCCGCCCGGTCGCTCGCGGGCATGGCCGAAGTCTGGGAAGGACGCGCGGGAGAACTGCTCTGTCGCGCGTGTCTGGCCCGGCTGGAATACCGGCAGCGCGTGGTCCGCTGGCGGGAGGACGCCCGCTGGCTCGCATGCCGCAGTTGCCAGCGGGCCGCCAAGGTGCTGAAGGGTGTACAGCAGGTGGTCGCGGTCTTGAACGAGCGCCGCGCCGCGGAACAGGCTTGGCGCGACGGCGTTCTCGAGGTCAACTGGCTGAAACGGCGCACGCTGTTCGACTTCGACCGGGTGGCGATCGTGCGGGCGACGGATGAGGAAGTCGAGCGGTTCGCCATCCAGGTGAGCAACGACACGGACGAGTGGCGCCAGCCGTGTTACAAGCGGATGGTGTGTGCGGTGGCGCGGCAGTGCGCGCTGTCGGAGAATACACTGCGGATCCTGCGGCAGACGTTCGGGGAGGTGGTGCGTGCCTGAGAAGCGATGGAGCGAGGCCTATGCCGTCAGTGTGTGACCGCGCGGGATTTCCGCTCCTCCGGCTGGCGGAACTGGGGCTGGAGGTGCAGCTCTGGCCGGTGGCCAAGGTGCAGTTCGAGCGGTTCCTGGCCGAGCCGGACGGCCTTGGCGACAACTGGTATGAAGAAGTGCTGAAGCAGAACGCGCGGGTCTCCTGGCGCTCGGCGTCAGAGGAGGCCCGGGAGCAGCTCTTGTTGACCGCAGTGCTGCCGGCGGAGGCGCTGCGGTTTGCCGCCTGGCTGGGGGCGGGTTTCGATCTGCCCACCCTCGAAGAGTGGCGGAACATTCACCGGGCGCTGGCGGGCGACATCCTCACCACCGCCAAGCTGGTGGCGGTGCGGTCGCAGGCGGGCGAAGCGGCGCGCGGAATCATGGATCGCCTGATCCGGCAGTTGCAGCCCCGGACGATGCTGGATTTGTCCCTGATGCGGGGCGGAGTGGTCGAGTGGGTGCGGGAGGGCAGGAACTGGACCGGGCTAGGATGCCCGCGCGAGGCCTTCTGGCCCAACGTGTGGGACCCCTTGACCGAGGCGGTGCGGCCCATCGACGCCGCGGCGCGCCTGCCCTACTTCGGTTTCCGCCTGGTGCGGCGGGGGAGGTGAGGGGGGGCATGCCACATTCCGACCCATCGGAGCAGGAGCTGCGCTGGCGCCAAGAGGTGCTGCGCGTGAACTGGTCGAAACGCCGGGCGGTTTTCGATTTCGACCAGGTGGAGATTGTCGCGGCCAAGGATGAAGAGGTCGAGCGGTTCTGTGTCCAGGTGGGCAACGACATGGACGAGTGGCGGCAGCCGCGGTACAAGAAGATGACGTGCGCCGTGACGCAGGAGTGCAGTTTGTCGGAGCACACGTTGCGCATTCTGCGGAGGACGTTTGGGGAGGTAACATATGGAGCCAGTTGAGGTGACCGCCTGGCAGCATATTTACGGGAATTTTCACGAGGAGCAGTCTCCCCGGCGGCGGGGGGGCTTTCAGACGGCGTTCTACACGAGGTCCGGGCTGACGGAAGGCGAGATCGAGGAGATGGAGACCCGGCTGGCCTACTTCCCCTCGGAGAACCAGCCGGTCAAGCGGGTGTTCTTCGTGACCAAGAGCGGCAAGCCGGTGGTGGCGCAAGTCGTGCCGCTGGCCGGCTCCGACGCGCTGGGCCGGGAGGGCTTGTACCTGGCGCACGGCCTGGCCTTCGCCCCCGAGGCGCTGACCGCCGGCGGCCTCCGGCCTCACGTTCCGCTGGCGCACTTCCATTTCGCGACCTCGATCGCGGAAGCGCTGGAGCGCGGCGACGCCGCCAGCGGCGACATCCCGGAGGCGCGGCTCACGCTGCCGGAGGAAGACGCCCGGGACATCGCCGCCGCCAAGGCCTGGCCGGCCGATGTCTTCGAGGCCCTGGCGCTCTGCGCGGTGAAGGCGCGCGAGCTGGCGCAGCAGCCCGCGACGCTGGCCTTCGTGGGCCGGCCGGAAGAGGCGGAAGCCGCGATGCGCGCGGCGCTGCTGGCGGCGCCGGCCGCGCTCGTGCGCTACTGTAGCTTCGACACCTACTTCCACGGGTGCAACCCCGTGGCCATGCACTACTGGGCGGTGGGGCTGCCGCAGCGTCCCACCAGCCCCAGGTACCTGGTGGTGGACATCCGCAGCCGGAGCCTCCCGGCCGAGGCACGCCTGGCGCCCTCGACCGCCTACGAGCGGTGGGCGGTGGAAGTCATCCGCTCGGGCAACCTGGAGCGGCTCATCCGGGATCGCGACGCTGCCTTCGCGCTGGGCGAGTGGCTAGACGGGCGGCCGCACGAGCAATCGCGTCTGGAAGCTATTCCGGAGAGCCTGGCCAGCTCGGTGTTGCGAGTGAACCGGGCCGAGTTATTGAAGCGCACGCAGGCGAAGCTCCGGGAGCAGTACTTCCCCGCCCTGGCCGAGCCGGTGAGCGAGGAGATCTGCCGCCGGCGGTCGCCCTTGGAGCTCTTCACGAGCATTCGCCGGGGCTTCCAGCCGGCGGAAATCCTCGAGGCGCTCGACAGCGTTTACGGCTCGGAGGGCTTCCAGGCCCCCGAGCGTGAGGAGGTCCGAGCCGTGGGGGATCTGCTGGCGCGGGCCGATCATCCGGAACTGCGCTTGGTCCACCACTGCTGGACGGGCCGGCGGGCCGAGTTGCAGCGCGATCTGGGCGCGCTCGCCAGCGACGCCTACCGGGGCTTCCTCCGCACCGCGCTCCGCTGCGGGCTGGCGCCACCGCCGGCGCTCATGGCGCCCGGCCGGGGAGCCGATTTCCTGAGCGAGTATCTGGCGCCAGGCGGGGCCGAGCGGCGGGAGCTCCTCAGCGTGGTCGAGGCACTGATCGCCGCGCGCGAGGCGGCGTGCCTGGAACTCCTGGCGCCACACGTGGCCGGGCTGCCACCCGACCAGTTGAAGGCCCTCGGCAAGATCTGCGAGCGCTGCCCGGAGGTCCCGCGGGTTCTCGGGGAGGCCGTCACGACGGCCATCGGGCAACTGCCGCCGCCGGGAGGGCTGAAAGGGTTCGTGCGGTCGTTCCTTCGCCGGTCGCCGACAGACAAGCGGGGCCCCGGGTCGGGCGCCACATAGCCGGCGCCCCCTTCTAGCCCAACTGCGGAAGTTGGGCTAATGGAGCGGAGAGGAAGAGAATGCGAAACAGGGTCCTGGGCATGGCAAGCTCCTGAAGCAGAATTTCCATTATGGCTTCCCGGATGCCATCCAGTGTACACCAGACCGCCGTCGTATTCCGGGCTGCTGACGGGCTTGCGCGCCGATGCTCACGGTCAGTTTCAGCTTCTGGGCCTCGTTCTGTCTTGACTGCGGGGCCGGGGGTCAGTAGACTGGTGAGAAGACCATTGGGAGGGGCGTTATCTTGAATCTTCCCAACAGTTTGCCCAAGGTCGTCGCGGTGCTGCTGCTGGTGGCGGGAGCGTACCTGGCGGGCCGCTGGCAGACGCGACGCGCCGAGCCGCTTCCGTCCGCGACCGCACGGCGCGTTCTGTACTACACCTGCCCGATGCATCCGCAATACAAGTCCGACCGGCCCGGCACGGCGCCGTGTTGCGGCATGCGTCTCGAGCCGGTGTACGCGGACGGCGGTCCGGCCGCCGGCCGCCGGCTGGCCCCCGGCACGGTGCAGATCAGTCCTGAGAAACAGCAACTGATTGGCGTGCAATACGGCAAGGCTGAGATCACCTCCAACACGCCGGTGATCCGGGCGGCAGGCAAGGTGGCTTACGACCAGAAGCAGATCGTGGTACTGGCCGATGTCTTCGAGTACGAAACGCCGCTCATTCACATCGGCCAGAGCGCGCTGATCACCCGGCCGTATCCGCCGCGGAAATCGTTCTGGGCGAAGGTGGACTACATCTACCCGCGGCTGGACGCGGCCACCCGCACCCTGAAGGTACGCCTGAACGCCGGCACGCCGGGATTCCAGCTTGTGCCCGATACGCTGCTGGACGTCGAATTCCGCGTCGCCGCCTCGACGGCTCTGACCGTGCCGGCCCAGGCCGTTCTCGATTCCGGCCTGCGGAAGACCGCTTTCGTGGACCTGGGCGACGGCTACCTCGAGCCCCGGCCAGTGGAGACGGGGCGGCGCTTCGGCGACCGGATCGAGATCCTCAAAGGACTCCGGGCCGGGGAGCGCGTGGCGATCTCCGGGAATTTCCTGATCGACTCGGAGAGCCAATTGAAGGCTGCCGCCGCAGGGATGCGGAGCGGGCCCGGCTCCCCGGAGAGAGCGGCAGTTCCGCAAGCCCCGGCAGGGATGCGTGAGGAAGCCAAGCCCAGTGCGTCCGCCGAGCCGGCGGCGACGTTGGCCCAGCCTGCGGC
>Ga0315289_10003613_pt1 | contig 23328 bp, 36 predicted proteins | sample YL17G11_40_MG_FD_203452 | JGI IMG/M metagenome (GOLD analysis project Ga0315289, IMG submission 203452) | Sediment microbial communities from Yellowstone Lake, YNP, Wyoming, USA - YL17G11_40 | ecosystem: Environmental > Aquatic > Freshwater > Lake > Sediment | place: USA: Wyoming | collected...
CTCTTGCCTCAGTATGTACGGAGGCGAGACTCGGAGAACTCGCAGCGGCTAATATCCCGGCAGATATAGACACTCTTGGAACAAGATTGTCGGCAGCCCGAGCCGGTTATTTGGATAACTTGAGCGCCGGTGCTGTGGCTCTTGCGAGCGTTTGCACCGAGGCCAGAGTCGGCGAGTTGGCTGCTGCAAACTTGCCCGCAGACGTCGACACTCTGATCTCGAGGCTGACGGCAGCGAGAGCCGGATACCTGGATAAACTGACAAACCATGAAATCGTTAAGACCTTCTGGAGCGACGTCGACGACGTCGTGGATCTCCCGGCAGCTGCAACCGACACGGATCTCCCCAACATAGTGCTCCCCAACATTGCCGGGACCTTGGATCACGTTTACGTAGGGATCAAGGTCCGCATGATCGAGAACACAAGCGCTTCGGGGGCCAATGCCATCCAGACAGCTCAAAACATCAGAGTCAAGAAGTCTTCTGGAGCATGGGACACGGACGACGTCATAGCAGTCAATCTTATTGATAATCAATGGACGGTCGCAGCGTCAACCCGGGAGGGAGGAGACGTCCAGATCGGAGACAACGACGTCGTCGGAGAGGTCGATGCTTTCAATGCGACCTATAATCTCAGGATCGACAGCGCAAACGTAGACTATGATTTCCTGAGACTCAACGATCTCCAGGTCTTTCTCATACTTCACTATCATTAAGCGGAGGTGAATGAAAACGGCAAACAGTTATATTATGACGATCCGAGTTGAAATCGGGACGGACCCCGTCAAAAAGGACGCCGTCAAAAACGCAATCGTCCAGAAGTTGCAGGACGCAAAAACAGCCGGAAGCATAAACTCAGCGACGTGGACCATCCAGGAGATTCCGATCACTGAGGGAGGCTCAATCTAACGGCGATTTTTAGCGATGGTTTCGAGTCGGGCGATACAAGCGCTTGGACAAGTACGAACGGAGGAACTGTCGTTGCAACGCCCGTTCATCATGGCAGTTATAGCTATCGCTGCAATAATGATTATCAGAGGGTACAAAAAAGCATCACAGCTGCCGGAGAAATCTTTTTCCGAGCCTACTATCGACTTGACTCGTCTCCATCTCTTAATGACAATTGGGACATAATATCAGATTTCACGGGCGCTCGTGAGGTCATCAGAGTCACCAATGATGGGGCTAATAAATTTCAGCTCTATCTAATGGACTCTGTTGAGGGTTTTCATACCTACACAGCTAGTCAGGCTTTTGATCTCGCAACCTGGTATGCGCTCGAGATGTGGTTCAAAAAGGATACTGCCGGAGGTTGCACGTTACGGGTCAATGATACTGTTATCCTGACGGCTGACTGTACAACTAATCCTTATGACGTTACGGCTTTATCGCTAAAAGAGAGTCTCAACGTCGGAGGAGCAAAAACACAATATTTCGACTGTGCTGTCATTGATAGCGCGCATATCGGACTTGACGAGATTTCTGGACCGACTGTTAAAAAGGGCTCTTGCGTCCCAGCAATGACCGCGCTCCTCACAAAGTTCAGCGCTCTCAAACAGCCTCGGCAGCCAAGATTTCAGCCTCGAACCTTTCCAAAATTCACGCCGAGGATCCTGATCTAGATGAGTTTTTTCTGTACTCATATTATCGGAAAAGAGCAGCTGCCAGGAGTCCAGAGCGGATCTGTCTCGGTCGCTGTCCCCTCCAGGACGAAAGAGGTCACGTTGACGGGAGGCAATGCCTCGCCAACTATCACGGGAGCGAAAGGCTCAATCACATTAACGGGCGAAAAAGGAGAGTTGAACATTGACGAAAGTTGAGTTTGAAATGGTCAAAGGTGACCTCTTGCCGGCGATCGTTGCAACCTTGAAAGACACGGACGGCACGGTCATAACTCTTACGGGAGCCTCTGTCAGCTTTCACTTGAAAAAGGGAGCGACAATCCTCGTCGACTCAGCTTGTACAATAAACAGCGCTCTAGGAGGCATCGTTCAATACGATTGGGTCACGGGCGATACAGACGTCACGATTGACCTGGACGGAAAAGCCGTCTGCGAAGGAGAGTTTGAGGTCACGTTCGCCGGAGGCAAAAAACAGACGTTCCCGACGAAACCCGAGTTTTTCGTTATCTTCCGAGAGGAGGTTGCTTAATTGACTGTCAACGTGAGCCCGGATCGAGTTAGAGCCCGCATCAATGTCAAGGCAGTCCAAGACCTCAAGGATCCCCAGGTCCAGAGCTTCATTGATGACGCAACCGCAATCGTTGAGGACGAGACCGGAGCGACGATCGTGTCGACGGCCTGCTTGGCTCTGGAGGCTGTCGCTATCACCTGCAAGGCAGCGCTCCTCGCCTATGCTCATCTCAAAAGTGGAGGTCCCGCAAACGTAACATATACGGCCGGAGGCGTCCTGGCCGTTCAGACTGGAGATCCGACGATTCAGATCCTTGAGAAAACGTATCAAGAAGCAATCAAACGACTGAGTGAGGTTGCCTTCAAAGTAGCTGAAAGCAATCAGACAACAGACGATCAACTTTGGGAATAAATGGCCGTGTCAACCGGGATCAAGTTCTCCGTCAACAGCAGAGGTCTCAAAGACTGGCTTTCAGCAATCTACACTCGGAGCCCCCAGAGTCTCCAGGAGTTTCTCAGTGGCGCCGGAGAGATCGTCTACGATGAGCTCGAAAAGACCACGCCCAGACGCTCGGGTTACTTATGGTTTTCAACGATCACTCACCTGACCGGTCAACAAGTCACCGTCAAGCCGACGGCCTTCTATGCAACTTTCGTCGAAAGAGGAACCGCTCCTCACATAATCCAACCGAGAAGCCCGAACGGAGTTCTCCGTTTCGAGATTGGAGGCGAGACAATCTTCGCAAAATACGTCAATCACCCGGGGACTAGTCCGACCTTTTTCATTAAGACAGCTCGAGAGGCAGCTGTCAAACCGATCTTATTCCTTGCCCTCGGGATCTTCAAAAAACTCTATGGAGCCAAATAATGACACTCAAAGAAATTCACCAAAAGATCATTGATCTCCTCGCAGCCGACGCCTCCGTCGCTATCACTGCGGATCATTGGTTTTACGGTCCTCCCCTGACTAGAGACGAGACGCCTTTCGGGTTCGTCCGCTTCATCGGAGGACCTCTCGCAGTCAAGGCGTTCGGAAAAAAGGAATGGATTCAAGATTTCGAGGTCGTAATGGTCGAGTCGAGCAAAGTCGAGGACGTCGCTGAGAAGGCCATTGAGGACAAGATCGACGCTGCAAGACTGGTCCTGGACTCTAATAACACTCTTGTAGGGCTCGCCCAAGACGCCGATGTCGTCTCTATAGCTGCGGACGTGGGCTTTTCTGGGACTGATTGGGGGCACATTGAGAATATTATTGCAGCGGGCAAACTCGTTTATCGAGTGCAGATCCTCGGAGATCTCCGCTAGATGCAGCGGTTCCAAACGAACATAAGACTCAGATTCAAAGAGCAAACCTTCGCCGTCATGTTCGTTCTCAACAATCATAGCGTCCTGGCAGCCGACGAAAAAGGAGATCTCTATCAGATCTATCTAGTCCCGAAAAGGCTCCCGGTGAAACAGAGAAGTTTCCTGGCGATGCCTTGCGTCGTCCTCTGCAATCACAATCTCGGACGCTTTCACTTGAGCTGCTTGAACTGTCGGACTCGTCGAGTCTGGAGAGGCAAGCTTGATCCAAAACAGCAGGTCCACGTCTACACGATCACGATCCGGGACGGTCGGCGGCTGGCTCATCTCCGGGATCTCCTCATGAAGCCTCTCGCTTCATTGATCGAGTTTCTTGCAAGTTGAACAACATGAAAAAACTCATAGTCAAGATCCAGATCTCAAATCTGACCGTGGCCTCTGTTCCGATCCCGTTTAAGATCGAGATAGACCAGGCTGAGAGATACGAGACATATTTCAAGAGCCTCTTTAAAAGTCGTCCATGGTGGCGATCTTGGCTGCCCGTCGATATCCCAGGTCACACGGCAAACGGTCACGTTGACTTTTTCGATGTAGAACATGGACATCTTGACCACGGAAACATAATTCAGGTCCCTCTCAAGGCTCGACGTTGCTGGCCTTGGGGACTCGTCGAGATCTCCGGCGTCACCAATCCGATCGGTCGCTGGTGCTGGTCTGGCTGGGGAATAATGATTCTCAGGATCGTCGGACCTGCCTTGAATTTCGAGGTTGGCACACCATTCCCGACCGTCATAACATCATAGTCCTTCAAGGACATCAAGGAGAAAAAGAAAAACATGGGTTCAGGACCCTTTAACGGAAAAGATGGCGTCCTTAAAATCGCCACCGTAGCAGTCGGACAAGTCAAAAACGTCAATCTGGATATGACAGCTGATGAAATCAAAGAGTATGTCTGGGGCTCAGACAAGCCAAGCGTCCTCAAAAGCGGAAACAAATCCTTCGCCTTCGATGCAGATCTCCTCTATGTTGACTCGACGCACATGAACCAGGTCCTCGCCGGGACCGAAGTCGATATCTTGGTCTATCCAGAAGGAGTCTTAGCGACAAAACAGCTTTATACCATCAACAGCGCAAAAATCCTCAGATGGGGATATGCTCACCCCCAGAACGGAATAATCCTCTCAAGGATCTCCGGGACTGCAATGAACATCACTCCAAGCAACCAGTAGTCTACCAAAACCTTTTAACCGATTGCTCCCCATTTTCTTAATGGTGACGACGTTTGCAAACAGAAGAGGAAAAGAGAAAAGTCGAACAGTTCACAGAGGAAATAGCCAAATTTGAAAAGAGACAGGCTCTGAAAGCCGAGATCTTCGATCCGGTCCAGGTCATAAAAGACGCCGGAGAGATCCATATTCTCAAGGACCCCAAACTCGGAATAATCCGATATACACCTCTAACAAACGAGGACCTTTTCGCAATCAACAAGCTCCCAGACAAACAAGCTAAGACTCGAGAGATGATCTTTCGGCTGCTGCGCAAGGCGAGTCCAGATCTGAAGTCTGGGGACGTTGATAAGATGCCCATAGCGACAACGACGAGACTGCTGGAGCTCCTGGTCGTTGACGAGGATTTTTTAACAGCCTCGGCCAAATTGGCGAGTGGATCGAAGCAAACCAGGACGCACAAGTAATAGGCCTGATCGCCAACGTCTACGGGTACACGCTCGAATACATCGGAAAACTGACGCCTCTCCAAACCGCTTTTCTAGTGAAGTCGTTCGACTTCTGGACTGCAAATTTCAATCGGAGACGCTGAATTGAGCCAACCTGAAATCGAGATCCTAGTTTCTGCTGTTGACAAAGCGACAGCTGCTATCACCGACATAGGGAACAAGATCGACGGTTCCATGGCTAAAATTGCCACTTCTAACGCAAAAGTCGATGCTTCAAATAAGAAAGTTGAGGCGTCCGGGAAGCAAGTAGCCCTCGCTTTCAATAATGTGATGACGTCCGGCATGGCTCTCTATAATGCCATTGACCGAGTCCAGGACATGCAGATCCAGGTCAACAAGGCCAATCTTGCCGTCAAGACGAGTCTCGACGCAGCTGAGGGAGCTCAAACACGATATAACAAGACCGTCGAGAAATTCGGAGAAATTAGCCCGGAGACTGAGGCAGCCCTCCAGGATCTCAAACTTGCTCAAGAACGGCATACTCTCGCACAGCAACGAGCCGAAATGATGCAAGGCAATCTAAACGAGGCGATGGTTCAGTCAGCTCTCACGGTGATCCCGAGTCTGATCACCATGATAACGAGCATCATGACGATCTCGACATCCTGGACCGCTGTCACCCACGGAGTCTCAGGAGCTCTCAGTTTTCTCGCTGCAAACCCGATTATTTTGGTCATTGCTGCGATCGCAGCTCTAGTTATCGGCTTGATATGGCTCTATAACAACTGCCAAGAATTTCGAGATCTCATAAATACGATTGGCGCCTATCTTGGAGGAGCCTTCAAAGCAGCTTTCGACGGACTAGTCTGGCTCTGGAACAATGTTTTCGGACCGGCACTTGCAGCGATTCGAACCGGGCTTGAGTGGCTCTGGACTAATGTTCTCGTCCCCCTCTCAGCTTTTCTCATCAACAATCTCCTGGCAGCCTGGAACCAACTCTCTAACGGGATCAAATGGGCTTATAACACGTTCATCAAACCTGTTTTTGATGCTCTTCAATGGGCATATAACAACATCCTGAAGCCGATCGCAGATTTCCTCGGCAGTATTGTTACAGGTGCGAACGCAGCTGCCAACGCAGTCTCAAACATTGGAGGAGTCACGACAGTAGTCCCGAAATCAGGAGGAGCTCTTCCCCATGGTCAAGAGGGAGGAATAATCACACGGCCGACGGTCATGCTTGCCGGTGAAGCGGGTCCCGAGGCTCTTCTTCCTTTGAGTGGACCTTACGCTCGAGGGCTCGGAGGGATCACGATCCAGGGACCGCTCATCTATGTCGCCGGGAATATGGACGACGTTATTGTCGAGAAAACGATCGTCAAACTTGAAAGAGTCCTGGCGAGCATCCTAGTGGAGACCTCGAGTTCTGGAGCTCTCGCAACCCACAAAAGGATTAGATACGGATCTCAGAGGAGATAAGAAAACTTGCCAATGTCAGAACAGGAAAGGCTCTATGCCGACGAATTAAACCTGAGCCAAGACTCTACCGAATATGAGGAGCACGCTGCAACTCATGACTGGTCGGCTAGGAAAACGGTTACGTTCACAACGACAAAGGACCTTATCCTTTGCGTGAAAGCTAATTTTTGGTCTGTCGTCGGAGCCTCAGCCGGAAAAGGATCAATGAGAATAACCATCGACGATAAACCCATCTGGGCGAGCGGAGGCAAAAGTCTTCTGTCTGGAGTTTCGACGAATTTCCCCACGCCTGATATCTATGTTTACCTTGCGAGCGGAGCTCACCACCTCGACTTTGATACTGCAGTCTGGGTCCTCGGCAATATTCAGAAATTCGGGATCAACAGCCACAACGTCGGGCTCTTAAACTTCAATGATAAGCTCGGCTCGATCAGTGACAGCGGATCGGTTGCTAATGCAGCCGGCGTCCTGACGACAATTCTCAACGTTAACGTAACGGTCCCGGCAGCCCGAAAACTGCCAATCGGAGACCTCTCTCATTATTCCGCTCTGATCTACGCTGTCGCAGTCGATAGTCATACCGGGACGACCAGAAGAACAAAAATGCTTTTGATCGGAGAGAGCAACGTCGCAGCACATAACAACTGTCACCTATTCATAAACGACGTTGAAGTCGATTGGACCGATCACCTGGACGACGATGAGGACGCTGACGCATCAAACCCGACTTACGGGCTCGGAGCAAAAGGCATCTACATAATCGGCAACGTCACTCCAGGACAAACATTCAACGTCAAGGTGAAATCTTACTGCAGCACCGACTCCCATACCCAGGTCTATGGGCAAGTCCTCCTCTGTCCCTGGCTGTCTCCTCAAGTTGATTATTCCCCGGTTGCTTTCAATTTTGGTCAAGCCTCGACGTTCTATGCGATCCTGGAACCTTTGAACACTGATACAAGCAAAAGCAGCAAGCTCGGCAAAACGAGGTTTCAGAGTTTCGGAGATGCAGTAGACTTTTATAGCATTCTAACCGGGACCGGGATCATTATCCATAGCTACACGTTTGAAGTCGTCGATGTCGAGTCATGCTCCTGGATCGTGAGCTGCACGAGTATTATCTGCATAAGTTATCTGGGAGTTGATCTTCTTTGACAATCAAAATCTCTGCTGTTTCAATCAACACCGGAGAGATCGTCCTGACACTCACTTTCGACAATCCCGCCGGCTCCGGCCATATGCAAAGTGTCAACATCAGAAAAAATGTTCTGGTCGGACGATTGCTCGAGGTGCGGATCTTACTCGGGCGGCCCCTGACAATCTTGGACGCAAGACTCGCCTTAACCGCAATCGTCAACGAGGTCCGACAAGGGAAGACCGGGATCCCAGAGGACTTTGACTTTTCGCCATACGTCGGTCAGGAGCTCGAACCATGACAGCCACTCTCGCCGGGAAAACTCTCAGTCTCCAGGACGTCCAGATCCTCCCGGAGTTTCGTCTCAACGAGTGGGACTCCTGGGTCAATTCTAACTATAAACGCAGCTGCCGGCCCCTAGGGCTCCAAAAGATCTATCAAATCGCTTGTCTGGAAAAAGACGTCTCCTGGACGAACTCGGCAGCCAAGGCCTTCTTAGCTCAAATGACGATCGACTCGAGCGTCCTTCTCTGGATCTCTGAAGGCGACAAGCTGACGATCGACAGCGCACAAGTGAGGATCCTCGGCTGCCCGGTGAGTATGCCCCAGATCGGAAATCAAAACGTCCGATATTTCACAGTCACGGTCAGAGAAGACCCGTGAGCCTGGAGGTGATTGAGTGAAAATAAACGTCTATCTTGCAATCGTTCTCCTGCTTGTTATGGCCGGAGTCTTCGGAGGGATCTCCGTCGCCGTCGGGACAATCAACACCAACGGGCTGCCCGACTGGATCATCTTCGTCGTCAACGGGATCAGATACGTTTTCTTAACCTCAGCGGTTGCTCCTTTCTTCATCATGATCCGCAACGTCTACGGCTACTTTGGAAACAAAGCAAAATATCCAAACAGTGAGATTCAGTATGAGGGAGCCAAACTCCTCGAGACCTGGCTGACCTATGAGGGCTACATCAAAGGAATCGGGATCTTCATCGTTGCGATAACTGCTGGAACTACCTACCAGATATATGCTTACCCGATCGCTGGAGCCGCATCGTTCGTGATCGACCTGATCCGCAAGAGTCTCAGCGAAATTGCAACAAACCTCAAAGCATAGGCCTACGTTGAGAAGATTTCTGCTAGACTGACAAACAGTTTCGAGATCCTCTTTTTCAAGACGCCTCTATTTTTTGCAAACAGAATGACGTAGGGATCGACCTGAAGGATCCTCGGGATTTTGCCATTATTAACAGCCTTCAGCCGACAGCCTCGACAGCTCAAGTGAGGACGACGAAGAGCATAGCCGCAGATCTTCCGGCAGTCTCCATTCACCTTTGGAAAAGTGAAAACTTGATAGAGTCCTCCAGGAGATCCGTCGATCGTGCAGAGGAGAGAGAGCCCGTCGGCCCACTCGAGAGAGACCTTCTTAGCATGGATCTGCAATTTCACGATGACTCCTCTCCTTCATGCTCTTCATAATACTCTGGAGCATAAGACTCGTCAGTGGGGTCCGTCCAAACAGTGTCACGATAAGGGCAGCTGTAGTCTGGGCAATCTTGGCAGCCATGCTCATATTGTTCCGCACATCCTCCGTTGACCTCTATCTCTTCAGGCCTCGTGAAAAGTCCTCCGCAATTTCCAGATCAAAGCTCGGTTTCTCCACTTGCGAAGTCGGACCCACGCCCGGACGTTTTCCGCACTCCAGGAGTCTTGGAAACTCAAAAAACAGCCCCCATGGAACGAGTGGCTCTGTTTACACAAAAGGGTCTAGCTTCCCGAGCTAAAAGATGTGAGATCGAGCCTCGTTCATGCAGAATTAACATTCTCACATCGGGGTCGATCTGCTGAGGCGTCAGGAATATACATCTTTGTTTCATGGTGACGAGTTTTTGAAGGCTCTGTTTTGCGTTTTTGATGTATTGTTGAAAAGTTTTGCTGAAGATTTCCAGAACTATATAAGGATCTGGGAAATCACTCATTTTACTTCTCGGTCTCCTGGAGCCACATAAGGCAGAATCAAGGCTTTAAAGATCTCCTCTTCCGTTTTGCTGGCTATTACGACGCCTTTCTCGATCACTCCTCGAGACGCACTTAACATCATGTCCAGAGCCTTCGCATGGGTGCAGAGTCGGATATTGTGGTCGGTGCTCCCGGTCCTAATCAAGAGAAGGACTCCCCACGTCTCAGGTCTCGCCGCGTAAAAGTCCACTTGAACCCGTCTTTCTGAATTGTCTTGATACGGACAGGAAGTAAGGAACGGAACATACATCCGAATAAGTTCAGGACCGGCGATGCCCTGTATGGCACCGAGCTCGCTTCTCATCAAGATCGGAATGCGACCCCACATGAACGGCTTCGGGATGACCACGATGTCGATGTCATGAACTTCCGGCCGTCGACGTCTCACAGATCCGGCGATTGCCACTCGTTCGCAGCAGGGCTCGATCACCTGGAGGATCTTGAAGGCCAAGGCCTCCGCTTCTTGCAATTTCAAGAGGAGTCCTCCGGGGCTCTGTCGTCCTGGATCTCGGTTCCGTCGCTCAGAATTATTCGAGCATCTCGGAAGAGGTCCTTTAGTTCAGCTTGTGTTGTCTGGATCTCCTCGACGTCTTTGTTCCACTGGTCCTGGTCGAGCTCGTTGAGGATCGCTTTACCTATCAGGTTTTTGAGGACGTCGGGCTCAAGAGCGTCGAGCTCTACAACGAACTCGGTCCCATACTTTGCGGATCTCGGATCTCTTGCAATCTTGGCGAGAGTCTCAGCGTCCTCGGGTTTTGGCGGCAGCTTGTACTCTTGGATCTGTTCAGTCGTCAAGGCAATCCTGGAGATCCTGAAGGTCGCCGAGCCCTTCGTGTATCGCTCGAGTCTGGCCTCCATGTCTCTCTCGATGTCTCGTCCACTCGGATCATAGTCTCCAAAGTAGAGCACAACGTTTTCTTTTTCCTCGTCGAGATCTGCTGCCATGTCATTGACAAACGTGTAAGATCCGTAGCCTTTTTCTGGGTAGACCTGGACTCGGTAGTCGCCGGCGACGTCTGAGAATAGTCGGCTCAAAGCATCCTTTTCCACGACAACAAAGAGCTTGTTCGTCTGGTTTTTCCAGAGAGGAGCATTCCAGTATGAAGCCGAGGTTTTGATCCGGTGCAGCTGATACTTGATAAAGTCGTCTTTCGAGTCGTAGCCGGTAGAGTCTCCATTGCCCAGGACTGACCGGCTGCGATCCTCAATGCGGTCCTCATCGACGTCTTTTCTCTCTCTCGCCTTGACGAGTTGTTTGCTCAGAGTCTTGTACGAGGTCTTTGTGTTTGGGATCAAGTTTATTGAGACTAGTCGATAATAGATCTGCCTGAGAGTCATAGCCGCACTGTACGAGCTGAGGACCTTGTTGACTGCATCCACGATCTGTTTATAGCTCACTGTCATTGTTTCGCCTCAAGTGTTTTCTTTTTGACATTCTCAATTAACTCCTGTTCGAAATCTGCGAAGGCTCTGACCTCTTCAAAGGTTTTGAAGTAGATGCAAAAAGAAGGCTTGGACTTCCGGCTGACCGTCAATTTGATCATGCTCGTCGCCTTCCTTTAGAGGTTTTTCTACCGATGGCCTTCTGATCCTGAAAGACCCAATAGATTTTACCGTCTAGAATACTGATTCCTTTTCCTGCAAGTCTTATCTCCAGGACCTTGAAATGCTCGTTACTGAGTTGCATGGCGCCAGTGAGTTCTCCTTCTGTATAAAAGACCGCTTTTTCATAAGGCCCTTTTTTGCCTTCTGCGTCCTCCCAGATGATTTTTTCCGTGTCCAAGTTCTCAGGGAGGGGTTCCGTTCCGGGCGAGCTCGGGAGTTCTTCTTGAGCAGCTGCCGGGGTATGTTGGGGTAGTTCTTGTTTCGGTTCTTCTTTCGGCATCTGAGCAGGCTGGAAGCTGGCACTCGTTGTCAAGAGCTTATAGATCTCCTCGAGATTGGCTCTCATAGAAACTCGTGCCGCTGTGAGTTGTTCCAGGAGCTTCTCGGTCTGATCGAGTCCATATTGAATAGCTTGAAGTTGAACCGTGGCCTCAGCAATCTTGTCTCTTGGAGTGCTCGAAAGTTTCGGATCAGGGATCTCCCAGGGATCTTTCATTCTCTCACCACGACGAAGCTCTTTTTGTTCGCTCTGGATATCTTTTCCAAACTATGTCGAGAGGTCTCTCTGATCTCGACCTTGTCAGTTGCTCGCAAACTTAGGCGCTTGCGGATCTTGGTTTCTTGTTCCTTGTAGAATTGGGGGTTTCCGAGAAATTGCTGCGGATAATCGACTGCGGCAGTTTGCTCTATAATCACTTTCATTCTACATCCCCTTCCAGCCGCATTGAAAACAACGAAGATAGATCCCAGTGAGTCGATCCTGGACTAACTGAGCCCCACATTGAGGACAAGGCTCCGTCAAAGTGTGGGGATCATATGCCGAAGAAACAGCCCCCGATTGAGGCCCGGCAACAATCTTAGACAATAATCTCTGTCTCGTTTCCTCTTTCACTTTTACACGCCTCACCCTGGAGAGGGGGAGGTAGTCGTATATAAAATATGCTAGTCGCTTATTTTCATCCCCCTAGTCAGAGCTCCTTGAATCCGAGCTCCTTGATCTTATGTCGGTTGCAGACTTGGAGACTTTGTTGTCCAAATCCGAATTGTTGAAGGACAGCTTTTCCTCCACAGACGACGCAGATCCCAGGACTCGCCGGGAGCCCCCCAGACTCTCCGAACTTCAGCTTTTCAGCTTCTCGATCCAGGATCTCGTTAAGAAACTTGCCCATGCTCTTCGGTGGTTGCTTCTTGAGGCACTCCTGAGCCAGGACCAGATACGTCGAGTCCTTCATGATGAGCGGATATCGAGCCAATCAGATCACCCCATTTTTATATATATATATGTGGGTATGTAGATCGGTGAGGTAGACGTCTACCTACCTCTCTATGCTGATCTTGATTTCTTCGGCGTCCAGGAGGATCTTAACGATGTTTTGAGTGGCTGCGATAATGTCGTTTGTTAGGACAGGGCGAGTCTCAGTAACGATCTTTTGAATCCCTAGGAGCTCACCGTAGATCTGGTCAAATTGCTTATTGGTCAGGATCTTCATTCACCAGACCTCTCCGGGATGCCGGCATTGCCAGCACATGCAGTCTTTACTATGTCTGGGAAGCCGCCGGTCTTTTCGGGCCTCTCGGGCAAATTTGAAGATCGCAAGAGCTCCTCTAATGAAACAGACGAAGCAATCGGGCTCGTAATGGCAGCGTTTGGGGTCCTTTCCGTGATAGATCCAGCTCACCGTCTTGACAGCCTCCGGCGATAGATCTCTGCCTTGTTTCGGCGACTCTCCAGGACCCGGGGATCTGTTGGCAAAAAACGATGCTCTTCGTTCTGGATTATCTGCCTGGTTCTTCTGACAGACTCGAGGCGCCCCCCGACTCCGGTGATGTCTCTGAACGGGAGGAACGGCAAAGGCAATTTTTGATAGTATTTGAGCCATAGATAGCTCAAGTAAAAGTCGTCGTTTCGAGTCTCAGGATATCTCTCCAGGAGCTCCTGGACCTGGGCCTTGACCGTTTGAAGGTTCTTGACGATCTGGTTTTCGGTCATGGGCATCAAGCATCCTCCATAATGGTCAAGTTTGTTTCCGTCGACGACGATTGGGGCTGGTCTGAGGGGATCCGGGTCTTTCCTTCTCATCATGTTTGACCCTTCTCAACGAGTGTTTTCTGTGGCTGCTTAACGATGCCAACTGCATGGATCATTACGGGGCCTTCTTTGCGGGCTCTTCAACGATCTTCTTTTGCCCGGTCTTGCTGATTCCTATCATGTGGACAGAGCCTTGAGGATAACGGACAAAGAGATCCGATGTGGGGGCCTTGAGTGTGACCCTGACCTGAACCTCTCCTTCGCTGCCTTCAAAAAGGACCTGATACTGGTCTTTTTTGTCTGTCTCTATTGTTATGTGTTTGGTGACTGCGACATCTATTGTCATGTATTTCGCCTCCCTTGAAGTACAACCTCTTTCATCAACGATTCTAGGGCTGCTGATCGACTTCGCCATTTCTTATTTGCGATCTTGTCAAAGTCGTCCAGGAGCTGCGAGTCTACCGTGAAGTTTACGGGTACTCGCTTCTTTTGATATAGAGGGCTGCTCTTTGGTTCCATGTTCTAGCCTCAATCCATACTCAAGCCTTGCGCATAAAAGACCTTCTATCACGAAAAGCATAAAAGGAGAGCCCCCAGAGAAGATAATTGACAGTTTCAGCAATTTCTCGCTCGCCAAACAGAGTGAGCTTTAGGATTGATCCTCGACCATGGTGCATAAGAGAAGTCCAGAAGCGCAAGAGAGACGAGCCCAAAAAATTCGAGTGAAACAGATCGTCCTAGCAAACGCTCGGATCGATCATCTCAAAGCCGAGACGGTCAACATTCTCTCAACCGACCAGGTTTTTGCTTTTCTCGTCGGAGAGTTCGAGGGTCCCTGGAGAGCCCATGCCGACAAATATGCTCAAGGTGAAGTCTTAGTAGACAGCCGAGGGGACGGTTCGCTCAATTGATTAAGGGCAAAAGCCTTCATCCTTGCGATCCTTCTCCTCGTCCCGATCTCCTCGAGATCCAGATCCCTAAGCCTGAAGAGGTCCCGATCGCAGATCTCAAGTCAGACGGACAAAACCCGAATCGCATGACTGCGCAGCAGACCCAATCTCTCATCGAGAGCATCAAACGATATGGGTTCATTGTCCCGATCGTGACGAACAAGGATCTCGTCATTGCAGACGGAGAGCAAAGGTGGGACGCAGCCAAAACCCTCGGCATGAAAACAGTCCTGGTCATAAGACTCCCCGTCGAGGACGTGGACCGGAGACTCCTCAGACAGATCCTCAACAAAATAAGAGGGGAGCACGTTCTCAATCAGGACGCCCTCGAGTTCCGACGGATCATCGAGCTTGGCCGAGAGCACGATCTCATCAAATTTCTTGGAATGCGTCAAGCTGAGCTTAATTCGATTCTCCGTATCCATAACTTGCAAAAGGAAAACATCAACATAATCCCAAAGATCCCGGCAACCACTGACATTAAAAGAGGAGATCTTTATCAGCTTGGACCTCATCGCCTCCTATGTGGGGACTCGACTAACCTCTCAGATCTGCAAACTCTTTTAGGCCCTGCAAAAATCGATAGCATCGTCACAGATCCTTCGTTCGGAGTCTATAAGAAAAACTGGGATAATCTCAGAAGCCGCAAACAGTCAGCTGGCGCCTCAACATACACGGACATCGATCCAGAAAAATATCAGGAATGGACGGAGAACTGGCTGAGTAAGATCCCACTGGCCGACCTCAACACGATCTATATCTGGATCAACGGGCGACAGCTCCTCGCTCTGCTGCAAGCCGCCAAAAGACTCGACATCTACTGTGCAGAAATCCTCGTCTGGGCTAAACAAAGCTTCATCATGTCCGACATGGATTACTATCCGCAACACGAGTTTTGCTTCTACGGCTGGAAGGGCAAACATAAATTTTACAGTCAAAAAGACAAGCACGGATCTGTATTCTATATCAGACGCCCGATCACGTCGCCGGATCATCCAACGACAAAACCCGTCGAACTTATCGAACCTGAACTGATAGACGGATCTCCTCCAGGAGGCCTTATCCTCGATCCCTTCGTCGGATCTGGGACAACCTTAATGGCCTGTGAACGGAATAATCGCAGCTGCTACGCAATGGAGATCGAGCCCTTCTTTTGTCAAGTGGTCCTCAATCGCTGGGAGTCCTACACCGGAGAAAAAGCCCATAAGATAGACAGAGCTGTCTAAAAATGGGGAGACTTGAGCTCCTGGAGCGGAGAACCAAACTCCTCAACCAACTCAGCAAAGGGATCTCTTTAATCACAATCGTCGAGGACCTCAGCCAAGAGTACAAGGTCAGCAGACAAGCAATCTATAAGGACAGTGAAAGACTCCAGACCTGGGCCCCTCAGATCATCCAACTCAAAGATAGCAATCTCGCATACAGTCTCGTCAACAACATAAAACAAGTCATTCCAAACGCCTGGTATGAATACACCCAAGCCGACAACAGCGCAGCCAAAGTCGGAGCTCTCCGACTCATCATGGACGCAACCACCAGACTCGCAGATCTCCTCCAGTCTCTAGGCATGATCCCGAGCGCTCCTCTACAAATCAAGCACACCGGAGAGCCCCAGATCACGGTCAAAGTTTGGCGTCCTGACGGAGAGGAAAAAACTGAGTCTCCAGCAGCCGATAGAAGTGAAGCTTAGATACGTCGGCCACGCCTCTCAGATCCCCTTTCACCGAGACATAACCAAGGTCTTTTATCGTGCAATCTTCGCCGGCACCGGAGCCGGGAAAACAATCGCTGGGGCTCGAGACGCTATTATCTGGGCTCTTGACAATCCGGGATCAGTGGGCTATCTTTACGAGCCCTCTTACATGATGGTCAAAAGAGTCCTGATTCCGACACTCGAGAAGTCCTGGCTGCTGAGCAAACCCTTTCAGACAAATCCTCTGATCGAGTCCTACAATCAGAGCGAGTTTAAAGTCACCTGGAGAAATAGTTCCGTCTGGTATTTCGGCAGCCTAGAAGAGCCCGAGTATAGTGAAGGGCCAAACGTCGATTATGCTTGGATCGATGAGGCTCGATTAGTCCGTCATATTGAGACATCTCTGAGCGTTATCAAACGCCGACTGAGAGGCTCTGACTCATCGAAGAACTATCCTCGAGGCCTCTGGATCACAACGACGCCTCCAACAATCTACACTCGAGACGGACGCAAGGACCCCCTCTACGAGTTCTTCGAGGATCCCCTCACTCGAGATCCCAAAAGCAAAGTCTACAGGTTCTCGACTCTGGACAATCCTTTCCTCCCGAAAGACTATAAAGAAGACATGCTCAAGAGTCACCAGGGAGGACTTGCCGAGCGTTTCATATATGGACGTTTTGCAAACGCCGGATCGGGCTCGTTTCCGTTCGACGCCTCAGTCCATGTGTGCGACGCTGACAAGACCCTCCTTTCATCAATCACTTATGGCATAGATTTCGGCTGGACAAACCCCTCCGCAATCATCGTCGTCGGCTACGACAACGACGATCGAGAGTTTGTCCTAGACGAATTTTACAGACGCCAATGTCATACTGAGGACCTCATTGAAGCCCTCAAAAGCTTTGAGGCAATCTACGGCGCCGGAGAGATCTTCTGTGATCCGTCGAACCCGGAGACAATCGATAAGATCCGTCTCTCAGGGTTGGACTCTAAAAAGTATGAGTTCAAACGAGAGGACGGGATCAGGGCTCTTGGAGGCCGTTTCCTGAAGGCTGGAGACGGGCGTCCGAGGATCTACATCTCGAGCAAAGCCGTCAACCTTCAGGCCGAGCTTATGGAGTATAACGAAAAGCAAAAAGTGAACGATCATGCCGTCGACGCCTTACGGTATGCCACTCGGTTGCAGCCCGAGGCCTTGACGACAGCGTTCAGGTTTGGTTGAGGCGTCAAAATGACTGAAGAAAAGAATCCTGACGGGTACGTCAGAAAAGACATCTATGCTACGGAAAAGGAGTCTCAGAGAGCAATGTGCAGCGCAAAACATGGGGCAGTCGATAAGGAGATCACGGACCTCAAGGACGCCCAGAAATCGATCAATCGCAAGATCTCAGCGACCCTGATCTTCACTATTATCACATTGATCTCGATCATCGTGGCAATCGGAACAAGGGCTCTATCTTGATAGGGTCATGAGGAATCGAATGTCAACAAAAACCAGAAGACTCCGAAATCTGAAGCCAGCCGGCGTAGTGGTGAGAGGAGACACTCTTCTCAGCGGATCTAAAACAAACAGCACGATCCGCACTCCTCGAGGCAAAGGACTCTTCGGAGGCGAACTTGAAGCAAAGGATCTCCTCTTCGGAGTCAAGAGAGAACCAGCTGCTTTTCGCATTGTCTACGGAGTCGCCTTGGACGTCTGGGACAACTGGTTCCAAATAGAGTTTGACCCAAAGAACGATGCCCTGGCCGCTGACGTCATGGATAAGCTGGAGACTCTACACGCAAAAGACAGACTAGTCCAGCTTTCAACTTTCGAGAGACTCTTCGGCTGGAGCATCCTGGTCCTCAGATATACAGACACCGGCGCCACCCTAGAGGATCCCGCCGGCGAGCCCAACGACATAACAGACCTCAAAGTCTATAGTGAGTTGGATATCACCGGAATCGATGAGGATCAAGACCCCGAGAGCGAACGTCTAGGATTCCCCGAGAAATACACACTCCAAGGGGTGGGCACTAGCAAAAAGATTCACTTCAGCAGAGCTATCCATTCTGCCACTCGCTTAATAGATCACGGATACAAAGGCCTCTCTGCACTCAGTCCAGTCTACGACGATCTTATGGCAATCAGATATATCCGCTGGGGTGCAGCTCTGACAATGATCCGTTACGGACCAGGGTTCCCCGACGTCACCCTCGACGGAGCAACACTCGCAAAAATTAATGCTTTCATCGACTCTGGACAATTCGAGAATATGAACGCCATGAAATATTTTGTCCACAACGAAAAGCAACACCTCGAGTTCAAAGGGACCTCGGGAGCGGCGTTAGATCCTCGTCATTACTCGTCGATCATGACTGAGTCGCTCTCGACGGGTTCATTTATCCCGGAGCCCATGCTAAGAGGAGCCCAAGCGGGAGCCCTCACCGGATCTGAAGTCAACGAAAGAGAATATTTCAAGTTCATCAGCGATCAGCAGAGCAAATACGAACCCAACCTGAGACAGCTGATTAACAAGATCCTCGTAGCTTGCTTCGGCTCGGACCCCGAAGATCTGCCTCAGTATAAGATCATTTGGGAGCCCTCGTTCGAGTTAACGGACGATGAAAAAGCCACGGTAGAGGTCAAGAGGGCTCAGGTCCAGGAGATCCGCTCGAACTGGCTGACAGTCAACGAAATCAGAAAAGAAGAGGGACTCCCCGAGATTCCAGGAGGCGACGTCTGCCTAGGACTCGCAAAAGCAACGACCCCCAAGGCCAGCCCCTCGGGATTGCCTCCAGGTTTTGACACTATGATAATTCACGATCAGGACCTCGCAAACAGCGAGAAAACCCTGTTTAAAAACCTCGAGTCGCTCTTGCAGAACGTCCGGCAAGGCAAAATCTCCAGAGACGACGCACTACTGAGCGCCGGCCTTCTCATTGAAGAGCATATAAACAGAATGAAAAAACTCGTCCAACTGCAGATCGAAGCGAAGATCGGCAAGCCTCTCTCGACCCTGAGTCCAGAACAAGAGCGCAATTTTATCACCATGAAAAAGAAGTATCTCGACAACTTCGATAAAATCCTGAGTGACGCCAATCTATGAGTGAAGATTTCTGGTCCTCTCCAAAAGGGATCGAGATGAGACTCCAGGATCTCGCCGAGTCTATCACCTGGCACACGGTCAACAACGCAATTCAAATCCTCGGTAGCAATGCCGGAGCCAAAGAGCTCGAGTGGGTCACAGAGATCGACGATCGCTCTTGTAATTTTTGTGACAGTCAATCAGGTCGGAGATACAAATTCGGGCAGTTCATCCCTCTGATCCCGCATCACCCTCACTGTCGCTGCCACTGGGATCTCATCTTCCCGGAGTCATAATCGTTTTTGAAACGTTGGAAACTACAAAAACCATGGGGAACGGAGAAACGTATTAGAGATCTCGACCATTGAGTTGGGATTGATGACGAGCGACACTCCTCTCTTTCCCTAATCCTAGTCATGGGAGGTAAGTGAAAATGAAATTCGGAACCATAACCGTCGAAATCGACGGAACAAAGATCCTCAAAGAGGACGAGAACGAAATCGTTATCCCGGCAGTCTTCGCAAGAGAGACAGTTCTACCATACCCAAACGGCAAGGCCTATCGTCCAGCTTCAGAGCTCCAGGATAGCCTCTTCACGTTCGAGGGGGCCTTCTTAATTCCTGGCGAGCATCCGAAAACCATGATCCTGACAAAACCGAAAACGGTGATAGGCCGAGCTCGAAATCTGCAATGGGACGCCGTAGAGCGGAAGGCAAAAGGCGAAGTCGTCCTTAACAAGAAAAAGGCAGACGCCCAGTTTGTAACAGATGTCAAAAGTGGAGCCAAGAGAGACGTTTCAATCGGCTTTCTGCATGAGGAGGACTGGACCCCTGGAGTCTTCAACGGCGAAAAATACGACTACGTGCAACGAAATATCCTCGTCGATCACATTGCAGTCGGAGTCCCTCAAGGCAGAGATCCTTTTCCAAATCTAGGGCTCGGACTCGACGAAGTCCTCGCAAAGTTTGGAGCTGATCCCTGGGAGCAAACAGAAGAATATATCCGGTCTGGACACGGCTCCGTCGAAATGGCCGAGACTTGTCGGACAACTGATTTCAACGGAAAACTCCCTCAGGGCATGAAAGCGATCTACTGCAAGAAAAAAGGGTCTGACGAGTGGTATATCCAGAGCTACCTCTTCCCCTTGAAAGAAGGCTGGACAATGGACAAGGCAAAAACCTGGTTCAACAGTCACCAGGACGCAAACGTCCTCGTAGACTCAGCTGAGAACAAGCCACCAGGAGAAAAACCACCAGCTGGGACTCCCCCACCGGGAGGATCTCCTCCAGAAACGCCGCCCGGCGAACCTCCAGGACAAAAGCCGCCACCGGCCACCCCTCTAAAGCCACTAGATCCTGACGAGGTCCACGCTGAGACTCGGAAACTCCTCGAGATCCGCAAGTATCGAAACAAGTGAGACGCCCTCGTCGCAGCTTCCTTTCTCCTATTCCCCTTTTGAAAGGGGGCGTCTCTCCCGTTTCAACTGCAAAATAGACGTGTAAGGATCTCCTGCCTGCCGTCGCTCCAGGAGCCTCACTTGCAACATTTCGCCCTTGAATACTTGGGCTCGTTTCATGGTCCTTTAAGGACAAATAGGAAAGAATCTCTATGCCCGAAAAAGAAGAAGGAAAGTCTAAGGATCTCGCAGCGATGAGCGTCGATGCTCTAGCTGAAGAGGTCGAAAGACTGAGAGCAGAACTCACAGAGACGAAAGCAAAATTCCAAACACTCACCGAAGACAACAAGGAACTTAACGACGTCGTGACCGCAGACATGACCGGCAAGCTGAAAGCAGACATAATGAGGCTCGGACGTTACAAGTCGGAAGATCTGAGAGGACTCTCGATCGGAGATCTCCAACTCAAACTCGACGCCTTGAAACGTGTAATTCCGACCTCAAAATCAATCACACTCGCAACCGACGAAGACGATCAAAAAGGAGACAAATTCTGGACAGTGGGCGATCTCCGCTCCGTACGATTCAAGGAGAAATAAGCTATGCCTCAATACTTAACAGCCCCCGCAAATAGCATCCTGGCAAAAGGAGACCCCATGATCCTAGAATATGAAATCGGCGCCAACGCTACCGCTGCACAAATGATCGCCGGAAGAGTCGTAATCCACGACACCACGGACGGTGACGTCAAAGAAGCTGGATCTAAGGCTCTGAATCCCCTCGGCGTTCTCATGGAAAAACCCGACCAACTCGAGGAAACTGCCTACGCTGTCGGCGATCAAGCAAGAGTCATAATCGACGGCCCAGCTATCGTCAAATTGACGATAACATCAACGGGGTCCGGTAGTGTGGCTCCTGGAGATTGGCTTGTTTGCGCAGCAAACGGCAAAGTCTCCAAAGACGCAGTCGGCGCTATGGGAAGCCAAGGAGCAAGAGTCGGACAAGCACAGCAATCATGGACGCAGTCACTCACCGACGGAGAGATCCTCGTTCGCTGGACAGTCACCCCAGACGCTAGAGCCGCAGCATAAGGAGCCCTGACAATGGTAGACTTTAGACTCTCAAAAGTTGGAGTAGACACCGGGGCCCTCACAGACGAAGAAATCAAGTATATAGACACTCAAATCATCAAAATAGTAGCGCCAGCTCTTGTCGGACGCCAAATATTCTCAGCTGTCAGACTCCCCGACGCCGGTTATCGCACCTGGAGACAGTTCACCGAAACCGATATGAGTGCAGCTTCAATCGACATGGACGGCATGAACGCCGGAATGGATAGGGTCGAGTTGGCAACGAAAGACATCCAGATCCCTATGATCACGAAAAACGTAAAACTATTCAGAAGAGACATCCTCGCAAGCCGTCGAGGAGGCCTGCCACTGGACGCAATCAACATCGACAACGCAGCCCGACAAATCGCAGAGGACGAGGACAAAATGCTCATCAGCGGCGAATACACCGGCTTCAGAGCCCTCGGAATACAAGGCCTCTCAACCGCAACCGGACGAAACACTCTCGCCACTGCTGGAACATGGGGAACCATTGCTAATATTTACACCGACGTCTCAGGAGCAATCGCCAAACTCGAAGAAGACGGTCACTACGGACCTTATGACATGGTCCTCAGAGCTGGATTGAAAACCAGACTCCGAGCCCTAGCAACAAACACCGATCGACTGGTCCTGGCAAGCATCCAGGAGATGCTCGGAGGCAAAGTCCTCGTCAGCGACAGTCTCTACTCGAGCGCCGGAGCCACGACCACGGTTCTCGTACTGGAGAATAAGCCCGACAACTTCCAGGTGGGAGTCGCTGAGGATGTCCAGACAAACAACTTCATCGACCAAGACATGAACACGATCCTCAAAATCTTCGAGACGCTAGCGCCGAGAATACGCCACCCCTTGGCGATCTGTGAGCTTACGGGCGTCAGTTAAACCCGATTCTGACAAAAGCCTCGCTCTCGGTCAACAAACAATCTGCCCTATTTTCCCCCTTTTCTAAGGAAACAGTCAAAAATCGAAACCAACTCAGAGTTGAAAGTCATGGGAATTAAAGCTTCAGAAGGATTTCTCGATCTCATAGCAATCACGGAGACAGCCACCGGGGTCTTGAAAACAGGGCTCTCTCCAACCTGCACACTCTACAAAATCAGCGACGGAACCACGACAAGTCTCACCGTCGCAGAAATCGGAACAACCGGACTCTACAAAGTCACTAACCTCACGTTTGGGACTGCAACGGAATATGTGACGGTTTGGGCTGTCGCCGGAGCATACACAATCCATTATCCCTTCAAACTTTTCAAGGTCGGAGGAGGACAAGAAGCCGACATCTACACGGACACGCAGGCCTTGGTCGGACGGTTGACAGCTGCTCGAGCCGGTTATCTGGACGAACTCGGCGCTGCAAACCTTCCGGCTGACCTGGACACGGTTCTCACTCGCTTAACGGCTGCAAGAGCCGGATACCTCGATGAACTCGCAGCTGCAAATATTCCAGCCGACGTCGACACATTACTCACTAGACTCTCAGCCTTGCGAGCCGGGTATCTTGACAATCTCAGCGCTGGAGCCGTAGCCTTAAACGCTGACATGGCGACGGTCCTAACTCGTCTTTCCGCTGCCAGGGCCGGGTATCTGGATAACTTGTCAGCTGGAGCCGTCGCTCTTGCCTCAGTATGTACGGAGGCGAGACTCGGAGAACTCGCAGCGGCTAATATCCCGGCAGATATAGACACTCTTGGAACAAGATTGTCGGCAGCCCGAGCCGGTTATTTGGATAACTTGAGCGC
>Ga0315289_10003614_pt1 | contig 23327 bp, 22 predicted proteins | sample YL17G11_40_MG_FD_203452 | JGI IMG/M metagenome (GOLD analysis project Ga0315289, IMG submission 203452) | Sediment microbial communities from Yellowstone Lake, YNP, Wyoming, USA - YL17G11_40 | ecosystem: Environmental > Aquatic > Freshwater > Lake > Sediment | place: USA: Wyoming | collected...
CGCGAGATGGTCAAGTGGGCCGATGCGCTCGCCGTAGGACCGGGTATCGGCACCTACCATGAGACCCGCGACTTTATCTTCCGCCTGCTATCCAAGCTCGACAAGCCCGCCGTGTTCGATGCCGATGCCCTCAACAATCTCGCCAAGGATATGGACCAGCTTCGTGGCCACTCCGCGCCGTTGGTGATATCTCCCCACCCTGGTGAGATGTCCCGCCTGACCGGCAAATCGATCGAGCAAATTCAGAAGAACCGTATCAACGTGGCATTGGAGTTTGCGCAAGAGTTCAACCTCGCCTGCATTTTGAAAGGCGCCCCCAGCGTCATTGCGGCGCCATCGGGCCAGGCCTGGATCAACCCCACCGGCAACGAAGGTATGGCTACCGCCGGGTCGGGTGATGTCCTCACCGGTCTGGTCGGCGGCTTCCTGGCGCAGGGGATGCTCGATATCGACGCCGCCGTGCTCGGATGTTACGTCCACGGCCTGGCCGGCGACCTCGCCCGCGACCAACTCGGCCCCCGCGGCATGATTGCCGGAGATATTTTGCGCCTGGTGCCGGAGGCCCTGAGGAGGATGGAGGGGGAATCTGATGGTCGATAACGAATTATTAATTAATATCAAGCGAAACGCCGCCGAATATGCATACCTTCCCGCCGTATTGTTCGAATATCTTGAAAATGCGATTGAAAATGATGTAAGAGAAGAATTATTGCCCGCACTATCTGGCCCCGACCGAAAAGATGTACTTTATCGAATCGACGAGATGTTTAGGTTGGCATGTCTCACCTGCAATATGAAATTGAATGAGTTTGTTGCTAATTTGGGAATTGAGCCAAACGACACCGCTTACGGCAGATTAGATGCTTCGTTTGCGATAGTAAGAGTTATTAATAGATTAAGAACTTGGGGGTTCTCCAGTATCAGGCCACTAAAAGCAGGTAAAAAGAAAACGGCTGATTTATACTGCGAATATTCAGGCATCCATTGCGTCGGCGAGGTGTTTTGTTCTCCCAGAAAGCATTTTCGATATCCGGAGCACGAGATTAAATCCATGAGTTTAGATGAATATTATATAGAAAGAGCGAGAGGCAAAAAAACGCAATTAGACATTACCGCCCTTGAGCTATCATGCGAAAAGAAGATTTGCATATTAGTTTTTAATTCATTTGAGGCACAAGCCACGCTTATTCATGAGGATTTTCTATGTTTTCTAAAGCGAATATACGATGTGCTGTCCTGGGGGCGTAATTATCATTTTATGTTAATGACGGGAATGCAGGACGCCTTTGCAGGCATTCCAGACGACGCGATATTTCCGCCAATAGATAATGCTGCAACCAAGTTATCATGACATGTTGAAACCGGAAAAAAATATCCAGAGGTTCATGATTTCCTCGCCTTGTTATTTTGTCTCCGAATATGATAGCGATACCCTTTATATAACTTCCGCTCAACCCTTAAGTAGACAGGAGAAGACATGGGATAATATAAGCTCAAACCCCCATTCTATTAATTATTTTATCGTGTCATATATACCGCCAGAAAATCAGCCCTCATCAAAAATCAATAATTCCGATAATATTTTAGCTCGGAGAATTAGCACACTAATAGCGGTGTTCTTTGGTAAAAAAATCGACGAGCATGGGTTTATTCAATTGGCTGGGAATTTCTGGGCCCCCGATATGGCAGAGAATATTTCAAATAGATATTTTTTTATCGCTCCCTTCAGTCACCGTCCTCGAAAGGATCTCGGTGACATAATGGTGCGGGTCATAAATAATAAACCCAAAGTTGATGATTTCCCCAATTGGGACAGGTTATCAATTTTAAAGCCACTGATTGACAATGTGATGCCTGAAAGTCATTTTAATGACTTTTTCTTTACTGCTGGTAATTATTATCTCCATTCACTCCAATCTCTAAGCAAAGACCCGCAAATTGCCTATCTTGATTTAATCATGTGTGGTGAAATACTATCAAATTATCCCCAGCTATCATTCTCTGAAAATCAGCTATACGACAAAGAGATATTAAACATATTTGAAGAGATAGCCATCCTTGCGGAGGGCGCAAAAAAGGTTAGGTTATTGAAAGATAAAATGCTATCAATTAGGAGGCGATATGCGATGACGATAATGTCGCTCCTTAACACTTACTATTTCCAAAATGAATCAAACGACCTTCCGCAATTCATGGGTTTCGTAAATAAATATCGGGGGGTCATTTCTCCTCAGCAGGCTGAAAAACATATAAAGTGTTCATATGATCTTAGAAGTAAATTTATACACACTGGCTTCCCTTTTGGTCAATATGTAACTCCCTTTACAAATTCAATATCAGAAATTCATATCGGCAACCCCATCATTGAAGGTGCCGATAATGACACCCTGAAATTAGTCAAATACGCAGCAAAGTATGTGGGGCTGGAGCGCATGATGCGTTTTTGCCTCCTCCGCTTTATCCAAAAATATGGCGGAATACATATTGATGATAGATTAAATGATGATTGATGACTGGCCCTTGGACCCGGCATCGTGGGGAGCAAGCTCCCCACCTACCTAGAATTTGTGATATAAAATGCGCCCCGGTAGGTCGGCAGCTTGTCTGCCGACGATTTAATTCGCAACCCGAGGTCTCTGCGGAGACCTCCGCTACAGATTTAACATAAGAGATTTAGCACGCGGAGCAACCGATGAAACCCACCTTGCGCATCTTTCCGATAATCCTTTTATTGGGCGTGTTGACCATTTCCGCCACCGCCGATGAAGGAGGCACCGTCATGCCCGAAACCAAACAATTCTTCCTTCGCCTGATACCGCCGCGGCCGACCTTTCACCTCGATGCCTCGCCCGACGAGCAGCGGATTATGAGTGAGCATTTCGTGTATCTCAACGGCCTGGCGGCCAAGGGGAAAGTCCTCATCGCCGGGCCGTGTTTTGACCCGCTGTTCGGCATGGCAGTCCTCGAAGTTGAATCGCGAGAGGAGGCCGAAGGAATCATGCAGAATGATCCATCGGTTAAGGCCGGTGTCAATAGTTACGAGCTGCAGGAGATGCGCGCTTCTATCCGCGCCCACCACGTGCGCCCCGAGCGCTATGTAGCGGAACCATCGACCAGGGCCATCATCAAAGATGTAACAATTCCCGCGCCTGTCGCCGATGTCTGGAACGCCTGGACCACCGACGAGGGTATCCGCTCGTTCTTTTCGCCAAACGCGCATGTCGAGCTTCGGCCCGGCGGCCCTATCGAGATCTATTTCCTGATGGATAACCCTTATGGCCTGCGGGGTTCCGAAGATTGTCGCTTCCTTAGTTACGTTTCTGAAAAAATGCTTTCCTTCGAGTGGAACGCGCCGCCCGAATTCGGGCCGCTTCGCGATATCCGCACGATTGTGGTGATTTTCTTCGAATCTGTTTCGCCAAATGAGACGAGGCTGATGTTCCATCACACCGGCTGGGGAAAGAGTGACGTCTGGGACAAGGTCTATGACTATTTTGACCGCGCCTGGGGATATGTTTTGGCAAGTCTCAAGAAACGTTTTGTTGAGGGGCCGGTAGATTCACCTGGGGAGTAAAATTATCCTGTGGGATGTGGGTATCGAACGGCCAATTCAATTAATTCCTTCCTGCTCGCCGGTAATGGGCGGATAAGGCATATAGACCCTAGCAGATGTCAGTCGCCAAAGAGCAACCAAATACCGAAAATATTAATTGTTTTTTGCCGATATTTGAGTATAATGGTAATAGACTATTACCCCATCAGCTTCGGCGGTGGGTGCGGGGTCGCCCATTAGGACGACCCCTGTGCTTTTATGATAAACGAACAGGTTATTGTCTACATTGATGGGTTCAACCTATATTACGGTGCTACCAAGGGCACGCCCTATCGCTGGCTTAATCTTGATGCTGTGTGCAGACAACTGCTGAGACCCACTGATAATCTTAAAGCAATCAAGTATTATACTGCTTTGGTGAGCGCGAGACCCAACGACCCGCAGGCCCCTACCAGGCAGCAAATTTATCTGCGAGCATTGAAAACAATTGCTCACCTTTCCATTTATTACGGTCACTTCCTTGCTCATGCGGTGAGGATGCCGCTGGTCTCGAGCCTACAACCCGGCCAGCAAGTACAATATGTCGAAGTGATGAAAACTGAGGAAAAGGGGTCTGATGTCAATTTGGCGACCCATTTGATACATGACGCCCATCGAAATGAATTCACGTTGGCGGTAGTAGTTTCCAATGATTCCGACTTAGTCGAGCCAATCCGCATAGTACGATTGGAATTGGGAAAGCGTATCGGTGTTTTCAATCCTCAAAAACAGAAAAATCCCAGCATCGAACTCATGAAAAACGCCGACTTTGTGAAAAATATCCGATCGGGAGTATTAAGAATGTGTCAGTTTTCTGATATATTACATGACAGCCATGGGGTTTTCTGCAAACCATTGGGGTGGTGATCTCCTTTTCGATGGTCTCTTGCATGGAGACTCTGCTTCGATTTGAGCAGCGCGGCTGGGGAAAGAGTGACGTCTGGGACAAGGTCTATGACTATTTTGACCGCGCCTGGGGATATGTCCTGGGGAATCTGAAAAAACGTTTTGAAAGCGGGCCCCTTAAGTGGGACTCAAGAGAATAGCCAGGCCATCAATTGAACCATTGTCTGCTTATGGAGGTATTATGAAAAACCGGAGTCGATTACTGGTATCGATGATCGCGGCGACGGCTTCAACGCTTGCATTGCTGCCACCGCTCTCTGCTCAGGAGATTACGTTCACATTCCACCCGCCCGATAGTATCACGTTCTTGCAAACGCTGACGACGACCAAGAACACTGACATGGGCCAGAGGGGGAAATTAGACGAAGTTACCGAAGCCGTCGGGCGCCTGACTATAATGAAAACCTCCAACGGCTACCGCATGACTGAGACGCCGCTTTCGATATCGGCCACCAAGAACGGCCAGAGAGTAGACGACCCGACTCTGGCGCTGTTTGAGAATATCGTCGTCGAATACCAACTCGACAAGGACGGCAACCTGCTCGGCATAAGCGGCTACGAGAAACTTGTGGATGTCATGAAACAACTGGTGCCGGCGGAAATGCTTGAAACCCTCTCGTCCATCCTCAATGATGAGACGTTAAGAAACCGCGATGCCGCCGAGTGGAATGAGAGAATCGGCGATTTCATCGGCAAAATGATTAGGCTAGGAGATTCCTGGGCCGGCGTCGACTCGTTCCCTCTGCCGAACGGGGAGACCATCGCATACTACTCGCTGACGCGATTCCCGGAACAGGTAAAATGTGGCAACCGCGATTGCCTGAGACTGCAATTTGACTACAACTCAGATGCCTCCGCCCTGTCGAAACTGGTCAATCGGGACCTGGCTAAGCTCCTCGGACAGCCCGCCGAGTCGCTGCCGCCAACCTCTTCCGCGGCAAAGATATCGGGTTTCGGAGAAAGGCTTGTCGATCCCCATACCATGTTGATCTATTCAGAGACAGTCGAAAGAACTTTGACCGCCAAGACTACTATGCCGGGTCAAGGAGATGTCGACATGACTCAGACCGAAAGGCGTGAATATAAATACGACTATTCCTATTGAGTGGCCGGGCGACCACGTATCACTGCCTACTGCCCTTCACGTATCTCCCGGGTCCCTTTTGTAAACACCGCCTCCAACCAGGTATTGAGATAGACCATGTCTAAGAGACCGTGAACCACCTGGTTAAGCAGCCCGCGCTTTTTCTCATGCGCCCGCGTGCCAATATATTCGATTTCAAATCCATATCGCTCTAACAGCCGCGTCAAGGTGCGTTTATCGTAGAACCAGAGATGATGCCCCGGCGAAAGATGCTTGAAGGCCCTCTTCTTCATCCGCAACCTGCTCAGAAGGCTCTTGAAACGCGAATTCAGCGATCCCTCATTGGGAATAAGCAGGTGCCCGACCCCATCGTCTTTGAGAATTTCTCCGACCCGCCTCAGGAATTTGTCAGGTTCGGCTACATGTTCAAGAACGTGGTGGAATGTAACAATATCGTATTTCGCCAACTCCACCGTCGTTATATCGCCGACCTTGAGATCAATGCCGAATGCGCGCAGGAATCCGGCGTTAAAATCGCTTATGTCGCTGCCGGTTAGTTTGCTGAACCCCAGAAGCTTGCAGAGGATCAGGAAACTCCCGCGCCCGGCGCCGATATCGAGGATCGAGGATTCGGGGTCGGTGGCCTTGGGGCTGACGCGTGCGATAGCTTCGATAGAATCCGCATCGGACTTCAAAACCAGGATGAGCTTCTCCTGGTTGAACATCTTCGACGCCTTGTGTTCGAAATAGTGTTCATCGTAATGCTCGGCGCCCGGCCTTTGGGATTGGTCGAGAAATCGGACGCCGCAGCCGCAGCATTTGAGGATGCGACGCTGCTGATATTCGACACCCCAGGGTTGGCTCTCACGGGAATCGCATATCGGGCAAACTATTTCTGGCTGGCTCATATTTCCGCTTCCGACCGCCCCGAATTTAGACCATCGACATGACTCTGTAAAGCCGATTCTCGATCTTCCAAGTGAATATCAGGGTCACAACTGCCCTGGGGGTTGCACAAGTACAGATGGCCAAGACCGATCAATCCCGCATCGGACTAATAATCTGGCTTCAACCTTGACTGCATCCCGATTCCCATCTATAATCCTTCATTGTGATTGGCTGCTCATGCGATGGAGATGAAATGGACAACATTAAAGATGAAATCCTAACCCTCGCCAAACGCCTGGCGCCGGAGATGATTAAGCTCCGCAGGGAACTGCACCGAAACCCCGAGATTGCCCTTCAAGAATTCGAGACTCAGAAGATTGTTGCAGCGAAACTCAAGGAGGCCGGCTGCAAGGTTAACTCCAGAATCTGGAAAACGGCCGTGATCGGTTTTCTGCAGGGAAAAAGAGCAGGCAAAACGGTCGCCATTCGCTCCGACATGGATGCCCTGCCGGTTACCGAGCAGACTGGTTATTCGTTCGCCAGCAAGAACCCCGGCCGCATGCACGCCTGCGGCCACGATATCCACATGGCCACTGTCTGGGGCGCGGCCATGATTCTGGCGCAATTGAAATCAAGGCTTGACGGTAATGTAAAATTCATTTTTCAGCCATCGGAGGAGGTCCATCCTGGCGCGGCGAAGCCGCTGATTGAGCGCGGAGTCATGAGGAGGCCCGATGTTTCAGTCGTCCTCGGTCTCCACGTAGATTCCAATATTCCCGTGAACGCCTTTGGTGTCAAGGACGGCCCCATGATGGCTCAGGCCGATGACTTCAGCCTCGAAATAATCGGGCGTTCCGGACATGGCGCCAGGCCTCATGAGACGGTCGATGCCGTCGTGGTGGCGTCGAATATCGTCGTGGCCCTGCAGAATATCTCATCGCGACAGGTGGACCCCCTCGAACCTGTGGTGGTCTCCATAGGCGCCATTCATGGCGGTACGGCCACTAATGTCATAGCCGACAGTGTAATTTTGAAGGGAACCGCCAGGACGCTCAATGCCTCGCTTACGCAGAAAATGCCGCATATGATAGAGAAGATCGTAACCGGAGTCTGCGTGGCCTTTGGCGCCAGGTACGATCTACGTTACAATCGCGGCTATCCTGTTCTTTTCAACAGCAAGGCAGTGAATGATATTTACCGAAATTGCGCAACCAACCTCTTCGGCAGGAAATCGATTGTTGAGATCGAGGAGCCGTCCATGGGAGGAGAGGATTTTTCGTACTACGCCAGGGAGGCGCCGGGTGCCATGATACGCCTCGGTGTCGGCAACAAGAAAATCGGCGCCGACAAACCCTGGCATCACCCTGCTTTCAAGGCCGATGAGAGAGCTATACCGTTCGGGGCGGCGCTGCTGGCTTATGCGACCTGTAAGGCTCTGAATCTTTCGCGATGATGCTCGGCTTCGCTCATACCGACGCCTGCATCATCGAGGACCCGGACAAATGCTCTTGGGACACAATCCGATAACATAAGGAGATTGGGATGACGTTAGTCGATTACTTCAAGAGAGTAAAGAATATCAGGCTCCTGCCGCCGCGCGACAAGGAGTTCTACGACCTTTTCAACGAGCTAACATCGACCACTGTCGGGGCCAGTGAGCTGCTCATTCGCCTTTTCGACTCCGAAAGCTCCGAGCGCGGAGAGGTGGAAACCAGAATTTCCACCGCCATCACGCGCTGCAACCAGATCGCTGAATCCATAGAGGCGTTATTGAGAAGCGCCCAGCAACCTCCCTTTGACCGCTCCGAGATCAGCCAGTTTGTCGAGGATCTCAACAGGATAATCAAGTATATCGGGCACGCCGCCAATCGCTACGTCGTCTACGATTTTCCGTCGAGCGACAAGGAGATGCGCGAGCTCGCCCCGATAATCAACGAAGCGTGCAAGGCGATTGCCAAAGCGGTCGAGTCCCTTCACAGGAATCGCAACCTGGAGCCGTTTTACCGGGCTGTCAACGAGCTCGAGCTGAAGGCTGACATCATTTACCACGAGGGGCTGCGCCGACGTTTCCAGGAAATTCGAGGGGATCGCATCGAGCTCGAGGAGATGGTCAAGGAGCTACCAAGCCAACCGTCGGCCGAGTTGCTGGTGCCCATAATCGTCGCCAATACCGAATATACCAGGCACACGGCCATCTTTTTCATCTTACGACAGGTTTATGCCGAGTTGGAGCGCGCCATCGATTCCTGCTCCGATGTGACCGCCACGTTAAAGCGGATGGTTACCAAGAATGTTTGAACAACAACTATTGCTAATTCTGATCATTGGGGCGGCATTGATGTTCGACTTTGTTAACGGCTTCCACGATGCCGCCAACGCCATAGCAACGACCATTTCCACCCATGCCCTGTCGCCGCGCAATGCCATCTTATTGGCGCGCACTCTGAACTTCGTCGGCGGACTTCTTCACACTGCCGTGGCGTACACCATTGGCAAAGGGGTCGTGGATAGCAGCTTGATTACGCTTCCCATTCTCCTGGCGGCGGTGCTGGGCGCAGTCATGTGGGGGTACTTCACATGGTACTTCGGACTGCCTTCGAGTTCAACCCACGCGCTTGTGGGCGGGCTCATGGGCGTCTCGCTTTTCGCTTACGATTTCAACTTCGACGTCCTGATCTGGGGAGGCATCAGGAAAATACTCATCTTCATGGTTGTTTCCCCGTTAGTGGGAATAATCCTGGGGGCGCTTCTCATCATTATATTCAGCTGGTCTGTCTGGAAAGCCAATTATCGCAAGAGCGCCTGGGTCTTCAAGAGGCTGCAAGCCCTTTCGGCCTCGTTCGTGGCTCTGACACACGGCATGAACGATGCCCAGAATGCCATGGGGGTTATAACCGTCGCGCTTTTGTCGGCGGGAGTCCTCAAGGAGTTTCACGTGCCATTGTGGGCTCGCATCGCTTCGGCCTTCATGATGGGATTGGGGACATCGGTGGGAGGCTGGCGAATCATCAAGACTATGGGAAAGAGGATGACCGACTTGCATGAGCCTATCGACGGTTGTGCGGCGGAGACGGCCGCGGGCACGTCAATACTGGTGGCCTCGCTCCTGGGTGTCCCGATATCGACTTCTCACGTGGCGACAAGCTCCATTGCCGGAACCGCCATGGCACAACGACTGAGCAACGTCCGATGGCCGGTATTAACGAATATCGTCCTGGCGTGGGTCTTCACATTTCCCGGAGCGGGGTTATTCGGAATCGTAACATACTTTTTTGTGCGACTGATATTCTGAGAAAGAAGACGCAATTTTGTCGAGATGATCCGATATTTCAGAGAGCAATACGAAGGAAGTTGAAATGAAAGCGGTGAAAATCATGATTTATGCCGCCACGGTTCTCATGGTGGTATTCGTGTTCATGGGGCAGGCGCCTGATTCTTCCAGGATCGAGACGTCGAATGCGCCGAAAATTTCAAAGATGGGAGCGCAAAAGATGCTGGTGGTCGAGGCCAAGGGCGATCCGAATATTGTAGGTGCTAAGGCATTTGCCCTGCTGTTTCAAACATATTTCAGTTTGAAGGAAACTCCCAAGGGCCCCGGCATCTCGGCGCCCCGCGCCAGGTGGCCTATATCTTTTGATAATCCAAAAGCTGAATGGGTAGGTCTTTATGCGTTACCGGTTCCAGATTCAATCTCCCAACTGCCTGCGATACAGGCCGACTCAGGATTGACGGTTTCGCTCGCGAAATGGGAATACGGTGACGTTGCGGAAATACTCCATGTCGGTCCTTACGACAAAGAGGAACCGACGATAAAACGTCTCAGGGGTTTTATAAGTGAGAACGGTTACGTAATCGCAGGGCCCCATGAGGAAGAGTACATCAAGGGCCCGACGATGGACTCCAGGGGGATTCCGGAAGAATATGTCACCATCATCCGCTATCAGGTGAAGAAGCTTCCGGAAGCCAAATGAGGCCCGGACCCTGCGTAAGCTGCTCATTTATGCCGCCAGTCTTGCCGAACGCGAAGAAATTGAGCGCTTTGTCGATATCTGGTACTCTCCCAATACCCGCGCGCAGTTGCAGAAAGTTGTAATAAGGGGGTAGGCGGGGCTTTCCCAACCTAAGCCGGCACCTCTCGACACGCGAGGCTGCTAATTACTCCATTGCAAAGGCAGCCACCCTGAAAACATGTGCACAGGTTCGGCACCGAAACCCTTAAAGTAGTTCACAAGGTAATTTACATCTACACCATTTGTGAAACCGGTGCCATTGGCATCACCGGCTATGTTTGTCCAGCCTAATAGGCAGACGCTGTTTTCACCGGTGCCGTTTAGCGGGTCCCAAACGTAACACTGCGGCGGGCCGAAAATCGGATCAAGCGGTACCAGGCTCATAGTTGACGCGGGGGACGAAGGCACGGCGGTGACGACGAGGTAAAATATGGCAGTTCGTTGGGGGAAAACGTTGCCCGGACTGGGAAAGTCCACCGTGATATTTATAATGCTGCTTGGAGGCGTGAACTGCCTTATAGCACTGAACCAAACCGCGTCCGCTCCCGGGATAATTGAATCTGCAGAAAAGCTCGAGACAACAGCTGGGTCAAACTGAAACGAGAAAGAAAGAAGTGATATGGATGTGGTTGTCATCAGATTCACCCGGAAAGTGGCCGTATTGGGGTCCTGCTCCAGGATTGGCAATAAATCAATAAACGCTGACTGGCCGGGGTCGCACGCCGCCAGGGGACAAGGACATGATCCCAGAGGCGCGGGTCCGTTTCCCCTCAGGAAGTTGAACAGGTATATGAGGTCAATTCCATTTATCTGCCCGTTCCCATCAGCATCGCCTCCTTCGGGGCACAAATCTGGGGCCGGTCGACCGTGAAACCAGTCGTTCAATTCGTTAACATCGGCAAAGTTGCACCAGCCATCGCTGTTGGCGTCACCAAGATTGTAAAAGCGCTGGCCTTGAGCCACGCAGAGTGGTAAAGCCATAAAAACGATGACCGCATAAAGAAAGCCAGTGGCGCGCAAACCGGTTGCGTAACGCATGATTCCTCCTTTGCTGAGGCAGTTAAGATGATGAGTTGGTTTTGAAAGACTGCTCTACCAATATATGTTTGAAAGACAAACTGATGCGGCGCCCGTCAGGAACCGCGAGAGGCGGCCCCAGGGCGAGCCCTACTAAAAATACTTAATAATACTAATTGCACCGGGCATTTCCGTCAAGCGAAATCTCGACTCCAAAGGGGTAACGTGTTTCTATCCCCAGATTCCCCTTGCCTAACTGGCCCTCCATGTTTATATTCCTCGCCTATTATTTATGACCGAGAGTATCTAAGTTTGGCGATGAGGAGTCACTATGCCCGCGAAAAAGCTCAAACAGATTAAACCTTCCCCAAAAACACCCCCACGACTACATAAGATCACCAGGACGGCAAAAAAGGCGGGCGCACCTGCCGTTAAGGCAGCACCGGCAGCAATAAGAGTTGCAGGTCTCAAAATCAAAGTCAAGGACTCTATCCCCAAGACAGGCACGAAGTTAATATACTTCTTCGGCAGCGGCAGGGCTGAGGGAAGTGGAAAAATGAAAGACCTGCTCGGCGGCAAAGGCGCCGGTCTGGCCGAAATGACCAATTTCGGCGTCCCTGTGCCGCCCGGTTTCACGGTCACCACGGAGGCCTGCAATCTCTTCTATAAGAATAACATGGCCATGCCGCAGTGGTTCGAAGATGATATGAAGCATTTCATGGCCAGGCTCCAAAGGGCCACCGGCAAGGGATTCGGCGATCAGAAAGACCCCCTCCTCGTCTCGGTGCGCTCCGGAGCCAAGTTCTCCATGCCCGGCATGATGGATACAATCCTGAACCTCGGCCTCAACGACACGACTATCCTGGCCCTCATCCAAAAGACAGAGAACGAGCGCTTCGCCTACGATTCTTATCGCCGCTTCATCCAGATGTTCGGCAATGTGGTCCTGGGGATAGACAAGGGCGAATTCGAGCACATTATCGAGGAGCGCAAGAAGAAGCAGCGCGTCAAGCTCGATACCGAATTGACGGTCAACGATCTCAAGTATATAATCGCCAAATACAAAGAGCTTATCCGCACTAAGACCGGCGAGGATTTTCCCCAGGACCCGATGGAACAGCTGGTGCGGGCTCGCGATGCCGTCTTCAAATCCTGGAACAACCCTCGCGCCATCACCTACCGCCATCTTAACGATATTCCCTCGGACCTCGGCACCGCCGTCAACGTGCAGGCGATGGTGTTCGGCAACATGGGGGAAACATCGGCCACCGGCGTGGGATTCACAAGGAACCCGTCGACCGGCAAGAAGGAATTCTACGGCGAATATCTTGCCAACGCCCAGGGCGAGGACGTAGTCGCCGGCATCAGAACCCCGAAGCATATCTCGCATCTCGCCAGGGAAATGCACAGAGTCTATAAGCAGCTCAAGGAGATTACCGAGAAGCTCGAAAAACATTATCGCGACGTCCAGGATTTCGAGTTCACGATCCAAGAAGGGAAACTCTACCTGCTGCAAACGCGCACCGGCAAGCGCACCACCGCAGCCGCCGTCAAGATTGCGGTCGATATGGTCAACGAGGGGCTCATAAAGAAGAATGAAGCGCTGATACGCGTGGAACCGACGCAACTCGACCAGCTCCTGCATCCCCGCATCGACCCTAACGCCCAGCTCAACGTCATCGCCCGCGGCCTGGCGGCATCGCCGGGCGCAGCCAGCGGCATGGTGGTTTTCACCGCCGAAGATGCCGTGCGCTTTGCGGAAGCCGGCAAGGATGTCATCCTGGTGCGGCAAGAGACCAATCCCGATGACATCAGCGGCATGAACGCAGCCAGGGGGATTCTGACGTCGAGGGGCGGCATGACATCGCACGCCGCCGTGGTGGCTCGCGGCATGGGAAAATGCTGCGTCGCCGGCGTCGAAGAGATGAGAGTTTACGAGGTCGACAAGAAGCTCATCGCCGGAAACAACGTGGTTAAGGAAGGTGACACCATTACCCTTAACGGCTCTACCGGCGAGGTCATACTTGGTCACGTCCCGACTATCCCTCCAGAACTCTCCGGCGAATTCGCGGTCTTCATGAAATGGACTGACGATGTTCGCAAGCTCAAGGTCCGCACCAATGCCGACACGCCTCAGGACGCCCGCCAGGCGGTGGTTTTCGGCGCCGAGGGGATCGGGCTGTGCCGCACCGAGCATATGTTCTTCGCCCAGGACCGAATCCCGATCGTCCAGGAAATGATACTCGCATCCGATGAAGTCAGCCGCCGCGAAGCGCTCGACAAGCTCCTGCCGTTCCAGAAAGATGACTTCAAAGGGATATTCGAGGCCATGGACGGCAGGCCGGTCACGATCAGAACTATCGACCCGCCGCTTCATGAATTCCTCCCCGATAAAAAGCAAATATTAGACGAAATCGAGCAGCTCAAGGATAAAGACGCTTGGGAAGACGAGATCAAGGCCAAGGAGAAAATACTGACGCGCATTGACGAGCTTAAGGAGTTCAACCCTATGCTTGGTCATCGAGGCTGCAGGCTGGGAATCACCTATCCAGAAATCACCGAAATGCAAGCCCGCGCCATTTTCTCCGCCGCTTGCGAGGTTGCCCGTGGCAAGAAAGCCAGGGCCCCGGTGGTCGAGGTCATGATCCCTCTGGTGGGCACGGTCTCCGAGCTCAAGAACCAGAAGGAGATCGTAGTCAGGGTGGCCGAAGAGGTGATGAAGAAGTACAAAGTCGAGATCCAGTATCTGGTCGGCACCATGATCGAGGTTCCCCGCGGCGCCATTACCGCCGACGAGATCGCCACGGAAGCCGAGTTCTTTAGCTTCGGCACCAATGATCTAACGCAGATGACCTATGGTTTCTCGCGCGATGACGCCGGCAAGTTCCTGAAGGTCTATCTCAACAAGGGGATTCTGAGCAAGGACCCGTTTGTAACTTTAGATACGGTCGGCGTGGGACAACTCATGAAGATAGCCATAGAAAAGGGGCGCAAGGCTCGTTCGGATATCAAGATTGGTATTTGCGGCGAGCACGGCGGCGACCCGGCCTCGATACATTTCTGCCACCAGGTCGGCATGAACTACGTTTCGGCATCGCCATACCGCGTTCCGATTGCAAGGTTGGCGGCGGCCCAGGCGGTGCTGGGACAAAGCGAGTATACGCAGAAATAACTGTCATCAGAATCGTGAGTGGGGGTCGTTGCCGAAGCTTTGAAACCTTGACCACTCTGGAGGATCATGTAGGGGCGCATTGCCATGCGCCCTCATTATTAGTTTGCCTGTTGGGTTTCTCCCCGTACGGGTCAGAATTCGACCTGCTTTTTCTATTTTAGAATCTTGTAGGCCTTAATGATCCAGTTGGGGTCCTCGGTGAAACTGTCTTTGACAACGGGCTCAGCACATATAAGGTCATTTTCCCCGTTCTGATCGATATCAAAAAGCAGCGATTGGTAGCAATCGAAAGGAGTAAATTGCATAAGCGACTGGCTCAAAGATTTTCCATCGTCTAAAAACCATTGCATGGCGTTGTCATCCTGGATAACTATAAGGGAATCGTCAATATATACTCCCGAGAAATTATATTCGGTAAAATCCCCTCCAAAATAAATGCATTCGGCATAGTATAATCTCTCGAGTTTCGCCGATTCCTTGTCAAAATGGTATTTTACCAGACAGCCGATTCCCAGAGGGCCGTGTTGGGTTAAGGTCGTGCTGTCGAAGAGGACCTCGTAAATATATACAAAGGTCGGCTCGCCATAAACGGCGCCGAGAGATTGCAGCGCATAGTGATAGGTGGAATCCACGTGAAGGTTGAGTTTACCCCCATCCCAATTGCCGTAAATCAATCCCTCAGGAGGGGAAGATTCTATATCATAATCACAGGTATCACAACCGAGGGTGTCTATGCCGAAAGCAAAAATGAAATCATCCCCTTTGTCATCGAATAAGTCTACCGCAAAATGGGCATCGATATAATACGGGATCGCCTCCCTATATTCCTGCCATGTTCCCCCGGCATACTCCAAGATCGAAATTTGCGTCCCCTGGCCCATATAGAAGTCCTGATTCCCCAAAACTTCCGCGTTGCCGTCTGCATCAAAATCACCGACTATCAATGAGCCGGTTTCAAAAGAATCCGTGAAAACATATTCTGCTTTGAGCTTCGGCGGCGCCAACAGAATTGAATACAAGTAATCTTTGCCCATTACGAAATTCTTCTGCCACGGTTCGGGGTAGCCGATGCTTCTCAACAGGAGTCTCGGCTCGTTATCGATCCAGCGGCCGGCGGTGAAAGTATCGAACTGGTAAATTGTATCAGATTCAGCTATGGGTTCGAATCCAACAAATGTCATACCGGCACTTGCATGGGAAAGGCTCAAGGCCAGAATAATGGCGAGCCCCGATATTCTTAGATTATCTTTCAACATAAGGCATATTCCTGTAACGGTAGTTTTGAACATGTACATGGTTGTAGTTCTCTCTGGGATGGCCATATGGATGAATATTAGGCAAGCGGAGAGTTCTTATGCACCTTATGATGGCCAATGCATCATCTTTTTTGCCTGGAAGCCTGTGGCTGTCAAAACCTATGTCAATTGCCAAGCCGTATTGATGCATGCTGGTATCTGCTCCCGGGGGGCGAATTCCATCCCTATTATAGACTGGCGACCTAAAAGTCGAGGTCAAAACGCACCTCGCGTTGGCTACGCCAGCCCAGGTTCTGTAACAGGGGCAGACTGATAAGTAAATGGCTAGCAATATGGGTTCGGTATGAATTATAGCGTGCCCTTCCCACACTACGAACCTGCTTTTGTATGGTAGTTTGATTGCATAATCAACGTATTGTTGGCGCACCGTATCTATGTCATCCTGCACCATTACGTTTAAATCTGTTATGGGGATGAAATAGGGAGTCGAGATTGCGTGTATGTCGTATTCCAACCGTCCCAAGCCTCTGACACTACGTGGTTGGATCGTGGCCACGAAGTCGAAAATCCTGGAGTTTTGGCGGGTGCTTGGAAAGCACCGGCCGGAGATTCTACCTGGCACTACAAACCAGTCTATATAGCGCGAGATGTCGCCACCATATAAATCAGTGGCCCAGCCCTCGGCATGCACTCTAAAGGTTGCCGCATCATCCGTGACGAAGCTGCTCAGATGTGAAGGGGTAAGAATGGTAACCGTAGGATTGCCAGGAACCGACGAAATGTCCACAACAAGGTCATCCCAATCAAAGTCGCACCAATCTTCGAAGTTTATTTGCCAGTGGCCGGAGCTGATTTGCAAGATTTCACCCCAGCGGTTGGGGTCGCAGGTGGTCCGTTCGGCCAAGATCCCCGAGAAGATTTCAAAATCAATCTTGTCGCCCAATTTAACAGGCCCTATAGTCCAATTCTCTCCTACTTCCGGGATTCTTGCCTGGAAGAAATACGCTTTTATAGGTTCGCTGCCGGGGCGATTATCCACTAAGGCATAAAAGTCATTGAATGACGCTGTGGATACGCCCACGATGGTAATTTTGAGATTGGTATATGTCCCTATGTGGATTAGCTTATGTTCGATTTCCAAAGGGTACACGCAATCGCCGCCGCCAATCACGTGCGGAACAAAGGTGCTGTCCTGAGCCGCCGCCGCGGAAAAGACGAAGCAAATTGACAAGAGGATCGCAATCCGAATAACCTTCAAATCTGCCTTCATCATAGACCAGCCCTTTCAAAGTCAATCGCGCCTGTCGTGTGCATCACATTACCGGAGATGTCCCGCGCTATCAGCGTCTATTTAATGAACATGCTGGTCTTTGTCAAGTAAAAAATCACGGTACTTAGCTCCTAATATGCCTTTCTGCGATTGACAATCATAGCTCCATGATTATATTATAGGTGTAATCGGGGGATATGGCGTAGCCCCCGATTTTGTTTTGGTTGGTGATTAGTACCGATTGCTCTCAATGTCAAACGAGAAAGGGATACCATGGTGAAGAGATACCGGGAGCTTGGGAGGCAGGCAGAGGACGCCGTCAGGAGCATCAAGGACAAGGAACTTCGCAGGGAAGCGTTCCGAATCCTGTTTCTACAATTCATGGCCGGCGGCGATTCCAAGTATGACGCGCGCCGCCGCAGAGGGGAAATAAGAAGAGTACACAACTCCAGGAAAGGCCTTGCGGTCGCCAGAAAACGGTCGACGGCGCGGGTCAAGCAGTCCAATCATCCCGGCAGACGCGGCGGGGGCGTTGCCGTGCCGGCGGTTCAGAAGCTGATCGATTCGGGCTCGTTTCAAAAGGGTCGTGATGCGGCGAGCATCATGAGAGAGCTCGTCAGAAAACGGATAATCTTGACAGCCTCCCAGCTTCGCATGGTGCTCCTCCGCTTGTCTCGCAGCGGCAAACTGAAACGCCGCGTAAAGATGAAAGGAAGGAAGGTAACTTACCTCTACGCCGCAAAATGACCGAATAAAGTTCAGCGTGAACGGAGTACTCACCCAATCCTAGAAAATCAAGGTTTTTTACAGCGCGAGTCAATTAAGATCCCAGATTTCTAGAATTCGGCGGCTGATGGCAGATGCCCGACTACTATGGGCTGGTATGGCCGTTTTTCTTGTAAGCGTATACGAAGTCTGATTCTAAATCACCGCCGCCAAGTCCCCCGTGAGTACCAAGGGTCTCTACAAAATATGCCTCGATTTGCCTGGCGGACTGATTTGATTCAGCCTGGCTAAATATCCAGGCATCCCGATTTTCTTGAACACGATGGCCGTCAAAAAGCCTGGCCCGGGGTGCTTTGCTGATGCCAACATACCACTGGGAATAAACCCCTCCATGAATGGACATGTAGTTGCTCATGTCGAAAATTACGTCTTGTGCAGTCCGTACCATTGCACTTCCCCTCTGTTTTTAATGTGTAAATTCAACGACGCCACTGACTGGTAAACTTGAGACTATTGTTTGCCATCTCATAGACGGAAATGGCGGCACCTAAGTTAAACTGTTCAGTTCCAAGGTGTAACATGAGCCGACAGTTTTCGAACTAGGATAGCCTATGCTACCCTGATGCCGAGTTCATCTCTAATCATCTTCGCAATGGAACTAAAATCATCGCTGTAGTTTTCCGCGACATATGTTCTTTGCTCAGTCCTTCGGAATACTATCTCCCATCGCTTAAGAAGAGTTATCACATGGTCTCTAACTCTATCCAATCTTCTTTCCAATGTTCTTATTTCTATTTCATTTTTGGAGATCGTAGAATCGAGTATACGTCTGAACGGCTCTTTCTTGAGCGTAGACCCTTTCTTGTATTTTCTCAAACCTTCGCTTAATTTCATCCTCTTGATTGCTGTATTCAAAAATGAATCTTCGGACATTCCCTTCTTGGCGGCAACAATTAGCTTCCTGAATATCCTGTCGTTGGTGTCGTATCTATCTACGAGCTTGTCAAAGAGAACTCCCTGGCCGTGTTTCGTCAAGACGCAGAACTGTTTCCCGGCACTCATGGGCATGACTCCACGATCAATAGCTTCTTGGACTCGAGGTATACATCGCATTATCTCCAGGTAATTCTTTACAGACTGTGGCGTTATACCATAAGCGTCTGCTATTTCCTGAATGCTTATGTTGTGCTTATCGATGCAGTCCTTCATGTAGCCAGCGGTTTGGACAACAGAAAGCGCACTTCTCTTGTCAGCTTCTATCCGCAGTTGACCCGGCTTGATATCATTTCTTTCGATGACGACGCATGGGATATTGTCGGGGTCCACAGCTGTCTTTTCACCCGACTTCAGAATTTCCTTTATGATGTTATAACGAATATAGCCATCACAAAGGAGATACTGGCCGTTCTCCAATTTGACGGTAAACGGGTCCTTAATTCCTATCTTAATGAGCGAATTTTTTAGGCCTTCGAAACTGGACTGCTTATTCTCCGCTACGTTAAGTTTTTGACGCTCAAACTCGCTGATCAAAGTTAAGTCCTCGAATTTCAGATGGTTGAATGCCATTTCGAAACCTCCTAATTTAGCAGATCGTTGAAAGTTAAGCGTCCCTGATTCAGTAATTTAAGGAACTTAACATCTTCAAGGACCATAGTGGTAAAGTTTAGCAAATATGATTCGCGGTCGAGATACGATTGCACGGTTTCGTTTAGGTCTGATTTGAGGGAATCCTGGGAGCGAAGCGTCTTCCGAAGCTCCGCCATTTTCGGAAGTCTTCCTAAGTCCTTCTGTAACTGCTTCGCTTTGCTAATCACTGAACCAGTTTGAGTCGGATTTAACCTCTCGGTAGTTATGGTCTCAACTACCAGCTTCTGGGTTTCCTTGTCGGAAATTCTGCCTACAACCTCTTGTGCCTGGTCGAATCGGATTTCCCCTTTTTCGACAGATTGGATAACTTCTGGGGCCGCAAACTCAAGCGTCCGCAACTTCTGTCGCACTGTAGACGGTTTCTTACCATATTTGGCGCCTATCTCATCGTAGGATAACCCCTTCTCCCTGTCGTATGCCATCAGGCGTGCTATATCCAGCGGAGGAGCGTCTCTTCTCGCATTCGCAACGATCCATTCAATTAGGATTTCTTTTTCCGTGAGTTGGTCTTTGGGGAAGACCAGTGCGTCTATTTGTTTTTCTCCGTTTTGCATCAGTGCCTTGAGTCGCCCCTCACCGCTAAATAAGTCAAAGGAACCATCGTCTCTTTCTTTTACAAAAACAGGTTTGATTTGGAGCATCTTCAAGCTGTCTTTGAGCTCTCGAAAGCTCCCTTCATCTCTGTCCCGGCTCCTTATTACGTTAATCTTGTCGACGGGAATGGTTTTTTCAACGAATTTCCTTGGTTCCATGCACGGCTCCTTGAATTCATTTATAGTTTTTTTCACTTGCGACCCAGGATATCATGCCAAAATAGACTGGTCATGACCAACTGTGTCAACTGCCAATGGCAACAAATGCGTCCTTGCCAGACCTTACATTTCCCCACTGTGGCAGCATACTGTATCAACGCGTTTGATCTGTCAAGTATTTTATTTTTCAGTTGAGTTTTTTATTCCAAATAGTGGCACGAACTTTGCTTACGTCTCGGCTGTCTAATCTCTCCCGCCCACGACAACACCCTTCATGGTATTGGGCGATGCCGACGTGATTTTCACCTTGATGTAATCCCCCACCTTTTCTGACGTCCGGGGGAATATCACGATTTTGTTGCCGTCGTCTCTGCCGGACCACTCCGACTGATTCCTCCTGCTCGGCCCTTCCACCAGGACCTCGTGAATCTCCCCAATATGCCGCTTATTAAGCTCCAGGCTGATCCGCCGCTGGACCTCATTCAAATAAGTAATACGATATTTCTTCTCTTCAGGAGGGACGTCGTCTTTCCAGCGTCTCTTTGCGACAGTGCCCTTTCTCTCGGAGTAATTGAAGATAAACGCCGAATCGAACTTCACGGTCTCCATGACCCTCACCGTCTCCATGAATTCCTCACGCGTCTCGGTGGGGAATCCGAGAATTACGTCAGTAGTCAAAATCACATCGGGGATGGTATCTCTTATATGAGCGGCCAGGTCGAGGAATTGTCCACCGTTATGCAGCCGCCGCATCATTTTGAGGATTCTATCGGAGCCGGCCTGGAGCGGGAGATGAACGTGCTTGCAGATATGCGGATGCGACCTAATAGCCTCCAGCAGCTCATCGGGAAAATCCTTGGGGTGCGGCGACGTGAAGCGGACGCGTCTGATACCGGGCACGTCGGCCACCGCCACTATGAGGTCCGCAAACCGACGTCCGTTGTGCTCATAGGAGTTAACATTCTGGCCCAGAAGCGATACCTGCGTATATCCCTCGCCTGCAAGCCGACGCGTTTCCTCTACGACATCCTCGAACGGCCGGCTGCGCTCTCGGCCTCGAGTGTACGGCACCACGCAGAAGGTGCAGAAATTATCGCAGCCTCGCATAATGGCGATCCAGGCATTGACCCCTTCTTTTCGTTCCGGGTAGATATCGTCATAAGTCTCGAATTCCGAGAGGTCGATCGCCGAAGCCTGTTTCCTCTCGTCTCTGGCCTCATGAATAAGGCGCGGCAGATTACGGTAAGAATCCGGTCCGGCGATTATATCCACGTGAAGATTATTATCCAGCAGTTCCACCTTCAGGTTCTGAGCCATGCACCCCAAAACCCCGATCGTCAACTCTCTTGACTTTTTGATATGCGATAGCTGCTGCAAGCGCCCGTAAATGCGGTTGTGGGCGTGCTCTCTGACCGCGCAGGTATTGAGGAGGACGATATCGGCTTCGCCTGCGCCGACGACCTCGCGGAAATCATCTTTGAACAGAATAGCGCGCACCAACTCGGAGTCGTATTCGTTCATTTGGCAACCATAGGTTTCAAGAAAAAACGCGAGCTTGCCGTCAGTCGAAATATGAGATTGCGTTCCAAGCATATTCCTATCCGCAAATTCTAAGTTATCGCGGCCTGCATTGCGGTCAAGGACTATTTATGTCTCGGGCAAAACGAGTTCGTTCCGCAGCTTATTAATCTTGGCCGCCAGAATGAAATCGCTCTCGGTCAAGCCGTTAATTCTGTGAGTCCAAATCGATATCTTTACCTTTCCCCAAGAAAGGTGAATATCGGGATGATGTCCTTGCCGCTCGGCCAATTCGCCGACCATATCGGTGAAATTCAGCGCCTGGCGGAAGTTCTTGAATCGAAATTCTTTTTCTATGTGATGCTGATCAACAGGGCTCCAATCGTTGCCAAGCATGACGAGAAGTTTTTGCAGCTCAGGGCCATGAAGAGGCGGCACTCCCCCCTTGCAGGGGATACATTCCTTCTCGGCCAGCTCGCTTGTCATCTTCAATCGCCAAATGACATGTTAAAAGCCTTCGCCATGACCTCCAGCGGCACTGACGGCCCCGGGGCTGAACAATGATCATTGAATGCCCGCACCAATTCCGCGGCGACCCCGTCGATATCCATCATTTCAATCTGCCGCCTGTGGAGCATATAAACGAGTTTACCGTCCTTGAAAAGCCCCACCGATGGCGACGAGGGGGTCATCCCTGTCATATATTCGCGCGCTATCTGTGTCGCCTCGCGATCCACCCCGGCAAAGACCGTATAGAGGTGATCGGGTATCACTTTGTTCTGCAATGCCACTGCCACCCCAGGCCGCGCATTGCCTGCCGCGCAACCGCAAACGGAGTTGACAACGATCATAATCGTTCCCCTGGCATCAGACATCACGCGCTCAACTTCCTCTGCCGTGGTCAACGGCTGCACGCCGATATCGGCCAGCTCTTTCCACATCGGCTTCACTACTTCCGGATTATATAAGGTCCGCAAATGATTACTCCTTTCATTGTTTTTCCTTACTAATCACGTTCCAAAACATCAAGTTCCTTAAACAGGTTCCGAGATCTGCGCTGCCATCGAATGACATCGTATCAGCCCACCTTACAGGGGGCTTTCTTATCCCCTCACCCTCCACCGCAATGGCCGCACGACCTGATCATCTCGGTAACTATACCCAGCGTGATCTCGGCATCTATTATCAAATCGTCACCGTCGTAATTGACGCCCGCGATGGTGCAGGCGGCATCAGGCCCTCCGGCTTCCACGAGGCCAGCAAACGCTTCCAGGACCGCTCTTAAAGCGAAGAAGTGCTTGAGGTTCAAGAACTCTTCGATGTCGCTTGTGGCGCCACTCGACTCCGGAAACGTGTCGCCTCGCAAAGCCAGAATCTCTTCCGCGGTGCGCCCCCGAAATCGTTCCAGAAGAAGCGACTCCGCACCCACCGCGCCGCCACAGGTTCTCTTGAGAAAGCGATATGACTTGAGCCGTTCGCCGGGGCCCAG
>Ga0315289_10003615_pt1 | contig 23325 bp, 18 predicted proteins | sample YL17G11_40_MG_FD_203452 | JGI IMG/M metagenome (GOLD analysis project Ga0315289, IMG submission 203452) | Sediment microbial communities from Yellowstone Lake, YNP, Wyoming, USA - YL17G11_40 | ecosystem: Environmental > Aquatic > Freshwater > Lake > Sediment | place: USA: Wyoming | collected...
GATATAATTATTTTGGGTTTTGTTATTTTGATATTATTAATTATGAGATTAATAAGTATTTTATAAGATGTCAAAGATTGCTAAAAACAGTTTTCACGACTTGTTGTAGATTTATGCACAAACATCAGAAAGACTTATTGTTTCCTTCTGATAAATAGTATGTTCTTAAAACAGTGTTCATCGGTGTTTATCAGTGGTTAATTAAAGTTTTTGACCACGAAAGCACGAAGATGTAACACGAGATTTATCTCGTAGTGTTAACGACATAAATGTCGCGTTACAATGACTGTGTAACCACGAATTGCACGAATCTGCACGAATAATAATTTTATGGTAAGATTAGTGTGAATTAGTGAGATTCGTGGTTTCTCTCTTTTCTTTGTATTTTTTTATGTCTTATTGTATAAGAGTATAATGAAGACAAAAGTGTTGCAAAAAATTTTAGGATGATTTATTTATACATTTGCCAATTGGTTTCAACAGATGTTTGAGGGAGTTGATAAAAGGCTATGGCTACACAACCGCTTGGTGTCATTGCTTCTTTTTTTAATTCTAAAACTGTTCCATCAGGATATATTCTGAATGAAGATAGTTTTCCATGAGAAGGTGTAAAATCGTAACTTACCACTGCAAAATTACCATCAGGTGTCATACCTATGGATTGGGCTGCTTCATATCCAAAAAATTCTTGTCTAAAGGTAACATTGTGTAATTCTGATATATCATAAACTGCTACATAACCAAAAAGTGATTCTAATATCACTCTTGAATTTGGTGTTACAACTATTCCATTTGCCGCATTTCCTGGGACGTTAATTGATGTTCCAGAATAAGTAATAGTATCATCATTGATATTTAAAACATACAAATCATCGGGGCTCGCACAAGCTAATAGTGCCAATTTATCATCAGGAGTTATTACTATTTCACTACATCCAGGAATACTCAAAACCTGTCCTGTATCCGTTATTTCTCCATCTTTATTAATTTTATACATAAATACATTTTGAAGCCACAATCCTAATATCAAACCATTAGATGTTATATCAAATTCAATTATTATTTTTTCAGGATAGTTTGAAAAGAAATATTTTGGAGGAGTTATTACATCATTATTATCTGTTATTTCTAAGACTGAAATACCTAAGTCTACAACTTCACCATTCTCAAGAACTTCATGATTAACTAAAGCACATTTCCCATCTTTGGTAATTTTTACATCAATTGCTTTTCCCCCTAAGTCTATATCTCTTACTTTGTATACGTCTCCATTGTCATTTATTTTTAAAACTGAGATAGATAAATAATCAGGAGGAAAATATCCATTATTTGCTATTAATACTAATCCTTCTTTTGATATAACGACTCTTCTATCACTGCCTCCAGTAGGAATAACACTTCTTACAGTTATATTCCCAGCACAATCCATATCAAATATTACTGATAAGGCATTATAGTCATACATACAACCAACACCAACATACTGTGCATTGAGAATTATTTCAGCAAAAATAAAATATATTAAAAATAGATATTTAAAGAGTTTCATTCTCCATATCCTTTTTTTAATAATAAAAAGAAAAGGTGGGGAAGAATACCCCACCTTTCTTTAAAATAAAATTATGGGTCTATATGAGTAATTATTATAGTATCAGCATCATTATGACCCTTCCAGGAAATAAATATATCAACAAGATTCTTACCATTAGTAGCTATTCTTGGATATTGGTTCGTATAGATGTTAGGATAAAAAGGCAGGACCTCAGTGTTAGTTTGAATCTTTGTATCTTTCATAAAAGTTTCTCTTCTGCTGCCAAATCCTCTTGAAGTTACATCTGGTTCGTTTGGAATACTTGAGGTTGAATCAACACAATATACCTCTCCGTAATAATTCCAATTATCGACAATTAACCTATCCACATAGCAAGAATCAAGTTTAGATGCATTAGAATTAAAATCCCCATAATATAAACTGAAAGCATTAGCACTATCACCAGGATTAGTAAAAATATTCCTGTTCATCGCAATTGCTGGAACACTAAATTTATCATCGTTGAATTCTCTTACACCTTCGGAATTTTGTGTCATATTTTCTGAAAGGTCAATTCCTGTTGGTACATAATTTGTTAATAAAATTCTTAGTCCCCAAATATCCTGATGACCAGATACATTTTTATCTGTAATGACAACCCTTGGTTTTAGATAAAGTGGATTAGAATCAAAATCAGCATCAATTTGAACAGAATCTGCAAAATTCAGAGGTGTATTTATTAATGTATCAGAAATTGAGTATTTATCATTTCTTGTAGCTGCATTAGGGATATAAGCACCAGCCAATTTATGGTCATTTACAGGGTCTAAACTATCTTCTTTAATCCAGAAGACCCATAGTTTTTCATCTTTCACAGCTAATGAAACATCTGTAAAATAATGGTCAACTGCTCCATATTTACCAAATAGACCGGGACATTTTTCTTCATATCCCATTCCAATAGGTGTCCAATTATCACTATCATCATTATACCTGAATACCCATACCTCTGTTCGTGCATATCTCTCTTCAGGATGACCGACTATCCATACCATATAATTCAAAGTGCAGGCTGTATAGATTGTTCCGACATAATCAGGGTCGTCTCCTTCAGGAACAGAAATAGAAGCAATAGCATTAATTTGACAAGGAGCTAAACCACATACAGGTTCATATTGATGAGGGAAAATTGTTTTAAAAACATAAATTGGTTTTGGTATATCTTGACGAAATTTCTTATAGTAAAAAGGCATCACGAAAAAGTTTGTCCCATCGTAATCTGGCTCTGGTTCCAAGAATTCTGTAAATACGGCTATACAAAAAGGAGAACCCCATTCATAGGGAAACCACAGATTAACATCATGATTCATATTATAACTGACAACAGTTGTATCTGCTTGATTATCACTATCATATTTCCCTGATGCTAAAGCAAGATGATGTCCATTCAATATAAGGGGATTAATATCAGTAGTGATGGTAATGTTTTGGTCAAGCGGTATTGGTTCAGAGGGGATGTTATCATAATTGTAATAGTCATTAATATCATAAGGAACTTCACTGGATGGAATTTGAAAAGTGATGGATTCAACTGTTGGAACTTTCTCCATCGGATGATACATACAGTCAGTGCCACCATAATGATAGCCAATATCAATACGCTTATTAATTAAGTCTGCATTAGTAATATCATCAACTGAGGGGCAATCTTTCGAGGAATCTGCAGTACTTGTAGTGGCGTCATTGAAGAAATCTTTTGAACCATTATCGACAGCGATGCTTGTGGCATTTTGATTACTTGTAACATCTCTAAGACCATCCAGGGCGCTTTTGGCAATATTTTTATCAGGTAGGTTATCCGCATGTCTTATGGCATAATAAGAATCCATACTCGCTTGAGGGGAAACTTCCTCCCAATTGACAGAGTGAATAGTATTTGCCCAGTATAAAGAACCATCTTCAGCTACCCAGAATAAGGCACCTTCATTATCTCCCCAACTGAAATCGTTAGGAAGATAAATCTTTAACTTTGAACCATTAGCGAGTGTTAAAATAATAAAATGATTCCCAGTAATTCCTTCCCCAGCTAGCTGCCAATAATCTCCTATAGCAAACCATAATTCTCCTGAACCTTCTTGTTGTCCTGATTCAAATCTGTTAGCAGGATTTGATTCCCAGAATTTATATTTCGCTTTATATTTGGATTCATATCGAGAGAACCTATCGGCTATTTCTCTCACACCGACATATATCTCCGCATTATAAACTGCAAGATTCGGAGAAACCTCTATATTTGTTATATTCCCATTTATAATCATCGGTCTCTTACTCACATCAGGATATGGGTCTTCATCAATGGTTCGTGTTGTCTGAGCAAGATAAAATCCATCATTAGGATAAGTATTTGCTAAGAGCTGACCAATTGTAGTTGACCTGTGGACAAACATTGGGCAAAGTTCCTCAAATTAATGTTTCTATTATGTAAGATTATTTAGAAATGAATTTTGTGGCAAAATAGTTTTGATGAATGACAATGCAATAAAATTATTTATACATCTCCCAGATTTCATCGTCAGTAGAGGTAACATACGTGGGGATGAAGCGGATGTCGGAGAAATGGCCAGGGAAGAATTGGTCTTTGTCGAGTTTTTCAAGGGTTCCATCAGGATACATCCTTATTACAGAAACTGTTTGTCCATAAGAATTATAATTCCAAGAAACAACTATGTATTTATTATCAGGCGTTACATCAAATGCTTGTGCCATATCAAAATATCCAGTACTATCTATAAATGTTAAACTTCCATCATATTCTATCTTATAGCAATTTACATCAGGATTAAAATTTATGAAGTATTTTGAGTCTTGAGTTATTCTATTTAATTGAGAACTTTTCTGCCCGGCAATTACAGCTCCTTTATAAATAACTTCACCATCAGGCAGAATTTCACAATATACAGTTGCTTCTGTATCAAGATATCCTCCCGAGACATAGCAAAATCTACCATTTGGTGTCATAACAACAATTCCATCTACTCCATAAGGTTCTGTAGAAATTCTTTGCCCTGTATCAATTAATTCTTCATCTTCTGTTCTTCTTAATACACAGAGTTGTTTAAGTCCATAATTATTACTAATAATTGTATTATTATATCTACTCTCTGCGTATTCTATAGGAGCAAAATGTTTTTCTGGGTGTTGTAAGTCAAAAATAATAGGTAAAGAATTACCTATATCTGTTAATGAAAAATCATTATTAATTCTAAACAGTTTCATACAAGCATCTACACTATGTGTAATAATAAGATATTTATCGTCTGAAGAAATTGTTGCGTAAGGTGTTGAATAACTTAATTCTGAAAACCCCAAATAATAGACATCTTTATGGTTTTCAATATTGAATATTGATATATATCCGTAATAGGTATATGCAAAATCCACTGAATAAGGAATCAAAATATTTTCAGTTTCATTGTCTAATTGTATTGTATTAAAGACCGACAAATTTCCGTTTTCGTCTAAATCTAATATAACAATATAATTTGATTCAAACCAACAAGCCATTGCTCTATAAGAAAATAGATTTATTTGAATAAAAATTAGCAATAATATTAATAATAATTTTTTTATCACACTTTTTACTCCTTAGAAAAAAGAGTCCGAAGTTGTCAACCTCGGACTCTTTTAGTTTTAATACTACGGATCGATATGCCTTATGAATATTGTTTCATAATCAGCATAGCTTGTAAATACATCGGTAAGATTTGTGCTATTAGTATTAATTCTTTCAGAATTAACTCCACCTACTGATAAATCTAATACTTCTGTATTTGTTAGTATGGTGCCACTATATTTGAATACATATCTATCAGTTCCAAATCCTCTATAGGTGGTGTCAGGTAGGGAACTGCTTGAGAAATTTAAAGGTCCAGGGATATCTTCAGGAGTTGTCCAGGTATCAGTACTAACAAAGTTACATTGACTATATTGCGCTTTAGGATGCCAAAAACTTCCAAATGCTCTCTTTGTGATAGTGGAAAATCCTTTGTCCTGAGAATAATCATTTGAGGATATGGATGGAATTAGAGTTGCCACGCCGGGTTCATACTTTACTTCGTATAAATTAACTACAGTCTGATATGGAGCTCCTTCTACATATATATCAATTTTACCCGATTTAATTTTTTCACTATTATGTCTACATATCAATCTTGGATTACCTTTAAATTTATTATTTGTTCCATACATATCCGTTGTATCATCCCAGGTTAAATCTACTTGTATGTCATCGGTATATATACAATCAATTATAGAATTGCCAATCTCATCTTTTAGATCAATTTCATTTTGAATGATTACAGGATCACCCAGTTCAATATCCATAGGACTTTCAATATAGACACATTTAATTTGGTATGTAAAAGGGCTACTTCTATGTTTATTGGACCAAACTATCCATAAATTGTTATTTCTTGCACAGAGTCCTACATCATAAAAATAATCTGATGCTTCTGTACCGGGTGTTGGTGATAAGAGTTCCTTATAGGCAATTTTTATCCATTTGTTAGGTTGATTAATTATTGGATCATATCTGTAGATATAGAGTCCTGCTTTTTTCTTTACATCTGGAAGTGCTTCCCATATCCCATATTCATCATCATATTGAGTTGTTGAATACATTACAATACAAGCAGCATATATCTGACCTTCTTCATCCTCACGAGATGGTTCCGGATAAGTTGGATGAATATAATCATATTCTGGATTATTGCTACCATCGGTTTTTTTTCTGTCAACTTTGTGAGTGGAAGTAATAGCTATCGCGTATATATTAGGATCAAATTGATAATCATAGCCAGTAGTAGGATCATGATAATCTTCAACTTCAAACTTATCTATGACTCCCCATTTGATTCTCCAGCCAGAATCATCTCTGAATCTGTAGAACATAAATCGCTCCGTATCTTCATTGATATGACCTGTTTGCATATTTTCATCGAAAACTTCTGATCTGTATACAACAATTGTTTTTTCATCTTCACTACCTGGCTCAAATACTGATTCAATATCCATATGATGTTGAAGTTCTATAGTAGGATCAACAGACTCTTCAAAAACACTGTTATCATCTTCATCAATTTGTACTGATTCAATAATTTCTAAGGGATGATACAAGCCATAATGGTCTTCATAAGGATACTCTTTTGAAATGAGATAATGGTAGCCGATATCGAGACGTTTATCGACAAGATAGGACGGATTACTTGCACAAACCGATTCTGATGGACAATCATCAGCTTCTGTCGTTGATGTAGTTCCATAATTAAAGAAATCCAAACTCCCATTATCCACAGCAATGCTTGTGGCATTTTGATTACTTGTAACATCTCTCAAGCCTTGCAGGGCGCTTCTGGCAATGTTATAATTCTCTAACTCATCCGCATGTCTTAAAGCAAAATAAGTATCCATATTCGTTTGAAGCGAGTCTAAATTTAAAAACATTATTTACAAATATAGATACTTGAGTAAAGAAAAATGTTACAATTTGTTTGTTCTGGATTAATATATTCTATTTAGCTGTTATTTTTAGTCAATAATAAGAAATAATCTCAAGATTTTAAAAGTAATCTAATTTTTTAAGTTCAAATATATGAAATTTAGTATTGACTTCTATTTTTTTGAGTTGCTAATTTGCAATCGAAATTAATGTAAAGATGGGTAAAAAGGTGTAAATTCCGTTGAGTCTATCTGTTCGGTTGTGCTCTGTTTAATCAGTTGAGCCTCTTATCCGATTATAAGAAACAAAAGGGAGTTAATGTATGAAGTTTAAATTCTATTTTATTTTATTTTTAATATTTTTGCTTATTGTTTCAGGGATAATTACTGCGATTTATTTTCAAAAGAAACAACAACAAAGAATGGCGGAACAGGCTTTTTTATTGGCGATGACTGCTTATGAGAAAAACCAGTATGATATTGCTGAAGGAAAGTTTAAAGAACTGATTGAAAAATATCCCGGCTCCAACAATATCCTTCAAGCGAATTTGGTTCTTGCAAGAATATATAAGCATAATAATAACATAGAGAATGCTGTGGCAATTTGGCAGAAATTAGTTAAAGATTTTCCACAAAGTAATCAAATAGCAGAGGCATTAATCGAACTTGCTAATTATCAATATTTTAACAAAAAAAATTATGAGGAAGGTAAGAGACTCATCGAAGATGTCTTAAAAAAATATCCAAATTCTGAGTTTGCAGATATGGCATACTTAAGCCTTGCTGTTTACTATAGAGATAGAGGTTCGTATGAGAAGGCGAAAGAGCTTCTGGATCAGGCTCTTGTTAAGTTCCCCAATGGTTCAGCAAAGAATGATATTGAGAATGTTCTGGGTGATGTTAATCTTACTTTATTAACGACGAGAAACAATCTTGAAAATGATGAGATTTATGTGGTTCAAAAAGGAGATAAAATTACTACCATTGCTAAGAAATATAATATTGCTGATACATTGTTGATGAGAAGTAATGGAATTACTAATCCAGCAACTTTAAGACCGGGTCGGAGATTAAAAATCCCCAAAGTTAATTTTAGAATCGTAGTAGATAAATTTAACAATATGTTAACGTTATATAACAACGATAAATATTTTAGGAAATATCCTGTGCGCACAGGAGTCTATGAATACCAAACACCGAGTGGGAAATATAAAATTGAATCCAAAGTTAAAAATCCCGATTGGAATAAGCCTGATACAGGCGAGAAGATTCGTTCGGGTGACCCGAGAAATGAATTAGGCACAAGATGGATGGGTTTTGAAGGAAGCGCATTGGGTATTCACGGCACCATTAAACCCGAAACAATCGGGAAATATGCCTCGAATGGATGTATAGGTCTATATATGAAAGATGTTGAGGAATTATATGACCTCGTTCCGCTTGGAACAGAAATCGAAATTATAGGGAAACAAAATCCTGATTTAATTGATAGAACGAATATGGGAATTAACCAGTAATTTTAAATAAAAATATAGTGAAGGTCTTCAGACCTGTCATAAGTGGTTTTAGAGTTGTAACACGAGATTTATCTCGTATATATCCTGCGGCAGGGATGTCGCGTTACCATATTTGGGGATAATGATATGAAAAAAATTAGAATTGGAATACCTAAAGGTTCGCTCCAGGAGTCAACATTAGAACTTTTTAAAAAGGCAGGATTTAATTTTAAATCCACTGAGCGTTCGTATTTTCTAAATAGTGATGATGAAGAGATTGAAGCGATGTTGATTCATGCTCAGGAAATGGCGCGATATGTTGAAGATGGAGTGTTTGATGCAGGATTGACAGGCAAAGATTGGATTCTCGAAAATAAAGCTGATGTTGTGGAGGTTGCTGATTTGATTTATTCCAAGCAAACTATGCGAAAAGTGAAGTGGGTTCTTGCTGCGCCGATGTCTTCTAAAATAAAGTCGGTTAAGGATTTGGAAGGGAAAAGAATTGCTACGGAAGTCGTAAATATTACTAAGGATTATTTAAAGAGAAACAACGTTAAGGCGAATGTGGAATTTTCGTGGGGTGCAACTGAAGCAAAGGCACCTGAACTTGTTGATGCCATTGTTGAAGTCACTGAGACAGGTTCATCTTTGAAAGCGAATAAATTAAAAATAATTGACGTTGTTCTTGAATCGAATACAAAACTGATTGCAAATAAAAATAGTTATAAAGATAAATGGAAAAGAGAAAAGATACAAAGCATAGCCCTACTTCTCAATGCCGCTATAGAAGCGGAATTGAAAGTGGGTCTGAAGTTAAATGTTGAAACAAAAAATCTCAACAAAATATTAAAAATCCTTCCAGCAATTACATCGCCAACAGTCTCACAGTTATCGAATAAAAAATGGGTAGCATTAGAGACAATTATAGATGAAAAAATTGTCAAAAGAATTATCCCTGCCTTAAAAAAAGCCGGCGCTACTGGAATAATTGAGTATCCACTGAATAAAGTGATTTATTAAAAAGCCACGAAATGAATTATAAACAATTATTTAGCCACGAAAATCCACAAAATCACACGAATAAATATTCTTATTTGAATTAAACCTCTAAATATTATTCATTATTAATTATTCATTATTTATTAGAACAATATTGAAGTTATATAAGTTTTTATTTAAATCATTTAATTATTTAAAAATAAAAAATACTTGACAAAAAAATAATAATGACTTCAATAAAAATTAAATATATTTAACATTTTCAAAATTGACTGGCAAGTAAGGATATTATCACTTTAACGAAAAAACCTTGCAACAAACTGTAAAAGAGATTGTCTGATAAACCAACATCTTTAAGAGAATTTGTAGGCATATAAATCTAACTTTAAGGAGACTGTTTTGCCAGAGATTAGTCGGTTTTTTGGGATTATTATTCGTATGTATGTTGAGTCGAGTGTTCCACATCATCGACCACATTTTCATGCTTATTACCAGAACTACATTGCCATATATACTATTGAGTCAATTGAGTTAATTAGTGGTAGTTTACCGCTCCGACAGCAAAGACTCGTAGAAGCATGGGCAGAATTACACCAAGGAGAACTTTTGGATAATTGGGAGCGGCTACAATCTGGGCAAATGCCTTATAAGATAGCCCCGCTCAAATAAGGTTTAAGGGAGAAAAGAAAAATGAATCATGCAATTTATCGCATCATTTCATTTAAAGTTATTAAACCATATACACTGCGTATTAATTTTGACGATGGAGAAGAAAGAGAGATTGATTTTCAGCCGGTGTTAGCCGGGGTGATTTATGGTGCACTACAAGATGAAAAACTGTTTAACCAAGTAGAGATTGACCCAGAAGTGCACACGTTAGTTTGGCCAAATGGGGCTGATTTTGACCCTGAGACACTTCACGATTGGCCCAAGTACGTTGAAGAGATGAAGCGAATGGCAAAGCAATGGGCACTGGAACAATCTAAAGCACAATAAAAACTGGTGTAGATAAATATCATATTCAGCGTGTTTATCCTACTCAAAATTGTTGAATGTTTTTCTCTTAAAACAAATTTTGAGTAATTAATGACTAAAGGAAAATTTAATTCATAATAAAAAAGCTTGAAATAATTCCTGATAAGACACCGAGCAAAAAAGATAAAAAGGTGTAATCCGCTGAAATATAAGGCGTTATGTTAGAGTCGAATCTGGTTTCTTATGCCAACAGGAAAATATATAAAAGTTCTTATATAGAAACCATATAATCATTGTTAGGCGGCAGATAATATAAAAATTTAAGCCTTGACTGCCATAGCCTACCCCTATTATCATCATAATAATATTTAAAACGAAATATAAAAACGGCAAATGAAGGCAAGAGCAAAACAATTAAAAGACAATACTCTTTTCCCTCTTGATAGAACACTAATTGACACCCTCGTCATCACCCCTGAAAATAATACTCATAATTCCATTGAACAGCAAACTGCTTTAGCTGGAATAAATTCACTCAACAAAGAACTGTCTCAGCACTTTAACAAAAAAATTAAACTCCAACCTACACTTACCCGCCAACTCGTTAGCTTTCAGGCCAATAAACCAAGACCGTCCTATCGCTGGTACAAATACAAAGAAGCTTTTTCCGCATCCCTTATTGAAAATCTGTTATCAAAATATGGAATTACATCAGGTAAAATTCTCGATCCTTTTGCTGGAAGTGGTACAGCTTTGTTCGCAGCAAGCGATATTGGGCTTGATGCGGATGGTATTGAATTGCTGCCTGCAGGTCAGCAAATTATTCTTACAAGAAAGTGCTTAGAGACAGAATTTACAAAAGATGATTTCAATACCATAAATTTTTGGGCTTCTAAATGCCCATGGCATCAATCGAAGGTAAAAATCCCTCTCTCAGCGTTACGTATTACGGAAGGCGCTTATCCAAATAAAACTCTCGAATTAATTAAGTTGTACATGGGAGCATGGCAAAAAGAAAATGACAGAGTTCAATCAGTATTACGCTTTGCTTTGCTATGCATACTTGAATCTATTAGCTACACACGTAAAGATGGACAATATCTCCGATGGGATTATCGTTCTGGACGCAGACAAGGGGCAACGCCTTTCAACAAGGGAGAAATTCTCGATTTTGATAAGGCCATATGTGACAAGCTACATGAAATCTGCCATGATTTAAAGACTGATAAGGAACACCTAGACCTATTCCACTCGAAAGTTTTGCAGGGAAATATTAATCTTTTTTGTGGTTCTTGCCTCGATATAATGCCTGCACTTCCTGAAAACTCATATGATGCTGTCGTGACATCCCCGCCTTATTGTAATCGCTATGATTATACGAGAACCTATGCCTTAGAATTGGCATTGCTCGGAATAGGAGAGGATGAGATAAGCAGTCTTAGGCAGGAAATGTTAAGTTGCACAGTTGAAAATAGGTCTAAAGATTTATTGAAAATAAACCCGGAATGGACAAAAGCTATAGTAGCAGCAGACGGTCAAGAATTATTACAAGCCATTTTAGGTTATCTGGAGAAAGAGAAAGCTGAGGGACGGTTAAACAATAACGGTATCCCAAGAATGGTACGAGGCTATTTCTATGAAATGGCCTGCGTTATTGCTGAGTGTGCACGTATTTTGAAACCAAATGCACCCTTGTTTATGGTAAATGACAATGTTCGTTATGCAGGCGCAAGCATTTCAGTTGACATGATCCTATCTAACATTGCCGAAAAGTTAGGATTCCATGTTGAAAATATTCTTGTTCTACCAAACAGTAAAGGCAACAGCAGCCAGCAAATGGGGAAACATGGACGTGATCCACTAAGGAAGTGTGTTTATGTCTGGAGAAAAATATAGTGTCTACAAATAAGCCGCATCGTAAACATCTGTCCGGCAGTTCCGACCTTGTGACTACATATGAAGAAATTAGGGCTGGTTTTGTTAAGTTAGCTCTTGAAAAAAACCGCAGAGCTACTCCTTTTGTAGAGCAAGCACGATCTCTAAAAGCAGCTGCATCTCAGGCCAAAACCACTGCGGATTTGCTTAACATCGAGAGCATCCAACCTGCCCTGCTGACAGCATCAGGGGTGTCAGACAAAGCATTGAATTATCTCTTTCCTCAGGACAAGATAGAAGCAATCAAAGGATTAATAGCGAAATACCTTGAACCCGCGGGACCAGCATTTGTTGAAGAGTTAGTTTTCAGATTTTTGTTGACAAGAGGTGATACGCTCGGCGGTTCTATGAGAAATATAGGCGGAGTTATGGGAGAACGCAAACTTACTCGCGCAACTCTTGCCAACCTTGCACTTGCGAAAATCCCTTATCAATGGCTTCACTCTGACAGCAAGGAATGGATTATTGGAAAAGACGACGATGCTGATATAGAACTGTATCTTACAACGCTTGGTTGGTCACATAAAGGCAAAAACCGTACAATGATTTATAACCGCAAGATTCCATTCATCGGCAAAAACATAGATTTATGCCTTCTCAATTGTAGTCCACAAGAACTGAGCAACGCATTTACTGATCCTTCTCGTTATATTGCTCTTGGCGAACTCAAAGGTGGAATCGATCCAGCCGGAGCAGATGAACACTGGAAAACAGCAAGGACATCTTTAACCCGCATACGCAAAGCGTTTTCTGACCATAAACTTTCACCCCATACATTTTTTGTCGGTGCAGCAATTGAAAACAGCATGGCGGAAGAAATCTGGCACCAACTGGAAGACGGAATATTAAGCAATGCTGCCAATTTGACTAACGCTGATCAAGTAGCTTCTTTGTGTGGCTGGTTATGTAGCCTTTAGAAACAGAATAACGAGAATATAGCTTTTACAAAATAATTTATGAGCACCGCCCAACAAATCGCTCAAGACGGACGTGGCGATACTGCTACCATGCCGATTAGCTCAGGCGTTAGGTTAGAAGTTAATATAAAATAGAATAAAGATATATGATCACAGCTAAAGATATAATTTATAATCAAGTAGAAAACACTAAAAAGGATTTCGATTCGAAGAATAGTGAATTACTTAAAAATGTAGAATCTGAAATTGCTACAGCACATGTAGTAAAACTTATTGGACTGTTAAAAGGAGCAGATTTTGTTACTGAAAATAATATTTATTATCTTTCACTACTTTTCAAAGCTGAAAATATTTTAATATCCTCTTTCCATCTTGTGCGACAAAGAGCATATATTGAAACATTTTCATTGTTGCGTATTGCCATTGAGGCAATCGCTACGGCAATACATATTTCTAAAGAAAAAGAAGCATTAAATAAATATTTGAATAATACATACAAGTCTACAGATTCAATTAGTTATTCAAAAAAGTTCATACCACTAATTGGTCAAATTTGGGGGATATTCAGTAAAACTGCAGTACATATAAATTCAAAAACTTATGGCCCCAAAATGGAAATTAATGATGATGAATTACAAGAAACAATACAAATTGACTTTGATTTTCGTAAACCAAATAAAGAACAGGATGATCAAATAGCATTAATATCCACCCAATTAGTTGCAACGATTGTACATAGGGCTTTTGAAATAATATTCTTGAAAGAGAAAATTTATAAGGGGCGATCTTTTTTAAGTTTTCCTGGGACAGATTTGATTATTTTCGGTAAAAAATATTCAGATAAAATAAATGAATTGTATAATAAAATTTTGACCTTAATCAAGAATGAAAATTGTTGATATGAGAAATGTTTGGGTTCTTGACATTTGACAGAAAATTATGCCGTCGAGTGATATGTTATATTATTATTTTTAAAAACTACTATTAGAATTATCAAAAGATAAAAAGTTTTAAAACAAAAAAAATCCACCTAACAAATCATTGCAGCGGACGGCGTAAACGCCGCCGATGAATTCAATCGTTACAATGCATACTACATAATATCAGGTCAGAACTCACAGTTTCCTGGTGAACCAAATCGAAATCTCTGAAGAACTTCAAAAACGAGATTGATTCGTCGCCTTCGGCTCCTCACAATGACATTTTAAAGTCTCTGTCATTCTGAGCGAAGCGAAGAATCTCATAGTTTGGTCAGTATTTCAGAAATCTCAATTTATTATTATTTTATTTGTGTTGATTTTTCAATTTTTGCCCAGATATCACGTAATGAAACGGTGCGATTGAAGACAAGACATTTTTCAGTGGAATCAGGATCAACACAAAAATATCCTAATCGTTCGAACTGAAATTTATCTCCCTGTTTTGCACTCGCAAGACTTGGTTCGAGATAGCAAGGTTTAAGTATCTCAAGAGAATTTAAATTTATGTTCGATTTCCAATCTTTACCTTCTTCTACTTCGTTTGGGTCTTCTTTTGTAAAAAGATGCTCATAGAGTCTGATTTCAGCTTCAATATTATGAGTAGCAGAGACCCAATGCAAAGTTGATTGAACCTTGCGACCGTCCGGAGAACCTCCACCACGAGTTGCAGGGTCATATGTGCATCTTAGCTCAATTATCTCACCTGTTTTTTCATTTTTTACAACACCAACACAGGTGATAAAATAAGCATATCGTAATCTTACTTCACGACTGGGAGCAAGACGGTAGAATTTCTTAGGTGGAATTTCTCTAAAATCATCTTTTTCAATATAGATGACACGAGAAAATGGAACTTTGCGTGTTCCAGCACTCAGGTCTTCAGGATTATTGATGGCATCGAGTTCTTCCACTTTCTCTTCAGGATAATTTTCGATGACAACTTTGAGGGGATGTAATACAGCCATAACACGTGGAGCACGTTTATTCAAATCTTCTCGGAGACAATGCTCCAACAGAGCTATATCCACAACACTTTCGGCTTTAGAAACTCCAATTCGTTCGCAAAAATCACGTATTGATTCTGGTGTATAACCACGTCTTCTCAAGCCTGATATAGTCGGCATCCGCGGGTCATCCCAATCCTTGACATAATCTTCCTGCACCAATTCGAGAAGTTTTCGTTTACTCATTACAGTATAAGTCATATTGAGTCGAGCGAACTCGATTTGTTGTGGATGATAAACTTTTAATTGGTCGAGATACCAATCGTATAAAGGTCGATGGTCTTCAAATTCAAGTGTGCAGATGGAGTGTGTGATTTTTTCGATAGAGTCTTCAAGACCGTGAGCCCAATCATACATCGGATAGATGCACCATTTATCTCCTGTGCGGTGATGGCTGGCGTGAAGGATGCGATACATCACGGGGTCTCGCATATTGAGATTGGGAGATGCCATATTAATTTTAGCACGAAGAACACGAGAACCATCCGGGAATTCTCCCTTTCGCATTCGTTCGAATAGTTCAAGATTTTCTTCGACTGAACGGTTTCTATAGGGACTTTCTTTACCAGGTTCTGTTAGGGTTCCACGATAATCTCTAATTTCATCAGCACTCAAATCGCACACATAAGCTTTACCGTCTTTAATTAATTGGATAGCGTATTCATACATCTGGTCAAAGTAATCGGAGGCATAATAGAGTCGATTGCCCCAATCAAATCCAAGCCATTTTACATCTCCAATTATAGAATCAACATATTCTTGTTCTTCTTTTGTAGGATTAGTGTCATCAAATCGCAAATTGTATAAGCCATTAAATTCTTGTGCGAGACCAAAATTCAGGCAGATAGATTTAGCATGCCCGATATGTAAATAGCCATTGGGTTCTGGAGGGAAACGCGTGTGAACTCTTTTCCCATACTTATTATTTTTTAAATCCTCTATGATTATGTTTCGAATAAAATTCGGTTTTGGTGTAGAATCAATTTGAGTCATATATAGTTCCTTAGAGATACATTTTTAGAAGGAATGATTATTAAAAATAATCATTATTTGTCAATTACTTTTGTAATAATTGTTTAAAAACTGTTTTTATGTCTAAATCTTTAATTGAGATTTCTAAAAAACTTCAAAAGCAAGATTATTTTATTTGTCATGCTGAACTCGTTTCAGCATCCCAATTGAGATTATGAAACAAGTAATGTCAACGAGATCCTGAAACAAGTTCAGGATGACATTACTTGGTTCAGAATCGGAATGACACAATATGGTTTGTTAGTATTTCAGAAGTCTTTAATTAGGAAAATAACTTTTATGCTTTAAACGAATTAAAATCATAGCAATTAATGCGCCGATAAAGTCTGAGACTAAATCAAGAGCCGTATTTAAATATCCTCCAACACCAGATTGGGGAACAATAACAGACACAAATAATTCTACAATTTCATTGAGAGCACCGACTCCTAATCCTGCCATTATAACTACAATGGATAAGGCAGTCCACCTGTTCAGATTTGGTTGAAGTACCGGTTTCAAAATATAAAACATAACAAGTGTTGCTACCCCGAATCCAAAGATATGAACAAATTGGTCATAACGAAAGATAGGATAACTTTTTGAGAGAGGAATGAGAATAATTTCATATAGTCTTACCTTTGAAATGTATATTCCGCCTCCTGCCATATGTAAGATTGCCCAAATTGTTAGTCCCCATAAGGCACTATTCGGATAATTGACTTTTCTATCTGTTATGATGATAACAATAAAGAAAAAAATAATTACACAGATATAAACAATAAACTCATAGTTTTTCCTCATAAGGAATAAAGGCGTAAAAATAATTAATCCTAAAATAAGTACAATCAGAATAGGTAGTTGTCCTTTTTTTAATTGCATTTATCCAACCTTTAATGATTTGAAAATCTTATAAAAATATATTACCAGCCGCCTCCGCCGCCACCGCCGCCACCTCCACCACCTCCTCCACTTCCACCGCCACTACTACTACCGGAACTTGAAGGTGCAGAACTAAGGGTGGAAGCCATTGTGCTGACTGCTGCGCTTATACTTCCAGATAATGATGCAATGGAAACACCGCTTGTGCTTAATGATGATGACGTCCCCGATGATGATACAAAGGATGAATGGAAATAAGATGGTGGTTTAATATCCAATCCTTCGAATCGTTCTATCCATTTTTTTTCAACTCCAAAGGCAATTGCATAAGGGAGAAAGTTGGCGAAATATTCTTCTGCTTTATCAAGCATATCAAATTTATCAAGGTCTGAAAGGTATTTTTTGAATCCAATCCAGAGTTCTTTTTCTCTGGAACCTAAATAGGTTTTTCTCGGCATAAATGGTGCAAAGATTGCAATTATTACACCTGATAATATAAGTGATAAACTTAATCCGACACTTAAGAATTTTAAATGTGCAGGTAATAGAGTCTTCCAATTACCTAATCCATAACAGGACAATACAGCCATTCCGATTCCAATTAAAATTGCGATTAGCCCGGGAATACCGAAACAAAGCATCAGGATTAATTTATCCACACTTATTCTTTTTTCCCTGATTATGCCTGCTAATCCGACAACTCCAGCCGAACCGAATCCTGCTCCCCACACGAATAAAAAAGCGGCAATAAAATTTGAGATTGCTATTAAAATTATACCCGGAATTATAAATAGGAATGCTAATCCTGTGTATTTCTTAATAACTTTTCTCGGGTCTTTCTCAAAGAATTTTCTACTTACCATCTCGCTGAATATACTATCTTTTATTTTTGGGATAGCAGTATAAAATTGATTTTTCAAATCAGAGAGATTTCTTTTCCATCCAACAATTTTTGTATTTGAAAATAATTCTGTTAAAATCTTTACTTCATAAGGTTCCAATTTCACTTCATCACTTGACTTTTTAAGTGTGAAAATAAAATCCTTCTTTTTCCATAGCCATTTGCCTTCTTCTACTTCTTCGATTTCAATAATCCCTTTACGAGCAAAGTCGAACAGAGTTGCCGTAATTTCTTTAGTATCTACCTTTTCATCTATGAGACCTCCAGCAACTGCTGGTGATAAGTCCGATGGCGGTTCTCGAGAATAAGCACTTGAACCATAAATTTCATAATCTTTTCCATACCTTGTGAATAGATATATCATAATGATTAATGTTAATAGTAAACTTAATGAAGGTAAAATGACAGGTAGAGTAGGGGTAATTCTTCTTTTCGCAAAACTTGCTATAGTGTAGTTATATTTACAAATACCTTTTGGGAATGTAATTCGAACTTCAAAAAGTTCTTTGGGTCTAACGTTTTGTGCTGAGAAAAAAATTGTATTATTCTCTCGAATATCCCATTGAGCATTTTGTGAAGTACAATAAAAAGTAACTCCGAATTTTTCCGGTTCAACTGAAACTCTTTCAGGAAACATCACAGTTGTAGTAGCATTCTTAACTATATCCTGTCTGTCTTCAAATACGGTCTTCCAGTAGATTTCATCAAAGTCTTTGTGCGGTCTGATAGCCCCGATTACAAGATAATGAAGCTTAAATGTTTTATGAGTATCATAAAAAGGAGGATCATTTGGGCGTCGACATCGCCATTTGATTTCTAATTGTCCTAACTTTTTCGTAATTTGATAACGGTATAATTTTGAGATATCGCCTTCTGTATATGGAATAGTCTTATTTCCAGTTATTTCTTCAATACCCAAAAATTTAATATCATCACAATCACTAATTCTCAAATTTGTCATTCCACCGTTCCAATCGCCATTAAAAACATACTCCTGAGTTTCTGTCATATCAAGAGAACCATCTTCGAGAACATTAACATTCACATCAATTCTTTCCCAGTAAAGATTTATAGAATAAAGGAATGAATTCAAGATTAAAAAGAAGAGAATCGAGAGTAATGATTTTTTCATTGTTGTATTACCTTAATGTATGATTTCATCAATACATATTATTTGTTTGGTTATTATTGTAAATAAATAAATAGGGTGTCTATAATTTAAAAAGTTATCTTGCAAATAATAGGTATGAGCATTATCCATATAATAATGAGATAGACTTTTTTTGCATAAAGTATATAGTCTTATTCGTCTAATAATTGAGCTTTTTTAAATAATCAAATATTGTAGGGATAATAATTAATAACTTTCATATTGGTAGAATGATGCACCTATTAAGAAATGAATTGGGAAGCATATACGATGATTTCAGTCAGTAGTTATTTGTATGTGCGCTTGCTGTGACGGGTAATAAAGAGCTTGCTGAGGATGCAATGCATAATGCTTTTTGCCATCTCTTTCATTTAAATTTTGTTCTGCAAAATCTGAAGGCTTATGTTTTCAAGAGTGTGAGGAATTCTGCGATTGATCTAATTCGTCAAAATGGAAGAACGATAGTGTTTTCTGAAAATTATATTTTTGATTCAGAAAATTCACAGGACCCACGTGAAATTGCAAATAGAAATCAATTTCAATACAAAGTATCTCAAGCCTTATTGAAGCTTTCGGAAGATGAACGTGAAGTAATTGTTCAACATTTATATGCAGATTTAACATTCCGGGAAATTGCCGAGTTACTTAACATTTCGATTGGCACAGTAACATCTTGGTATCATAGGGGATTAGAAAGATTAAGGAAATTATTGGAGGAGTAATTATGGACGATTAATATGGTGACTAATAGTAGTGAGATGGCAACTATTGAAATAAGTTCAAAACAAAAAATACAATATATTGAAAAACAGGAAAATGGATTGTTTAAACTAAAAGAATTTGAAGAACCCACGCAATTAAGGATTGAATCGAAAGCTGAGAAAGTAGATGAAAAAATGATTCGTCTATCCGATTTTACTTTTTCTTTACAATTGGTTAAAGAACGAGAGTCTATTCCCGGTGTTAATCTTCCTGTTGGTCGTCCTATTCTGAATTCAATTAAGCATTCTTTAAGTTTCAAGGTTATTCCTGGGAAAGATTATGGTATAATTTTTCATCCAGGAGATGGACAAGGTGTTTTAATTATTCGTTTGCAAGCGAACTTTGTTACAGAATCCTCAGTAAAAGAGAATAATTAATAAATAAAGAGAAATAAAATGAATATAAGAAACTCCATATCGATATTTATTATGATTTGTTGCCTAATATATGTCGTAAAGGCTGAAGAATCTTTAGAACAGTCAAGTAAAGAAGAGTGGTCAGATACTCATATTGAATACAGTCCTTTCGGGTTAATTAAAATAGAAATTCCTCGAGGGGCGAAAAAAATTTTTGGGGCTGAGGAGGAAAATAAAGAAACAAAAATTCGTAGATATTCAGTATTGGGTCCCTTTGTTACAGGTAATCAATATGAAGAATATCCTTATAAAGTTCAACATAGTGATGTTTTAAAAATACCGTTTGCTGAATATCTTCATTATGAAGATTTATTATCGAAAATGAAAGAATCTCCATCACCAGATGATAATCCGTTCAATGAAACGTGGCAACTTGACCAACCTTTATTTTGCCTTGTTGATATTCTAATGGTATTTAAACGTTCTGAGCAAGATGAAAAGACAAATAAATTCTCAAAGTTGTGGCTCAGGGAGCGTTATCTGGATAGTTTAGTTTTTTGCCTTTTCCAGCGTGATCAGTGGGGAGAAAATGGATATTATTGTGAATGGTTTGACATACCAATGATTACTACATATGCATATGAAAGAGGAACTCGATTTCACTATCAGAAAATTCTCGAGACACCGTTCACAACTATTTATACTCATTATCCAAATAAAACAAAATTGTTAGATTTTATGGTTGTGTCTCTTTATAAAAATGAAATTTACAAAAAACGAAGTAGTATTTGTGAAAAAACAGATAATTCGAAAGAAATTAAACAAGATGGAAAAAAAAGCAGGACTACTATTCTACGCACAAGGGTGATATTGGGGGATTGGTCGACTTTTACTTTATGGCAAAGAGAAAAGTTTGAAGACAATACCATTTGTGACCAATACTTACGCTTGCCATTTATTGGTCCCATTTGGTCATCGTGGGAAAGTCCAGAAAGTAAGGGGAAAAAGAATGCCATTTTTCCACGCTTACTCTTTGGGAAATATCCAAAATTCACAAGATGAATAACAACGGACGTATAATTTTCGATTATAGGAAATTAATTATCTTTCAATACTTCATAGGAGAAAACCCAACATTTATTCGCTTCTGGACCGGGATTCTTAAGTTCAGCAATTAATTTAAGATAAGGAGGCGCAGAGTTTATAAAAGCGATTGCATTATCAGATGGTGGAAATTCATCTATGATAATTAAGTTTTTTCTGTCCGATTTTACACTCGCTTGTATATTTTCTAATGACCATAAATTCAAATAAGAAATCATATAAGGCTTATTTTGGGATAAATATAGTGGTAATCCATCAGGAAGCAATCCCAAGTGTTTATGTAAGATGATGTTACATAATTGTTTATCGTATTTTTTGTGAATTAGTTTAAGCAAATCTTTGAAATAAGTTCCAGCAGGCCAACCACTTACATATTGCCAGTGGTCAATCGGTGCAAAAGGTGTATTAACCGGAGTTAAGAAGGATAACATTGTAAATTTTAAAAATGGAAAATAGAATAAAATAAAGATCAAAATACTTGTATAAAAATAAAGAGTTGAAGTTCGGCAAAACCTCATAAGTAATTTTTTAAAGAAATCATTCACAGTTAAAAATCCTATTACAGAAACAATGATTAAAGGTGTGAAACAAGGAAGGAGATAACGAGGGAAAAATATATTAGCAAAAAATATATAAAAAATAATTGGTGTCATACACCATAGAATAATGAGAAGTGTATCTTTCCACATACGCATATGAATCCATTTAGCAAAACCGATACTAATTAGAACCAAGGGCATTAATCCCCAATAGCATTGGAAAGATGTGTATAAAATTTGATAATTATTTGACCATTTCCACATCGGTAACTTCATTAAATGTTTTATGGGAATAAAAAAAATCCCAAGTTTTGATAATATATTTTCTTCTTTGTATAATGATCTTTCTATCAAATTAAATCCAACATATATTAATGAAATAATAGTAAAAATTAATAATATCGTTGGGAAATAATGTTTCCATCTTTTTTGTGGTATATAAATCATCAAAGCAATTAATAAGAAAAATGCTAATTGAATCCCTGTGAATTTTATATAAAATGCTATGGCGCATATAATAGCCAGAGCTATAGAAGATTTTTTATTCAGATGTTCTTCACGTGTTATCCATATAATCAATGATAATCCCCATAACAATGATGCGTTAAGGAGAGTGTCAAATAATGCCATTCGGTCTTGCATTATGCTTAAAGGGAAGATTAAGTATAAGGTAGAGGAGAGAAAAGCTACTCGGTCATCAAAAAGAATCCGACCCAGGGAAAAAAGACCTAATATGACTAATACTCCTGAAAGGATGGCAACTGTACGACCTGCAAGAAGAGGATCAGAAATAAAACATTGGGAAAAAGCTATTAGCCAAATAAATAGTGGATACTTTCCATCTTTTAAGGATTCAAACCAGGACTCTGGTGAAGATCCCACACAGTATGCCCAATGGCAGTATGTTGCCTCATCACTAAAAATACCGTTACATCCAATAAAAAGGAAACGAGTTAATAAGTAGATAAATATGATTCCAAATAATAACGATTTCTTTAATTTACTCAATGAACTAAAACAATATTTTATAAAATTATATGTGTTGATTGCTTTTGTGTTATTCATATCAATATATTATGTCTTACTTAGTTGGTCTTGAAAAACCCGATTTTTGCAGTTAATAGTAAAGTGTGTTTATTCCTTAACACATATTTGTTACCAATCGTATCAAAGCTCTGAAAGAGCGATGGATTATAGCCTATGGCTTTAGCCATAGGTCTGGAAGAGAGCGCAGAGGTATAAAAGCCCTGCAAGGGCGAAGGAAAAATTAACACACTTTTCTTTTAT
>Ga0315289_10003616_pt1 | contig 23323 bp, 14 predicted proteins | sample YL17G11_40_MG_FD_203452 | JGI IMG/M metagenome (GOLD analysis project Ga0315289, IMG submission 203452) | Sediment microbial communities from Yellowstone Lake, YNP, Wyoming, USA - YL17G11_40 | ecosystem: Environmental > Aquatic > Freshwater > Lake > Sediment | place: USA: Wyoming | collected...
CTTTTCTTCTCTCGGCCGTGCATCTCCCTCCCTCTCTCTCTCTCTCTTTCTTCCTCTTCTCACATCGAGGTCCCCCGGCAGTGAGCCCCCCGCCCCTGCGCTGTTCAGGTCCGCATTCAGCACGAGGGAGACGAGCGCCTCGGCGGTCAACGGAGACGATGACGACAAGTTTCCTCCTCCCGCTGCTGTTGCTGCTGCTCTCGCTGCTGCTTCGAGCCAGTCGGCGCGCAGGCTGAGGCCGAGGGAGGACGCCAGAGAGAGCGCGGTCGCTGCCTGCGAAGAGAGAGAGGCCGAGGCCATCGTCGCTGATTCCGCGAAGGCGTTTCCTTCTCCAAAAAAACCTCGATTGCGAAGCCAAGAAAAAAGTGGCGCCCGAGACGTCTCTTCTCGACGCCCGGCGCCCCTCGATCTCTCCCACTCTCAACTTCTTCTCTCTCTGAAAGAGAGAAAGAAGTCGCGCGTTCTCCGAAGCTCTTTCTACCCATCTCTCTTTCTCTATCGAGCCAGTACCGACACACCAGCCTGCAGCAGCAGCCATGCCCCCGAAGAAAAAGGGCGGCAAGAAGGGCAAGGCCGCCGACTGGGGCTCGGACGACGACCTCGTCGTCGATCCGCTCGAAGCTGCCGCTGCCGCTGCTTCGACAGCGGCGACGGCCGGAAGCGACGACGACGGCGACGATGCTCCTGCTGTTGCGCCCGCTCCAGCCAAGCAGAACAACAAGAAGCAGAAGAACAAAAAGAAGGCTCCTGCTCCGTCTGCCGCAGCTGCCTTCGCCCTGCTCGCCGCCGAAGACGATGAGGCAGCGAGCGACGAAGTCGGCGACGGTGCCGCCGCCGCTGACGATGCTGAGCGGTCGCCCTCGCCTCCTCGCCGCGCGTCGGCCGCGGCGAGCTTCGCGGCGCTGGGTCTGGACGACGAGGGGGCCGGTGACGGCGACGACGAAGACGGGAGCGAGGAGAGCGAGACGGCTGAAGAGGTAAAGAGCGAGAGAGAAAGAGAGAAAGAAAGGGACTCCCCTCTTCGAGGGCCTCCATCGATCGACGGCGGCCGAAACGACGGCGACGCTCACCCCTCCACCTCCAACCCCGACGCACGCCACCCAAAAAACACCAGCCCTCCTCCTCCTCCCTCCTCGTCGCCGCCAGGATCCTCTCCATCGAGCGCCACCCCGACGCGGAGAAGCTCTCCGTCCTGAGCCTCGACGCCGGGACCGCGGGAGGGGATAACGAAAAGGGGAGGCCGAGGCGCGTCGTGACCAATGCCGCGGCGCAGCTCGAGGCCGGAGACACCGTGGTGCTGGCGCTGCCCGGCTCCACGCTCCCCGGGGGCTCGAGAGCACAGGTCTCCAGGGCCACCGTGCGCGGGGTGGCCTCGGAGGGGGCGCTCTGCTCCGGCGCGGACCTCTGCTGGAGCGGCGACGGCGCGGGTCGGGACCCCGCGGCGGCGGCGGCGGCGGCCGTCCCGGCGCGGCTGGAGGGCGGCGGAGCGGCCCCCGGGTCGCGCGTCGCCTGCGGCCCCGGCGCGGCCCCTCCGGAGGGGGCCCTGTTCGGCCCCGCGGCGGACCGCGTCGCGGCGAGGGAGCGCAAGAGGGCGAAGAAGGCCGCCGCCGCCGCCGCGACCGCCGCGGCGCTGGCGGCGTTGGGCGACTCCTCTGCTGCCGCCGACGCTCCTGCCGAGTCCCTGGACCTCGGCGGCGAGGCCAAGAAGAAGAAGAAGAAGAAGAGCACGGCGGAGTTCGGCGCGGCCCTGGCTGCGCTCGAGGAAGAAGCAAACGGCGACGCCGACGCCACTGCTGCCGCCGCCACTGCCACCGCTGCCGACGCCGCCTCTTCGAAAAAACCCAAGAAGAAGAAGAGCACGGCCGACCTTGACGCGATGATGGCGCAGATCGAGGGAGGCGAAGGCGGCGAGGAGAAGGAAGAAAAGGAGAGGAAGAAGGACAAGAAGAAAAAGGACAAGGGAGAGCCAGAGCCGTCGCCCGAGACCGCTTCCCCCTCTTCTTCGTCTGCTGCCGCCCCTCCCGCCGCCGCCGCCGCCGCTGCCGCTCCCGCTCCCGCCGCCGCCGCCGCCGCTCCCGCTCCCGCCGCCGCAAAGGGCCCCGAGGCCACCGGCGACCCGGAGATCGACGCCCTGCTCTTCAACATCGAGAACCCGTCCTCTGCTTCCGCTTCTTCTGCCGCCTCTAAAAAGGCCAAGAAGAAGGCCAAGAAGGCGGCGGCGGGGGGAGGCGGTGTCGACGACCTCGACACGGCGCTTGCGGAGCTCGGACTCGACACCCCCGCCGCTCCCGCCGCTGCCTCTTCTTCTTCCGCTCCTGTTCCCGCCGAAGACTCTGATGACGACGCAGCAGCAGCGGTCACCGGCGGCGGTGGCGAGCCCAAGGAGCTCTCGGCGGCGCAGAAGAAGAAGCTGAAGAAGAAGGCAAAGGAAAAGGCGGCCAAAAGCGGCGACGGGGGAGGAGGCGCCTCTGAAGCTGATGCCGCCGCCGCCGCCGACGCTGCTGCTGCCGCTTCTGCAGAAGAGGAGACCGCTGCCTCTGCCGCCGCTGCCTCTTCGAAAAAGGGCGGCAAGCCCGCCAAGGGCCCCTCCGCCGCCGTCCGCCGCCTCCAGGAGGAGCTCGAGGCCCGGAAGAGGGCCGAGGCCGCCGCCGCGCAGGCCGAGGCCGAGCGCGTCGCCGCCGAGGAGGCAGAAATCGCCGCCCAGGAGGCCGAGGAGGCGCGCAGGGCCGCCGATGCCGAGGCGAGGCGCCAGCGGCAGAAGGAGCGGCGCGCCGAGCTGAAAAAGCAGGGGCTGTTGCTGACGGGCAAGGCCAAAAAGGAGGCCGAGAGGCTCGCCGCGGTGCGGGAGCAGTTTCTGAAGAGCAGCGGCGGCGCGGCCGGTGCGGCGGCGGCTTGGGGCGGCGACGACGACGAAGGAGGGGGAGAGAAGAGGCCGAAGAAGGCAGTCTACGAGAAGAAGAAGAAGCAGGGCGGCAAGCAGGGTGCCCCCTCGCTCACGAGCGCTCCCTCGTCTGTGCCCTCGGAGGCCGCGGAGGTCGCTGCCGAGGAGGAGGAGGCGGCCAGGAAGGAGGAAGAAGAAGCCAAGGCGTCGGCGGCGTCGGCGGCGGAAGCTGCTACTAACACGGCGGAGGAAGAACCGAAAGCCGAGCCCGAAGAAGAGGAGGAAGAGGACGCCGCCGACGCCTGGGACCAGCTCGACCTCGACGAGGTCGTGCTGCCCCTCAAGAAGTCCAGGATCGACGACGACGAGGAGGCGAGCTCGTCGAGCTCCGAGGAGGACGAGGCGGCTGAGAAGCCGGCATCGGCAGCGACCGCCGCGGCGAAAAAGAAGCCCGCCGTGCTGACCGCGGCCGAGAAGAAGAAGGCCGCGGACGCGAAGGCGGCCGCCGCCAAGGCCGCTTTGGCCGCTGCCAAGGCCGCGGCGCGCCCGAAGAAGGCCGCGGCGGCGGCGAACGGAGGAGCCAAGGCGACAAAGGCGGCCGCCTCTTCGGACGACGAGGAGGAAGACGACGACGACGACGACGACGAGGCCGCGACCTCTTCCGAGGAGGACGAGGAAAGCGAGTCCGAGCCCGAGTCCGAGTCCGAGTCCGACTCTGACGACTCGGACGACTCTGAGGAGGCCCGCGAGCGCGCCCTCGACGCTTCCAAGCAGCGCCGCGCCGCGCGCTGGGCCCTCGCCAAGGAGCGCGCGGACCCGGACCGCCTGCGCTCGCCGATCTGCTGCATCCTGGGCCACGTGGACACGGGGAAGACCAAGCTGCTCGACAACGTCCGGCGCACGAGCGTGCAGGAGGGCGAGGCCGGGGGAATCACGCAGCAGATTGGGGCGACGTACATCCCGGCGGACGCGGTGGTGAAGAGGACGGCGCCGCTGCGGCGAGGGGCGGGGGCGGGGGCGGGAGGGGCGGGGGGAGGGGGGGCGCCGCCGGCGCCGAGCGCCGACGCGCTCGACCTCTGCGCCCCGCTCGACCTGCGCCTGCCCGGCCTGCTCGTCATCGACACGCCCGGCCACGAGTCCTTCTCCAACCTGCGCTCGCGCGGGTCCGGCCTGTGCGACGTCGCCGTGCTGGTCGTCGACCTGATGCACGGCCTCGAGCCGCAGACGATCGAGTCCATCAACCTGCTCAAATCCCGGAAGACGCCGTTCATCGTCGCACTCAACAAGGTCGACCGCCTCTTCGACTGGAGGCCGCTCCCGGACGGCGCCATGCGCACGTCGCTCGAGAGCCAGCAGCCGCACGTCAGGGGTCAGTTCGACAAGCAGGTCGCGGCGGCGACGCTCGCGCTCAACGAGCAGGGGCTCAACGTCGCCCTGTACTGGGACAACCCCGACCCGAGGAAGTACGTGAGCCTGGTCCCGACCTCCGCCATCACCGGGGAGGGCGTCCCCGACCTGCTGCACGTGCTCTCGACGGTGGCGCAGTCGCGCAGGCTGATGGGCGACCGGCTGGTGTTCGTCGACGAGCCGCAGGTCTCGGTGCTCGAGGTCAAGGTCATCGAGGGGCTCGGCACGACCGTCGACGTCGTGCTCGTCAACGGCCGCCTCCGGGAGGGGGACACCGTCGTGGCCTGCGGGCTCGGCGGGCCCCTCGTGGCCACCGTGCGCTCGCTGCTGACGCCGCACCCTCTCAAGGAGCTGCGCGTCAAGGGGTCGTACCAGCACCACAAGGAGGTCGAGGGCGCGCAGGGGGTCAAGATCTGCGCGCACGGGCTGGAGTCGGCCGTCGCGGGCACCGCCCTGCTCGTGGCCAGGACCGCAGACTCCGCGCACCACGCTTCTCCTTCCCAGGCGCCCCCGGAGGGCGGCTTCGACGACGTCGAGGCCCTGAAGCTCGAGGCGATGGAGGACATGCACGACATCTTCGCCTCCGTCGACCGCAGCGGAGAGGGCGTCTGCGCGCAGGCGTCGACGCTGGGGTCCCTGGAGGCTCTGCTCGAGTTCCTGCGCTCTGACGCGGTGCGCATCCCGGTCACAGGCATCGCGATCGGTCCCGTGCACAAGCGCGACGTGATGCGCGCCTCCGTGATGCTCGAGAAGGGACAGAAGAAGTACGCCGCGGTGCTCGCGTTTGACGTGCCGGTGACGCGCGAGGCGCGCGAGCTCGCCGACGAGCTGGGCGTGAGGGTCTTCACCGCCGACATCATCTACCACCTCTTCGATCAGTTCACGGAGTACATGCGGCTCGCCCGCCGCGAGGAGGCCGACGCGGCCAAGGCGCACGCCGCCTTCCCCTGCGTGCTCAAGATCCTGCCCGCCTGCGTCTTTAACAAGCGCGACCCGATCGTGCTCGGCGTCGAGGTCGAGGAGGGGACCGCGGCCGTGGGCACCCCGCTGTGCGTCCCGACGCAGGGCGGCTTCGAGCTCGGGCGCATCGCCTCCCTGGAGCTCAACCACAAGGCCGTGGACAGGGCGCACCGCGGCGACTCGGTCGCGATGAAGATCGAGGCCACCAACTCGACGGAGGCCGCGCGGCTCTACGGCCGCCATTTCGACCACAACGACAGGCTCGTGAGCAAGCTGACCCGAAAGTCGATCGACGTCTTGAAGGAACACTTCAGGGAGGACCTGGACAGGGACGACTGGATCCTGGTGGTGAAGCTGAAGAAGCTGTTTGGGATCGAGTGAGTTCGGAGGGAGAGAGGAGAGAAGAGAGAAAGGAGAGGAGAGAACGTTGAGTTTTCGGTTTTTTTTTTTGAGAGAGAGGCTCCTGTGTGTTAGAGAAATTGCATTGTTCTGAAATGAAAATCTGTTTTCTGGAGCTCTATTGTTTTTTCTTCTCTGCCGTGGCTCTCGATCAAGAGACAGAGGGGCGCGCGCTGTTCGCGGTTTCAGGGAAGAGAGGGCAAGGAAGCGAGCGGAGTTACTTTTGGTAGAGGTTGATTTTCAAAAACTCTTCACTTCGTCACTCTTTCTCTTTCCGTTGGGGCGGCGGGGGCGACGAAAAAGAAAGAAAAGATGGCTTCTTCCGCGGCCGCTCGGCCTCCGGGGGCCGCGGCCGCCGCCAACGGCGACGGCGACGAAGGCGGCTGCCTCCTGGACGCTCTGGCCGCGGCCGTGCCCGAGTCGCAGGCGCAGAGCCAGGAACGAGAGCCCCTCGCGGAATGCAGTAGCAGAGGCGGCATCACTGTCGGCGATGGCCTCCCGACGATGGCGACGAACAAAACTGGACGGACGAATCCTCCTCCTCTTCCTCCTCACCCCCTGCTCTGCTCTTACCTCTCGGCGTGCGCAGACGAAGGGCTGATCCCTGATGACAGGATCGCGAGGGAGATGGAGGCCGTGCCGCGGAGGCTGTGCCTCAGGAGAGGTGCGACGAAAGGAGTCTTTTTTTCAATTTCGTCGTCGTCGTCGAAGCGAGCGGGCTGTCGCTGCCGGTCGATTGAATCGACCTCACTCACCTTTTTCCCTTCTCAACCCCGACCAAAAAACCCGATACAACTCTCTCTCTCTCTCTCTTTCTCTCTAACACCACCGAACACAGGCGCCTCCCGCCCCTCCAAGGACATGGGAGCCGTCATCTCCCTCTCCAAGACGACAAACCCGGACCAGCTCTCCGCCGCGCTCAGGGCCCTCTTCGCCGGCAGCCTAGACACCGACGGCTGTGGCGCAAATCCTTCTTCTTCTTCTTCTTCCGCTCCGCCGCCTTCGTACGTCCCGCTCCTCTCCGTCGACCTCTCCGACTGCTGCCCACTCCCCAGGGACGCGCTACTCTTGCTCCAGAGGGGCACCGACGACGCGGGACCCTACAGCGGCGCCGTCGCGGCCCTGTCGCTCGCCCGCTGCGGCGTAGGCGGCGGCGACGCGCCACCGTCGGCGCCGTCGCTGCGGGACCTTGCTCTGTCGTCGTCGCTGACCGACAACCTTCGCGTCCTCGACCTGTCCGGTAACCCGGCGCTACTGAGCTTCGGAAGAGGCCAGCAGCAGCAGCAGCAGCAGAGGAACGGGAATGGCGACGGGGGGAGGAGGGTCCCGGCGCGGGCGTGGCTGCAGTCGCTGCTGCACGGCAATGACGCCCGCCTCGAGCGCCTCGACCTCGGGGGCTGCTGCAGCTCAGGAGCCGATGTGTTGGTGGTTATCGACGTGCTGCGGCGGGCCGCGGTGTTCGGGAGCGTCGACGGGGCCGGGATCCGGGAAAGCCTGCGGGAGTTGGGGCTCGGGCTCGCCGCCCCCGCCCCGGCGCCTCCGTCCTTCCCACCCGCCGAGGAAGGGGCAGCCTCGACCCCGGCCGCGACCGCGGGACCGAGCGCGAGCAGCCGCTGGGGCCCCGGCACCGTCTCGGCCCTCGTCGAGCTGGTGGGCCTGCTGCGCTCGCTGCGGCGCGTGGAGGCGTGGGGCCTGGGGGCGGCGGACGCGGCGGCGGTCGCGGAGGGCTGGAGGAGGAGGCGCTCCTCGGGCGAGAACGGCGAGAACGGCGGAGAGGCCTCTTCCTCTGCCATCGTCGTCGTCACCCTGCCCTCGAAGCACGCCCCGGGCCCCGTCGTGATCGAGAGGCGGCGGCGGAGGAAGGGGAAGGAGGGCGTGAGCGGAGGAGGAGTCGGAGGAGAAGAAGCTGGAGCTGCTGCCGATGAGACTGCCGCTGCTGCCGCAAACACCGCCGCCACCGACGCTTCGACGCCGGCGAGGCCGGCCGAAGCAGCAGCAGCAGCAGCAGCGGCAGCAGCGGAAGCGGATGCAGCAGCAGCGGAAGCGGCAGCAGCGGAAGAGGGAGGAGACCGATTCGAGGAGGAGCTCGAGGACGAGCCCCGCGTCCTGTGGCCCTCGCAGCACGTCCTGCCTCCGACCCCTCCGCCGCCTCCGCCTCCGCCACCGCTCGCGCCCCTATTCAGCCGCGGAGAAAGGGCGAGCGCGAAGGAGGACGCCGCCGACGACGGCGAGAACGACGAAGGGGGGCGGTGGGGCCTCGCGGAGCTCGCGGCGAGGGCCAGCGCCCCGCCGCGCCACCGCGCGCATCATCATCATCATCATCAGCAGCAGCAGCAGCAGCAGCGCCCGCACCGTCCCTCGCATCATCAGAATCAGAGGCCTCCTCTCGCTCCTTCGCGAAGGCCAGCGCAGCCGCAACAGGGAGGAGGAGGAGGAGGAGGGGGAGGAGGAGGAGGAGCCGGGGGCGGCGGCGGGAGCGGCGGCGGCGGCGCCATTCCCCGCCACCCCCGCGACCCTTCTTCCCGCCCGCGGGACCCGAACCGACAGCAGCAGCAGCAGTCGCGTCAGCGGAGGGCCGCATCAGCCTCTGCCGCGACCGATGCCCCTTGGGCCGACCGCGGTATCGACCTCGGCTCGTCGGACACCGACGACGAAGGCGACGAGAGGGAGGACGAGAAAGGAGGTGGCAGTGAGAGAGGCGGCGGCGGCGGCGGCGGGGAGCACGCAGCGGCCGCCCGCGCGGCGGTCGAGGCCGCGCGCCGCGAAGCCGAGGCGCTGGCCCTCCCCGACGACGAGGCCTTCCGAGGGGAGCCGCGCCTCTACTCCATGATGGCCGCGAGGGCCTCGGCCGCGGCCGCGAGGACCGCCGCGGTCGAGATGGCCGCGGCGGAGGCGAGGGAGTCGGAAGCGGCCGGAGGGGCCGAGAGGAGGAGCCGGGAGCGCTCGCTGCAGCCGCATCCGCAGCAGCAGCAAAGGAGGCTGTCTCACGCTCCCTCTTCGTCATGCCGACGCCGCAGCGTCCCAGAATCGTCCCGCTCGCCGGACCCGTCCCGGAGGCAGAGGCAGCGGCAAGGAGAGGGAGAAGGCCAGATGCGGTTCCCTCCTCCTCCTCATCGCCGCCGCGCCACGACCTTTGATCCTTTGGCGCCCCTCGCCAAAGACGGCGACGACGGCGACGGCGAGAACGACGGCGACGAAGGTTCGCCCCTGGGACGCGGACGAGAGTACCTCGATAGCGGCTCCGAGGAGAGCAGCGAGAGGCTCACGGCGAGGAGGCCCGGATCCGGAGGGACTGGAAATCGGAGGAGCCGCTCCCTGCCGCCGGCGACGCTTACGGCGACGACGACCTCGAGCAGCAGCGGCGGCGCCGCTGCTGGCACCGACGACAACGAATCCGAATCCGAAGAAGACGACTCCGAGGCCGCAGACGCCGCTTTCTTGTTGGGTGACGGCGTCGCCGAGGAAGAGCTCCGGCGCGGGGCCGACGAGAGGGACCCTGGGCTGGCGGCGGAGCTCGCCCGGCGGAGGCGGAGGCAGGGACGACGGGACAGCGGCGACGGCGACGACGGCGGCGGCGTTGTCGACGACGACGACGACGAAGAAGAAATCGAAAACGGCGAAAACGACGACGACGATATCGACGGCCCCGAGGCCCTTGCCGCATGGGCGGGGGATCCCGTGGGGCACCTTCACCCCGCCGGGAGCTTCTTCGCGCCCGTCTCGGGACCGCGGAGGAGAGGAGCGGGAGCGGGGAGAGCTTCGGAAAACGGGGGAGCGGCAGCAACGTCGGCGGTGGCAGCGGGAGGAGGGGGCCTCTCTGCGCTCGAGGCGCTCCGGCGCGCGAGGGAGGCCCGCGAGCGCAGGCATCGGAGCCTCCACGGGATCGCCTCTCCCCTCGCCGCCGCAGCAGCAGCTGCGGCGGAAGAAGAAGAAGAGGAAGACGAAGGGATCCAGTTCACGCAGAGGCCCCCGCGGGAGGAGAGGGCCACGACGACAGCGCTTCCTCCGCCTCCGCCGCCTCCGCCTGAGCCTCCCTTCTCCCTCACGCAGCACTCCTCGGACCCCCTCTCGCAGCCCATCCTGCCGCCGCCGAGGAGGGAGCCGCGGGACGCCGCGGCGGGTGCGGCCGCCGCCGCGGCGGCGAGGAGAACGGTGCTGGAAGACTCTCCCGAGGAGGGGGAGACGGCAGCAGCGAGGGCGGCGGGGGCGGCGGTAGCAGGGGGAGGAGCAGAGAGGAGGAGGGGAGCCGCCGTTTTCTTCGGCAGCAGCAGCGGCGGCAGCGAGCAGCAGCCGAGCCAGCCGACGATGCCGCCTCCTTCCTCCGGCTCCCTGCCGCTGCCGCCGACGCAGATCCTGGAGCCGCCTCGGCGACTGCCGGAGCAGCAGCCCGCAGCCGCCGCCGTCGAGGAAGAAGCCGCTCCCGCCGCCGCCGCCGCCGCCGCCGCCGCCGCCGCCGCTCCGCCGCCCGAACAGCCTCCTCCCCGCCGCAGGACGGGCCGCCGCCGCTCGCCCTCTCCTCCGCTCGACCCCAAGAACATACCGCGGGAGCTCCGCGCCTGGGCCTGGGACAAGCGCATCGAGGAACACCCTCCCAACGAGCGGCACTACGGGTTAGTCAACGTCAGCAACAGAGATGGCGAAGTCGGCGGCGGCGAGAACGGGGTCGGCCGTGGCGGAGGAGGCAACGGCGGGCTCCGCGAGTCGAGGCCGGCGCGGCGGTACGACCCGGCGGACTTCGCCCCGCGGCCGAAATCCCCGAGGAAGCGGAGGGAAGAGGAAGCGGCGAAGGCGGCAGCGGCAGCGGCAGCGAAAGCAGCGGCGCTGGAGGAAGCCAGGGCCCGGAGGAGGAAGAGGGAGCAGAAAGCGGCGAGGAAGCGGCAGCGGCGCGAGGAGCGGCGGCGGAGGGAGGAGCGCAAGCGGCAGCGGCGCAAGCAGGAGGAGGAGGAGGAGGAGGAAGACGGCGCCGCCCCTACTGCTGCTGCTGCTGTTAGAGTCGAAGACGAAGACGACCCCGCGACAAGCTCCTCCTCTTCCTCCTCCTCTGAGGAGGACCTGCCGCTGGAGCAGCTGCTCAGGCAGCGGCGGCAGTCGGCAGCAGTGGCAGCAGCGGCGAGGGAGGAGGGCAGGGGAGGAGAAGAAGAGCAAGAGAGAGAGGAAGACGACGACGACGACGATGTGCCTCTAGTGGCGCTCGCGCCGAGGCCCGCCACTGCCGCTCCTCCTCCTCGGCAACAGCCTTCTCCCGCTCTTGCTCCGGACGCCGTCGCAGAACGGGGAGAAGCACAGCAGCAGCTCTGAGAACAACTTTTCAGCATTTTTTGTTTTTCCTTTGTACCTCTGAAAATTTCAGCACTTATTGCACTTTCTCTTCCCCCCTGTTATCTTTCTTTTTCACTCGCCTCCTCCACCTCCACCTCTGCCTCGGCCTCCTCGCGCCGCTTCGTATTTCGCCTGCTTCGCCTGCTTCGCAGCTTCTTTGCGCAGCTTGTTCTTCTTCGCGCTCCCTCCCTTTTTCCTGACCTTTTTCTCTTTTTTGCCCCCCGGAAGGGGAGGCGGCACCGCCTTTTTCTTCTTCTTCCTCTTGCCCTTTTCTTCCGGCGGGAGGAGAGTGAGCTTGGACGCTTCGAGGAAGGACTGCTCGTCGTCGTCGTCGCCGTCATCATCGTCGTCGTCTTCGTCGGAAACAGAAGAAGAAGAGGAAGCATCTTCTTCGCCGTCGTCGCTCCTCCGCCGCCGCTTCTTCGACTTTTTCTTCTCGTTGCTCTTCTTCTTCTCCTCCTTCTCTCCCTCCCTGGCTCCGGCGGCAGCAGCAGCAGCGACCGGGCACCAGCACACGCTCCGCAGCGGCTGTTTGAGCCACAGCGAGCCCACCAGCTTCCGAGTTCTCGCGTGGTGAACCCTCAGAAAACCGTCGGCGCCGGCCGACGCGACGAGCGCGGCCCTCGGGTGCGGCGCCGCGGCCCGCACGCCGCCCGTCGCGCCCTTCAGGACGCCCTCGGGCCTCGCGGTGCGCAGGTCGACCGACCGCAGCAGCCCCGCCGAGTCCCCGGCCCACACGCGCGAGAAAGCCGCGCCTCCGGCCTCCGGGGCGAGCGTCGTCACGGCGGCCCCCGCTCCGGAGAGGCCGTTGTTGCGCACGGGGGCCGCCGCCGCCGCCGCGCTCGTCGAGCACCCCGCCTTGCCGCCGCCGCCGTCGCCGCTCAGCACGACGGAGGCGACGGGCCTCCTCCCGTGCCTGGTGTCGTAGAGCCTGACGCGCCCCGTGCCCGTTCCGACCGCCACGAGCGTCCCGGAGCACCTGGCGCCGCCGGGGGACCTCGGGGCGGCGACGGTCTGGTCGTCCGAGTCGGGGAGGAAGCAGACGGCGGTGCCGCCGACCCTGTCGACGAGCCGCAGGCGGTCGGGCCGCTCGCCCTTGGCCTCGAAGGCCTTCTCGCGAGAGGCGAGGTCCCAGACAGTCAGCTCGGCGGTGTCGGCGACGACGGCGACGCGGACGACGGAGCCGCCGCCGCCGCCGCCGCTGCTCCCTCCCGGGGAGTGCGCGAGGGACAGGGCGCGGAGCCCGCCCTTGGGCGCGGCGTCAAACTTGGAGACGAGCGACCACGGAGAGGAGGCCGAAGAGGGAGACGCAGCAGCGGGAGGGGCCGAGGGGGAGGGAGGGGGCGGGAAGAAGCCCGCCGGTGGGGAGAAGATTCGGACCTTGCCCGATGCGGAGGCGACAACGAGCAGGGGGAAGCGGGTGCAGCCGGTGCCCGCGGCGTCGTAGAGGAACGAGAGGCCGCGGACGGGGTCGCCCTTGGACTTCTTCTTCGCCGGCTTTTCCGAGACGCCGTCGCCGCCGTTTCTCGCCTCGCCCGCGGCTGCGTCTGCCGCTTCTTCAGGAGCGACCGCCGCCGCCGCGGCAGCAGCAGGAGGGGGGATTTTCGCGAGCGTCCTGCCGGTGTCAGGGTCTACCAGGTGCGTCTCGCCCGAAGTGCGGCCCAGGGCGAGGACGGAAGAGCCTGTGTTTCGGAAGAGGGGGTTTGAGGGAAGGAAGAGAGGTCGAGGTGAGAGAAAGAAAATCAAACGGCCGGGCCGCCGAGCTCAAGTGCAATTTCGTTTTTTCTCTTCCTTCCTTCCTTCCTTCCTTAGTCTCTTCCTCTCTTCCCGCGAACTCACCTTCCGCCGCCCAGCCGACGCCGCCGTTGACGTGCAGAGCGGAGCACTCGACAGCCAGCTTCTTGTCGCCATCGCCCCTGTTTTTTTGTTTTAGTTGAGAGCGTTGAAGAAGATGAGAGGCGAGAAGAGAATTCCGAGGGGACGACATGTCGCTGTCGATCGACAGAGAAGAGCCAGTTTCTTTTTGAAAAAAATGTCTCTGGCTCCCTTACCACCTCGCTACGGCCTCCATCGCGTCGAGCTGCGTCAGGGCAGGGGATTCGACAACTGTGAATTGGATTGGGCATTGATCAGAAGAGGGGATAGAGAGAAAGAAGAAAGAAATAGGTGAGCAAAGTGATTGATGGCGACGGCTTGAGGAAACAAATGCCCTGCTCCTTTCTCTTGTTTCCTCTCCTCTCGCCGTCTTCTCTTCTTCTTCACAAGCACGCACCTCGCACGATCCCCTGCTCGTCCGTGGCGACGAGCCTAACACGCTGGAGCTTGCCCATGATGATGAATTTGGGATCTCTTGAAGCGCGAGCAAGAGAGCTTCAAAGAGAGAAACAGGAGAGAGAGAGGAAAAGTGGAAGAAGAGTTCCAACTCGGCGTCGGTTCACTCTTTGGAAACAAGGACAGATCGGAAAAACAAGACCGCACCTCAGAATGCGCTCTTGCCTCGCAGCCGCTGCTGCCACGTTTCCAATGAAAAGCATCCCCAGAGATATTCCAAGAACAAAGCAAGCCCATGCCGAGAGGAGGCAGCTCAGCGAGGCAGCTTCGACGAGCACCTCGCATCCGCAATCGCGGCGAGAGGCGATGCTCCGCCTCTCCTCGTCGCTCCTCTTTTTCTCTCAACCTCCCCGCGCTTCCGCCAGCGTCCCCACGAAACAGCTCCGCCCGCTCAAGCTCCAGCCCCCGCCGCCGAGGGACGAGTCCTCCTCGGTGTCCATAGCGCAGGACGCGACCGAGGCGGCGAGGCTGATCTCTCTGGCGAAAAAACAGGGGCTCGAGGGCGGAGACTGGGCCGCGGCGAGGGCGTCGTTCGCGCGGGCGGCGGGCTATCGGAGCAGCATCGCCTCCGCCGAGCTCGCCCGCGTCCCGGCGGCCCTGGCCCTGGCCGAGCTCGGGAAGCCCGAAGAAGCCCTCCTGGAGCTCGAGGACGCCGTCGCCGAGGGCAGCCCCGCACTCAGGGGCAGGGCGGAGCTCCACGCTGCTCTTGCGGCGCTTCGTTACTCCTTGGGTAGGAGAGGCGCGGAGGCGGAGCTGAGTGCGGCGACGCTCTGGGAGCCGAGGTGGGCAGACGAGCGGTGGGTTAAAACGAGAGCTTCGGTCGAAAGAGGGTGGCCCCCGACGATGGTGGAGAGGCTCGTGCGATTCCTGGAGCTGAACTGACGACGAGTTTCTTATTCTTCTTTTGGTCTCAAGTCTTGTTTTGGTAGCTCTCTCTTTTTTGCAAAAAAAATGAAAATTGAAAAAAAGTAGAACTCAAAAAAACTTGCGACGAAATTTTTCTTCTTCTTCGCAACTCCTCTCTCTCTCTCTCTCTCTCTCTCTCTCTCTCTCTCTCTCTCTCTCTCTCTCTCTCTCTCTCTCTCTCTCTCTCTCGTTTCTCTCTCACTCTCCCCAACCCTCTTCTTCTCTATTTCTACCTCCTCCTGTCCTCGTTGAGCCACTTGGCGGCCTGCGTAGCGTAGTACGTGAGAATAATATCGGCCCCGGCCCTCCTCAAACAGAGGAGCGCCTCCAGCGCGGCGGCGCGCTCGTCGAGCCAGCCCCTCTCCGAGGCCGCCTTCAGCATCGCGTACTCTCCGGAGACGTGGTAGGCCGCGATCGGCAGCGCCGAGTTGTCCCTGAGAAGGCGGATGACGTCAAGGTAAGGGAGGCCGGGCTTCACCATCAGCACGTCGGCCCCCTCGGCCTCATCGGCCTCCGCCTCGCGGAGCGCCTCGCGGTAGTTGGCCGGGTCCTGCTGGTAGGTCGACTTGTTGGGGGGGATCACGCGGCCGTCCGTGCCCGCGCGGGGCGCCGAGGCCAGGGCGTCGCGGAAGGGGCCGTAGAAGGCCGAGGCGTACTTGGCGGTGTAGCTCATGATGGAGACCTGTGTTGTTCGTCGAGGGGAGAAGATGTTGTGGGATTTCCGAAAGGGGGAAGTGAAAAGTGAGTTTTTTTTTTTGAAATTTCTTTTCGACTTTCTTTTCGACCCCGACCTCTGAAAAGGAGAAGAAAGGAAAAAACGCATAATAAAATCTTACGTTGGTGAACCCCGCGTCGTCCAGCGCGTCCCTGATTGCCCCGACACGCCCGTCCATCATGTCCGAGGGCGCCACGCAGTCGGCTCCGGCCCTTGCCTGGGAGACGGCCTGGCGGCAGAGGAACTCGACGGTCTCGTCGTTGAGGACCTCGCCGTCGTCGGCGACGATGCCGTCGTGGCCGTCGCAGTTGTAAGGGTCCAGCGCGACGTCCGTGTACACTTCGAGGTCGGGGAATTCCGCTTTGAGGAGGCGGATGGCGCGCTGGACGAGGCCGTCGGGGTTGAAGGCCTCCTCTCCCGTCGGGGTCTTGAGGTTCTCGGGAGTCTGTTTCGTTTTGAGTTTGAGTTTTTTTTTTCCATTTGAGAAAGGGTTGGCAAATCAAAAACGTGCCCAGAAGAGGAGAAAGGAAGAAGCCTTTCTCTTTTTTCTCTTTTGCCTTTTTCTCTTCCAGGAAAATAAAGAGAGGGAGCAAGGAAAACCCCTCACCTTGGGGAACAGCACCACCGAGTTGACCCCTTCGGCGCGCGCCTCCCTCACGGCCCTCAGAAGGCCCGTCTTCCAGCCCAGCCTCGACACGCCGGGCATCGAGTCAATGGGGATGTCGTCGTCGCCGTCGTGGATGAAGACGGGGAGGAGCAGGTTGGCGGGGGTCAAAATGGTCTCCGTGATGGCCTTGCGGATGGTCGGGGAGCGGCGGTTGCGGCGCGGGCGGGAGGGGAGGTCCTGTGGCGTGTGTCGGGATTCGGAGTGGGGTTGAAAAGTAGAAAAGAGAAAAAGGCGTGAGAGAGAGCGAAGAAGAATCGGCTAGGGAAAAGCGGCGAACGCATCTCGCTGTAGAGTCTCTCTACCTGTCTTCTTCTCTTCTTTTTCTCCTTTCCCAAAAATTCTCACCTGCGGCGCGACGACGGGCGTGCCCGCGGGAACGTTGGCCTGTGTTTTGAACGAGTGCGAGTGAGAGAGAGAGAAGTGAGAAGAGAAGAAACTTTGATGAGTAAAAGAAAGGCGACGGCGCCGCCCGTCTGCATCTGTTGCCCCTTTCTTCTTCGATTGCGCACTCTCTTTCTATCTCCTCTGAATGCAATCAGCATATTCTCTTGAGGGAACCAGGAGCTGTACAGATGCAAAGAAAGAAGAACAAAAGCGGACCTTGACGCGGTTGTAGGTGCCCGCGGATGCGGCCTTCGTCGCGGCGTCGGCCGACGCGGCGGCGACGACGCGGACGGTGCCGACGCGGGGCGCGGCGGCAGCGCGGCGAGACGAGGAGGAGAACGTCGCCGTCGCCGCCGAGGCGGAGGCGGCGCGCATGGAGAAGGACATGGTGCGTTCGAGCGAGTGGAAGCAAAAAGGAGAGAGCGAGAGCGAGAGAAGCAGAAAGAAGAAGAAGAGGTGCGAATTTTAAAAGGAAGTGACAGGCATCAGCGACGAATTCTGTTTTATCTTTTTCTTATCCCTTTCTTCTTCAACCCCGACCTCCTTCCTTCTTCTCTTTTTTCTTGTTTATTAATTGCACATAGGGAAGGGATCGGAAGAAAGAGCTCTCAACACCCACCGGCGACGACGAGGCGCCTTCCGAAGGGCGAAGAAAAGAGAAACTCCGTCACAATCAATTCCTCATTGGCGCCACCGCCGTTCCCCCGCTCCCGCCGCCCCCGACCGCCACTGCCCCCGCCGGCGCCGCGGGCAGGTCCGTTGGCTCCTCTGACAGGTAGCTCGGCGCCGCACTCGCCCCCTCGCCCGCCGCCGGGGCCGCGGAGGCCTCCGCCGCGAGCTCGTCCTCGAGGGCGTCCAGCTCGCCCAAGAGCTCGTCCTCGTCGACGTCGTCGGGGAGGCCAAAGGTCTGCCCCAGGGCCTCCTGGATCTCCGCGTGCGAGTCCATGAGGTCTGCCATGTCGTCCTGGAGGGACTCGATACCGGAGATGTCCTGTTGTTGAGTTGAGGGGGGGGGGGGGGAGAGAGAGAGATGAGAAGAGGAGGAAAAAAGACAAATAACCCCCGAAAAAATATAAAAACTCTCTCTCTCTCTCTCTCTCTCTCTCTCTCTCTCTCTCTCTCTTTCCCTCTCACCAGGTTCTTGTCCCTCATCGCCGTCTTCAGCTCCGCGCCCGCGGCCTTCATCGCCTGCACCGTCGCCACGCTGTCTTTCACGGACTCGAGCGCGAAGCTTGTCTGTTCCATGTTGAACTGCTGGTTGTAGAGCTGGTCCCGCTGCGCCTCGAGCATCTTCTTCTGCTTCAGGACCGCCAGCGCGCGCCGCTTGGCGGCGTCCTGCGGGGCCCCCGGGCGCGCCTTCCGGATAGCCTCGCGGTGGCCGACGAGCTGGGCGTCGAGCTTCTTGATCTTCTCGTCGATACTGTGGAGTTTTGGGCGGGGTTGGGGGGAGGGGGGGCGAAAGGAGAGGGAGAAGGGTAGAGGTGAGACGAGCGAGAAAGAGGAGGTTGAGAAAGAGAGAAAAGACAAACAGATTCGTCGGTTCTCTTCCTCTCTCTTCTCGTTCCTCTTCTTCACTCACGTGTCCCCGCGCGTCGTCAGCCTCTCGCCTGCCTCCTCGAGCGTGGGCACCTTGGGCGGGGGCTTCTTGGTGCCGAAGATGCGGCGCATGGTCGTTGTCGTTTTTTGTAAGCAAGAGAATTCTAGCTGACTTCTCTAAAGGAAAAGGGGCGCCTCCTCCTCCCGTTCGTTGCGAGAGAGCGCGCACGAGAGAGAAAGAGAGAGAGAGATAAATGAGGGCACGACTGTCGACGCGCGAGAGAGAAGAAGACGAGACAGAGAAGCGGGAGAGAGAAGAAAGAGAGTGAAGTGAGTGAGCAAGCGAGCCGCTCGCTGCGAGCGAGACTCCTTTCCGCTTCTTCTCTTCTCTCACTCTCTCTCCCCGCGACCTCCTTTCGTTCTCTTCGAGCTCGCAGGTCAATCTCTTCGAGCTCGCAGCGTAGGACTGGGTGGGCTCCCCACGAAAGCAGCTCGGGAATAAAAACGTTCAGCGTTGAAAGCCTTCAGCTACCGCCAACAAGCGAAGGTTGCCGGGCGAGGCGACTAGAAAACGGGGAAGCGAGAAGGGAGGGCAGGCAATCATCGGCGCCTCAGATCCCCCCTTGCTCATCCAACTCTTCGCCCCTCCGCCGGTCGCTCTCCTCCAGCTTTCGCCCTGCCTCCCTTGTCACTGGAGGACGCAGAGGCATCGAAAGAGCCCGCTGGGCACATTTTGCACGACTACCACCCACAATTCTACCTGAAACGCCCGCAGTTTCTTCTTCGTCTGCTGCTGAAAAGCCCGCTCAGCCCAAAAAAAGTTCGCCGGCACGACACGATGCCGGCCTCGACCCCAACCCGAAGAAGAGGAGGAAGAGCCCTAGCCTCCCCCCTCTCCCTCTTCCTCCTCCTCCTGCTGGCTTCGGCGTCGCTCTCCAGCGCACAGTACCAGTCATCCCTCCCTTACGGCGTCCCCCGGGACGACATCACCGTCAGAATGTCTCTTTTGGGCTCCGGCCTCGGCCCCGTCGGCCGCGGCGAGCTCGGCGTCACAGTGAAAGCTTTCCAGGATTCTCTCAACTGGCTGGGGGACTCGATCGCGGTGCGCGGCGCAAAACTGGAGCGCAGGCCCGTCGACGGCACGGCGACGGTCGACGTGACGGTCAGCGCCGACGCGAGGAGGCTGGACCTGATCAAAGGCTTGATCGCCGAAAAAGTGTCCAACCAGGAGGTGCGAAAGTTTTTTTGTTGTTGATCACCTCCCCCCCCACCACACACAAAAGCCGTCGCGCTCACTTTTTCCCCTTTCTCTCTCAACGAAAACCGCCGCCGCGACTTGGAATGAATATATTCCAGGTCGCCGGAGTCATGCGCGCCAACGGCATGTACGGCCTCTGGAAGGCGAACCTCGTCGGGATGACAGTCAGGGAGACGAGGTCGGGCGCCGGCGTCGCGAGCCGGGAAAGCTACGTTCCGCCCTCGGCTCCTCCTTCGACTCCTTCTTCTTCTTCTTCTCCTCCTCCTCCTCCTTCTGGTTCTGCTGGGAACAGCGGCGAGGAGACCCCGAGGCCGACGCTGGCTCCGCTGGCCCCGCTGCCTCCGCTGGCTGTGGCGCCGGAGGCGCCCAAAGCGCCTCAAGCGCAGCAGCAGCGGCAGCAGCAGCCGTCGCCGCCGCCTCCCGCTCCTCGGACGCCTCCGCTGCCGCAGGGGCAGCAGGAGCAGCAGCAGCAGTCCCCCGCTTCTGCTCCTCCCGTCGCCGCAGCCGCCGCCGCATCGAAACCGGCAGCAAAGGAGGAAAAAGCGAATCCAGCACCACCGACGGAGAATCAGGAGCCTCCGACGACGACGTCGACGACAACTCCTGCGGCAATGACAACTCCGCCGCCGCCGCAGCCACAACCGACGTCGCCGCCGCCGCCGCCGCCGCCGAAACCCGCCGCCGCCCCCCCTGCCGCTGCCGCCCCCCCGGCACCGGCGACGGCGCCCGCGGCAAATCCCGCGTCAGCCGAGGCTGCCCTCCCCGTGGCCCCGCTGCCCCCCCTCGAAAAGGTCAAGGATCCAGTGATCGGCCTCGACCTCGAGGTGCCCGTGCCCGCGAGGACAGTTTCTTCTTCTCCTTCCTCGGGTCCCTCAAGCGAGATCGAGAAGGAGGAGCAGAGAAAGAAAAACGAGAAGCTGATCATCGAGGCGATCGCCAAGGAGACGGGGCTGACCCCCGCCGAGATCGTCCTGATACCCGATGAGGCCGCCTCCGGCGGGGAGTTTGCAAGGGCGGGCGGGGAGACGACGGGCCAGCAGTCCGCGGAAGACGCCGGGAGCGACGACGCCGACGAGCGCGACGACGCCTCGGCCTCGGCCGCTGCCGCCGCCGCCGCCGACACCTTTGGCGCCCGCCGCCGCAGCTCGAGGCGCCTCTCGTCGAGGAGGAGCCTCGCGCAGCGCCGCGGCGGTCTCCCTCCTCCTCATCTCCCGCCGCACCTCCGCTTCCAGCAGCAGCAAACGCAGCAGCAACAACAAATGCAGCCGGCCGTCGCTGCTGCCGCCGAGTCGAAGTCGACGACGTACAGAGTCGAGCTCCGCCCGAGGGGCGGCGTCGCCGCGACGGCCGCCGCGGTGGACAGGGCTCGGGAGCTCGCGACGCCCGAGGGCGCCGCGCGCCTGGCCGCGGCGCTCGCCGCGGCCGGCGTCGTGCCTGCTGCCGCTTCGTCTCCTCCGCAAACTGCGGCGAAAGCGGGGACGCCCTCGACGGAGGGGGTCAGCGTGACCGACCTGACGTTTAACTTTGCCCCGCCGCCGCTGTCAGCGTCCAAGTCGCCGGCCGGCGTCGCTTCCGCAACTGCTGCTCCGGCTTCCAGGGGCAGGGTCGCGGGCGCTGCCATCGGGGGGTCTCTGCTCGCGCTGCTGCTCGTCGCGGCGGTCGTCGCCGGGGGGGCATGGTACCGGCAGCAGAGGAGAAGAAGCGCCCTCTCTTCTTCCTCATCGGCCGCCGTTGTCGCCTCCGGAGCAAGTGGCAAGCGCAAGGGCACCACCTCCGCCAGCGAGGAGGGCACGGGGGCTCCTTCCTCTCCTCCTCCTCCTCGCTCCTTCGGCGGCGGCGGCGTCGGCAAGAGAGGAGGCGACGGCGGCGGAGGAGGGGAGGTCGTGGCCACCACCAACCCCCTGGCGCTCGCGGACGCCGGGCGGGGCAGGGACGCGGGCCCCGCGGCGGCGGCGGCTCCGCGGCCCCTCCCTCCCGTCATCGGCAGCGGCGGGAGCAGCCGCCCGGCCTTCCCCATGCTCCCGCCTCTTCCGAAGGCGGGGATCAACAGTCTCTCTCCTCTCGAGGAGGCCGCGCAGGCGAGGAGGGCAGAGCTCGAGGCCGCGGCGCTCGAAGCGCTGCCGGAACCCGAAACGACGACGACGACGGCGGCGGCGGAGATGGAGACGACCCCGTCGACGAGACGACAGGAGCAGCCGAGGCGGCTCGCCGCCCCCACGCACCGCCCGCTGCTCCTCTCCCCGGGGGCCAAGGAAAGGGAAGAGAACCGGACTGCGGCTATTCCGGCGCCGAGGCAAATCGAAGAAGTGGCCCTCGAGGCGGAGCACCAGCGCCTCGTCGCCGAGGCGGCCTCGCAGCGGATGCTGGCCGAGAGGGAGGCCGCGCGCGTCGCGGGCGCGGAGGCGAGGGCGCGCGACGCCGAGGCCGAGGCAGCGAGGGCCGCGGAAGACGCGGCCGCCGCTGCCGCGGCGCAGGATCTGTTGCGGAGGAGGAACGAGGAGGCGCGGGCGGCGGCGGCGGCGACTCCGACGCCCTCGCTGCGCGCAGCGGCCGCTCCAGCCTTTTCCCCGGCGCGCTCCGCCGCGACGACGGTCGCGACGTCGTCTCACTCTCCCTCTCGCTACCAGACCCCTCCATCGAGCGTCGGCGGCGGGAGAGCCGAGAGCTTCGCGACGGCGAGCAGCGACCGCGGCGGCCGCAGAGGAAACAACGGCGATGACTTTTTCGACGCGGCTTCGGCCTCGGCGGCGACGGGTCTGGCCTCTTCCTCCGCCTCCTCCGCGGCGTCCCAGTACGACTCCCCGGATGAGGGGGTCGGCTCCGCTCCATCGACTGCCTCCTCGGGCTCGTCCCCTCCCAGGACGACGACGACGGCGGTGGCGGCGACGGCGGCGAGAGCCGCCCGCGTCGCTGCCGCTCCCTTCCCTTCCGCCGTCGCCCCGGCAGCGACCGCCGCGACCGCCGCCGCCGCCGCGGCCGCCTCCTCCCGCGTCGCCGCGGCCCGTGCCCAGGCAGCGGCCGCGCGGGCCGCCGCCGAGCGCTCCCGCGCCGCGGCCTCGGCCGCAGCGGCGGACGCGGAACTGTATGCGCACGAGAGGGACGAGGCGAGGGAGCAGCTGATGAGGCTGCGCGCGAGCGCCGGCGAGCGCGCGAGGGAGGCTGCGGCGCTCTCCGTGAGGGTTGGTGGAGGCGGAGGAGGGAGCAGCACGGGGAGAGTGGCCGCGGCGACCGCGGCAGCAGCAGCAGCAGCAGCAGCTCCGGCTGTTGCTCCAGCTCCTCGTGCTCCTCCCTCCTCCGCCGTCGCTCCCGCTGCAGCGACGGAGGCCGCAGAGCGCTCCGCTGCTGTCCTCAACCAGGAGCGAGAGGCGCTCCGGACGATGCTCTCGAGGCTCGAGGGGGCCGAGAGAGAGCGCGGGGCCGAGCAGCAGCAGCAGAGGGAGAAATGAGTGAGAGTGAGTGTTTTGGTGTTTTTTTTGTTTCTCTCTTCTTTTTCTCCCCCTATCTTCCCCTCTTTCGCGACCGAAGAAAACAACAAAACAACAAAAAGACGAATTGTAACCTCCGCCCGAAATCTAACCGAAAGTCCAGAGAGAGCCGTTTTTACAAGAGAGCAAGTGCGCGCGAGGCGCGCGCGAGAGAAGACAAAGGCGTACCAAAAGAGAAAAGTTTTCAACTTTAAAGAGGGATGAGCCCGGCGTCTGTCAGGTCGAAGAGCAGCGGCGGCGGCGGGAGCGGCGCGGCAGCGTCTCTTCCTCCTCTCGCGGCCTCCCTCGCAGCCTCCGACGGCGACGAGCGCCACGTCAGCCTCACCCTCGGCGTCGCCGCGGAGCCGGCGGGCGCCAGATCGGCCCTGCGGGACGCCAACGAGAGCCACGACGCCGGGAAGAAGTCGCCCTGGTTGCCGCCGCCCCCCCGCGCCGCCGCCGAGGGGAAAGGAGAGGAGGAGCTAGGAGGGAACACCGCGTGCCTCGTGACGAGCGCTGCCGCGCCGCTGCCCTTGAGGGCCCGCTTCAGGGCCTGGGACGAGGCCGCGGCCATCGTGGAAAGGTTCAGCCGCGGCGACGACGAGGAGGAGGAGGAAGAGGAGGAGCGTCCTCCTCTCGGGGCCGCTGCGGCGGCGCGGAGGGGCCAGTAAAACGCAGCGGCGTTGTCGAGCAGCACCAGCCTCACCTTTTTGTCCTCCGGTAAGCTCTCTTCCAGCCTCTCGATAGACGCCCTGAGCGTGACGAGCGCCGAAAGGAGCTCGAGGGAGGAGTGGCAAGACAGCAGGCCGAAGCGCGAGAGCGCGGCGGCGACGAGCGGCTCCCCCGCTCCGTTCCCGCCGGGCTCCTCCTCCTCTTCGCTCCCGCCTTGCCGCCCGCTCCCGCTGCAGCCGCGCAGGTGCCCGAACCGCGCCCTCAGGGCAGCGGCCAGGCGCTCGACGTCAAAGGTGGCGTCGGCGTCGATCATAAGGACGGGCTCGCCGCGGGACAGGGCGTCAGCCGCGGCCTGTGGAAGCGTTTCAGTCGAGAGAGAGAGAGAGAGAGAGAGAGAGAGAGAGAGAGAGAAAGAGAGAGAGAG
>Ga0315289_10003617_pt1 | contig 23321 bp, 27 predicted proteins | sample YL17G11_40_MG_FD_203452 | JGI IMG/M metagenome (GOLD analysis project Ga0315289, IMG submission 203452) | Sediment microbial communities from Yellowstone Lake, YNP, Wyoming, USA - YL17G11_40 | ecosystem: Environmental > Aquatic > Freshwater > Lake > Sediment | place: USA: Wyoming | collected...
TTGCGCGGCCGTCCGCACTCCTCGCAGCAGGTCTTCTCCCCCGCGCCCAGCACGGCCCCCGGCGGCGGCAACTGCGCTCCCTGCATGATGGCTCCCAGCACCGCCAGGATTTGCGGCGGCTGGGGCGGGCAGCCCGGGATCGAGTAGTCCACCGGCACGGTCTGGCCCAGCGTGCGCACCGCTTCGTAGAACTCCGGGATGTCCAACTCGCCTTCCGGCACCGCCACCCGCGGCTGGGGCCGGATGCCCTCCGGGTTGATGGTGGACGCGGTCTCCTGATACGCCGTCTGGAGGATGGCCTCGCGCGTAGTCAGGTTGGCCAGCCCCGGGATGCCGCCGTCCATGGCGCACGAGCCGAAGGCTACCAGCACCTTCGATTTCGCCCGCAGCAGTCGCGCCATGTGCTCGTTCTCGCTCGTGCGGATGGCCCCGTTGAACAGGCACACGTCGATGGCGCCGTCCGGCATAGCCTCCACGTCCTTGTATTTGAAGTCCAGCGCGCAGGGCCACAACACCAGGTCGAAGAAGCCCGCCACGTCCAGGATCTTCTCTTCCACGTCCAGGACCGCCACCTCGCAGCCCCCGCAACTGGCCGCCCAGTACAGCGCCAACTTGGGCTTGCTCATGCGATCCTCCTGCCTCGGGAATTGATGGGTCCACAGGCGGGCCTGCTCATGCCATTACCTCCTCGCGCGCGGGCAGCTCCAGTTTCAGCGGCCCCAGCGCCCGCACCTGCTCGGTGAACTCGGTGGACAGGCGGGCGAACTTCTCGCCCTCCGCGGCCGAGATCCACTCCAGCCGCAGCCGCCGCTCGTCCACGCCGAACTCCCTGAGCACCCGTTTCAGCAGCAGCACGCGCCGCTGTGCTTTGAAGTTGCCTTCCTGGTAATGGCAGTCCCCCGGATGGCAGCCGGCCACCAGCACCCCGTCGGCCCCCAACTGGAAGGCGCGCAGGATAAAGGAGGGATCCACCCTGCCGGTGCACATCGTCCGGAGGATGCGCAAGTTCGGGGGGGATTTGATCCGGCTGGTGCCCGCCAGGTCCGCCCCGGTGTAAGAGCACCAGTTGCACAAGAAGCCCACAATGCGAGGCTCGAAGCGCTTGCCGTCGCTTTTCATCAACCGTGCCTCCTTTTCCTAGATAGCCAGCACGCCTTCCAGCTCGGCGTAGATCTGCCGGTCGTTGAACCCGTAGCCCGTGATGGCCCCGGCCGGGCAGGCGGCCACGCAGGTGCCGCAGCCCTTGCACAGCGCCGAGTTGACCCGCGAAACGTTCTGGTCTGCCACGTAATCGATGGCGTTGTACGGGCACAGGGCGTTGCACACCCGGCACCCCGAGCAGTACTGCTCGTCGATCTCCGCCCGCACGGGGTCGATCTCCACCACCCCCTTGGAGATGGTGGCCAGCATCCTGGCGGCCGCCGCGGCGGCCTGGACCACCGAATCCGGAATGTCCTTCGGTCCCTGCGCGCAACCGGCGATGAACAGCCCGTCCGTGGTGGTGGCCACCGGATCCAGCTTGGGATGCCGCTCCAGGAAGAACCCGTCCGGGCTGCGGCTGAGGCCGAACACGCGCCCCACCTTGTCGGCGTCCTGGCGGGGCTCGATAGCGTTGCACAGGATGACCATGTCCACCGGGATCTCCCGGAACCGGCCGATGAGCGTGTCCTCGCAGCGGATCAGCAGGGTGCCTTCCTCCTGCTTGGACCAGCCCGCCTGCACCACCTCGGCCACCTTCCCGCGGATGACGTTGGCCCCTTCGTGCAGCACCCGCGAGTAGAACTCCTCGTAGCCCTTACCGAAGGCCCGCATGTCGATGTAGAAGTTGTAAACCTCGGTCTGCGGGCAGCGCTCCTTGACCAGGTGAGAGAATTTCAGCGCGTACATGCAGCACACCCGCGAGCAGTAGCGGTGATGGTTCTCGTCCCGCGAGCCGATGCAGTGCAGGATGCCCACCGCCCGCGGCTGCTGCCCGTTCTTCAAGAGCACCTGCCCGCCCGTGGGCCCGGTCGAGTTCAGCATGCGCTCGAGGTCCAGCCCGGTGTACACGTTGTCCAGCCGCCCGTAGCCGTACTGCGGCATGGGGGTGGGGTCGAAGGTGTCGAAACCGGTGGTGATCAGCACCTGCCCGACGTCGATTTCGATCTCCTCGTCCACCATCTCGTGGTTGACCGCCCCCGGCTCGCACACCTCCACGCACTTTTCGCACCCCCCGGTCTGGAAGTGGATGCAGCTCTCCCGGTCGATGCTCGGCACCTTGGGTATGCCCTGCGGGGTGGGCATGTAGATGGCGGTGTTGGGCCCCAGCAGGAACTCCGGGGGCCGGCCCCGGTAGTCCTCCGGAATGAACTTGATGTACTGCGTGGGACAGACCACCGCGCAGGCCCCGCAGGCGATGCAGGCTTCCGATTCCAGGTCGAACGGGGTGGCGACGTGCCGCTGGATTCCACGCTCGGCCATGCTGATGGCGTTGGCGCCGACCAGCTCGTCGCAGGCCCGCACGCACAAGCCGCACAGCACGCAGGCGTCCTCGCGCGCGTCCACGAGCGGGCTGGTGAACCGCGGCCGGCCGAGCTCCAGCTCCGCGGCGTACTCCCGCAGGATGGGCACGTTCGGCCAGCGCGCCAGCATCAGCTCCAGCACCAGCCGCCGGGCGTCCAGCACGTGCGCGTTGCTGGCATTGACCACCATGCCGTCCCGGCAGGTGGCGTGGCAGGAGGGGACCAGCTCATCGCCCCACTCGTGCTTCACTTCCACCACGCACAGCCGGCAAGCCGCAAACGGCTTGATCAGGGGGTGGTAGCACAAAGTCGGGATCCTGATGTCCAGCAGCTTGGCTGCCTGGAGCAGGGTGGTCCCCCGGGGAACGTCTACGGTTCTTCCGTCGATGGTCAGTCTTGGCATGAGCGGCCTCTCATTCCACAATCACGGCGTTGAAGTGGCACACGTCCACGCACACCCCGCACTTGCGGCACAGGCTCATATCGATCCGGTGGGGCTGGTTCTTCTCTCCAAAGATGGCTTTCTCCGGGCACTCGCGCTTGCAGACTCCGCAGCCGTGGCCGTGTTGCACGCAGATCTCCGGGTCGATCCGGTAGGTGTTCAACTCCCGGCAGACGTGGGCGGGGCACTTGTGCGCCTGGATGTGCGCCAGGTATTCCTCCCGGAAATACCGCATGGTGGTCAGCACCGGGTTGGGCGCCGACGTTCCCAGCCCGCACAAGGAGGCTTCCGCGACCACCTTAGCCACTCTTTCCAAGGTGTCCAGATCCTCCATCGTGCCGTGGCCCTCGGTGATCTTGGCCAGGATGTCCAGCATGAGCTTGGTGCCCTCGCGGCAGGGAGTGCACTTGCCGCAAGACTCATCCTGGGTGAAGGCCAGGAAGTACCGGGCTACGTCCACCATGCAGGTGTCATCATCCATGACCACCATGCCGCCGGAGCCCATCATCGAGCCGGCTTCCGTCAGGCTCTCGAAGTCCACCGGCAGATCGATCAGAGTGTCGGGGATGCACCCGCCCGAGGGCCCGCCCGTCTGCACCGCTTTGAACCTCTTGCCGCCGGGGATCCCGCCGCCGATGTCGTAGATGATCTCGCGCAGGGTCATCCCCATGGGCACTTCCACCAGCCCGGTGTTCTTGACCTTCCCCACCAGCGAGAAGACCTTCGTGCCCTTGCTTCGCTCGGTCCCGATGCTGGCGAACCAGGGCCCGCCGCGCAGGATGATGGGCGGGACGTTGGCCCAAGTCTCGACGTTGTTCAAACAGGTCGGCTTTCCCCACAGGCCGCTTTCGGCCAGGCGCGGAGGCCGGGCCCGGGGTTCGCCCAGCCGGCCTTCTACGGCCGCCACCAGCGCGGTGGCCTCTCCGCAGACGAAGGCGCCGGCGCCCCGCGACACCGAGATGTCGAAATCGAAACCCGTGCCCAGGATGTCATCCCCCAGCAGCCCGTACTCCCGCGCCTGATCCAGCGCGATATTGAGCCGCTGAAGCGCCAGGGGGTACTCGTTGCGGATGTAGACCACTCCCCAGCGCGCCCCGATGGCCTTGGCCCCTATGATCATGCCCTCGATGACGGAATGCGGGTCCGATTCGACGATGCTGCGATCCATGAACGCCCCGGGGTCCCCCTCGTCCCCGTTGCAGACTACGTACCGCGGCTCGGCGGAGACTTTCCGCGTGGCTTCCCACTTGCTGGCGGCCGGAAAGCCCGCGCCTCCTCGACCGCGCAACCCGGAGATCCTGACCTGCTCCATGATGTCGGCCGGGGTCATCTCGGCGAGCGCCTTGGCCAAGGCCGCGTACCCGTCCCGGGCGATGTACTCTTCGATCCTCTCGGGGTCGATCAGCCCGCGGTTGCGCAGCGCGATGAGCCGCTGCCCGCGGAAGAAGGGGATGTCCGACATCTTCGGAATGGGCGCCGGCTCCTCCGGCGGCACGTACATCAACTTCTGGACCGGCCGGCCCTTCAGAAAATGCTCCTCGACCAGGTGCGGAATGTCTTTGGGGCTGAGCTGCTGGTAGAAGATGCCGTCGGGGTGCACCACCATCAGCGGCCCCGCTCCGCAAAAGCCGTTGCAGCCCGTGGTCACCACCTCGACCTCGTTCTGCAACCCGCGCCGCTCGAGTTCCTTCTCCAGGGCGTCCCGCACTTCCAGCGAGCGGTTGGCGACGCAGCCCGTTCCTGCGCACACCATCAAGTTGAGTCGATACGCCATCTGCGCCTCCCCCTCACAGGACCCGTTCGCTGCCCACCGCCAGGGCGTACTCTTGGACCGCCTGGCCGCCCACCACGTGCCCCGCGATGATGGCTTTCATCTTCGCTTCGGTCAGGTCCACGTACTTCACCGGGGCCTCGCCCACCACCTCGACGGTGGCCATGGGCTCGCGGCTGCACAGGCCCGCGCAGCCTGAGGTGGCCACGATCACGTCCAGGAGGTTCCTCTCCTCCACCTCGCGCAGGGCGGCCTCCATGATCTTCCGGGCCCCTGCCGCGATTCCGCAGGTGCCCATGTGAACCGTGACCTTGACGCGGCCCGCGCCCTCCCGGAGCATGGTCGCCTTTCTGGCGCGCTCCCGGACCTCCGCCAGGTCCTCCAACTTAAGCTTTGGCATCTGGGGCTCCTTCTTTCTTCTGGTAGCGCTTCATGATCTGGTCCACTCTGGTCAGAGTCACCTTGCCGTAGAGGTCCTCGCCCACCGTGACCACCGGCGCCAGCCCGCAGCAGCCCAGGCAGCGCACCTGCTCCAGACCGAAGCTCAAGTCCGGCGTGGTCTGCCCGCACTTGATGTGGAGCAGCCGCTCGAACTTCTCGATGAACTTCACGGCGCCCTTGACGTGGCAGGCCGTGCCCGTACAGACCGCGATGGGGTGGCGGCCTTTGGGCTTCAAGCTGAACGCCCGGTAAAAGGTGGCCAGGCTGTAGGCGCGGCTCAGGGGCACGCCCAGCGTGCGCGTCAAGTGCAGCAGCACGTCCTGCGGCAAGTAGGCATACTCGCGCTGCACATCCTGCAACATCGCGATCAGCGCGCTGCGCTGCCCCCCGTGCTCCCGGATGATCTTTTCTACCGTTGCCAGTTCCATGTGGCGCTCCTCACTCTCTATGAACTCGCGGCATGTTCCCGGACCCGCTCCAGGCTCCGCCGCAAGGCGGCCAGCCCCTGGGGCGACTGGAGCGGCGTGCCTCCCAGTTGAGCCGTGATCTCCTCGCTGCTGAATGAAACCTCCGCACCGTCTTTCCAGTGCGAGTACGAAAACCGCACATCCGGATTGCCGGCCGCCAGGCTCAGCAGCGTGCTGGCCATGTCCCCCAGCGGCTGGCGGTCCACGTGACGGTATTGAAACACCCCCGTGACCGTGGCGCCCGCCCCCGGGCGCGACTCGAGCTTGAACTCCCCGCCCGCGGCGCGCGCGGCTTGCTCGAACAGCGGCAGCCCCAGGCCCACGCGCCGGGTGGTGCGGGTGGTAAAGAAAGGATCCACGACTTTCTGCCGCACCGCCTCGCTCATGCCCCGTCCGTTGTCGGCGATCTCGATGGCCAGCACGTCCGCCTGCCGGTCTTCGCGCACCCGGATGCGGACCCAGCGGGCTCCCGCGGCGATCGAGTTCTCGACGATGTCCAGGATGTGCAAGGAAAGCTCCTCCATCTTCCGCCTACCTCATCTCGCATCCTGCTCCGCGCGCAACGTCCGCGTCCGCCTCTCCGATCACCGCGCGCCGGCCCTCTTGCCCGCACAGGGCCTTCCGGATCTCCGCCGTGGCCGGCTCGCGGAGTGCGAAAAACGTCGCCCCCTTGCCGATCTCCTCCAGCGCATGCGCGTCCGAGGAGCGGACGAAGCCCATGCCGGCGCAGCCTGGATAGCGGCGCTTGACCTGCTCGGGAGTGGCGTGGGCGGAAACCTCCAGCGCGTCCACGCGCAGGCCCTCCGGCACGAAACCCAGTTGCCCCAGCAGTCCGAAAGCTTCCCGGTCCACGTGCGCCGCGATGGCCAGCCCGTCCAGGTGGCGGATGCCGTCCACGATCTGCTCCACGCTCAGCTCGGTGGCGCCTGCCAGCAGCCGGGCGTTGAAAGCCAGCACCTCGTGCTCTGCGTTGACCACCGGCTGCCACCCGAACACCTCCGGATCGTTCTCCCCGGGCAAGTGCTGGTAGATGAAGGCCTGCCACTCCAGCGCCGGCTCCAGCTCGTTGAACAGCCCCAGCACGTGGACTTCCTCCTTCGAGGTGACCTCCATGCCCGGTAGGACGCGGAGCTTGCGGCCGCGAGCCGCCTCGATGACCGCCCCGGCGTTTTCCGAGGAGTTGTGATCGCACACGCCGATCATGTCCAGCCGGCTGCGCACCGCCTGCTCCACGATCGCCCGGGGCCCCATGCTGAGGTCCGCGCAGGGCGACAGGCAGGTGTGAATGTGCAGATCGGCCTTGAACATGGGCAGCATCAGCGCGTTCCTCGAATTCCCGTCTGGTAGAGCCGCCCCGCCAGCTCGAAGGCCGGCAGAGCGGTCCCCAGCAGGGGCAGCCTCTCCCTGCGCGCCGCCTCCAGCGTGTCCGCGTCGGGCGTCCGGCCGTTCACCAGCACCACTGCGGCCAGCTCCTTCAGCGTGGCCACGGCGATGATATTGCGGTGGGTTTGCAGGGTCACCCACACGTCGCCCGCCTCGCCGTGGGCGATCACATCGCTCAGCAGGTCGCTGGCGTAGCCGCCTTTGACCTGCCTCTCCAGGCCCTCGTTCCCGGTCAGCTTCTCCAGGCCCAACCGCTCGGCAACTTCCCCAACCGTCATATCGCCACCTGTCTGGCTGTCAGTACCACACAGTCCTCCAGCGGGGCGCGCTCCAGCACCACGTCCTCGGCAAAGCTCAAGCAGGTGGGCGCGCCGCAGGCCCCGCAGTCGATCTGCGGCAGCGCCTCGTGGGTTTCCTGGATGCGCTTCCTTTTCTCTATGGCTCTGGAAATCTCCTGATCCAGCGGCGCGAACGCCCGGGAGGCAATCTTGCCCGGCAGCGAGAAGTAATTCCGCTGGTAGAGTTCCAGGATCTTCTTCCGGTCTTCGGCGGGCGCGTCGCCGAAGCGCGCCGCCAGGCTCAGGATCTTGCTCCGCGCCACGTAGGGATTGTCCACCGTCAGCGAGCCCGAGCAGCAGCCCTCGTGACAGGCGTGGCACTCGACGTATTGAATGTCCCCCAGTTTTCCGTTCTCGATTTCTTCCAGGATGCGTGCCACATCCCTCAGCCCGCTCACCGCCAGGCAGTCCTGGGCCTTCAGCGACGACACCTGCCCGCCCAGGACCGGCCAGGCCAGCCCCAGGCCCCGCACCGGCTCCTCGCCGCCATGGTTTTGGGCCTCGCTCAGCGCCGACAGCAGCGGGGAGTAGACGTCCGAAATCGCGATTACCCCGTCGAGCTCGGACCGCTTCTTGCGGAGCGGGTGCTTGATGGCCACCATCTTGGGCGGGCAGGGGGTCAGGTAGATGATCCCGATTTCTTCCCGCCGCAGGCCCAGCTCCTTCATCTTCCGGCGCCGGATCTCGCGGGCCGCGATCTCCATGGGCGAATCCAGCGGGATCAGCAGGTCGATCAGGTCCGGATAGCGGGCCTGCACCAGGCGCACGATGGTGGGGCAGAAGGGCGACAGCAGCGGCAGCGGCCCGCGGTAGCTGGCCAGGTACTCGTCCACCGCGATGCTCACCGCCTCGCTGGCCGCCGCCACATCGCAGGCCTCGTGGAAGCCGATCCGGCGCAAGGCCGCCAGCATGGCCCCGGGCAGCACCTCCTTGCGGAATTGCCCGTACAACACCGGCGAGGGCAGCGCCACGGTGTACTTGAACCGGGAGAAGTCGGTGAAGGAACTGGTCTGCGGGACGATGGCGCCGCGCGGGCAAGCACGCACGCACTCCCCACAATCGATGCAGCGGTCCTTCAGAATCCGCGCCTTGCCCTGCCGCACCCGGATGGCTTCTGTGGGGCAGGCCTTCATGCAGGCCATGCGCCCCAGGCAATTCTCCGGCACGGTGCGCACCGAATGGAAGTACTCGTGCATATCAGGGACGGATCATGATCTCCAGCGTCGTGCCCTTGCCCACCACCGATTGAATAGTGAACTGGTCGGCGTTCTTCTTGATGTTGGGCAGGCCCATGCCGGCCCCGAAACCCATTTCCCGAATCTCGTCGGAGGCCGTGGAATAGCCCTCCTGCATGGCCAGCTCGATGTCCGGAATGCCCGGGCCTTGATCGTCCACCGTGATGCGGATGTCCTTGGGCCTCACCCTCAGCTCCATGACTCCCTTGCGCGCGTACAGCACCACGTTCATCTCCGCTTCGTAGCAGGCGATGGCCGCCCGCCGGATGGCCGCCGGCGGAATCCCGATCTCCCGCAGGATGACCTTGACCGTGCTGGAGGCTCTGCCGGCATTGACGAAATCCCTCCCTTGGATCTCAAAGCGCTGAGTGAACAGAGGCTCGCCGGGCATCGCTCATCTCTTCTTTCAGTTCGCTTCCCCCGCGCAGGCCGCGCCTGTACAGCCGCCCACAGGACTCGTACATGGGCAGCCTGGTGGTCAGCACCGCGATCCCTTTCTCTTTGGCCAGTTCCACCGCCTCCCGGTCGGGCGGCTTGCCCCGCACGTAGACCACGGCCTTGACTTCCGCCACGTCCGCCGTGCGCACCGACTGCACGTTGGTCAGCCCCGTCAGCAGCAGGGAGTGGGGCTTGATGAAAGCCAGCACGTCGCTCATCAGATCCGCGGCGCAGGCCACCTGGATTTCCACCTCCAGCCGGTCCTCGCCCCACACCACCTGCGCTTCCAGCGCTTCCCGAACCTCTTCGAGTTTCATCCGCTCACCTGCTTGACCACCTGGTCCCCCAGCAGGATGGTCCGCTTGCGCGGCAGCCGGGTGGCCGGGCACACGTTCCAGCACTGGCCGCACCCGGTGCACTTGGACTCGTCCACGTATCTGGCCTTCCGCCGCACTTTCACCTTGAAGTTGCCGATGAAACCCGAGAAGCCCACCACCTCGCTCAGGCTCAGCAGCTTGATGTTCTTGCGGTGGCTGACCGAGACCATCTTGGGGGTGAGGATGCAGGCGGCGCAGTCCAGCGTGGGAAAGGTCTTGTCGAACTGCCCCATCCGCCCGCCGATCGTGGCTTCCCGCTCCACCAGGTACACGGTGTTGCCCGTCTCGGCCATTTCCAGAGCCGCCTGAATGCCCGCTATGCCGGCCCCCACGATCAGTACGTTGGGATTGACCTCCGCGCGCAGCGGCTCCAGCGGCTGGTGCAGGGCCACCCGCCGCACCGCTGCCAGAATCAAAGCCTTGGCTTTCTGGGTCGCCATGCGCACGTCGTCGTGGATCCAGGAGCAATGCTCGCGGATGTTGGCGATCTGCACCAGGTAGCGGTTCAGCCCCGCCTTCAGGGCGGCGTTGCGGAAGGTCAGCTCGTGCATCAGCGGCGAGCAGGCCGCCACCACCACCCGGTTCACCTCGAGCTGCTGGATGTCCTCCTGGATCAGCGCCTGCCCGGGGTCCGAGCACATGAACTTGTAGTCCCGCGCCACCACCACCCCGGGCGCCTGGCTGATGAACTCGCGGGCTTCGCCCACGTTCACCGTCCCGGCGATGTTCAGCCCGCAGTGGCAAATGTATACCCCTATGCGCACCTGGCCGTTCTGTTCCATCAGCGTTCTCCTTCTATGCCGCTGCCGCCGGCAGCGCCGCTTTCAGCGGGATCAGGTTCCTGGGCAGCCCCAGCTCTTCCTCCGTGCAGCCCAGGGCCAGCCCGAGTAGCTGGGTGAAGTACAGCACCGGCATCTCGTAAGACGTGCCGAACGCCTTGTTGACCGGCTTCTGGTAGGCTTCCAGGTTCATCTGGCACAGCGGGCAGGTCGTCAGGACGCACTGCGCGCCGCTTTCCACCGCGCACTCCAGCAAGTCCTTTATCAGCCGCAGGCAAACGTCCGGGAACATGGTCATCAACATGGCCCCGCAGCAGCGCGTCTTCAAGGGGAAATAGGCGCACGTGGCGCCCAGGCGCTCGAACAGCCGGTCCATGCTCTCCGGAAACTCGCAGTGGTCGAAACCCCGCTCCGGCCGCACGATCTGGCAGCCGTAGTAGGGCGCAAAGACCAGCCCGCCCAGACGGCGCTTGGCCGCCCGGGTGATGGTCTCGATCCCGATCTCGTTGACCAGCACGTCCAGCGGATGCCGCACCGCCACGCTCAGACCGTATCTCAGTCCCGTCTCCCCCAGAACGCGGTCCACCTTGGCTTTCAGATCCGGACTCTCTCGCAGGAACCGGTTGGTCTTGAGCAGAACCGTGTAACAGGCGCTGCACGGCGCCAGCAAGTCCCGGCCGCCGTTCTGCTCCGCCAGCGCCAAGTTCCGCGTGCTGATGGCCAGCGAAATCGTCTCATCCACGCTCATGTACATGGTGGCCCCGCAGCAGTTCCAGTCCTCCAGCTCTCTCAGCCCCACCCCCAGCGTGCGGAACACGGCCCGCAAGCTCTCGTCATAGGCCCTTCCGGAACTCTCCAGGCTGCATCCAGGGTAGTAGAGGTATTCCATCGGCTTCTCTCCCGTCGCTTCTTCAGGACCGGGCTTTTTCCACCGCGGCGTAGCCCACCATGGTCTCGTCGTATGGCGGCTTCTCCGCCTCCCGCGGCAACTCCAGCGCCTTGGAAGCCGCTAGGATTTTTCGGATCGCCGCCACGCCCTTGATCTTCGAAGGCAGCAGCGCAACCCGGCCCTTCCTCCACAGCGCCCACCCCAGCGGCATCATCCGCAACAACTGGAGCGGATTCTCCCTCAGGTAGTAGAGCAGCAGCAGCAGCATCTCCTGGTTCCGCCCGTAGCGGTTCACAATGCGCACGAAACTCTGCGACAGCCGGTAGACCGGGACACGCTCCGGGTACAGGCTGGTCTCCTGGGCCGTGCGTTTCAGCGCGTAGAGAATGTCGGTGATCTTGATGCCCTGCGGGCAGCGCGTGGTGCACATGTAGCAGGAGGCGCAGATCCAGATGGTGCGGCTGCGCAGGATCTCCCCGATCTGCCCGGCGCGGAACAGCGCGATCACCATCCGCGGCGAGATGTCCATCGCGTAGCTGACCGGACAGCTACCGGTACAGGTGCCGCATTGCAGGCAGCGCGAGATGCGCTCCCCGCCCGGCACCAGGTGGGCCTGCTCCAGAAAGGTGGCCCGCAACTGCCGCTCGGATGTCGGCAGTGCGCCCGGGATGGGTGGTGCGGTTTTCATAACGTGGCTTCCTTGAGAATCCCGAAGGTGGGTACGGTAGTGGGCCTCGCGCTACGAGGGGCCTGAAGTCGGCCTGAGCGGCCTCTGACCATCACGCCTTCCACTCGCCTCCCTTGCAGGTCGTGCCGCCGCGCCGTCCTCTGGCTTCGATCCCGTCGGGCCCGACGCGCCGGGCCGCAAACTGTCCAATATAGAACAAAGCCTGGCCTGAAACAAGACCCACCGGGCCGGATTCCTGCCCGGGCGCGAGGCGGCTCCCGGCGGGCAGCGTGCGGCTGCGAGCCGCCGGCCCTGGGCCGCGAAGTCGCCGATACCCTCGGCGGCCCCTGTGCACCCCGCCGTCTCCGCCCTCTCCCGCGCGTCCTCGCCCTGGCGCGGGAGCTGGCAGGCGGGCGCGCTTGAGTTGGCGTACTCTCTGAAGTACGATTAGAGGTACGATGTCTGTCGCTCGCACCATGCCCATCATTCAGGCGCGTAATGCCCTGACCAGCCTGCCGGAACAGCTCGGCCAGGATGGGGCTGTAGCTATCACCCGGCGCGGCAAACCCGTTATGGCCGTGATGTCCTGGGACCTCTACGAATCCATCATCGAGACGTTGGAAATCCTCGGTGACGAAGACATGATGGCGGCTTTGCGTCGCGGCCTCCGGGAGGTGGCCCAGGGCAAGACCATCCCTTGGGAGCAGGCCAAGAGGGACCTGGGACTTTGAGCTACAGGATCGTCCTAACCCCGACAGCGCGGGAGCGGCTTGAAGCGATCACCGACCGCCGCATCAGGCAGAAGATTGGAGAGGGCATCGACGGTCTTCGGGAAGCCCCGGCGAGCCAGGGCAAAGCGCTGCTGGGAGAACTCGCCGGGTATCGCAGCCTACGCGGTGCTGGCCAGCGCTACCGCATTATCTACAGTGTAGACCGCCACAAGAACCAGGTCTTGATCCTCGCGATCGGCCTTCGCCAGCAGGGTGGCCGGCGCGACGTCTATTCCCTGGCCAAAAAGCTGCTCCGTCTGCGGCTTCTGGAGCCACCGGGACGGTAGCCGCCCTCCCCCGCGTGGTGGAGCTGGTGCGGAGGTGGCCTTCCGTGGTATATACGGGTAGTGTATACTAGAGGCGTGCCCTTGACCCGAATCTTCCGCAGCGGGAATTCGCAGGCCGTGCGCATTCCCCGCCAGTTCCGCATCGACGCCGCCGAGGTCGAGATCTCCCGGCGCGGCGAGGAGATCGTTCTGCGCAAGCCGCCACGCAACCTCGCCCAGGCTTTTCACTTGCTCACGGAGCTTTCCTCGGACTTCTTCCGGGGCGGGCGCCGCCAGCCCCGGCCGCAGAAGAGAGCCGGCCTCTGATGCGGTACCTGTTCGATACCAACATCTGTATCTACATCGCCAAGCGAAGGCCGCCGCGCGTGCTGGCACGGATGGAGCAGTTGCGCCCGGGCGATGTCGGCATGTCGGCCATCACGTATCTCGAGCTGGTCTACGGCGCCTGGAAGAGCCAGCACCTCGAAGCCAACCTCGCCAGAATCGAGCAACTGCTGAGCCTGATTCCAGCCCTACCGCTCGATGCGGGCGCCGCGCAGCATTACGGCCGCCTCCGCGCCGGCCTGGAGAACGAGGGCAGACCGATCGGTGCTTACGACCTCGTGATCGCCGCCCACGCCCTCGCCCTGGGGCTGACCCTGGTGACCAACAACCCTCGCGAATTCTCCCGCGCCGAGGGCTTGCGCATCGAGAACTGGGCAGACTGACGGTGCCCGCCCCTACACATACACCCGCTTCACGCGCGCCGATGCGGCCCGGGATGTCGGCGCTGTGGTAGCCTCGTCAGTTGCCCGCTCTGCCGAGCCCAGCCTCCTCCGCCTCCCCTTTCCGTCTCGATCCCTCCACCCACGCCGCACTGATGTCTCCCCCGCGGCCTGACCCGGTTCCGCCCAACGGGCCGCCGCGGCTCCTGCCTGAACCCGTTTTTCCTCGGCGCTCCCAGTTGCCCGACGATCCGGAGATTCCTGACCTCCGCCCGCACCGCCGGTCCTGGACTCTCCGGCAGATCCTCCGCGCGATGCGCTCCTGGCTCGTGCCGTATGTGAGGTCCCGCATTCTGCCAGGCGACTTCCATCCCCTCATTGCCTGCCTCTTCACGGAGTGGCGGTGCAACCTGGAGTGTCACTACTGCTGGACCTCCCACCCCCGGGCGCCGGGGATGACGGAAGATATCGCCAGGCGATCCGTGGACTGGCTGCGCGGAACCACCTGCCGGGTGCTCGCCCTGATGGGCGGCCTCATTTCGAGCACTTGGTCAGGAAGCAGCACTGCTACGGCTACGCGGCGCTCCTGGACATCAACATCTGCCGCAACAACCTCGAGGATGTCCGCCAGCTCAGCCGGATGGCCCACGATCACGGCATTGCCGTGGACTACCCCATCAACGAGACGCCCCTGACCGCCCAGCCCCACTTCCGGCGCCTGGATGACAACCCCACCTTCATCCGCCCGGAGGATTTCCCCCGCATCGACGAACTCCTGGACTGGATGATCGCCCGTCACCGCGCCGGTTGCAGGATGGTCAACTCCATCGCCCGCCTAAACGGCATGAAGGCTTTCCTGAGGGGAACGTTGGAGCCCTGGAACTGTCGCGCCGGGCAGAACCTGTTCGTCATCCGCCTGGATGGCACCTTGGCGCCCTGCTTCCCGTTCTGTACGGCGACTTACGACTGGGGCGCCATCGGGAATCCCAAGTTCAGCCCGGCTCAGCTTGGCCGCATGAAGAGATCCTGTCAGCGCCACTGCTTCTCCGCGCTGAACCACCATCTGGGCTTCTGCTATGACGACCGGCGGGTCCTGCGCTAGGCTGTTCCGGCAGGCCCGGTCGCGGCTTCCAGGGCGTCAGCGGGAGCTTCGAGTGACGCCCTGCGCGGGCATCCGCGCTCCTTGGCAGCGGGCTGCGCAGGCCGCCCCTACACCCACACCCGCTTCACCCGGGCGCTGATGCGGCAGAGGATGTCGTAGGAGATGGTGCCGGCGGCGCGGGCGATCTGCTGCGCGTTCAGGGTCACGTCGCCTTCGCGTCCGAGCAGCGTCACGGCGTCGCCGGGCACGATGGACGGGCACTCGGTTACGTCGATGGTGGTCAGGTCCATGGACACCGCGCCCAGAATCGGCGCCAGCTTCCCCGCGGCGATCACCTGACCGCGGTTCGACAGTCGATGCGACACCCCGTCGGCATACCCCACGGCCAGCACCGCGATGCGCATGGCGCGCGGCGCGCGGAACATCCCGCCGTAGCCGATCGCGGTTCCCTCGGGCACTTCCTTCACCGCCAGCACGCTGGCCTTCCAGGTCAGCGCCGGCTGGACCTGTAACTGGCTGGGCGGCGCCTCGCCCCGCGCCGGCGACACGTAGCCGTACAGCGCGTGCCCGGGGCGCACCATATTGCCAAAGGCCTCCCGCCGGCCATACGCAATGGGGATGGTGGCCGCCATGTGGAAGTACTCGGGGGCGATGGGCCCCCGGCACAGGTTCCCGCACAGTTCCTGGAAGGCCCGCACCTGCCGGTCGGTCGAGCGCGTCGTGTAGTCGGCCGCCGAGGCCAAGTGAGTCATCAGCCCCTCCAGGCGCATGTGGCCGGCCGCCTCGACCGCCGCGGCGATCTCCGCCACCGCGGCTTGCGTCCCCAGCCGCCCCATGCCCGTGTCGATCTTCAAGTGATAGCGGAGCTCCCGGTCCGCCGTGCGCGCCGCTTCGTCCAGCGCCCGCAGGTCCTCGAGCGTGTGGACCACCGGCGTAAGGTCGTGCTCGATCAGCGCCTGGCGTGTCCCGGGCAGGTTGTCCGCCATCACCAGGATGCGCAGCGGAATACCCGCGTCCCGCAGCGTTGCGCCCTCCTCGACCGAGCTCACCGCCAGCCACCGCGCGCCCTGCCCCGCGAGCGTCCGCGCCACCTCGACGGCCCCGTGCCCGTAAGCGTCCGCCTTCACCACCGCCAGGATCTCGACGCCCGGGCCCGCCGCCGCCCGCACGGCCTGGTAGTTCTCGGCGATCTGCCGCCGCGACACCTCGACCCAGGAACGGAAAGCCGGCGTGCTCATTTCTTCCCGCGCTCCTCCAGCAAGCCCGAGAGCAGGCCCTCGTAAGCGTCCGCTACCCGCTCCCAGTCGTAGCGCTCCCGGACCCGCGCCACCGCCCGGCCCCGCCAGGCCTCGCGCTCCGGGTCGCTCATCGCCAGCGCCTGTTCCAGCTTCCCGGCGAGGTTGTGCGGCTCGAAGGGAAGGCCCGCGCCCGCAGCCACCTCGCGGTTCTCCGGCGTGTCCAGATACAGCGTCAGCGCGCCGCGCCCCATGGCCTCGATCAGCGCCGGGTGCGTCCCGCCCACCTCCGTGGCATGAACGTAGGCGAAGCAGTGGGAGAGCAGCTCCTGGTAGCCCTGCCCGTAGACCGCTCCCGGTATGACGATCCGCTCGTCGCGCGTGGCCCGCACCCGCTCGATGTACTCCCGCGCGTACGGCGCGTCGCCGATGAGCGCCAGTTTCAGCGCCGTCGCCACCCGCTCGAAGGCCTCCCGTACCACCAGGGCGTTGTTCTCCGGCTCCATCCGGCTCACATAGAGGAAATAGCGGCCCGGCTCCAGGCCAAGCTGCTCCAGGACCTCCGTGGTGGCCACCTTCCCCGTCTGGGCCCCGTAGGGAATGAAGTGCGTGGCCTTGCCGTAGCGGTCGCGGTAGTAGTCGGCGATGTGCTGGGCGTCGCTGACCACCGCGTTCGGGCAGAAGGTCGCCAGCCACTCCGAGAGCCGGTACCAGCCCCGCGCCAGCCGGTTCCACTTGCGGCGCTTGCGCTCCAGGCCGTCCACGTTCAGCGCCACGGGAATGCCGAAGAGGCGCGGCAGAAACGTGAATACCGCGTTGGCCGCATTGCAGTACAGCGCCACGTGGTGGGGATGCACCAGCAGGTTCAGCGTGCACAAGAAGGTGTGGGCCACCGTGTCGAAGTACTTGTGGCGGATCGTCGGCAGATAGCGCAGGCGGACGCCCAGGTGCGTGTCGGCGGAGTGCCGCTGCCGGCAGTAGACCGTGACCTGGTGCCCCCGCGCGGCCAGCCGCCGCCCCAGCTCCTCGGCGAAGGTCTCAAAGCCCCCGTACCGCGCTGGGAGGCCCCGCGTGCCCAGGATGGCGATGGTCATTAAGGGGTCAGAACTCAAACTGCTTGGCTGGCGACGGCCCGGCCACCGATGCGCGCACCGGCGCCGGCGCCGGCGGCACCGGGGCCGGCAGGCTCACCGGCTGGTAGCGGAACCAGGTGGCCATGTAGTCGTCGGCCACCCGCCGCCGCTGCATGATCTCCCGCCGCTTGGCCAGCATCCGCCTCCAGTTATTGGCCAGGTACCAGAAGGCCTTCAGCGACTGGTGCTCCCGCACCAGGCAGCAGCCCACCACCAGCATGTCGCGCAGCGTGATCGAGAACCAGTTCCGGCGGTACAGCCCCGCGGTGATGTTCTTGATCCGCATCAGGAACCGGTTCTTCACCGAGTGCATGTTGATCTGCGGCGGCAGCGCCCGGCGGTTCCCCGGCAGCACGCTGCGCACGTGATACCCCCGGGCGCGCGGCGTGTACAGGCACTTCCAGCCCATCAATTGCGCCCGCCAGGCCACGTCCGCGTCCTCGCGGTAGGTAAAGAAATCCGAGTCGAAGAACTCCCCGCCGATCGAGATGTCGCTGATCATCTCGCGGCGGTAGAGCGCCGCCGCCGCCGTGGCCCCGAAGACGTAGTCGAAGTTCAGGAAGTGGCCGTTGTCCTCTTCCTGGCTGCCCCGGTCCAGGTGCCGCAGCATGGGCGTGAAGTAGATCCCCGTGGAATCCACCAGCGGCCGGTCCGGCAGCGCGAAGCTGGGCCGCATGGTCAGCAGCTTGCCGCACACCGAGCCCACCTGCGGGTCCATGTGCCCGGCCTCCAGCAAGGCCTCGATGAAGTTCGGCATCAGCAGCATGTCCGGGTTCAGGGCCAGCACCCAGTCGCCCCGCGACAGCTTGATGGCCTGGTTCTGGGCCGCGGCGAACCCGATGTTGGCGTCGTTGTAATACAGCCGGCAGCGATCTTCAAACTGGTCCAGGATGTCCCGGGTGCCGTCGGTGGAGGCATTGTCCACGACAATGACCTCCTTGTAAGCGTAACGCTGGGCCAGCACCGACTCGAGGCACCGCTTGATGAACCGGCCACTGTTAAAAGTGACTATCGTGATCGAGACCAGATCGTTGAACGGCATGCCCAATGAACTCGCACTATACCAGGTGCCGGGATCCTTATCACCCAACTCTATCCCGCCGCGGCCAGCCGCAGTCCGCCTCGCCGGGTCCCGCCCGCCAACAGCCATCCAAGGCCGAGCCGGACTATCCTACCATGAACCGCGGCAGCCTGGGGTCTCCGCAAGACAACAATCCCCTCTAGGGCCCGCAGAGCCGAGCGCAAAATCACCGCCAGGCACACCAGCCGGTGCCCCACCGGGCCCAACTGCTTGCCCGAATACCTCAGAAGACCATCATACCAACAAAGCTGCCGCCGCTCCCACCCCAACTGCCCGGCCGAGTGCCCCCCCAGGTGCCTCGCCACCGCCTCCGGGACGTACCGTATACGGTAGCCGGCCTGGCGGGCGCGCCGGCAGAAGTCCACGTCCTCGAACCACAACGGGCGGAAGCACTCGTCGAAGCCCCCCAAGGCCCGCCAGGCCTCCCGCCGGACCATCAGAAAGGCCCCCGCCGGCTGCTCGACCTCCGCCGGCCGGTCCAGGTCCACGTCCCGGCAGCGGTACCACCGGTTGACGGGGTTGGCGGGCCACAGGCGGTTCAGCCCCAGGACTTCGAAAGCCAGCGACAGCGCAGTGGGCAGCCGGCGCACCACGAAGCCCGCCTGGGGCCGCCCGTCCTCGTCCACCAGCTTTCCGCCCGCGGCGGCCGTTTCCCCGGTGCAGGCCGCGACCAGAGCTTCCAGCCCTCCCAGCAGCACCGCGTCGGGGTTCAGCAGCAGGACGCAGGGGCTCTCGACGGCCTCGAGGCCCTGGTTGACCGCTCCCGCAAACCCGCGGTTCCACGGGTTGGCGATCAGCCGGACTCCCGGCCTGCTTTCCACCTCCTCCCGCGTCCCGTCCTCCGAGGCGTTGTCCACCACCACCACGTCCCCGCCGCTGGCCAGGGCCGCGTCCAGGCACTCTCCGATTACCGCCCCGGAATTGTGCGTCACCACGACGATGCCGGCCTTGCTCATCTCAGCCACGTCAGCGCGAAGTACAGGCGCCAGTAGCTGTCGAACCCGGTTCGTCGCTGGAGCCGGTAGATCTGGGCCTCGCTCACGCGCAGAATCCTCCTGAGCCGACGCGGATGGGTGCCCTTCCAGGACGCTTCGCGCCGCAGGCCGGACCACGCCTCCAGGGCTTCCCACTTGCCCCGGAGCCAGGAGCCGCCCCGGCCCCGGCCGAGCGCCACCAATCCCCAGAGCAACTGGGCCGCCAGAATCGGCCACGCGCCAAGCGCCAGGTCACGCGGGGAATAGTGCTTTGCTACCAGCAGCGCCTGGTTGCGCGACATCAGCCGTACCGTGTCGCGGTGCCACACCCCCAGGGTCCCGCTGCCCTCGTGATAGCCCACCGCCTCCGGTACGTAGAGGCCCCAGCACCGGGCGAGCGCGCAGCGCAGGGAGAACTCCACATCCTCGAGGTAGGACTCGAACCGCTCCTCCAACGGCCCCACCCGGCGGAACAGCTCCTTGCGCACCAGCGCTGCCGTCAGCGGCACGAACCGGATTCTCCTTCGCGCCGACCACGCCGGCCCGTCCGCCCGTCCGTGCCCCGCCCGCCAGGCGCAGCCGCCCCGGCAGAGCGCGTCGTACGTGCCGTCGATGGTGCTCCGGTCCCCACTCCGCAGCAGCTTCCCGGTGGCGAACCACGCCCCGCTGCTCCCGGCCGCCCCCGCCAGCCGCTCCAGCCAGTCCGCCGCCGGTTCCACGTCGTTGTTCAGGATGGCCACCCACGGCGTCCGGGCCGCCTCCACCCCGCGGTTCACGGCCCGCGCAAAGCCCGCGTTGGCGCCCATCTCGAGGACGGTCGCGCCCCGGCTCCGGGCCATCTCCGCGGAGCCGTCCTCCGAGCCGTTGTCCACCACGATAACTTCATCGGGAGAAAGGCTCTGCGCACTTAGACCCGCCAGGAGCCGCTCGAGCCGGGCGCCGCCGTTCCAGTTGGGGATGATGGCGGTCACCCCATCCGCTTTTTCACCAGGAACCACAGGTTTTCGAGGCCGTCCCGCCACGGGTGCAGCTTGGTCTCCCCCAGCCGGGAGGAATACTGAATGGAGATCTCCCCAAAACGGATGCGTGGGCTTTTCAGCGCCTCGATCTTGATTTCCTCCGAGAACGCCATCCCATCCGCCGTCAGCTTCATATGTTCGAGAATCGAGCGCCGGAACACCCACATGCCGGACTGTGAATCCCGCACCCACCGGAAATACAGCAGCGACATGGCCAGCGACAGAATCAGGTTCCCCACCTTGTGCTTGAAGCTCATCGCCTGCCGGTCCCGCACCGGGAAGCGCGAGGCGTTCAGGAAATCCACCTCCAGGTGGAAGAACGCCTCCAGCAGGTAGGAGAGGGCGTCCACCGGATAGCTGTGATCGCCGTCCAGCGTGATGATGATGTCCCCGCGGGCGCTGGCGAACCCTTTCCGGTAGCTCCGCCCGTAGCCGCGGACCTCCTCCCGGATCACCTGCGCCCCGCGCGACCGCGCCACCTCCGAGGTCCGGTCCGTCGAGCCGTTGTCCACCACGATGACCTCGTCCACGAACTCCGGCATCCGCTCGAGGATCTGCTCGATCCCCTGCTCCTCGTTCAGGCACGGGATCACTACCGTGATGCTCTGGCCCTTATACAATGGGATCTGCCATGAAACGAACTGTTCTATTATGCGCCATCCTGGTCGCCGCCACGCTGCTGGCCGCCGCTGCGGAGCTCTCCCAGGTCCGCTCCGTCTACCTGTTCCCCATGACCAACGGCCTGGACCAGTACCTCGCCAACCGCCTGACCAACGCCGGCCTCTTCCAGGTGGTGGCCGACCCCAAGAAGGCCGACGCCGTCTTCACCGACCGCCTGGGCGCCGCCTTTGAAGCCCGGCTCGCCGACTTGTTCCCCGAGCCGCCTCCCCAGCCCGCCGAGCCCCCCAAGAAGGCGGAGAAGAAGGAGGGAGAAGCCAAGTCCGCCGTCGAGGTCCCGACCGCTCCTGAGATGCCGCGCCTCTCTTCCTTCGCCCGCGGCAAGGGCACCCTCTTCCTGGTCGGCGCCAAGGCCCGGACGGTCCTCTGGTCGGTCTACGAGCAGCCCAAGAACACCCAGCCGGCCGAGCTCGACCGCACCGCCCGCCGCATCGTGGACCGCCTCCAACGGGAACTGAAAGGCAAGTAGCACAGGCACGAATGCCTGTGCCACCGGTGGCACAGACATTCCAGTCTGTGTTGCCTGTCTACGCCCACCCTGCTCTGTACGGCGGATCAACGTACTGATTAGCCGCCTTGCTGTTGGTGACCGTCATCGAGGCGGAATCCCACAGCAGCTTCTCGCCGGGCATCCGTTGCACCAGGCAGCCCAGCAGGAAGGCTTCCGTCACCGGCGCCTGCGCCTCGAAATTCGCTGCCGCCGCAGGACCGCCCTTGCAGGCGGCGATCCATTGCTCGGTCACCGGGTCTCGCCGCTCCCGCGGCCGCCCGCCCGCGGGACGCTGGTACTTCGGCGAGGCCGGCAGCACACGCGGGTTGTCGCCGTTGAAGCCACCTAGAATGATTCCCTTGTCCCCCACGTACATGACGCCTTCCGAGCTGCGGCTGAAGTAGCGCTTGGCTTCCTCGTCGGTGAGTCCCTCCGGCCGCGGCGGCTTGAGCTCGCCGTCGTACCAGGTCAGCCGCACCGGAGGCCGGCTGCCTCTGGCAGCGAAGTGAAGATGCACGATCGAGGCTTTCGGGAACGTCTCCTCGAACGGCTCGCTGGTGCTGGCTTCCACCGCCACCGGCGGCGCCAGGTTCAGGATCTTGAACATCCCCGCGAAGCTGTAACAGCCCATGTCGCCAAACGAGCCGCAGCCGAAGTCGTACCAGCCGCGCCACACGAAAGGCAGGTACGCTTTGTTGTAAGGCCGCTGAGGCGCCGGCCCCAGCCACATGTCCCAGTCCAGGCCCGGCGGGACAGGTTGCTCCTCCTTCGGCCGCTCCACTCCCTGGGGCCAGTAGGGGCGGCTCGACCAGTTGTGTACCTCCCGCACGGGGCCAATGGCCCCGTCGGCGATCCACTCGGCCAGCAGCTTGGTGGTCTCCGAGGACGGATTGTTCACCGTCAGCGACGTGGCCACTTTCGTCTCCCGCGCCGTCTGCGCCATCCGCCGCGCCTCTCCGATGCTGTGTGTCATCGGCTTCTGGCCCAGCACGTGCTTGCCCCGCTTCATGGCCGCGATCGCGATGGGCGCGTGCCAGTGATCCGGAGTGGCGACGTACACCGCATCCAGGTCCTTCTCTTTCTCCAGCAACTCGCGGTAATCGCGGTAGGCCGTGCAACCCTTCCACACGCCCGACGGCTTGTGTCCTGCGTAGTACGCTTCAACCAGCCGCTGCGCCGGCTCGCGCCCCCCGCAGCCCAGGCTCGTTCGGAAGTTGTGCGTCAGCATCACCTCGCCCGGCGAGGCCAGGTCCTCGCCCCAGTTCTCGTAGCCCGGCCCCAGCGTCCGCCGCGCCTGTTCCTGCATCGCGTTGCGGCTGTATTCCGCGTAGTCCTTGCTCCCCTGGTTGCAGTCGCACACCGCCACCACCTGGATCTCGGCCTGTTGCAGCAGGCCCATGGTCACCACCATGCCCTGCCGCCCCATGCCGATCGCCGCCAGCGTGATCCGCTCGCTCGGCGCCACGTAGCCCGCGCCGCCCAGCACGTGCCGCGGCACGATCGTAAACGCTCCCGCCGCCGCGAACGCGCGCCGGGAGATCCCCCTCGAACTAGATTCGCTCATGACTCGCTCCTTCATCCTTGCTTGAATACCACCCGGTTGACTATGGCCTTCACTCCGAGCACGGTCTTCACTTCGCGCTCGAACAACTCTTCCGCGGTGGGCTTCTCGCCCGGACGGCGCCGGGCGCCCATCTCGATCGCCCACCACCCCTGGTATCCGCCTTCCAGTGCCGTCGTCAGCAGCTTTTCCATGTCGTAGGCCGGATCGCGCTCCGGTCCGTAGCTGCCCTTGACCGACAGCGCCTTGCCGTACCGGATAGTCTTCCGGACCGCCTCGTACCGGTCGTCGCCCTTGTTCCAGTTGCCCAGATCCACCATCAGCCCGAACCTGGGATGATTCACCTTCTTGACCAGCGCCACCAGGATGGCCGGGTCCGAGGAGGCGCGTCCGTGGTTCTCCACCAGGATGTTCAGACCGCTGTCCTTGGCATATTCGAGCAGGCTGTGCATAGTCTCGGCCGCGCGCGCCACCAAATCAGGGTCTTTGCGCCAGTCCTCCGGCCCCCCATACATGTTGCAGCGCACCGAGTGGCAGCCCAGGAAGTGCGCGATGTCGA
>Ga0315289_10003618_pt1 | contig 23319 bp, 19 predicted proteins | sample YL17G11_40_MG_FD_203452 | JGI IMG/M metagenome (GOLD analysis project Ga0315289, IMG submission 203452) | Sediment microbial communities from Yellowstone Lake, YNP, Wyoming, USA - YL17G11_40 | ecosystem: Environmental > Aquatic > Freshwater > Lake > Sediment | place: USA: Wyoming | collected...
GAAGCCGCTGGGATCCTGCCAGAGGGCCGAGTCGTTCCCGGCACGGACCGCCAACAAGGGCTCGAGGGCCAAGGTTCGTTGGGTGCCCTGACGTTCACCGAACCGCCGGATGCGGACCCGCATGTCCGGTGGTGTGAGAGGGGGAGCGGGCGACCCGCTCTCCCTACTCAATAATTTGCTTTCTGGACTACGTCCGGATGGCTCGCGGCTTGTCTGGGGCGCGGGTCCGGCGCCGACAGGGAGCACTCCACGCCGCGTGACCGGGAGATTCGGGGAACCTCCTTGTGGGCCCCCTCCCCAAGATGTGGCTAGTCGCAGGCTCGGGGTACCTCTGCTGGCGGGCACAGAACTGTTGGCGAGTCTGGGGAAAGGGACAATCCCGCGCTCTGGCCCTCCAAACGCCCATCCGGCACCCTTCCTGCATCTCCGCTTGGGCCGGAGGTGCCTGTCTCATCGGGCACGCAGTGGAAAGAGGGTTGCGGGGTGGATACCTACTGCCTGGCATGCGCCGCGGCGGGAACGGCCAAGCATACGAAGCCTGTCGTGGAGCCGAGGACGGCTCGGCCGTACATCATCGTCGTTGTGGATGACGAGCCGGACTTCTGCACCGTGGTCAGCGAATTGCTCAAGAGCGCGAACATGGTCGTGCACAAGGCGCACAGCGCGCTAGAAGCGCTGTCGCTGATGTCCGATATGCGGCCCGATCTGGTGCTCACCGATGTGATGATGCCGGAGATCAATGGTCTGGAGCTGATCCGTCGTCTGCGGGCGGATCCGGTTCTCGGGCGGGTGCCGACGGTCGTGATCAGTGCCCTGGTGAAACGCGAGGAGCAGGAGGCGGCGATGGACGCCGGCGCCGACGCCTTCATCGCCAAGCCATTCTCCGTTCGTCAACTGCGGGAGACGATCGCCAGCTACTTGCACTGAAGCGCTGGGTTGCGGGCCGCGAAAGGATGGGGAGGCGCCACCGTGAGGTGGCGCTTGACGTTCACCCTCCAGGCGGGCACGGACTAAGAAGCGGGGAGCACGCAGCGGAACCCGAGGTCGCTGCGCGCCGTGTCCGGGCTCTGGTAGTAGCGATTGGCCGAGCGGGCATATACAAGGGCGCGCACGTGCACGCCATCGGTCCAGGATCCACCGCGCGCCACGCGCCAGGTGCCTTCCTCGGGCCCGACGGGGTTGCGCAGAGGAGGCTCCCGGTAGGCGCCGGCGCTGTACCAATCGGCCGTCCACTCCCATACGTTGCCGGCCATGTCGAGGACATGGTACGGGCTGGCGCCCTTGGGATAGGTGCCCACCGGCGCGGTCTCGGCGTAGCCGTCCTGTACATCCGGCACGTGCCAGGGGAAATCGCAGTCCTGGTCGCAGAAGTTCAGCTTCTCCGGATCGGCGACCCCGATCCATTCCCACGGGAAGCGCCGAGCGTCGGTCCCGCGGGCGGCTTTCTCCCATTCGGCCTCCGTCGGCAGGCGGCGACCGGCCCAGGTGCAGTACGCCTGCGCCTGGTACCAGGTCACGTTGACCACCGGGTAGTCGGCGAAGTTGTCGTCGCCGTAGTACGGGTGCGGGGAGAACGGGCCGAAACCGGAGGGGGGCGGCATGCATTCGCCGTCCCGGACGCACTCAGCAAACATGGCGTTGGTCACTTCGGTCTCGTCGATCCAGTAGCCGTCGAGGAAGACGCGCCGGAGGGGCATCTCATCCGGTTCGGCGTAGACGTCGTCAGTCCCGGAGCCCATCCAGAACTTGCCTTCGGGGATTCTGATCAGCGTCATGCCGTCGGTGGGGGACACCCATGTCAGGCTCTCGGCGCGAAGGGGAGGCAGAGGCACGGCATCGAACGGCGTCGCGGATGGTCGAGGTACAGATGTCGGACTGACCGCCGGCGTAACCAGCCGGACAGGATGCGTTGCCAGCACGAACGGCGTGGGCGTCGGCGTTGCCACCACGCGCCTTGGCGTCGCGGTGGGCATGGGCTGTGCCGCAGGGGCACAGGCGCTCAGCGCGGCCGCCAGGAAGAAGACGCAGGTGAGGGAGCGGCGGGTTGGCATGGGTCGATGGCAGAGTGTAGCACTCCCACGCGCTCGCCTCGCGCTCCTTTGGAGGCTCGCATGCCTGAGTCGAGTCCGGGCAGCTTGTCCGCCGCCCGCGCAGGCAGTAAGATGGCGGTAATGACCCGTAGCCGCGAACGACAGCGCACCGTCCTGGTTGTTGGCGACGTGATCGTCGTGCTGCTGACGACGGTCACGGGGTTCGCCAATCATGGGGAGTTGGCCTCCGCCGGCCTGAGTCGGATGGCAGCCACGTTCATTCCTTTCGCCTTCGCCTGGTTCATCCTGTCGCCCTGGTTGGGGTGCTTCGATGTGGACGGGATGGCCCGACCGGCGAACCTGTGGCGTCCGCCTCTGGCCGCGGTGCTCGCCGCGCCGCTGGGTGCCATCGTCCGAGGGCTATGGCGGGGCGCCCCGGTGATCCTGGTCTTCGCGGTCGTGATGGGGGCCGTCGTGGCTGCGGCGATGTTCGTGTGGCGGCTGGTGGCGGTGGCGTTGCTGCGCAGGTTGACGCCTGGCACAGGCTGAACCCTCCTCGGGTTCGTGCGGGTTCCCCCGCCCGGTCTGGACCACCTCCGCTGACTCAACCTCGATTGCATGGCGCACCGGCGTGGGCTCGTTGTGGGTCCCCGCCACCCACCACGCCTTGCCTGCCCCGAATCGCCGCGCTATGATGGATCGTCATGGACGAGGCTGAGCTGCTGCGCCTAGCGCAGCGAGGCGATCTGGATGCCTTCAACGGCGTCGTGCTGGCGCACCAGACGCGCGCCTTCAACGTGGCGCTGCGCGTCCTGGGCGACGGCGAGGCGGCGGCCGATGCCACCCAGGAGGCCTTCCTCTCCGCCTACCGCAACCTGCACTCCTATCGCGGCGGCTCGTTCCGTGCCTGGCTGCTGCGCATTGTCACCAACGCCTGCTACGACGAGCTGCGGCGCCGCAAGCGCCGCCCGGCCACGTCGCTGGAGGACCTGGGGCCCGAGACCGAAGACGGGGAGTCGGAGGTCGAAGCGTGGCTGGCGTCGACGGCCGACGGGCCGGAGCGGCTCAGCGAGCGAACGGAGCTTGTGCACGCCATCCAGGATTGCCTCGACCGACTACCGGACGAGTTCCGCATCGTCGCCGTGCTGGCCGATGTCCAGGGGTACGACTACGACGAGGTCTCCTCGGCGATCGGCAAACCGCTGGGTACGGTCAAGAGCCGGCTGGCGCGCGCTCGCGCCCGGCTGCGGGACTGCCTGCAGCGGCATGGGGAACTCCTGCCGGCGGCATTCCGTCTACACGGTGAGGCTTCTTCATGACCCGCCTGAGCCGTCTCCCGCCGCGCGACCTGGAAGCCCTGTCGGCCCACGCCGACGGCAGGCTGTCGCCGGTTGAGCGGCAGCGGATGGACGCGCGGCTGCGGGAAGACCCGGCGCTGCGCCGTGCCCTGGACGAGATCCGGGCGACCTCGGCGCTGCTGCGGGCGCTGCCAAGCGTCCGCCCGCCGCGGAACTTCCTGCTGACGCCCGAGATGGCCGGCGTCCGCAGGCGATGGCTGGGCTACCCGGCCTTGCAGTTGGCGACGGCGATGGCGACGCTGGCGTTCTTCGTCACCGTCGGGCTGGATGTGTTTGCGCCGGTCGCCGGATCGGTGGCCTTCCGGGCTGTGGCGCCGTCGGAGGAGATGGCCATGCAGGCTCCGGCGCTGCAATCCGCCCTCCCGACGGAAGCGGGCGCAGCGGCACTCGAAGCCGGCGCTGTGTCGGCCGTGGCCGAGACGGCGATGCCTGCGGTCACTGCCACGGAGATGTCGGTGGCCGACGCGGTGCAAGAGTCGGCTCCCAATGCCCCTCCGTCGTTGGAGCCCGGCGAGTATGCCAGCCGCGAGGTGCCCGGCGTGGGTGGGGGAGGCGAGCTACCCCCCGCGCCGCTCGAAGCCGCCACCCCTCCGCCGTCTGCTCCCCCGGCGGAGAGTGGGGCAGCGGCGCTTCCCGGCTGTGAGGCCTGTGGTGGGGATCAGCTCCTCCCGGCTGCGACGCCTGCTCAGAAAGTGGCGGGCGAGGCAGCAACACCCGGGGCTGAAGCGATGACGCCGGAGCAGCCAGCGGCGGCGATGCCGGAGGGCGAAGGGGTGACGCCGGAGGCGTACGCTTTGGAGCCGCAAACCCAGATGGAGCCCGCCGCCGAAGTCCCGCCCCCGGCAGGCCTGCCGATTGTCCGCTGGCTGGAGATCGGTCTGGCCGGTGCAGCGCTGCTCCTCGGCGGGTTGAGCCTTTGGGCTCGCCGCAAGTCGGGATGAGCACGACCCGGCCTGCCATCCACTGCATCCGATGCGGCACACGCATGGAGCAACGGCAGGCGTACGGCAGCCTGCGCCCGGTTTGCCCCGCGTGCGAATACGTGCACTTTGATGATCCCAAGGTCGCGGCAGCCGTCCTCGTCGAGCAGGACGGGAAGATCCTTCTTGTCCGGCGGACCAACGATCCGTCTCGCGGGCAGTGGACACTGCCCGCCGGTTTCGTGGATGCCGATGAGGACCCGCAGCACGCGGCGGCGCGTGAGTGCGTGGAAGAGACCGGTCTCCGCGTCCGCATCCTGGGCCTGATGGATGTGATCGCCGGCCGCGAGCACCCGCGCGGCGCCAGCATTGTGATCGTATACCGGGCCGAGGTCCTGGGCGGAGACCTGGCGGCCGGGGACGATGCTGACGAGGTCGCCTTCTTCTCCGCCGCCTCGCTTCCGGCGTTGGCCTTCCGGGCGACACAGAAGGTAGTCGAGCGCTGGGCCACCGGGTCGATGCTATAATCGCCCGACGTCACGGTTGCGGCTGACCTGATGTCGATCCTTGTTAACGCCTATCCGCCCGGACCGCGACGACCCCGATGCAGTTTGACGTCTTCACCCTGATCCCTGAAGCCGTACAGGCGTACCTCACGTCGAGCATCCTCGGTCGGGCGCAGGCGCGGGGGCGGATTCGGATCCACCTGCACAACCTGCGCGACTTCACCCATGACCGGCACCGCACAACGGACGATGTCCCTTACGGGGGCGGCGGCGGGATGGTGATGAAACCCGAGCCGGTCTTCGAGGCGGTGGAGTCGGTCCTGGGGCCCGCGCTGGGGTCGGTCCCGGTGATCCTGCTGACGCCGCAAGGCCATGTGTTCGACCAGCGGCTCGCGGCCGGACTGGCCGCCTACCCGCGGCTGGCGCTGGTGTGCGGCCGGTATGAGGGCGTCGACGAACGCATCCGGAGCCACCTGGCGTCGTTGGAGATCTCGATCGGCGACTATGTCCTGACTGGCGGCGAGATCCCCGCCCTGGCGGTCATCGACGCCGTGGCGCGGCTGCTTCCGGGTGTGCTGGGCGACGAAGGCGCAGCGGCAGATGACTCGCATGCCAGCGGATTGCTCGAGTACCCGCACTACACGCGCCCGGCGGAGTTTCGCGGCTGGACCGTCCCGGCGGTACTCACCTCGGGTGACCATGCGCGCATCGCCGCGTGGCGGCGCCAGCAGAGCCTTCGACGGACGCTCTCGCGCCGTCCGGACTTGCTGTCCGAGGCGCCGCTGACCCCGGCGGACCGCGCCCTCCTCGAACGCATGACGCGCGAGACGGGCAGCGAAGGTTCCGATCCCGGGAAGTAGGAGACGAGGCGTGCGGCACCGACGATCCAAAGCGCTCCTCACCGGCATGGCCCTGTCGCTTCTGGCCGCGGCCTGCGGGAACCCTCCCGGTTCCATTCCTCCGCTGACGATCGGCCCGACGGCCGGCGCCCAGCCGACGGCCTCGCTGCCCACGCCTGTACCGCCACCGAATACGCTGATCGTTTGCATCGCCGAGGAACCGGCGTCGCTTTTCCTGTATGCCGCCCACGGCGCCTCGGCTGAAGCCGTGCTGGCGGCTGTGTACGATGGCCCGGTCGACACGGCGGCCTACGGCCATCAGCCGGTCCTGCTGACCAGGCTGCCAACCGTGGCCGACGGCGACCTGGTCGTCGAGCCGATCACGGTCAACTCCGGCGAGGTCTTCTTCGATCCTCTGACCCTGGCGCCGCGCAACCTGACGTACAACGATTCCTACCTGCCCTCTGGCTGCACCGATCGGGATTGCCAGCGCGCGTTCCAGGGCGGCCAGGTCACGATGGACCGCATGCGGGCGGAGTTCCACCTGCGGCCGGCGCTGTTCTGGTCGGATGGGCAGCCGCTGACGGCGGCCGACTCGGTCTTCTCGTTTGACGTGGACGGCCGGCCGGAAACGCCGTCGAACAAGTTCCTGGTCGATCGCACGGCGGCGTATGAGGCGCTGGACGACCTGACGCTGCGCTGGACCGGGATCCCCGGCTTCCTGGATGCCGGCGTGCAGGGCACCGTCTGGACGCCGCTTCCCAAACATGTGCTGGGCGCCGTGCCGCCGGCGGATCTACCGGCGGCCGAGGCGGCCGCCCGCGCACCGCTGGGCTGGGGCGCTTACACCGTCGAGACGTGGACCCCGGGCCAGGAGATCATGCTGGCGCGCAATCCCCTCTTCGCCCGCGCCGAGGAAGGACTTCCGGCCTTCGACCGCGTGGTCTACCGCTTCATCGGCCCCGGCCTTCGCCAGGGGCTGCAACAAGTGCTGAGCGGTGAGTGCGATGTACTGGATGAATCGGTCGCACTGGGCACCGCGGAGGGAGAGGACTACGGCGACTCGCTCCTGCGCCTCTTGGATCTGAAGCAGCAGGGCCTCGTCCAGATGGCGAGTACACCGGGATCGCTGGTCGAGCAGCTGACGTTCAATGTCCGGCCGGGTCCGCGATCGAACCCGCTGGCGCAGAGAGTAGTTCGCCAGGCCGCCGCAATGTGTCTGGATCGCGCCGCGCTGGCCGAGGCAACATGGCGTGGGCTGGCGGGGGTGACCCAAAGCTACCTACCCCCGGCCCATCCGTGCTATGAGGCGGACCGGGCGCTATCCGCCACCGACCCCGTGGCTGCCCGGACGATGCTGCAGCAGGCTGGCTGGGTGAGCACGGGCACGGATCCATCGGCGCCGCGTGTCGCTGCGGACGCAGCGGGCGTCCTTGCTGGCGCCGAGTTGCAGTTCACGCTGACGGTCCCGCGCGGCGGACCGGAGGAAACGGCCGGGCTCGAGATCCGGCGTCAGCTGTCGGAGTGCGGGATCGACGTCCTGGTCGATTCGCAGCCGTTCGAGACGATCGTCCAACCCTACCCGGAGGGGTCGGTCTTCGGGGGGGCGTTCCAGGCCGTCTTGTGGGCATGGCCGGCCTGGTTGGTCCCGCCGTGCGAGCTCTTCGCCGGATCAGAGGTTCCGTCCGACGCGGCTCCCAACGGCGTGAATGCTTCCGGTTTCAGTGCGCAGGACTATGACCGCGCATGCTCCGCCATCCTGCTGTCCGGTGGGTGGGGAGAGGCCGCGGCCAAGGCGGCGTCCGACACGCGGGCGATCCTGTCCGCGGAGCTGCCCGCGCTCCCGCTCTTTGCCCGCCCGCGCCTCCTTGTCTCTGCGCCCGACATCTGCGGACTGCAGGCCGACCCATCCATCCCAAGCCTGCTGTGGACGATGGAGGGAATCAAGCGCGGCGAAGAGTGTCGCGCCGGGTAGCACAGGTGTTCCGGGGCTCGGATTGCGTGGTCCAGTCGGCCAGTAGTGTCCCACCATTGCCGCGGTGGAGGCGAGGATAGGCCGACCTGAGTCGGGTTGTGAGTGCTAGTGGTGTTAGCGCTGGTGGTCTGGGATCTCTCCTGCGTTTGCTGATTGGCTGATGCGATCTTCCATCGGTTGCAGGGCGCGAGTCAAGATCAAGGGGGCTGTCAGTCAAGATCAGGCAGCCCGGGCGAGCTCCTGCAGGCGAAGCTTGAGCAAACGGTTGGCGCCGGCGCGGGTCCAGCGCATGCCTTGTCCTTTGAAGCGGCGGCAGATGGCCAGATCGATATGCTTCTCCACGGCGCCGGAACCCTCGACGCACACAAGCCTGGCCTGGGCAGACAGGTGAGGCCGCAAGGAACGGGCGCCGTAGAAACCGGTGCGATTGGTGTGCAGATAGCCGAGCAGGGAGGCAACCCTGTCCGGATCGCCGATGTGGTTGAGTTGGGCGAGACGAACGATGGGGATGATCTGGTGGGCTTGCCCGCGGTAGAGGGCCTGTTTGAGCTTGTGCACGATCTTGGGGTGCTCGGGGAAGGTGCGCTGGAAGGCCTGGGCGAGGTGCCACCAGTCGATCTGGTAGGTGGCGCGCCAGCGATCGTGGCCGGCCAGGGCTTCAATCCAGTCGGCGCCATCGCCCACCAGGAGCAGGTGCTGGGCACGGCTGAGGCCGAGGTAGGCTTCGCCTTTGAGGAACAGCCTTTCTCCGAAGTCCTGGGCAGTTTCCACGCCGGCATAGCAGATGCGCTCCTGGAGCCGATAGCGGCGGTTCTTGGCGGAGGGGCTGACGAGCGATTTGCCGGTGGTGAGGACCCCCAGGCGGACTTCGAACTTGGGGCCTTCTTCGCGCTGGGCTCGCAGGAAGGTGCCATCGACCTCGGTCAGGATGAGTTCACGTTGCCGGTCATCGTGCGGCGGGAGGGCGCCGTTGGCAAAGACGGCCTGCTGCAGTGCGTCCTCAGCCATGACGATCTGAGCGCCGGCCTTCTGGATCCAGCGGTGGAGACTGCGGTGGTCGATGGCTTCGTCGACAAAGGTTCCGAGGAGGCAGGCCGCCTGGCGAAAGGGCAGCCGAGTGGCCAAGCCCACGGCCCGATCGGTGATCCAGGGACTGATGTGCTGGCCTGCCGCCAGGCCCAGTACCTGGTCCAGGGGGCAATGGTAGCGACCCTGGGCGTCGCGTACCTGCCAGCGCACCAGCCTGGTCCAGCCGAACCGGGTCAGCAGGTGCAGCGAACGTTTCTTCACGGCTCGAACGGCCGGCTCGTTGTGCACCCGTTCGGCGTCCATGTGCTGACAGGCCTGGCGCAGCAGGTCGTGGGCGGCTTGCTTGACCAGCTGGCCGATCCGGGTCTCGAGCTCTTCCAAGGACAGGCCCTGCGCAGGTATACTCAATCTGACTGTCGCTTCGGCGATGGTCATCGTAGGCTCACCTCCAGTGACTTGGCCGTTACTCAGGTGAGCCTACACCTTTTCCTCCACCGGCAGAAACGTGACACATCCCAGTCGGCCCGGGCGTTGTTGACCCTTGGTCTGATTGGGGTATAATCGCTAAGAACGGGCCCGGTCGCCAAGGCGCCTGCTGTTAAGGTTAGTCCGGGCGGGCGAAGGCGGCCATACGAGGCACTCAGAGGCGGCCAACCGTTCGGCTCTCTTCCTTCCACAACGGCCTGACCAATTGACGCCCGCACCCCACAGGTCTCAGGAGACTGGCATTGGCGCCCAAAGTGCTCGAAGTCAAGGACCTGGTGACACAATTCAAGACTCGGGATGGGACCGTCCACGCTGTCAATGGCGTCTCGTTTGAACTTCAGGAGGGCGAGACGCTGGGGATCGTAGGCGAAAGCGCCTGCGGCAAGACCGTGACGGTCCTTTCGATTCTGGGCCTGATCCCGAACCCGCCCGGCAAGGTCGTCGCCGGATCGGCGCACTACCTGGGCAAGGATCTGCTCACCATGTCGGATGAAGAGATCCGCTTCATCCGCGGGGCGCAGATCAGCATGGTCTTCCAGGACCCCATGACGTCCTTCAATCCGGTGCTGACCATCGGGCGCCAGGTGGCGGAGCCGGTCGAGATCCACCAGGGTGTCAGCCGCAAGGAGGCGCTTGAACGCGCCGGCGAACTGCTGACGCTGGTGGGCATCCCCAACGCCAAGGAACGGCTGGGCGACTACCCGCATCAGTTCTCCGGCGGCATGCGCCAGCGGGCGATGATCGCCATGGCGCTGGCGTGTTCGCCGACCGTGCTGATCGCCGATGAGCCGACGACGGCGCTGGACGTCACCATCCAGGCGCAGATCCTCGACATCGTCAAGCGCCTGCGCGACCAACTGGGCATGGCGATCATCTGGATTACGCACGACCTGGGGATCATCGCCGGGCTGGCCCAGCGCGTGAACGTGATGTACGGCGGGTTCATTGTCGAGGAAGCGCCGGTCAAGGAGCTGTACGCCAACCCACAGCATCCCTACACCATAGGGCTGCTGGGAAGCCTGCCGCGCCTGGACGAACGCGAGCATGCGCGTCTGACATCAATCGACGGCATACCGCCGGTGCTGATGAAGAAACCCACCTCCTGTCCTTTCGCCCCGCGCTGTGTGTTCGTCATTGACCGCTGCCTGGAGGAGAACCCGCCCTTGTTCTCTTTCGACACACACCACCGGGTAGCTTGCTGGGTGGACCCGAAGACTGGGGAGCCGCGCCGATGAGCGAGGACAATGTCCTGCTGCGTGTTGAGCACCTGGTCAAGCATTTCCCGATCACCAAGGGCATCCTGGTCCAGAAGCAGGTCGGGGCGGTGCGGGCTGTGGACGACATATCATTCGACATCCGTCGGGGTGAGACACTCGGCCTGGTGGGCGAGTCCGGGTGCGGAAAGTCGACAACCGGCCGTACGATCCTGCAGCTCTTCCGGCCGACCTCGGGGCATGTGTACTATGAAGGCACTGACCTGACGATGCTGAAGGGATCGGCACTGCGCACAATGCGGCGCAAGATGCAGATGATCTTCCAGGACCCGTATGCGAGCTTGAACCCGCGCATGACGGTGAGTGATATCATCGGTGAGCCGCTCGTGGTCCACGAGATTGGCGGCAGCAAAGAGATCCGGGAACGGGTAGATCAGCTGCTCACTCAGGTGGGCCTCAACGCGGCATTTGCCAATCGCTATCCGCACGAGTTCTCCGGCGGCCAGCGACAGCGCATCGGCGTGGCGCGCGCGCTGGCGTTGAACCCCGACCTGATCGTGTGCGACGAACCCATCTCCGCTCTGGATGTCTCGATCCAGGCGCAGGTGGTCAACCTGCTGGAGGACCTGCAGGACCAACTCAACCTGACTTATCTCTTCATTGCTCATGACCTGTCGATGGTGCGGCACATCAGTGACCGGATAGCGGTGATGTACCTGGGTGTCTTGGTCGAACTGGCGGACCGCAACGAGCTGTACAACAACCCTCTTCACCCCTATGCCCAGGCACTGCTCTCGGCGGTCCCGGTAGCCGATCCTGTGGCGGAGGAGACACGCACGCGGATCATCCTCGAAGGGGATGTCCCGAACCCGGCCAACCCGCCGTCGGGCTGCCACTTCCGCACGCGTTGTCCCATTGTGCAACCGCTGTGTGCGGAGAAGAATCCGGAATGGCGTGAACTGCGACCGGATCACTTCGTGGCCTGTCATTTCGCAACCTAGACACCAGAGCGGGAGGAGGTGATGGCCGGGCACATGCGTCAAGCGCTTCGCCAAGAACATTCAACTCAAGCAGTCCATTCGTAAGGAGGAGGAAACATGCGTTCCAAGGCATTGGCCATTATTGGCCTGTTAGTGGCAGTCAGCATGGTGCTGGCAGCCTGCGGCACGGCGACCCCCGAGACCGTGATTCAGACGGTCATCGTCGAGGGGACGCCCATGGTGGTAGAGGTCACGGCGGCAGCGCCGGTTGAGCCGGTCCTGCGCGTCAATCTGAACTCCTACCCCGACATCATCGACCCGCAGAAGTCGTCCTTCGTGAATGAGATCGCGCACCTCAAGCTCATGTACGAAGGGCTGACGCGACTGGATGAGAAGCTCGAGACCGTGCCGGCTGCGGCCGAGTCGTGGACCTACAGCGCCGACGCCACTCAGGTGACGTTCAAGCTGCGCCCAGGCCTGGTCTACAGCGACGGGTCTGTGCTCAACGCAAAGCGCTATGAGTACTCGATCCTGCGCAACATCGACCCGGCGACGGCGGGCGAGTATGCCGCCATCACGGACGACATCGCCGGTGCGGCCGAGTGGCGCGGCGCTGACACCACCGCCCTGAGCGAGGAGGAACTAGCCGCCCTCAAGGCAGCCGTCCAGGTCAAGGCCTTGGACGGCGCCGGCAACGCCTGCGCCGACTACGAGCAGGCCGACTGCATGACGTTGCAGGTCGGGATGTCGCACCCAGCACCTTACTTCCACACCGTGATGTCGCTGTGGGTGACCTACCCGGCGAAGGAAGAACTGATCTCCGAGGGTGGGGATAACTGGTGGAACTCCTCCAAGTACCACGTCGGGAACGGCCCCTATGTCCTCAAAAGCCTGGAGCCGTTCGTCCGCGGGTACTTCGTGCCCAACCCGAGCTACTGGCGCACCGCGGGAACCTACAACATCGAGTACAGCTACATCACCGACTCGGCCGTCTCCTTCGAGGCCTACAGGAACGACGAGCTCGACATCATCCCGTTCGGCGCGGAGGACCTGGCGACCATCAAGGCCGATGCGCAACTGAGCCAAGAGCTGAACATCTACCCCGGCTCCTGCACGTTCGCGGTGATGTTCCATCAGCTCAAGGAACCGTTCACCGACCAGAAGGTCCGCGAGGCCTTTGCCGAGGCACTCGACCGCGAGGGGTGGGTGAATGACGTGCTCAAGGGATTGGGCTCGCCGACGCTGACCTGGATCCCAGCTGGCTTCCCCGGGTACGACGGTGCGGAGAACCGCTGGGGCTATGATCCAGAGGGCGCCAAGGCTGCTCTGGCTGCGTCGAGCTACGGGAGTGTCGACAAACTGCCTCCGATCACGGCTACGTTTGGCGACACCCCGCGCAACCGCACGCGCTGGGAGTACCTGGTGAGTAAGTGGAAGGATGTCCTGGGGGTCGACATCGCGCTGAACCCGGTCGAACCCACCACCTTCACTGCGCTGACCAAGGATGTCAACACGGCTCCACAGATGTTCATCCTCGGTTGGTGCGCCGACTACCCGGATCCGCAGAACTGGCTGAGCGTGTACTGGAAGACGGGCGCCTTCGGCGAACGCATCGGCTACTCCAACGCGGAGTTTGACGCGCTGGTGGATGAGGCCGATGCCACTATCGATACGGCACCCCGCATGGATCTATATGCGCAGGCCCAGACACTGCTGACGGACGGGGCTCCGGTAGCGTTCATGTGGAACAATGTGAACTACTACCTGGTCAAGCCGTGGGTCATGGGCTTCACCAAGACGCCGATGGATACCGCTTGGTCCGGCGACAACGATCCGCTGACCATCACGGTGGACGAGGCCGCCAAGCCGTAAAGGGTACCTGACCGAACGACGGCTGGTCGGCCCCGCAAGTGGACAGGGCCGACCAGCCCCTTCTCACCTCGTAAGAGGATGGGTGACCATGTTCACGTACATCGTCCGCAGGGTTCTCTGGCTGGTCCCCGTGATGCTGCTCGTCTCGCTGGTGACCTTCATCCTGATGAAGAACACCCCTGGCGGGCCATGGGACCGTGACCTGACCGCCCGCCAGGTCGATGCGACCACGCAGGCAATGCTCAACAAGTTCTACGGTCTGGACAAGCCCCTGTGGCGCCAGTACGTCGCCTACGTTGTTGGCGACTTCGACAGCGACGGCAAGCTGGTATGCGGACTGCTTTGCGGAAACCTTGGGCCTTCCTACCGCATGCGAGGTCTGAGCATTCAGGAGATCCTGTTCAATCCCCCGGAAGGTAAGCCGCTGTGGGACAGCCGGTTCGGCTTCTCCGCGCGGCTGGGCCTGTTGGCATTGGGAATGGCGATTTTCGTTGGCATCCCTGTCGGCGTGATCGCGGCCCTCAAGCAGAACAGCCTTGTCGACTACCTGAGTCTGTTCATCACAACCGTGGGGATCTCGATTCCCAACTTCGTGATGGCCATCTTCCTGATTATCATTTTCGCCTCCTGGCTTCACCTGGTGACCGTCATAACCAATGATTGGTCGGAATTCCGCTCCTGGATCTTGCCGGCGCTGGTCCTCGGCTTCACCACGACGGCCTACACCGCCCGTCTCACCCGATCGGCCATGCTGGAGGTCATCCGTCAGGACTATGTGCGCACCGCCCGTGCCAAAGGGTTGGAGGAACGCGCGGTGATCACGCGCCACATGCTGAAGAACGCGCTCATCCCGGTGGTGACCATCCTTGGACCCGCCCTCGCCGGGCTGGTCGTTGGCTCATTCATCATCGAGACGATGTTCGGCTTCCCTGGGATTGGCCGGGCCTATGTGACCTCAATCTTCCAACGGGACTACTCGATGATCATGGGGACCACGTTGGTCTACGCGTTGATGGTCGCTGTAGCCAACCTGTCGGTAGACGTCATCTACGTGTTCCTGGATCCTCGCATTCGACTGACGGAGTAGTGGCACAGGAGAGCCCCGGATGACAGTCATCTCGACCGCACGACAACGAGCCCAAAAGGAACTACTGCTGCCGGCGCGACCGCGGCACAGCCTCACAGCTGAGGCCTGGTATCGTCTGATTCGCAACCGGGCCGCCGTCTTCGGGATGATCATTGTCGCCTTCTTCTTGTTCATGGCTGCCTTTGCGCACGTGCTCGCGCCCGAGAATCCCTTACAGCTGAATAGCGGCAAGGGCTTTCTGCCACCGCCGTGGGCAGGTGAGATCAACGACATCCGAGGGGATCCCCAGTTCTTCTTCGGAACCGATACGCTTGGGAGGGATGTAGCCAGTCGGATCATCTACGGCGCCCGCGTGTCCATGGTCGTGGGCTTTGTTCCAACTGGGATCATCCTGCTGGTGGGGACGATTGTTGGCATGCTGGCTGGGTACTACGGGGGGCGGATCGACTCCTTGCTGATGCGGCTGACGGATGTCATCTACGCGTTCCCCGACCTGCTCTTCTTTATTATCGTCATGGTCGCACTGCGCGACACCTTTCTCGGCAAGCTCCTGAATGGCTTGTTCCTTCTGTTTTTCGCTTTGGCCATCGTCAATTGGGTTGGCGTGGCACGCGTGATGCGCGGACAGGTCTTGTCGCTGAAACAGAAGGAGTTCGTCGAGGCCGCTCGATGCATCGGGGCCAAGGATTCCCGCATCATGTTCCGACACATCCTCCCCAACACTCTCGGCCCGCTCATCGTAATGGGGGCCTTCAGTGTGCCTGCTGTGATCATCGCCGAGGCTATTCTGGGCTATCTGGGCCTGGGGTTGAGGCCGGCGACAGATCCGAACGCCTTCTTCATCACGAGTTGGGGCTCCCTCCTGCTAGAAGGGCAGACGGCAATCCATGCCCAGCCTTTTATGCTGCTAGCGCCGGCCTTGTGTGTCGCGGTTGTCGTGCTGGGCTTCAACTTCCTCGGGGACGGCCTGAGAGACGCGTTCGACCCGCGTCTGAGCGGGACGCAGTAGAGCGGCTCGGCGGGAGCCGGAACGAGCATGCACCAGCGAGCGTCTCGAGGCGCTCGTTGCGCGTTCGGCACACCAGACGCATCGGGACTGTTGGGCTGTCGGGAAAGGCTGTGGCGACGCGCGGGCGAACTCCGGCCGCACACGCCGGGGTGAGGCTTCTCGGCACGGCAAGCTCCCGCTTGGACTGCCCCGAGGGGGGAAAGAACGGATGGGGCGCGGAGAAAGCGTATGCCTTTCCTCGATGTGAATGGCGCTCAACTCTTCTATGAAACCTACGGAGACGAGCATCGCCTGCGAACTCCGATCGTGCTCATCCACGGCTCCACGGAGACCGGCTTGTCGGAATGGGGCGACGTCGCGCCGCTCCTCGCGCGCACGTACCGGGTGATCGTCCCCGACTGCCGCGGGCATGGTCGGAGCACCAACCCACGCCGGTCGTATTCCTTCCGCGCCATGGCAGCCGACACCGCTGCGTTGATCGGCCTTCTGGGCACGGAGCGGGCTCACGTGGTTGGCCACAGCAACGGCGGGAACGTAGCATTGACTGTGTTGCTCGAGCATCCGAACGTCGTCCAGACGTGCGTCCTGGAGGCAGCCAACGCCTATATCAGCCCTGACCTGATCACGCGCGAGCCGACCGTATTCGACCCCGTCCGCGTCGAGCGCGACGACCCTTCCTGGCGGGACCGTATGGTCGCTCTCCACGGCTCGCTCCATGGCGCTGACTATTGGCGTGAGCTGCTGAAGCAGACGCTAGAGGAGCTGCTACGCGAGCCCAACTACCGGCCGGACGACCTTGCACGCGTGCAGCGGCCGACCCTGGTGATCCAGGGGGAACTTGACGCTGTGAACGCGCCCGCGCACCATGCGCAGTTCATCGCGCAGCACCTCCCCGAGGCCGAGATATGGACCCCTGCCGGAATAGGCCACACCGTTCATCGCGAGACGCTCACGGCATGGGTCGAGGCAGTACTGGGTTTCCTCGATCGGCGCGGTGACGAGGCGAACAACACCATCTATCGCCTGAAGCGCAATCGATTTGCCGATGGGCGCGAGAACGTATTCGACGTGCGGGCAGTGCGCGGGCAGGGAGTGCTTCGCTTGGAGGGCCGTGTCCTGTCCGAAGCGGAGCACGGCGCGGTGTTGGTGGCTTTCCCGGCGGGCAATGTGGATGACCGGGTCCAAGTCCTGCTTGGCGAAACCACCCCCTGGGCACTGGTGAATACCCCAGTGCTCGACCTTCGGCGGGAACCTTCGCGTGTCTCCGAGCGCCTTTCGCAGGTCCTCTTGGGCGAGGCGGTACGCGTATTGGAGGACCGGGAGGATTGGCGGCGCGTCCGCATGGAGCGAGACGGCTACCTGGGCTGGGTCCAAAGCGGGGGTCTGTTTCCAGTCACTCCAGAAGAAGCGGGCGATCGCCGACGCGCGAGCGCCCGGCTAGTCACGGGTGAGTTGGCCCAGGCTTTCGAGAAGCCAGAGGCGCTGGGCGAGTATGCTGGCAAGACCCCTTTTGGCGTCGCCCTTCCGCTAGTGGAGGAAGTCGGGGACTTTGCCGGCCTGCAGCTGCCGGACGGCCGCGTCTGGTGGGTGCATGCTTCAGACCTCATTCCGACCGACGCCCAGTCGGGACCTCACCCGGAGGGACTCACAACCGCGGTGGAGTTGATGAAGCGCTTCCTGGGCGTTCCCTACCTCTGGGGCGGTTGCACGCCGTTCGGATTCGATTGCTCAGGCTTCACACAGGCCTTCCTGCGACTCCTCGGGGCCTCGCTGGGCCGCGACGCCGACCAACAGTATCTGCAGGGGGTCCCCGTCGTGGGCGGGCCCCGTGTCGGCGATCTACTCTTCTTCGGCGAAGTGAACGGCGACGGCGATGGCGACGGCGATGGGGTACTGCGCCGGCCGAACGTTACCCATGTCGCGATCTCCCTAGGGGGGGACGAGATCATTCATGCCAACGGTACAGACCGCTGCGTCGCGCTGAACAGCCTGAATCCCACTCAGCCTCGCTATCGGGCATGGCTGCGCGACAATCTAGTTGGCGTCCGGCGGTACCTATGAGGCTCTCGGCGCAAGTGGCCACGCTGAATCTGCGTACCCCTTTCCACATTGCCCACGGGGTGAGTGAACAACGACAGAACGTGATCGTCCATCTGGACGACGGGCTGGGCGAGGCGGCCGTCGTGCCGTACTACGGGGATACGCCGCGTGGGATTCTGGAGTACCTGGACAGGGTTTCCCCAGAGCTGCAGGGTGATCCCTTGTTCGTCGCCGACATCCTATCAAGCCTTCCCGTTGGACCGCTGGCGGCGATCGCGGCGATCGACATAGCCCTGCACGACCTCGTCGCCAAGAGGTTGGGGCATCCCCTCTACCGTCTCCTGGGCTTGAATCCGGCCAGGATCCCTGATACCTCTCTTACGCTGGCAATCGATGCGCCCGAAGTGATGAAGGCGAGGGCGGAAGAAAGCGGCCTGCCAATCCTCAAGATCAAGCTAGGCAAAGACGACGATGTGGCGCGCGTGCGCGCGATTCGGGAGGGGACCTCGGCCCGGCTGCGGCTCGATGTCAACGGTGGCTGGACGTGCGGCGCTGCCATGGATCGACTTCCCCAACTGTCCGAGTTCGGGGTCGAGTTGGTCGAACAACCCCTCCCGGTCGGAGACGTGGAAGGATTGCGGCGGCTCCGCCAGATGGGATTGGATATCCCGATCTTCGTTGATGAGAGCGTGCGCACCTCGCGCGACATCATTGCACATGCCGGCCTTGTCGATGGCGTGGTCATCAAGCTGATGAAGAGCGGAGGAATCCGGGAGGCGCTGCGCGCCATCGCAGTTGCCCGGTCTTTGGACATGCGGGTCATGATCAGTTGCATGATCGAGTCGTCCCTGGGCGTGACGGCGGCAGCCCACCTCGCGCCCCTGGGCGATTATATCGACCTCGACGCGCCGCTACTGATCACCAACGACCCTTTCGTTGGTGTTCAGTATGATGGCGCCCGGCTCCTGCTGCCCGACAGTCCGGGGCTGGGCGTCGAGCCTCGCGTTCTCGAATCTGCGAGAAAGGACGGCGAGTAAGGGAGCGATTAGCCCATCAATCCGCGCTGCATGATCGGGAACGCGATCCTTTTCGGCGCGAGAAGGTGGCATGGATTGACCCGAGCGGGTGTGGGTCTGCGACTGGGCCGGGTCAAGGTGTAGGGGGAAGAAGGAAGATGCCGAGCCGAAAGAACAGTCGGCATTGCCGGCGATTCATACCAGGACCTCGGGAAAGGGGAACGCGCAGGAAGCTCCTTTGCATGCGTCGTGGGTCAGGACACGTGTGCAAGGGGCGGCATCGAGGGACGCGCAAGCTGGCGCTTCTTCGGCCATCCTCTCCGACGCCTGCCCTCTAGGTGCACAGGTCCGTTCGCCCAGACCCGTCTGCGGTTATGGGAGGCCATGGGCCCGTCACTAGGGGCTCTTTGCCACCGGGGCCCCAACGCATAGGAGAGACCACAATGAGGGGGGCAATCAAGGCTTGGACCGGAAGTACTGTTGGTCACGCTCATGCTTGGGAGTGGGGGTCTGGTGGCGGGCACGGTCAAGGGAGGGGCCATGCCCCATGCACCGATGTCGGACCCCGTGTCGATTGTTGCTCCGGAGGGTAGGTTCCGGGAGGCGACGAAGACACAAGAGCCGGATGCAGTGAAGATGGGGGAAAGAGGTGTATTGCCAGCGTTGCAGGACGTGCCATGGAGATCGCGGGCAAGGCTTGATGACTGAGTTCCGGCAACTCTTCCCCCTGGAGTTGCAGGACTGCTGGGCTGGCGGCTGCCACAGCCAAACCGGCTTCCAGGGCGGGTTTGCACTTCCGATGGAGGTGCCGCCAGTGATAAGCGAGTCGTCTCGCGCTCGATTCACTTCGGCATCTGCGCTGGACGACTACATTCGTGCAGAGACGCCGTACCAGGCCCCAGGGAAACTGGGGTCTGATGAACGCAATAGGGTGGTCACCTTCCTTGCTTGGGAAAACCATCTGCCACCTGAAGGATCTGACCAAGAAACTACTTCTCCCAGCCCTCCACCGACTGCGACCGTCGAGTGCGAGCCTGCACATTCGGACTCGGTGGACGCGAACGGCGCACGGGCGGCGACAGATGCATCAGACCATGGGGGTCCGCCGCAGCCCGTATCCTCCTTAGCCTCGTGAGGCGGGTGCGTACGAGCAGGCCCTGAGCTTGCTGGAAACTTGCGGAGGTGCGTTAGAATGCGCGACGGGAACCTGATTTCGCAGCTCGGGCGCCTGATTCGTGTGATCTGGTCGCGGCGCCCTGCAATGGCCCTCGGGAATCGAGTGTCGTTGCCAAGTACGCCCTCTCTTGTTCCCTTTGGAGGACTGAAGGCGGGGAGAATGCGTAGAGAATAGTGCCTCGACAAGGCGGCGACAGACGTCGGCACGTTCCGGCCTTGTCCGACACAGGGTATACTCCGAGGAACCAGTGCGTTTTCCGCGAGGGAGCTATGTAGCCCTGGAAGGTTATGCATGGCGGTCGGATTGACGGCTTCAGAATCCACTCTCAATGTCCTCCTGACGATCCACGATCTGAAGACCTACTTCTTCACCGAAGACGGGGTCGTCAAGGCCGTGGATGGCGTCGACATCGAGGTCAAGCGCGGCGAGATCTTCGGGCTGGTCGGCGAATCCGGCTGCGGCAAGAGCGTGACCGCCATGTCGATCCTGCAGCTGATCGACTCTCCCGGGCAGATCACGGGAGGCATGATCACGTTCGACGGCACCTCGCTGCTCGAGCTGCCCGAGAACCAGATGGTCGATCTGCGCGGCAGTCGGATCTCGATGATCTTTCAACAGCCGCAATCCAGCCTTAACCCGGTGTTCACCATTGGTAGCCAGGTGGCCGAGGTGCTGCAGCTTCACCAGCAGATGAACCGCCAGCAGGCATGGGCCCGCGCCGTGGAACTGCTGCGCATGGTCGGCATCCCCGATGCCGAAGGCCGGGCGAAAGCCTACCCGCATGAGATGTCCGGCGGGCAGGCGCAGCGCGTGATGATCGCCATGGCACTGGCCCTCAACCCTCAGCTGCTCATCGCCGACGAGCCGACCACGGCGCTGGATGTGACCATCCAGGCGCAGATCCTCGATCTGATCCGGGACCTGAGTGCGCGCTGGAATACATCGGTCATCCTGATCACGCACGATCTGGGGGTGGTGGCCGAGATGGCGCAGCGGGTAGCGGTGATGTACGCCGGTCGGATCGTCGAGCAGGCACCGGTGAGAACGCTGTTCGACCGGCCGCTGCACCCGTACACCCAAGGGCTGATCGCATCGATCCCGATCCTGGGCAAGGTCATGGATCGGCTGGAGGTCATCCCCGGCTCCGTGCCCAACCTCATCGATCTGCCGCCGGGCTGCCGCTTCGCGGCCCGCTGTCAGGCCCGGCTGAAGTACAGCCTGAGGATCTGCACCGAGCTGGAACCGGACCTGGAGGGTGGGGGGCAGGGGCAACGGGTCCGATGCTGGCTGTACCAGAGTCATGGAGATCACCGCGCGCCCTTGCACGCCGGGTAGGCGGCCGGGGCTGGCGAAACAGTAGTACGCAGGCGAGCGTATGGGCGAACAAGCCACGACGGGCAACGGCCACAAGACGCTGATCCAGGTCGAGCACCTGACCAAGTTCTTCCCGGTCCGCGGCGGCGTGCTGCAGCGGGTCCGCGCCTGGGTGCAGGCGGTCGACGATGTCAGCTTTGAGATCCTGGAGGGGGAGACGCTGGGGCTTGTCGGGGAGTCGGGCTGCGGCAAGACGACCGTCGGGCGCACGATGCTACGCCTGCTCGAACCGACCGGCGGACGGGTGATGTTCGACGGCGTCGAGGTTTTCCGGTTGCGCGGCGGCGACCTGAAGGCGATGCGCCGTAACATGCAGATCATCTTCCAGGACCCCTACTCGTCGCTCGACCCGCGCATGCCGGTGGGGGAGTCGGTGGCCGAGGGACTGCGCATCCACCGTATCGGAACGCCCAGTGAGCAGCGCGTGATGGTCCAGGACATGCTGCGCAAAGTTGGGCTGGAGGAATACCATGCCCGGCGCTACCCGCACGAGTTCTCGGGCGGGCAGCGGCAGCGCATCGGCATCGCCCGGGCTCTGGCGCTTCGGCCGCGATTCATCGTGGCCGATGAGCCGGTATCGGCGCTGGACGTGTCCATCCAATCGCAGGTGCTCAACATCCTCAAGGACCTGCAGGCCGAGTTCAACCTGACGTACCTGTTCATCGCCCACAACATGAGCGTCGTCGAGCACATCTCCGACCGCGTGGCGGTGATGTACCTGGGCAAGGTGGTGGAGCTGGCGTCGCGCGGCGAGCTGTTCGCCAACCCGCTGCACCCGTATACCCAGGCGCTCATGTCGGCGATCCCGATCCCCGATCCGCACCTGCGCAAGCAGCGCATCCTGCTCCCCGGCGATGTCCCCAGTCCGCTGAACCCGCCGCGCGGTTGCCGCTTCCATCCACGCTGCCCGGTGGCGATGGAACATTGCGCCGTCCAGGAACCGCGCTTCCAGGAAGTCAGCCCCGGCCACTCCGTCGCCTGCTGGCGCGTGGCCTAGCAGTCTTCGGAACGCAGACGGCCGCGCTCAGACCCCCACCCCCGGCCCCTCCCCCTGCGGGAGCGTAGCTTCACCGCCCGAGGATCTTGCGGGGGAAGGGGGTGAGGCAAAGCGGGAGTTGTCTGGAACGCGCCGAGTCGCCCCCGGCCGATCCGATGCCGACGCGTGTCGCCGCTGGCCCTGCCAGCCCGCTGTGCTAGAATCCCCTGCATGACCGCCCCGCGCATCCTGCTGGTGGACGACCAGCGCCAGGTCAGCCGCATGTTGCGCGCCAGCCTGGAGCTCTCAGGACAGGACTACAACGTCGCCGATGTCGCCTCGGCCGAAGAGGCGCTGATCGAGCTGTCGCGCGGCCCCATCGACCTGCTGGTGACCGATCTGCGCCTGCCGGGAATGTCCGGCCTCGAGCTGCTGGCCAAGGTCCGCCAGCAGAACCCGAAGGCGCGCGCCATCCTGATCACCGGCGCGCCGACGGATGAGATCGAAGCCGAGGCCGCCGCTCTGGGCGTGATCGCCTTCCTGCGCAAGCCTCTGGGTACGAGCTTCTTTCTGGAGGCGGTTGCCCACGCGCTGGCGTCCACCGTCGCCCCGGGCCCCTCGGCCGAGGCGGTGGAGGAAGAGCGGCCGCGCATCGCCGAACGGCTGGCGGCCCTGCGCCGCGAGCTGGGAGCGGAGGCGGCGATCCTGGTCGGTGACAACGGCCGCGTCCTGGCGCGCGCCGGGGATCTGGTCAACCTCGATCTCGAGGCGACGCTGCCTTCGCTCATGGCGGCCTTCTCCGCGGGTCTCAAAGTCAGCCACCTGATGGGCGCCTCGCTGCCGGGCAACCTTCAGTACTTCAACGGCCATTCGTACGACTTCTACATGACCAATGTGGGCGGGTCGTATTGCCTGCTGATCGCCTTCCAAGCCAAGCCTGAAGCCGGGCAGATGGGCGCCGTGGTTCACTTCGGCCGGCGGGCGGCCAGCGATCTTCTGGCAGCGCTCTCGAGCCTGGGGGTTGTGGAGCCGGAGGTGAAGTCGACAAGCACGGCTCCGCCGCCGACGGCGCCCACGGTAGAACCGGTGCGGGAGGTGTCGGCGCGCGACCTGGCGTCGGCTGCGCGCAAGGTGGAACACAAGGACGTCGGGACCTTCTGGGACGACGCTGTCGCCGAGACCCAGGGTTGGAACCAGGCGGAGGGCGATGCGTTGTCCTATGAACAGGCGCGCCGCCTGGGTCTGCTGCCGGAAGAGCCGGACGCCAAAGGCTAGGCGTCCCGCCGGCGGCAGCCGGGACCGCTATGTTAGAATGGCGGCGCTCTCGGCCCCTGCCGGGGGACTCTGGGGCGTAGTGCAATGGCAGCACACCGGACTTTGAATCCGTGGATCTAGGTTCGAATCCTGGCGCCCCAGCCTGACGTGCCGCAA
>Ga0315289_10003619_pt1 | contig 23318 bp, 20 predicted proteins | sample YL17G11_40_MG_FD_203452 | JGI IMG/M metagenome (GOLD analysis project Ga0315289, IMG submission 203452) | Sediment microbial communities from Yellowstone Lake, YNP, Wyoming, USA - YL17G11_40 | ecosystem: Environmental > Aquatic > Freshwater > Lake > Sediment | place: USA: Wyoming | collected...
CTGGAACATCTGCAACAGATGTCCGCTCTCTTCTCAAGCAGTATAAAATACTGAAAGAGTTTGTCAAAGCCCAGACAACCGAACTTTCAGAAAAACAATTGATGAAATTCGCAAAAAAGTTCGGGAAAAAAGTAAGGTTGAGATAATATTACATCTTTGCCACTGTTAAGTTATTACAAAGATTTAAAAGCTTAGGGCAACAGGGTACTGTATGACCACAAATGTTGGAATAAAAGAAGAGCAGAAAAAGCAAATTAGTCTGCTACTTGAAAGTAAAAAGGGAAAATATAATTCAATCAATGAATTTGTACAAAGAGGAATAGATTTATTAATATCTACTGAGAAGGCTGAAGAATCAAAGAGTTCTAATAAAACCGAAAAAAATACTATTGAAATTCAAAGTTTTGTCGAGAAAATTTTACAAAAAGAATTAAAAGATGAAATCACAATTAGTGAAGAAATTGCAGAATGCATACAGCAAATATTGGGGCATATAAAAGATTTTAAATTTCAAAATACTTATGGACAAAAACCTCAAATTTTAGTATCTGCAATAAGACTCAAAGACTCGCTTAATAATTTAAAGGAAAAAATATCAAATCATAGAAAAGAGAATCCTAAACAAATTCCTGAAGATTACATTGAAGCAATAAATAAACTTAAGAAAAAATTTGTAGAAGAACTAGAATCATAAAAATCTGCCGGCGAAGTAGCGGATATCTTTAACAGATTCTCACTAGCGGTGGTCTGTTAAAGCTGTAGGTTCAACTCCTGCCGCCGGCCTATTTATTGTATAAACTAAAAATGGTTTATAAATCTTTAGAGTTGAGGTAAAATGGAAATCATAGCAAAAGGCGCAGAAGCAATCCTGATTAAGAAAGAAGCAGACATTCTTGTAAAAAGGCGGATTGAAAAAGGCTACCGCTTAAAAGAAATCGATGAAAAGTTAAGAAAGCTTAGGACAAGGCAGGAAGCTCGTCTCTTGGAAAAAGCCTTCAAAGTAACTAATGTTCCAAAAATCATTTCAGTTGACGAAACAAATAAAGAAGTTATAATGCAGTTTATCGAAGGCCAGAAACTTTCTCAGGACTTAAGCTCTTTTCCTCTTAAAAAGCAGGAAGAAATATGCCAAAAAATAGGTGAAGAAGTTGCAAAGTTTCATGATATCAATATAATCCATGGCGACTTGACAACAAGCAACATGATTTTAAAAGATGACAAAATCTTTTTCATTGATTTTGGCTTGGGCTTTGTTTCATCAAGGCCAGAAGACAAAGCAGTTGACTTGCATTTGTTAAAACAAGCTTTAGAGGCAAAGCATTTCCAGCATTTCAAGGTTTTGTTTGAAAAAGTCTTGGAAGGCTACAAAAAAAGCGAAAACCGCGAAAAAGTCCTCAAGCAGCTTGAAAAAGTTGAAAAACGCGGAAGATACAAGCATTAACAGAAAAATATCAGATAACAAAACAATTGTTTCCAAGGTTGATTAGATAATCAATGAATCCTCTATCCCAACCTCAAGAAGTATTGTCATTAATTCCCTGTAAGTAATATTTCCAAAAAGTTAAGTTATTTCAAGCAATAGAAAATCTTATAAAACTTCTTGGCTCTGGTTTATCGTAGCCCCATCGTCCAGCGGTCAAATTCAATAGCTTTGGTTATTGAAGACTATGGATACAAGCCTTTGGCGAGCTAATTTATAAAAGCTTAATGAAAGCTTGGGACCCCGGTTCGAATCCGGGTGGGGCTACTTTTTTTCAAAAAGCAGCTGTTTTCTCCAGAATTTAACTTTCAAATAACAAATTTCAATTCTTCCTCGGAGAAAAGCGAAAACCGACGGAAAATCTCGAAACAAGGTTTAAAAACCCTCAAACTTTATTAAAAGCTATGCCAAGAAAAAAATCAGAAAAATCAGAAGAAAAGAAAGTAAAAGAGACAAAGGCAAAAGAGCCGATAGAAAAGAAAATAGAAACGGATGTAGAAGGAAAAGTTATAGAACTTGCAAAAAAAGGTTTAACACCTGAAAAAATAGGCCTTGAACTGAAAAAACAAGGAATTTTCGTGAAAAAAGCTACAGGCCAAAGGATTAGCCATCTATTAAAAGAAAAAGGCATAGAAATGAACGCCGACCTTCTCAATCTCACAAGGCATGTCGAAAAACTCAAGAAGCATCTTTCCATTCATAAGCACGATTTTAAATCAAAAAGATCCCTGCTCATAAGAGAAGCAAATTTGAATAAGATAAAAAAAATAAATTCCTAAAAATAAAAAAGAGGTAAAATGCAGCAATCTATAAAAGCTGCCTCAGAAAAGTTTCTAGACAGCATTAAAGATAGAACTCTAACTATAATAAGCCATTTTGACACAGACGGTATAACTTCCGCAGCGATTATGGCAAAAACTCTCTCTCGCTTGAAAAAAAAATTTTCAATAAAAATACTAAAACAGCTTGAACCCGCTGTCTTTGAAGAGATCAACACTGAAGTAGTTCTTTTCCTTGACCTAGGCAGCTCCAATCTTGAAAAAATTTCTAATCTTGGAAAAAAGGTTTTTATAATAGACCATCACGAAATTCCTGTAGGAACTGAAATCCCAAAAAATATTGAAATTATAAACCCTCATCTTTATGAAGGGGAAGAAATAAGTGCTTCGGGCTTGACATATTTGTTCTGCAAAGAAATTTGTCCTCCGGAGTGCATTCAAGACCTGGCAAAATTGGCAGTAGTCGGCATGGTAGGAGACATGCTGGACCAAGAGCTCAGCAAGCTCAACAACGGAATATTAAAAGACGCAGAAGTCACAATTAGAAAAGGTCTCTTACTCTATCCTGCAACACGCCCGCTGCATAAAGCCCTTGAATATGGCTCTGGGCTTTACATTCCCGGGATAACAGGAAATTCAAAAGGCGTCTTTGAGTTACTGAGCGAAGCAGGAATAAAAAAAGAAAATGACTCGTTCAAAAGTCTAATTGATTTAAACGAAGAAGAAATGTCAAAACTTCTTACTGCCGTTTTGTTAAGGAAAAAAGACTCTAAAGATATCGTCGGGAATATATACTTAGTAAGATTCTTTAACAAACTAGAAGACGCAAGAGAGCTAAGTGCCATAATAAATGCTTGCAGCAGGCTCGGAAACCCGGAAATAGCCCTTGCCCTTTGCCTTAACAATAAAAAAGCAAGGGAAAAAGCAGAAGAGATTTATGCAAATTACAAGCAGCAGATAATTCAGGCTTTAAATTTTGTTGAGCAGAATAAAATAGAAGGCAAAGGTTATGTGATAATTAACGCAAAAGACATGATAAAAGATACTATAATAGGCACAATAATAAGCATCCTCTCCACTTCAAAGACTTATCCGGTAGGTACAGTTGTGGTTGGGCTTGCGTATGATAATGACAAAATAAAAGCAAGTGCGAGAGTATGTGGCAGAGACGGAAGAAATGTCCATGAAATTCTGGAAACAGCTACAAAAGACTTTCCAGAAGCAGAATGTGGTGGACACCCATTTGCAGCGGGCTGTTTAATCCACAAAAATTTCGAACAGAATTTTATAAACAATCTTCACAAGGCTATGGAGCTTGAGGTAGTGAAGATTTAAAAATACATTTCTTTTAAAGTTTTATGCAAGAAGGCAATCTAGTTTTATGCACAGTAGAAAAAATAGAAAAAACAACGGTATTTGTAAAAATAGAGGGTAACGGCTCAGGCACGATAATAACGAGCGAAATCGCACCAGGAAGAATTCGTAACCTGAGAGAATATGTAGTGCCGGGCAAAAGAATTGTATGCAAAGTTTTAAAGATAGACTCTACCGGAAACATCAACCTCAGCTTAAGAAGAGTCACCGGCAAAGAAAAGAAAGAAGTTCTTGAAAGATATGAAAAAGAAAAGAGCTATTTAGCAATAATAAAAAACATAACGCCAAAAGTTGACGAGATTGTAAAAAAAATAAAAGAGAAAGAAGTTAGTTTATATGATTTTTTTGCAAAAGTAAAAGAAAGCCCAAAGATTCTTGAACAATATTTCAATAAAAGCGAAATAGAAAAGTTTCTTGCAATAATAAAAGAGAAAGAAAAGAAAGAAGTTTTTGTTAAATCAGAATTTGACCTTTCAAGCGATTTGCCAGACGGACTCACGAAGCTAAAAGAAATTCTGCTTCCATACAAAGACCAAATAACTTACCTCGCCGCAGGAAGATTTATGGTAAAAGTCATTTCAGACGACTATAAAAAGGCCAATCATAAAATTCAGGAAATTTTAGAAGACATAGAAAAAAAGGCAAAAGCCTTGCATTTAAAGTTTGAAAGAAAAGAAAAATGAATAAGATAAAGCAATGCAAAAAATGCAAAGCATATACTCTTAAAGGCATTCATTGCAATGAAAAGACAATCGAAGCCGGCTATAAATACATCAAATTAAAGAACGCTAAAACAGCTTCTTCTGAACTTCGTTAAAATTAGTTGTATTTGGTTGTTCTACATCTTTTTCAAAAGATATTTCCTTTTCGTCCATGACTGCCTTTCCATATTCTCCATCATATCCTGGAATTACTTTTATTTTTCCCTCTCTGTTTAATAAAATCTGCTCAACAAATTTTAATTCAACCTCATTTTTCAAGAATTCTTCTTTTTCAACTTGTAGGAGAACTCGGAATTCATTCCCAAACTTCTCAATCAGGCTGTTGTAAATGCCCCAAGCTTTCTTGCTTGTTATGCTTGTCCCATAAACCATTGCAATTATTTCATGCAAAGGCAAAATCTCAAAGTAAGGCTTTCTGTTTTTATTGTCTTCTGGTTTCTGGTCTGTCAATTTTTCAACTCTGTTCTCAACTCCTATAACCAGCGGCTTCTTGCAAACCGGGCAGACTCCATTAATCTTCTTTGTCTCTGTAGGAGAACTCGAAAAATTGCAAAGCCTGTGCCCGTCCCAGTGGTATTTTCCATAAGCAGGGTTTGTTTCGACAGTCCCGTAAATTTTATTTTCCCTTATCTCGGCAATTATCTCTTTATAGCTGTCAGCTTTATTGAAAATAGTTGCTTCTCTACCCAATCTCCACGGCCAAAAGCTATGGCTGTCAGAAAAACTGACAATTGTTTTATTGTTTAAAAAAGAAAGATTCCATAACATTTCTGGGGATGCAGACATACCAGTTTCTATAGCATGTATATTCTCAAACTCTTCTCCAAAAGCTTCTTTTAAGCTGTCAAATCCTGACTCGCTTCCAAATACCCCGAACCAAGGAGTTAGACAATGACCAGGTATCACCTCAATCTCATCTGAGATTTTTCTCATCTCTCTGGTAAATTCCTCGCACGAAATGCCGAATATCGGCCTGCCGTCATAATCTCTTCTTCCTTTTGTATCAAGATATTTATTTATTTTATCAACAGCTTCAAAGCTTGGCACAAGCAAAACAAGATGCACTCTTCTTCCTTTCCCGCCTTGTGTGAAAACCAGGCTTATCTCGCCTGTCAGAATAAACTTAAACCCTGTTTTTGTATAAAAAATTCCTTTTCCATCCTTGTCAGAAAGATTTTCCTTCAGCTCTTTCAGCCAAATCGGGTGCGTAAAGTCTCCTGTCCCAAGAATGTCAAGCCCTTTTACGCGAGCCCATTTCTCCAGGTTAGCAAGGTCAAGGTTCTTGCTGCACGCTCTTGAATATTTTGAGTGTATATGAAAGTCTGCAAAAACCAGATTATTTTTGGTTTTTGAAGAGGCTAAAAATTCTTCTGAATTTTTTGAATCTGCTGTTATCATGCTATAAAAAAGAATAAGGAATTTATAAATTTACGCTAAATAATCCCTCTGGTAGAATTGTCAAATGATTTTATCCCTCGCTTCCTCGCCCTAAAACACTTTCTTTTATGTAATCACCTGCTTAGTACGAGTCTCTTTTGAAAAATTTGAATAAAATCATAATCAAAGTAACTACAATAACCGCTCCGCCAGCACTCCACAGCCATAATTTTAATCTTCCAATTTCTTTTGACGTGCCCTCTCCAACCGGAGTTCCTGCTTTAGGCTCAGCGCTTGTTGTTTCAGCCCCTGTGCCAGCAGAACTTGCCGATGGTGTTGTGCTTGCGCCTCCACCCGCTCCGCCTCCGCCGCTTCCGCTTCCACCGCCACCACTGCCTCCGCCATCGCCCCCATCGTCTCCTCCAGAAGGCAAAGCCTCTCTGTAAGTTGAAAACTCGCAGAAAGGAACATTCCAAATGCAATTTGTAGCATCAATAGGCGCACCGCCCGCTGCAGCAGTCCTATCAACGCAATTCTCTCCACTGTCATCGCAGTGATAAAGCGTATCACAAGTTCCTGAAGAAGGTATCTTAACCCTGCACATCTCTGGATGGAGATTATTGATTATTTTATCTCTTGTTTCAGAAGGCATTCCGACAAAGCCTTCATCATCATCTATCAACGCCCCACTCTCACTAATTGTCCTTACCTTGTCATTCAGCCCTGTTTTGGTAAGCGAAGCATTTACGAATTCTATATAAACGCTCCCGTCACTTTTTTCAAGCCTGATGTTTACATTTCTTCCCATGGTATAGTTCATCTTCATTCCTGCATTCGGCCCGCATACCTGGCCTTGAATATGCTCATAAGTCCCGTTTCTGTCTGCATCATACTTAACAAGCCATCCTGTTGGCGCTTTTATTCTTGTCACAAAATTGCAGTATCCGCATTTCTGCACAGAGTCTGGCAGTTTAAAGCTCGAGCACTTGCTGACTGCGCATCTCCCGCTTGAATCGCAAACCTTAAGCTTGTAATTATAAGTGCTTCCTGCTGCTAAAGGCCAGTTTAAAGATATGTTTGTATCATTTGCATCATAAATAAGCGCAGTATGCCATGTTTTATATTCCCTAATAGTATTATTATTTAATATTCCAATATCACTGATAATATTTGACCTGTTTAGGCATCTTGTGTCGCCATATCCATATAATTCAAGGGTTCCATTTGTAGGCTTGTTTGTATCATACATGATTAATGCAGCATCAGGATACTCTTCAATCTTAACCCCCACAACCTGCGGCGTCCTTGTATCTGCATAACCCCCTTCATTAACCCCGGTTTCATAGCAATTGGAAGAGTATTCGCAGTCCCAGTCATCGCAGTCAGCACTCCCATCGTCATCATCGTCTGCAGTATTAAAGCAGTCCTCTCCTTTAACAAACCCGTATTTCAAAATATCCTCAAATTTTGCAGTATCAATACCATAACCAAATATGTCATTAATCTCAAAGTCTGTTGCTCCGGGTGTTGCCCATCCAGGGCCTGCTGAATCAGAAACATTGCTAACGCTTCCAGCACTTCCGGCAGTTGATACATAAACTCTAATGTCTTTTGTTGAATCATAAAGGCTTGGGAATCTTTCCAAGTCTGCTTTTTCTACAGCAATCATTGGCCCGCCTATTTCAGAGCACATTAATTTCTTCCAAGCGCTTAGCTTTATATCAGTCGCTTTCCATTCAGAGTTTTCGCATTTATAGGCATTAAATGTCTCGCTTGCCTTGCTTGTGTTTTCATTCCATTCTGATACATACTTAAACCTAAATTCATATCCTTCCTGCGAAGAATTGTGGCTTAACGAACATCCACCGGACGTTGAGCCATCTGTATCAAGATAAACAAAATACTTTATAGTATCTGTCCCGCTGCCTACTCTTTCTTCCCCAAAACCGCCTCCGCCGCCAACACCTCCGCCGCTGCTTGCACCCATGCCTCCGCCGCCGGGCATTCCGCTTCCAACCATGCCCATAACAAATGATGAAAGTGTTTCTTTATTGCAAATAGAAGCATTGCTAAAGTCATAAACACCCAGCCCAAATCCATAAGAATCGATCATGTCCTTCATTCCAAATCCACAGATATCAATGCTTGCCTGCACGCCAGGCTCGCCGCATGCATCCATGCCTAAAGGTGCTGGCGCTCCTGCCTCCATCCCGTCGAACATAGCATTCATTCCAGCAGGGTTGCACCATCCGCTTATCCACTTGCATTTTCCTGCCAAGCTTCCTGAACTGCATGAAGTTATATTTTTGGAGAAGCATTCTGGCTCGCAGCCGCCCCACGAATTGTTTATGCAGTAGGGATTAGCATCGCAAGCTACAGGGTCTTGCAGGCTCTGATTGCTCCAGCACTGGTCCATAACATTTGTGCACCATCCATTGCCAGGATTATATTGGTCTTGGTTCCACCAGCACCCATTACTTTCATTGCATCCTGCTTCAACAGACATATACTGCCAGCAATTTTGGCCCCAGTCTACCTCGCATTTAGCATTTGGCTCAGCAAACCAACTGCAACTGATGTTAATAACATCTTTATTTGTACACAATGTCTCATTTCCATCGTATTTATAACACTCCCCGCCCATGCCTCCGCCACCTCCCCCAGCAGTCATTGCTCCTGTAGAAAATCCTCCATTCTTCGGGTCGCAATATCCAGAGCTTTTCCATTTGCATCCATCTGTTGCCTGGCAACCTGTTGCATTATTAGAATTTGATTCATTATTGCATGAAGAGGTTTCCTCGCACCACCCTCCTATATCTTTCCACACACAGCCCGAAATCTGGCTGCATGAAGAATTCGACAAAGAACTTGAGTTAAAGCAAAGAGGCTGGCAGAAATTTCCCCACGATTCCCAATAACATATTGCATCACCATTGCCGTCTGTCTGGCTACTGCAGTTTTCTGCTGTTGTGCTTGACCAGCATTTATCCATAATATTTGTGCACCAGCTTCCCCACTGGTCGGTTCTCCACCAGCAACCAGCAGACTCGCAACTGTCTCCGTCATTATTCTGCCAGCAATTTACACTCCAATCTGCCTCGCAGTGAGGCAAAGAATAAAGGTCTGCTTTCCAATTGCAGCCAGAAGCAGCATTGCATTCTGTTGGCCCTGACTGGTACATCCAGCAGTCTTTCGGCTTGAAATCTTGATGGTCGCACCACCCCCCAAAGTCCTCGCACCATTGAGTTCCATTGCCTTGTCCTTGGCACCACGAGTCTGTTGTCCAATTGCAGCCCGAGACATTCATTGCCATGCATTCTTGACTATCAAGCCCCATGCAAACTTCTGCAATTTCCCAGTCTCTCTCACACCACTCAAATCCTGTCCCGTTATGCCACTGGCAGTTTTCATTCACAGAGCAATTTGCCTCATTAGAATCATATTTCCAGCACTGGCTCCCTTTAAAATCGCACCAGCCGCCCCATTTGTCAGTAACCCATTCGCAATCATTTTCTATGCATGTATTATTACTTATCCACCCAAAACAATTTCCTTCAACAAGCCCGCAAAAAGAGTCAGCATAGCACCCCGGGTCAGCGCAATCTACTAAGTTATCATCAGTATTGTCAATCCCGTCCCAGCATATCTCAATATCTTCTCCAGTATTAGACACACAGCTTCCTGTATTTGAATCGCCTTCCCATTTGCAGCTTCCAGACTGGTTTGAAATAGCAGTTCTCCCGATATTCGCGCAATCGTCTTGGCTATTGCACCTGTCACAAGCGTCTTCGCAAGTCTTTTCTCCTTTCTTGACGCAATATCCTCCCTGGCCTGCAGAACTGTCAGAAACCCATTTGCAGCCTCCGCCATCAGAATTTGCCTTGCTGTTAAAACAAAAATATTCTGGCCTCTTTGTATTGTCAGTGCTGCTGGCATCCCCTTTGTATGTGCAGTCTCCACAATTAATATTGCAGTCTCCGGCAATTCCTTTTTTGAACTGCTCTTTTGCCTTGCAAAATCCTATTCCATTTGGCGCATTTGTATTATTATAAAATTCGCAAAATCCCAGCTTGCTTCCAAGGCAAGCGCTTTCAGCATTGCTTGCATTTACACTATTTCCCTCGCTATTCTTCAATTCGCACGCAAAGCATGCCTTATCGCAGTTTTCTTCCCCGTCAAACTTGTATTCGCACCTTCCGCTTGGCACAGATACATTCCCCTCGCAATAATTTTCAGAAATCCATTTTCCTGCAGCAGCCTCGCAGTTCTTTTTATTGTCTATTTTTGTCAGGCTCTGGCTGGAATTGCCAAAAACATCATCTGCTTTAAACTCGCATCTCTCAGTAGAATTATTCCATTTGCAGGGCATATACCACGGGTTTCCTGCTATCTGCTCGCACAATGCCTGGCTTGTAAATGAATTATAATCCTCGCAGAAGCTTGCGCCTTCTGGCGATGCCTGCATCTGGTCTTTGCAGGAAGTTGAAAATTTATCCTCCCGGCATGTGCCATTCTGCCACATGCAGCAAGACGAAAGCATAGGGATATTATTGCATAGTATAGAGTCATTAATATAAGAGCAACTTATTCCGTCTTCTGTTATATTTTGCCCATACTCATCTTCAAGCTCATCGCATACTCCATTTGTATAGTTGCACCCCAAAACCCTATTGCAATCGCTTGAGTTCATGTCAAACATATAACATCCAGGATTCCACTCATTGAAAATCATGTCTCCTTGTCCTCCGCCAAACCCTCCGGGCGTGTTGCAAAACCCGCCAGCACTTACATTATTCCAATCATTGTACTGCCACCAGCAATAATATGTATCCATGCACTTTTTCTCTGTTGTAATATTTGAACAGCTTATTCCGCTGGTATCTTTATAGCACCAGCCGTTTGTCTCGTTTCCGGATGGATTTCCGCTCCAAACACACTCTAAATTATAATTTTCATCTTCATTTTCACAAAGAGTTTTGTTTCCGCCATTATAAGAGTCCCAGTTCCAGCACTGGGCTTCTTGGCACCATCCCGAGCTCACATATTGTTTCCAGACGCAATTTTGTTGTTGTGAGCATTGTCCGCTGGTGGAATATGCCCAGCAGTCTTTTTGGTTGCAGTAGCTTCCGCTCCACAAGCAGCTTAAACCAAGGCTATTATTCATGCATGCGCTTTCATTTGTAAAGTCCCATTTCCAGCATTGAGCATCTTGGCACGAGTTCCATTTCCATTCGCAGCTTATTCCGCTTGCGCTTGTGCAGGCGCTTTCATTAGAATATTTCCAGCAGCCATTCTCAGCGCAATACTCTCCAGCATCCCATGTGCAGTTTCTTCCATTCCAGTCTTTTGCAGCCCCGCATTCGCTTATATTATTATAGCTCCAGCACCCTTTTTCCATGCACTGCCCCCAGCCGCACCCGGAAGTATTCATGCAATCAGCAGAATTATTCTTTGACCAGCAGTCAGTTCCAGGATTATACCCTGTGGGATTGCAGTAATTATTCCATTCGCAATTCAATCCTTGAGAATTGCTTTCACATGTGCTTTCATTTGTCCCGGAAAATCCCCAACATGAGACTTTTTCGCAGGAATATGTCGGTCCTCCAGAACGCCAAGAGCAGCTTTTTCCTATAAGAGCATGCAAGCTTGAATTATCGCACTCACTCTGAGTGTAAAGAGACCAGCAGTTTACTTCCTCGCACCAGCTTCCCCAAGCATCAGATTTCCATTTGCAGATGTCCTCATCAGTTGTGGACTCGCAGCTTGGTTGTGTTGCGTATTGCCAGCACATCGCAGAAACAGAGACAGAGAAAATAACAATTAAAAATAATGCTAAAAATATTACAAATAATAAATCAACTGATTTTCCCACTTTATGCCAATGGATAAAATCCTTGATAAAACTATATAAACATGAGGTTGGAATCCCAAACCAAAAACAGAAAAATTATTTAATATTTTGTTCTTTTATTCTATTTCAGTTTGTCAAAAACTTGCTTGAAGTTTTGACATTAAAGACTTAAAGAATTAATAACCCGGGCTTTCAAGTATAATCAAAATTTATTCGCTAAAGCAGGTTACTTATGAATGATATTTTGCATTAATGCTTTTGAAAAATATTTTTTGGGGAAAAGTTTAAAAGAGAGGGGTTTTGAATAGAAGTATGGCAGACGAGCAATGTCTTGTGCTTATAAAACCTGATGGTTTGGTAAAAAGCCTTACAGGAAATATTATTTCGGTTCTTTCTGAAACAAAGCTGAAAATAGTAGGAGCGAGAGTGGTAAAAGTCACAAAAGAACTTGCGGAAAAACATTATGGCAAGCTTAAAAGCGAGCTAACAGAAAAGCATGGGGATGAAAAAGGGGGAAAAATTTACGCAAGTGTTCTTGATTATATTCAGGGAAAATACCATACAGACAGGGTTCTTGCCTTAGTTTACCATGGCGAGAATGCAATAGAAAAAATAAGAAGCCTGTGCGGAAAAACAAACCCTGAAGAAGCCGACCCAGTAACAATAAGGGGCAAATACGGAAGAATAAACTCTAAAACGGGTGTCTTCGAAAATGTTGTCCATGCTTCTGACAGCAAGGAAACAGCAGAACGTGAGATAAAACTCTGGTTCAAGCCCGCAGAGCTCACTGAAAAAGTCTATTCAACAGAAAACAAATCATGCCAAAACTGCAAAACCCAGGAAGTTATTTGGAAATAATTCTTTAGGATTAATTGTATATACAATTAAATAATATCTCCTTTAATTTAACCCATGAATATTTAATAGAGGACCCTCAATTTTATGCTTATCAATGATACTATTATTAATTAGAAAGTATAGTTAATAATAAAAACCAGTTTTCTTTATGTTTGATTAAGCCCCCATAGTTCAATGGATAGAAGAATTTAAATATCCCATTATTTAAATATTTATATGAGAATTCTTTTATCAAAAAAAACAAAGTTAAGATTGTTAAAAATTCTTAAACAAAAATATCTATCAAAATCATTAAAAGAATTATCTAATAAAATGGACATTCCCTTCAAAACTGTCCAAAATTGGATTTACACTGAGAATAAATATCTTCCCGACAAAATTATTCCTAAAGAATTTGATTTAGAAATAATCGACAAAAAGCCCGATAATTGGGGACAAATTAGGGGGGGCAAAATAGGAGGGGTTAGATGTCATATTCAACTAAAGAAAAAATTAGGGGATTTTGGCTATTACTGCGTCATGAAAAATCGTGGGAAAAAAATTAAAAATACTCTCCTTAAAAGATACGGGATAAAAGAATTAACAAAAATGACTGTAGAAGGAAAATTAAACAAAAGAAAAAATGAAAGCAAAAAGCTCGAAGAAGAAAATGAAAACTATTTTACTAACAAAGAAATATTTTTAGATTCAAATGTAATAAGATATAGTGCAAATGATTTAAAAAAGAAAATAATATTTCCTAAGAAGATAACCCCAGAACTGGCAGAAGAAATAGGTGCACATTTAGGAGATGGTTGTCTTTCTAAAAATAGAAATTATTTTTCCATAAAAACAAACAAAAAAGAAGAAGGTTATATGAAATATTTGTTTAAGTTATACAAAAAATTGTATAACTTAGATTTGAAAATGATGAGGCTTTCAAGTGTGGTTGGTTTTGAGATTTATTCTAAGGCATTATGTGAATTTAAAAATAAAGTATTAGGAATGCCTTACGGAGAAAAGATACATAGAATAGAGATTCCAAAAGCTATTTTAGAATCAAAAAATAAAGAAGTTTATTTTGCGTTAATGAAGGGATTATTTGATACTGATGGTTGTATATCAATAATTAAGAAGAATAACAAAGAATATCCGGTAATTTCTCTAAGTATAAAATCTGAAAAATTAATATCTCAAGTAGCCGAAATGTTAAGAAAATTAGGGTATATTCCATTCAGCAAAAGGTATAATATCGCCCTTAACGGGGTTGTAATGTTTAAAAAATGGGCTAAAGAGATAGGTTCAAATAATCCTAAAAATACAAATAAATTAAATTGGGCGAGTAGTATAACTGGATAGTACAATACCTTGCGGAGGTTTAAATCTGGGTTCAAATCCCAGCCCGCCCTTTAATATTTCTTCGAGTCCTCGTGGGGGCATTGTTCTAAACAATCGCTTTTATCATAAATGGATGCTCTTTTTCATATCTGTCCATTCTTCTTTGCTCTTCCTCATCTACAGGCAAGTCATAAGTAACATGGCAATTCGGGCACTGGTAAAAAGCCCTCATAAAACTTTCACCAGGCTCTCTCGGCAAAATCATTTTTCCGCTTTCACCTTGCCAGTGCCAAACAACAACTTCAAGTTTTGAATTATCATAAACACAAGTTTCTCTATGCTTATTTCCACAGAGAATTGTCGGAGATTCAAACCAAAGCCCTGCTTCTTCTCTTCTTTTTCTCACTTCAGGGTCTCTTTCAATTTCAGAATAAGGAGTTTTCAGGGCAAATGTTCCTATTTTCTTTCCATATTTTCTTAATGCATCAGCTACCCGGTTCTGTGGATTTGGCATTATTCTTCTCCAATCTTTATGTCTTTAATCCCCTGTGTTGTTATCATAAAAACTGTTTCATTGTCAGGCAAATTCGGGCTGTCAATCAGCTTTGCAACCCTGCTGTCTTTCTTTCCCCTGCGAAAATACATTCTATAAGTTGAATTGTGCACAACAAATCCATTTGCAACATAATTCTCATTTGATGGAACAGAAAAATCATAAAATAATTCTTTGTTTTTATTCTTTTCTATATGAATTTCTCTTATTTTCTCAAATTTTAAGTCTGAATTAAGCAGCTTATGCATAAATTCTATTTTCTGCCTTATCTGGCTGTCTTTTATCTCTTTATTCATTAAAGCTCTAAATGTACTTTCAAGTTCTTTTCTGTTAATCCATTGATATTCTTTTGCTCGTGGCTTGATATATTTTGAGGGAAAAATTCCAGCCTCCTTCAGCAAGCCCAAAATCTCTTTTCTTTTAATTGGCATCATTTCCTTTTTGTAAGTATGCAGGTAATAATCTTTATGCTCTAAAAGTTTTTGCTGTTTATCCTCTGCTGTAAAGCCTATTTGCAAATAATCAAGAACATCTTTCCCGATAATTCTTAGAATGCTCGTCTTTTTTGCGCCAATGTCAAACTTAATAGTAGAGCTAATCCCAAACCTAAGCAAAAATAACTGTATATATCTTAAAATTTGTTTTTCTTTTTGCACGACTGTTATCATTGCCCGCTTTTTGTTTATGTGCCCTTCTGCATCAATAAATCCTTTAATAAATCCTTTAACAATATCGTCTTTGGATTTTGAAACATAATTCAAAACATTTGGAATAACCAGCTTAAAAAATTCCGAAATTTCTCTGCTGTTTATGCACAGAGTATAGCAATTTTTATCTTTCATTTTTGTTATATTGCCCTCTAAATTAAAAACTTGCTTAAACAAGCAGCTGTAATATTTTAAAACCCCATATCTTTCATCCCTAAATCTCACTCCTCTTACCTCAAGATTTCCATCCCCAAGGAAATATCCGCAAATCTGGCCAAATTTGGGCGTCATTGCCAAAGGCATTAACAAGTTCCGATGTTTACAAGTATATTCAGGCAACATTTGTAGTTGCAATCTTCCTGAAAAGCAGTCTTTTAGTTTATTTAGTGTTTCAAGTCCTGTTGGATAATTTTGGTTCAAAACTCTTCTAAATTGCCGAGGAGTTATTCCAATCTTGTGGCATATTTCATGCCTTGTTACTGCATCTTTCTTTAATTCTTCCTTAACCTTAACAGCGTCTTCTCTTGTAAGCTTGGCAATTTTTTTAATATTCATTTCTGGCAGTTTTTGTTCCTCGCCTTCAATAATTATCTTTCCGACTTGTGCAACAAAATCTCCTCCTTTCAAATCCCTGGCCTCTTTTTCAGCCAAAGAAAAATTATCTATCGTAAAAAACCTATGTAATCCGGAACATTTTATTTGGTTATTTGTTTTAATATTATAAGCCTCATTTACATCAGGGTTTATAAAAACTAATTCTGAATTTACTTTGTCAAGCTTCATAGCATTAAAATTAGCAGAAATAACTTGCTCTTGGCTCATCTCTTTAATCTGTTTTATGCTTCCGTCTGCTAATTGTATAAGGCTGTCCCCTGTTAAGCAAGCATGCCCGACGATATTCCCTCCAATGGCGGTTGTCGGGTCTCCAAACATCATTGCCGGATTTGCCATTACCTGATTTGTCACATAAACAGCAAGATTGCACTGTTCTGCAAGCTTCATCAAGTTGTGAAGATACTTGTTTAATTTTTGCTGCCTGTCTGCAAGCTGCCCTCTTCCGCTATATTCTGCCCTGAAATGCGCAGTCAGGCTGTCAATTACTACAAGTTTTATAGGCTCTCCATTTTTAATCATCTCACTTATTTTGTCCAGCAAAAGCATTTGATGGTCGCTGTTAAATGCACGAGCCACGAAAATATTTTTCAAAACCTTTGCAGGCTCTGCTCCAATGCCTTCTGCAATCTGCCTTATTCTTTCTGGCCGAAATGTGCCTTCTGTATCAATAAAAACTGCCTTGCCATTCGCCCCTCCCTTTTCTTTTGGCAGCTGCACATTAACAGCAAGGCTTAAGCCAAGCTGTGTATTATGCATAATAGTTGGCATATTTCCACCAATAAAAGAATGTCCTTCAGGAACAACAAAATCATAAACATAATCATCATAAGATATCTTGTCTATACTTTCTGCCCAGTCCCATCTAAACTTATCAAGCTTATCTATTATAATGAGTACATTTTCAATTTCATCCTTTCTTCTGCTTAATTCTTCCAGCAAAACAGATTTCAAAACTTCTTGTTTATTCTCAGGAATTTTTCTTAAATTATAGTTTCTTATGCTGGATTTTTTTATTCCAAGCTTGCCCGCCAGAAGATTAAATGCAAACGGCAGCTTGCTAAAAACTTTTTTAATGTCATTTGAAAGATTGCAGTTGGATAATTCCAGAATAATTTCTTTAATATCATTTTTTCCGGTTAAAAATAAATTTCTAATTTCGCTAAAAGTCCCAGAGTTTATATTTGAAACAAGCTCAGTATGCGTAAGATGCCTATAAGCCATGCTGTCTGAATTTATCTTGCCAATATTCTTTCTTTGCCTGCCTCTTCCTCCGCCAATAGTTTGTTTATACTTTTCTCGTAGAAAAGCAATTATTTGTTTAGGAATGCCAAACTCGCTGTTCACTCCTGAAAATCTCGCCGTGTCAAAAACCCGCGGGCTAAAGCCCGGGACGTGTTTGGGTTTTTGAGCACCCAAAAATGCCTTTGTTTTCTGTGAGTTAAAACAAGCAGGGTACACAAAGAGCATTTTTGATGTCTTAAATTTAAAGGGGAAATCATTTATTTTTTCTCTGTCCTCTCCAACAACAAAAACAATAAAAAACTCTTCCCCTTTTACTATTTTCTTGCTTAAAGTAGTAGATATTCCCAGTCTAAGAAAAAGGTAGCTTAATTGTGAAGCAAGGCGTTTGCTTTTAGTTGTTGCGGCAACAATATTATTGGCTATTTCTGCATCTCCTTCTAAATAGCCCGCAAGAAAAGAGGCAATAACTTTTTTATTGGAGTTAAAGATTACTTCTGGAATAAACTTATTTGATGAGTGAGTATTCTCCAATCCAAACATTATGTTCTTTGTTGGATTTCTTAGCAAGATAGTATAAACAGGATTTTTATTTCGTTTGTCGGCTTTTATTGTAGGCATGTAATCAAACTTCTCATGAATATAATTCTTTGCCCAGTTTATCAAAAATTTATTTGAATTGCAAACAGAAAAAGGATTGCTGGTGCCCTCTGCAACAAAAAATCCAATAAAATATGCGTCATCTTCGGACAGCTCGTTTATTTCATTAAATATGCAAAGTTCTTTAGGATAAGCTATCGCGTCGTCCTTATTTAAATCTCCCGCTTTTTTCCAAGTAAATCCATTTTCAAATGTTAGAAGCTGGTGCCTTTTTGTAATTTCTAAAATTCTTCCTCTTCTCGTCTTTATTCTAAGAATGCTTTTTACCTTTTCTTTGTATAAATGAGAAGCGTTTTTTATCTCTAAATTATTATTAGAAAAACACAAAACTTTTACATTAGATAATGGAATGGCCTTTCCTTCCTCAAAATTAATCTCATTTACTTGGCTATATTTATCATAAACTTTTTCAATTTGTTGAAGATGCATTTTTGTGTCATTGAAATAGCTTACTTCAGTATTTTTACTTACGCATTTCCCGCTTCCGTAAGCTCCAAACGCTTCGGTTATTGACTTTGTTTCTACCCCCTTGCCACCTAAAAGATTATCTAAATTCTTGCTTCCTGTTGTAACATTAAGCACTTCCTCTCTTTTCTTTGCAAACTCCAAGCCATCCTGAAATCCTAAATCCATCATTTTTCTTGAAGCTTGTATTGCCTTTCTCGCAACAGCCTCCCCAACCCCAGCAAGCTCAGCCAAATCCTTAGGCGACATAACAGCAAGCCCCATCAAATCATAAATTCCAGCAGCTTCAAGTTTAGAGGCAACAGCAGGCCCGATTCCAGGCAGGTCAGTAAGCTTTGTTTCCTCTTTCTTTTCTTCTATTTTTTCCTCTTCTTTTGCTTTTGGCATATCTAATCAAAATGTTCTTTCTTTATAAAGATTATTTACCTAAAAGATATATGTCCCAATGCATAAAATTTAGCAAATTTTAGGCTTAGATTTTGCTCTTAATAATTCCATTAATTTATCTTTGCTTTTTACCCTGACAATATATTTTGCATAATCTTTGGGATAAACCTTTGTTTTCTTTGTAGGTTTCAGCTCTTTTTTATAAGCATATTGCCCACGATGTCCTTTCATCGGATTGCTTACTTCTACTTCATAAACATATCCTGTTTTTGGCTTTAAATTGCCCAAGATTACAAGCCTATGTTCAGATACGCCAAAGGTTGTTTTTCCTTTCAAAGTCTTGCCTATCGCATAAAGCGCCGCATGAAAAAAATCATCTGTAAGAAAAATGCCGGTTATATTTTCAAACTTATTCATTCCTTTTGCTTTTTTGGGCTTCAGTATATCAAAGTTATATGGAGAGCCATGATATAATTTCATAGCGATTACAAAGATAGATAATTTATAACTCTTTCGGCAATTTTATAATACTTTAAGCGCCATTGACAAGATAATCAAAAAATTTACAAGCACAAAACTCAAAAAAATCGCATGTTCAATGCTTGAATTTGTCCTGATAAATCCTTCTGCCCTTCTCTTCAACGGCCAAAAAGGCTGTACTCCTTCGATAGTTATGCTGTCTGCTAGCAGATGCATTGCATACCCTAAAAAAACAGGAAAAGCAAGTATGGGAAGGAAAAGCGCGAGTATAAAAGAAATTGCCATGCAAAAGCTTAAGCTGTGCAAAAGCCCGCGGTGCTTTGTAAAAAACTGCAAAACCCTCATTATTCTATATTTTCCAAGGCTTGAAAACTCGCTGTCCACATCCGGGATTAAAGAGGCAAGAAACGCAAAAATGCAGAACGTTATCTTATGGCTGGTATAAGGCACAAAAACGAGTATAAAAAAGAGGACTATAGCAAGATGGGTTCTCTGCATCATTTTAACTTAAACTGTTTTAACTTAAACTGTTTTAACTTTTTCAAATTGTTCTATTGTTTTTTCCACATCCACTTTTTCCAGACTTGAGACAAATAATTCAGGATTATTAAACATCTTGTTTTGCCTTATCGCTCCTGAAAAAACAATCTCCTCTCCGAGAAGCTTTTCCCTTACACCCTCCGGGCTGGCAAGTTCTTCGGGCTTAAGCAGCTTCTCTATATTCTCGCTGAATAATACACTCCTCATACTTCCGCTTCCGTCATCTATAACCAAAGATATCAAAACTCTTTTTGCAGGCATTATTCTTCCATGTTTTTCGCATATAGCGCCTTCTGCAGATTCTATCACCTTTCCATTGCATTCAGGGCAGATTTCAAAAAACTTTGGCTCAAATGACTGGACAATAAAAGCCCTTGTACTCACATTCTCGCCAATTTTAAAGTCTGCTATTTTCTTTTCCATATACCCAAAACTTGTTTTAACATTTTCTATCTTTTTCTGGCTAACTTTGATATCCGAAAAACTCGTCAAATGCAGTTCAGAATTCCTAATGCTGGCATTTGAAATATCTACAGAGTTATCTTGTTTTATCAGTCCATCTTCTATCAGTTTGATATGGTTGACATCCCATAAAACAACTCTAACCATTCCTGTCTCGTCTGCGATTGTCATGCTTGCAATCTTGCCTTCCCGGTTTTCTTTCTTGTACTCTTTTACAGGAAATACTCTTACTACTTTCCCTGTAAGATTCACTTTTTTCATTCCAGAAACAAGCTCGTTTACCTTTAGTATTTGCTTCTCAAAATTTACATTCAACTCAGCAGCAATAATCTGCGCAGCCCCCTCGCGGGAAATTAAGCCAGAAAGCTTTGCTCTCTTTGCCTCCACAAGCCTGTTCACTTCCTCACTTTCCTTGCCGCTTGCCTTCGCAATTCTCTCTATAAGCTGATAATAATTAGATGTCATAATACTTTTAAGTAATTTTGATTTAAAAGTATTGTTGTTGTAAAATCATTATAGAAAACTATTGAAAAGTTGTGAAAATTTTATTTTTTAGCGCCCCCAAAACTTTATTTTAATAATATAAAACCCTGAAAATCAGCAACATTTAAAAACAATCCAAAATTACGGTTGCCATGGCAGTCGTAGCATGGAAAATAAAATTAATGCCAGAGTCTCCTGAAACAGACCTAAAGACAATAAAGCAGAATGCAGAAAAAATACTGAATGAACTGGGCGCAAAAAGGGTAATCATAGAAGAAGAGCCAATCGCATTCGGCCTTGTCGCAGTTATACTTACAGTTGCCTGGCCAGAGGAAAAAAACAGCGATGAGCCAGAAGCAAAACTCAAGGCAATCAAAGGTGTTTCTTCTGTTGAAACAATCGACTACCGAAGAGCGATTGGATAAAAGAAACTAAAGATAACAAGTTTATACAATCGCGAGCAAAGCAATAGGATAATTTCAATTTTAAGAATACAATATCTATTATTCTATAAATCCTCAATTTGGTGAATTAACCCCGCTCAGTTAGAATGTAATTATGGAGTAGTAACAAACCGAAAGATTTAAAAAGCTGGTTTTCTATAAAGAATTATGGTACAAAGAAATATGCCTGGAAATCAGCAAACAAGAACACAAAGTAGACTTAAAAGAATGTTAATTTATAGCGTAAGCGGACTTGCAGTTATCTGCGCAGTTTATGGTGCTGGCTATGGGGTTTATAGTTTGGGTTTCAGAAAAGGAGTAGAAAAAACACTGACTAACGACATGGCCACAAGTCGGGCACAAGTGGATGCAATAAGAAATAAAAGAGCCTATCATACTAGAATTAACAGCGATAAAATAGATGACTTAATTCTTTTAGAGGGCGACCAAAAAAGTTATGCTCTTATAGGCATGCCTGACGGAACTTACAAAATGCTTGAAACAGTTCAAGAAGAAGAAAGAAAAGCCTTTGAATCCGGACAAGCAGACGCAAGAAAGAAATTGGAAACAACCCAAAAAGCAGAGCAAGAAAGAGCCAAAGGGGAAGCTGAAAAAATAACAAGAAGATACGCCCCAAGAAGTCCTAAATAAAGAATCTTAGATTTTGCAAAAATTCTTAAACTCGTTTTTCTTTTATGATTTATGCTAAGTCAGGAAGAATCAGAAAAAATAAGGCAGGCTTTGTTAAACCAAATAGAGGAAATGGATATTTCTGAAGAAGAAAAAGACAAAGCAGCAGCCAAGATTTCGCAAATGCCTCCGGAACAGCTTGAAAGTTTTATTAAGCCAAAATGTATTTTTTGCAGCATTTCTCAAAGCCAAATCGAGTCTTATAAAATCGCAGAAAATTCTGAAGCAGTAGTTGTTCTTGAAATCAATCCCTTAAGCAAAGGTCACTCAATTTTAATCCCCAAAAATCATATTTCCATTGTAGAATTTTCAATGAAAATTCACGAGCTCTTGCAAGACGCAATAAAAAATATAAAAGCAAAGTTAAACCCAAAAGAAATAAGCATCTCAAGTTCTGAAACCCAAGGCCATGCAATAATTAATATTCTTCCTCTTTCAGGAAATGAGACCGGCAAACGAGAAAGCGCAAGTAAAGAACAGCTCGAAGAACTCACCAGTCTTTTAAAATTCGAGGCAAAAAAACCCGAGCCAAAACCAAGAATCGAGGCTGTTAAAGTAGAGAAACCCAAACCTCCTGTATCAGAACCCGAAATTATAATTGAAAAGGCTCCAGTTAGAGTACCATAAAGCCACAATAAAGGCAAAAGCAATCAAAAACGAGATTGTAAACGGAATTCCTTCTTTTACTTTTACCTTGCCTCTGTACTTCTGCAAGATTTTAAGCTCTTTTTCACCAAGCCCGGTTATGCTGGGTATAACAACCCTGTTGCCAACCTTAACATTCTCATAAAGCCAGTCTCCTAAAGTCAGCTTGCTTGCACTTAATGTTTTTACCATTACCTCTTCCAATGCTTTGGAATAAACAAATATCAAGGGCGCAAGAAGAAAGAAAATAAAAAAAGCAATAAAAATCAAGTTGAATAAACTAAAAGCCAAAAACACAACAGAAACAGCAATAAAGCCCGCCAACAGCTTGCCCCTACTCCTAAGTTCATATTTAAATTTCTCGTAAAACTTCTTGCGGTTTCTGACTGCTATAACCATGCTAAAAACCAGCCCATAAAATGCCCCAATAAAAAACAGAGTTATAAAAAAAATTGCCAGTAGATTGATATTTGCCCAAAATTTGAAGGAAAAAGGCAAAATCGTGCCAAGTGCCATTAAAAGTTTTGCATCGCCCCCTCCAAACCCAATCCTATAAATCCCTTCTCCAATAACAAAAAAAATTGCCAAGCCAACAATCCCCGGCGTAAAAAAATCCTGCCAGCCAAGGATAGAAACAAATGCCCTGTATGCAAGGCTAAAAGCAATAAGCGAGAAGCTTACCCAGTCTGGAATTTCTCTTTTGCGAAAATCGCAGGCTGTCGCAAAAGCAAGCCAAACTCCTGCAAGCAAGATTAAAAAAATTTCAAACATTTTTATCCCCTTTGATGATTAATAATATGCAGGGTAATTTTTAAATTATACTAAATGCCAATTAATCAGCCAAAAATTCTCCCTATCAAGCCGTTGTTTTTCCCTTATAATTCTTATTGAAATCCATTTCCCAGCAGGCTTCCCACTTCAGAATATTCAAAATTGGTTTAGATTAATTCTAAGCTTATTATTTCCCGTCAATCCCTTTTATTGTCCTGTATTTCCCGCCCTTTTTATACACATTTCTCTTTTTCCATTTCTGTTTTTTGCCCTTTCTTTGCTCACTAACTCCATATTCCATTTTCTCTCCTCTTTTGATATATATTCTATATTAATAAAAATGCTGTCTGTCTTTTTAAATTCTATTTTTATGCTGATTTTTTCATTGCCTTGTCAAGAACCGTGAACTAAAGTCCACGG